>OMKS01004059.1_pt1 | contig 11271 bp, 7 predicted proteins | sample 1674721 | NCBI WGS metagenome assembly OMKS01 (sample SAMN06264996, study PRJEB25208) | sediment metagenome | isolation source: hot spring sediment | place: USA: California | collected 2014-09-02 | reverse complement strand
TGTGGGCAGAGAGTTGAGGATTGAGGATTGAGGGTTGAGGATTGAGGATTGAGAATTGAGAAATAAGAATTGAGAATTGAGAAATAAGAAAGCAAGCCAAGCGCCGCTCGTCTTGTCAATCGACGAGCGGCGCTTGGCGTTTGAACAGGATATGTTAGGGTCAGGCTTAGGCTGCGGTTATCTCCAATTCCTCTTCTAGGGCTTCCGCCGCACCCTCCCGCGCCATCAACGCGCCAGTGGAGCAGATCTCGACGCACTTGAGGCAGCCGTCGCACGTCGTCTCCACCAGCGGCAGGCCGAAGTACGGCTCGACGGTCGCCGAGAAACCCCGGTTGGTGAAGCTGAACACGTTCAACCCCTTGACGTCGCGGCACATCCGCACGCACAGGCCACACAGGATACACTTGCCCGGTTCGCGCATCAGCGCTTCGTGCGACGCGTCCAGCTTGTACTCGCGCCGCGCGCCGGTGAAGCGCTCCGGGTCGGCCCCATACGCGATGGCGTAACGCCGCAGGTCGCAATCGTCGATGGCGGTGCATTCGCATTCCAGGCAGCGTTTCGCCTCGGTCACCGCCATTTCCTCGGTCAAGCCCAGTTCCACCTCGTCAAACGTGGACACGCGCTCCGCGACCGGCAATTCGGGCATGTCCGCCCGCTCTACCTTCTCCACGCCGGCGAAACGGGACTCGGTCACCTGGTCCAGCGCGCCCATCGTGGCGCTCCACATCTCCTCGGGACCGACGACCGCCTCGCCGCGCAGGTATTGGTCGATGCTGATCGCCGCGCGATGGCCCGCTCCCACCGCCTCCACGGCGATGTCCGGGCCGGTGACGCCGTCGCCGCCGGCGAAAACGTCCGGCAGCGCAGTCTGGGTGGTCCACGGGTCGGCGTCGATCGTGCCCCAGCGCGTGAACGCGACGCCGGTATCGACGACGCAATCGGTATCCACGACCTGCCCAATCGCCATGATGAAAGTATCACACTCGACGACGAACTCGGAACCCTCAATCGGGATCGGGCGCCGTCGCCCGCTGGCGTCGGGAGGACCTAGCTCCATGCGGATGTTGGTCACCTTCAACCCGGTGTCGGTCTTCTGCACGCCAATCGGCGAGGCCAGGAAGTGGAATGCCACCCCCTCCTCCTCGGCCGCGTCCACCTCGATGTCCCACGCCGGCATCTCCTGGCGGGAGCGGCGGTAAATCACCTGCACGTCGGCCCCCAGGCGCACCGAGGTGCGGGCCGCGTCGATGGCGGTGTTGCCGCCGCCGATGACGACGACGTGCTGGCCCACATCGGCGACGCGCCCTTCTGTGTCGATCACCTCACTGTCGTCATTGACACACGCCAGGAACTCGACCCCGCCCCAGACCCCCGCGCTATCCTCTCCGGGGATGTTCATAGGCCGGGAGTTCTGGGCGCCGATGCCCAGGAATACGGCGTCGTAGTCCTTCCGCAGGTCCTCGAAACTGACGTCACACCCGATCGCGGTGTCGTATTGAATCTCCACACCCAGATCGGTGATCGTCTTAATCTCGGCCGCCAGCTTTTCCCGGGGCATACGGTAGGCCGGGATGCCATAGCGCAGCATGCCGCCGGCCTCGGCGCGGGCCTCGAAGATGGTCACGGCGTGGCCCATCTGGCGCAGGTAGTAAGCGGCCGATAATCCCGCCGGCCCGGCGCCGACGATGGCGACCTTGTAACCGGTGTCCGGCGCGACGTCGGGCAGATAGGGCTGGCCCGATTTCAGATCCTGCTCGCCGGCGAAGCGCTTGAGCACGCGAATGGCCAACGGGCCCTCCAGCCGGTTCCGGCGGCACTCCTCTTCGCACGGCGCGGGGCAGACGCAGCCCAACGCCACCGGCAAGGGGATGTCTCGCTTGATGATGCGATTCGCCTCGGCGTGGTCTCCCCTGGCGATCGCGTGCACGAAGCCCGGAATGTCGCAATTGGCCGGGCAGGTGAGATGACACGGGCCAAAACAATCGCCGCAATGCTCGGAAAGCAACAGTTCCAGCGCGATCCGGCGGGTCTCCTTGATCAGGTCACTGTTGCTCGTGATGACCATCCCATCGCGCACCTGCGTCCCACACGCCAGAATCGGCCGCGCCCCGCCCTCGATCTCCACCACACACAGCAAACAGGCGTTGAAAGGCTTTAACTCCGGATGATAGCACAGCGTCGGAATCTCGACCCCGGCCTCGCGGGCCGCGTCCAACACAGTCCAATCGGTCGGCACACTGATCTCTCGTCCATCAACCGTCACATGTACGTTTTCCATGATCACACCTCTCACATCACGTCAACCGCATCGAAGGTGCAGGTTTCGTAACAGACGCCGCACTTGATGCACAGATCGGGATCAATTTCGTGGGGCTCTTTCTTCTCGCCCGTAATCGCCCTGACCGAACAGGCCCGCAGGCACGCGCCGCAGCCCGTGCATTTTTCCGGATCGATAGAGAACGTCAGCAATGGCTTGCACACCTTCGCGTGACAGGCACCCTCCTCCACGTGGGTGACGTACTCGTCGCGGAAGTAGCGCAGTGTCGTCAGCACCGGATTGGGGGCCGTGCCGCCCAACGCGCAGAGCGCCGTGTCCTTGATCTTCTCCGATAGTATTTCCAACGTCTCAATGTCCGCCATCGTGCCCTCGCCGCTGCAAATCTGGGTCAGGATGTCCAACATTCGCCGGGTCCCAACGCGGCAGTAGGTGCACTTGCCGCAGGATTCGTCCTGGGTGAAATTGAGGAAGAAGCGGGCGATATCGACCATGCACGTGCCATCATCCATGATGACCATCCCGCCAGAACCGACGATGGCGCCGGTCTTGGTCAGCTCCTCGTAATCGACCCGCGTATCGAACAGCGACGCCGGCACGCATCCGCCGGAGGGGCCGCCCAACTGCACCGCCTTGATCGGGGCCCCGGTGAATGAACCGCCGCCGATGTCGTGGACGATCTCGCCCAGGGTGGTGCCCATCGGCACCTCGGCCGAACCGCCGCGCGCGACTTTGCCCGCCAGCGAGAAGACCTTGGTCCCTTTGCTCTTTTCCGTCCCATACTGGGAGAAGGCCTCGGCCCCGTTCAGGATGATCCAGGCGATGTTGGTCAATGTATTGACGTTGTTGATGACGGTCGGCTTGCCGAACAATCCCGACGTGGTGGGATAGGGGGGGCGCAAGCGCGGCATCCCGCGCTTTCCCTCGATCGAGGCCATCAGCGCCGTCTCCTCGCCGCAGACGAAGGCCCCGGCCCCTTTCCGGATCTCGATGTCGAACGAGAAATCGCTGCCGAAGAGGTTTTCGCCCAGGAACCCGCGTTCGCGGGCCTGGCTTAATGCGATTTCCAGGCGCTTGATCGCCAGCGGATACTCGGCCCGGCAGTAGATGAAGCCCTGCTGAGCACCAATGGCGTAACCGGCGATGATCATACCCTCCAGCATGCTGTGGGGATCGCTCTCCAGGACGGTGCGATTCATAAATGCGCCGGGGTCGCCCTCGTCGGCGTTGCAGATCATGTATTTCGTATCGCCGGGCGCCTCGCGGGCGAATTTCCACTTCAGGCCGGTGGGGAAACCGGCGCCGCCCCGGCCCCGCAACCCCGACGCCGTGATCTCCTCGATCGCGCCGCCCGGCGTCATCTCGGTGACGACCTTCTCGATGGCCTGGTAACCGTCGCGGGCCAGGTATTCGTCGATGTCCTCGGGGTTGATCAGCCCGCAGTTACGCATCACGATGCGCACCTGGTTGCCCAGGAAGGCCTGGACGTCTTCGGCGTATTCACCTTCCTCGAACGTCCACTCGACGACCGGCTCGCCCCCGACGACGTGCTGTTCCACGATCTTCTCGGCCCGTTCCGGCGTCACCTCGCCATAGGTCCATTCCTCGCCGTCGGCGCCGACGACCTTGACGACCGGCTCGATAAAGCACGTGCCGATGCAGCCGGACAAACTCAGTTTCGCGTCGGCGTTGGCCGCTTCCAACTTTTCTACGAATGTCTCGTGGGTCTCCTGCGCCCCCGCAGCTACGCCACAGGAGGCCATCCCAATGATGATTTCTGGCCGGCTCATGCCTTCGCCTCCTCTCGCGCAAAGCGCTTGAAAATTCTCTGGACCTTCTTACGATCCAAACTGCCGTATACCTTGTCGTCGACCATCATCACCGGCGCCAGGCTGCAACATCCCAGGCAGGCCACTTTTTCCAACGTGTACTTGCCGTCGTCGGTCGTATCCTGGTCGTCGGACAAACCGAGGGTGTCGTAAATGGCCTGGGTGATGTTGACCGCGCCGCGCACGTGGCAGGCGGTGCCGTGACACACGCGCACGATGTGCTCGCCAACGGGGGCCAACCGGAACTGACCGTAAAAGGTCGCGACGCCATAAATCTGGTCGGGCGTAGATTTCGTCCTGTCGGTGACGTAGTGCAAGGCTTCCATCGGCAAATACCCATACGCTTCCTGAAGCCCCAGAAGAATCGGGATCGCCGCGTCGGTCTCTATCCCATAACTCGCGATCATCTCGTCGACGACGGAGAGGTCCACGCTCTCCTTGAATACCTGATTGTTCATTACTGTCAAGCCTCCTAAACCGGGGCTGAACCGGGATCAAAAATTTATCGTAACTACTCAGCCTGCTGCCCGTTCTCTGGCACAGCAAAGGGCTGGTTTGAGTAGTTACAAGTTACAATGAATATCGCCCTAAGACAGATAACATGCCGCCCCGCTAAGGATACCTAAATATCGTATTTCAGTCAAGTGGCGTTCATCGTATCGACTGATGACATCCATCATTTGACCCTCGTGCCGTAAAATGCTACAATACAAACGTCAAAATTGACGGGAATCCATCGAAGTATCCCACACCCTAAGGATTCGGGATTGAATAACTTGACCACTTACCCGACGAAGGACAAATGTTCAATCAACCCATTACGTATCCCGGTTGTATAGCAAGTCTCGATCTTACGTCCCTTAGCATAAGGGAACTCACTGGCAATTTGTCCAGATGTCCACAACTGCCCCCGCTTCTCTGGCGCGGGGGCTTTCGTAAATGATAAATGAGGAGGTAAAACGTATGAACAGACCTGATCTCAATCGCGACATACCGGTATTGGACTGGACCCCCCACCTGGCGGAACGCACCAGTCACATGAGGAGTTCCGCCATCCGGGAGTTGCTCAAGGTCACGCAAGACCCAGAGGTGATTTCCTTCGCCGGCGGGCTCCCGGCCCCGGATTTCTTCCCCCTGCGGGACATCGAAGAAGCCTGCAAATTCGTCCTCCGCGAAGAAGGGGCCCAAGCGATGCAATACAGCGCCACCGAGGGCTATCCGCCCCTGAAGGAATATCTGGCCAACACGATGCACAAGTACGGCGTCCCGTCTAAAGCGCACAACGTCCTGCTGACCAATGGCTCTCAGCAAGCGTTGGATCTGCTGGGCAAGGTCTTCATCAATCCCGGCGACTACGTCATCACCGGCAGCCCCACCTATCTCGGCGCCATCCAGGCGTGGAACGCCTACCAGGCCCGTTACCATACCGTCAACCTGGACGACGACGGCATGGTCGTGGACGAGCTCGAAGGCGCTTACGAAAAGGTCGTCAAGGAGAGCGGAAACCCGCCCAGCTTCATCTACGTCCTGCCCAACTTCCACAATCCCGGCGGGACGACGCTGCCGCTGGAACGACGGGAAAAACTGGCCGAGATCGCGACCAAGCTGGACATCCCCGTCGTCGAGGACGATCCCTACGGGCAATTGCGCTACGAGGGGGAGGACATCCTGCCCATCTGCACCCTGATCCCCGAGCGCACCATCTACCTGGGCACCTTCTCCAAGACACTGACCCCTGGGCTCCGGCTGGGCTGGATCGTCTGCCCAGAAAGCCTGATGCTGCGTTTCGTGCAGGCCAAGCAGGGATGCGACCTGCACACCGGCACCTTCGCCCAGCACATCGCCAGCGACATCTGCCAGCGCGGCCTGCTCAAACCGCACATCAAGCAGCTGTGCGCCGTCTACAAAGAGCGACGGGACACGATGCTCGACGCCCTGGCCGAATTCTGGCCCGACGGGTGTAGTTGGACTCACCCCGAGGGTGGTCTGTTCCTGTGGGCCCGTGTGCCGGAATCGATCGACACGACGATCTTCTTCCAGGACGCCCTGAAGGAAAAGGTCGCCTACGTGCCCGGCGTCAATTTCTACCCGAACGCCGATGGCGGACGCAACGCCATGCGTCTCAATTTCTCTTACTCGACCCCTGAACTGATCGTCGAGGGCATCCGCCGGTTGGGCATGGCGCTCAAGAATAAACTGGATTAAAAAGCAGACTCGTCTTTAGAACGCGCGAGAACGCGCGAGAACGCGCGAGAACACGCGAAACGCGAGGCTGGGTCAAATCCCCCTCGCGTTTCGCGCCATTGGGAGGGCCGGTTATGTTCAACTCGCTTTGGCAAACGATACAGGACGATTGTTCCGGCGAGGCGGCTTATCAAAACGTCGCCGCCATCAGTCGCTACCACCGCATCCAGGCCAGCCCGGGCTTCCGAAGGGCGGCCGAATACGTGCTGGAACAGCTATCGGGGGCTGGCGTCGAGGCGGAGATTTCGACGTATCCGGCCAACACCGACTCGGCCTTCTGGAACGCCCGGAGCTTCCAGGAATGGGAGGCCAACGTCGGGACGCTTCACCTCACGGAACCGGGGGATCAAGCCCGGAAACTGGCCGATTATCGCGAAATCCCCATCTCCCTGATCCAACGCAGCACGTCTTTCAATGGCGAGGCGGAAATCGTCGTCGTCGATGAGGGGAAATCGCCGGCCGATTACGAGGGTCTCGACGTCGCCGCGAAGTTTGTCCTGACCCGGGGCAGCGTGCACAGCGTTCACGACCTGGCTGTCAGGCGGCGGGGGGCGGCGGGCATTCTCTTCGACGGCATGCGAGAGGTAGAACCGGTGCGACCGGCCTGGGAACTGCCCGACGCGATCCAATATACCTCTTTCTGGTGGTACGGGGACGAGCGAAAGTGCCCTGGATTCGCGCTGAGCCCGCGGGCCGGCCGGCGATTGCGAAATCTGATCCAGAAAAGGGAAAAGGCGCAACAGTCCCCGGTACGCGTCCGCGCCCACGTGGACGCCCGCCTGTATGACGGCGCCATCGAGGTCGTCAACGCCGTCCTGCCCGGCCAGACGAGCGAGGAAATCGTCCTGGTCGCCCACCTCTGTCATCCCTACCCCTCATGCAACGACAACGCATCGGGAGCGGCCGCGCTGCTGGAAGTCGCGCGCTCGCTCCAGTCCCTCGTCGATGCGGGGGAACTCTCGCCGCCGTACCGCACCATCCGCTTTCTGTGGGTGCCCGAAATGACCGGGACCTACGCCTTCCTGGCAGCCAACGAATCGCTCATCTCCCGCATGGTGGCCGGTCTCAACCTCGACATGGTCGGGCAAGACCAGGCCAAGTGCGGGAGTTCTTTTCTGCTGGAACGCCCTCCCGACGCCCTGCCCAACTTCGCCTTCGATCTGTTGGCCCATCTGCGCCAGAGACTGCTGCCCGAGATCAACTCTCACGCCAAGCGCGACGGCTATCCCCTCTTCCGCCACGCCGTCACGCCTTTCAGGGGTGGTTCCGATCACTATATCTTCTCCGACCCCAGCGTGGGCGTTCCGATGCCGATGATCATCCAATGGCCAGATCGATTTTATCACACGACGGCCGACACGCTCGACAAGGTGGACCCCGGTATGCTGGGCAAAGTCTGCGTCCTGGCAGCTGCCTACGCCTACTGGCTGGCCCAGGCGCGGGCCCCCGAAGCCCGTTGGTTAGCGTCCGAAATGTCCGCTCGCTTCCGCCGGCAGATCATCGAAGACGTGCAATGCGCCATCACCAATAGCGACGAGGATGACGCCCTGGATTACGACTCCCTGAATCAGCGAGCGACTTTCCAGGCCAGACAACACCAGCACGCGCTTTCCAGCCTGCAACGTCTGGCAGCCATCGACGTGAAGACATATCGAAGCCAAGACGAGACCTTCGCCCGGCGAGAGGTCGAGCGAGCCAGTGACGTCCTGAGTCCCGGGGAAAACCAGGCTAAAACCGGTGAGGAATACGAGGAAGCCGGTCGCTTGATCCCGGAGCGGCAATTCCGGGGGCCGCTCTGGCTATCCGGGCACGTCGGCCGGCTGGACGAGAGGACGCGGGACGAATGGCACGACCTCAGCCAACGCCTCGACAAAGAGACGGCGCAAACGGTCCCGGTGATGGCCCAATATTGGGCCGATGGGCGGCGCACCATCGCCGAAATCGGCCGCCTGATTGGGCTGACGACCGGGTTTGAGGCCACCCCGTTACTGCTCGAATACTTTCACTTCCTGGAAAACCTGGGGATGGTCGCTGTGGAGGAGAAATAGTCGCCCCACACCCCTGTCACCGATCATTCCGATCATCCCGATCTTCCTGCGTCAATACCTGTGCAACGACCTGGGCCAACGACTCCAGTCTCAAAGGTTTGGTTAGCCACCCCGACAGGCCATAATTCTGCAAGGACGTCATTTGATTCTGCTGGGTGTGTCCCGTCAACATCACGAATGGAATATGCCACTGGCGCGCATGCAACGTTCTGAGCAAAGCGACGCCTCCCATCCGAGGTATCACCACGTCGCTCAAAACGAGGGCGATCTGATCGGCGGATCGATCCAGGACATCCATGGCCTCCAGGCCGTCTCTGGCCTGTAGGACCCGGTAATTGAGCGATTCCAGGCCCTGGGTAATCGCCAACCGCGTGGTGTCATTATCTTCGACCAGCAGAATTAATTCTTGCTTTCCCTTGACCATGTCAGAGGTTTCAACAGCAGTCATCTCCATTCGACAGGGTTTCGTCGCGTAACGTCATCTGGGCATACAGGACGACGGTCGCCATGATGTTGTTGAAGTCGTGGGCGATACCGGCTGCCAACTGTCCCACGACCGCCAACCGTTCTTGTTGTTGAACGTGCTGTTCGATCTGCCGTTCTCGCGTCACGTCCCGAATGACGATGACCCACCCGCCCGGTTGTGGACCGGTCTCGATGGGGCGGGCAATGACGTTGAATATCTGGTGCGCAGTTTTCACCTCGTGCCACAGCCCCCTGGGCGGAGACGTCAGGATGTCGGCCAGGGGACAATCGCCCAGTCGATTGAGGCGCTCTCCAATTTGGGTGGTGGTCAAATCACCCAGGACGCGCTCACCCATCGGGTTGATCATCACGATCCGATGATCGACGTCGAGCAAAAGCACGCCTTCGGGCACCGTATCCACGATGTGCTGTACACGCTGGGCCTGTTCCTGAATTTGGGCGAGCAGACGCGCGCGCTCCTGTTCCGCCTGCTTGCGCTCGGTGATGTCGCGGATGACGTTCTGGATCACCTTGCCCTCTGATACCTCGAACAGGCTGGCCGATACCTCAGCCGAGAAACTTCTGCCGTTTTTGTTGATCAGGTCTATCTCGAAGCGGGCAAATCCTTCTTCAGCAACCCGGCCCATAATTCGCCGCGTCTCGTCCGATGCGCCTGAAGCGCATAGATCGAAGACCGAAAGCGCCAGTATTTCCTCTCGAATATAGGCAAACTGATTCAGGGCCTTCTGATTGACGTCGAGGACACGCCCCTCGGTATCGACCAATACGATGGCGTCGTTCGAATAATGGAAACTCCGGCTAAACTTCTCCTCCGACACCTTCAAGAGTTCCTCGGCCTGCTTGCGTTTGGTCACGTCCTGAACGTACTCGATCACGTAAGCGACGTCGCCATCGTCGTCCAGGATGGGCATCACGCGAATCTCTTTGAAACTACCGTCAATGGGATTTCGATCGTCGTAGATGCGAAACTTGCCGTCGGCGAAGGTGTCCATCGGCGGGCAGTACTCACAGGGTTCGTCCAAATGCTTGAAGATCTTATAGCAATAAGCAGGATCCTGTTTTTCTCTCTCGGTCACAAAATCGTGGCCGTTCCAATTGCTCAATATGATGCGCCGGTCCCGGTCGATGACGAGCAACATCCCATCCAATGCATCCAGGACGCTGGTCAAAAGTCGTTCCGAATCCCGGATCGCCTTCTCGGCCCGCTTCTGTTCCGAGATGTCGCGGAGGATGGTAGACAGGTATTCGACGTCTCCCGCCGCCGATTGGTGGCTCATGATCACCTGGGAAACGGGAATTTCATCTCCGTCATGGCCGAGAATGGCTGTCTCACCTATCCACACCCCATCCCGAATGGCGGTCGGGATGCCCTCGTCTGCAATGATATCGAAGGCCCATTGGGGATGCGTGTCGGCGATTTCTCGACCGATGGCCTCCTCGGGCTCCCATCCCAGTATCTCGTGGCCGGCCTTGTTCATGAACGTGATGCGCTTCTCCGGCGAGGCGGTCGACACGACGTCGCTCGTCGTCTCCAGGATCGTCACCAGGCGGGCCCGTTCTTGCTCGGCCCGTTTTCGCGCGGTGATGTCCCGGGCAAAGGCGACGTTATACGCCTTGCCGCCGAACTCCAGGTAGTTGGCGGTGACTTCCACCGGGAAGATCGATCCATCTCGCCGTTGGTACGTGGATTCGACAGTCAGGGACTGGTGCTTTTTCAAACGCTGCCAACGCTCTGGCCAGACGTCATCGTCATACGTCAAATCGATCTGCGTGATCTTCATCGCACGAAGCTCGTCCTGCGTATAGCCCAACGACGTGCAAGCCGCCAGGTTGGCGTATTTGATCCGGGCATCCGGCTCGATCCAGAAAGCGAGAAGCGCCAGATGGTCGACAGAAAACTGGGTCATGCGCAACGTTTCCCCGGCTCTTCGCTGCTGTGTAATGTCCTGGATCTGGGCAGTGAAATAGAGCGGGACGCCGTCTGGATCGCGTGCAACGGTAAGATTCAATGCACCCCATACGATATGACCGTCCCTGTGAATGTATCGCTTATCCCTGCGATAAACGTCCATCTCACCGGATACTAGAGCTGGCAGCTTGACCTGATCTATTGTCCAATCGTCGGGATGCGTAACCTCCGAAAACTTCTTCTGCAACAAGGCCTGGGGGGTATAACCCAGCATATCACACAAAGCCTGGTTGACCTTGGAAAATGTGGGGCTTAAGCATCAGCCGCGACACTCTGGAAAAAGAAGAATAGCGCCTTGGTCATCGTTTCGGCCGGCTACGCTCTCGACCCTCGTTCCGAGGTGGATTTTCGGAGCGAATCTCGCCCGAAACGATGACCGTAGCCAGAATAGCGTTATGCAGCAAAATGTGGTAATCTATT
>OMKS01004057.1_pt1 | contig 11272 bp, 10 predicted proteins | sample 1674721 | NCBI WGS metagenome assembly OMKS01 (sample SAMN06264996, study PRJEB25208) | sediment metagenome | isolation source: hot spring sediment | place: USA: California | collected 2014-09-02 | reverse complement strand
GGTGGGCACCGGGACCGGCGTTACGGTGGGGGGGATCGACCCCAGAGAAAGGCTACTGCGCGAGAACCCGACGTGGGGGTCGCAACTCAGCACGCGCTGGACGACGATCTCGATGGTCGGCCCGGTGGGCAGGATCCGCGTTTCGCCCCGCACAGGGTAGGCGAACAGACACCCGCTGGGCTCAGGCGACACGTTACGCAGCCACAGCTCCGCCCGCTGCCAGTAAAGGTCACCTCCGGCCCGGTAGTAGAGGCGGACGAGGACATCCCGACCCCACTCACAGGTCCCGCAGATGTCATTGGCCACCCCCTCCAGGACGAGGGGAAGGGCCGCGCCCGTCGGCACGTTCGTGAAGCGCCACGTCACCCTATCGGTGAGCCGGGGGCTGGAAAGCCAACATCGGCTTCCCTCCTCCGCGCCGGTGCAGCTGAACGCCTCCGCCTCCACGATCTGCCCCACCGACGCCACGGAGATCCCCACGAGCATCGCCAGAACCCCAAACAACCTCGGCACACCCCGACACCCCCTTTGGAGCCGCACCCCATTCTAGGGTGATCGAGGCGCACGGGACAAGTGGTGGAGATCACAGTCACGGGCCAACTCGTGATCCAAGCGCTTCCCAGAGGGCTGTGTAATCGGAGCGCGGGTTCCAGAAGAGATAGCCGTTGGCTTTCCCCACTTCCGCTCCCTCGATCTCGGCCACGATGTACTCGACGAGGGTCGTCCCGGCCGGGAGCGCCATCTCGAACGCCTGGAGGTAGGGGCGAAGGGGCGTTGCGATGCGGGCCCTTCCGTATTCAAGCCTGCGGCGAACTGTTCCGTACGGGTCTTCTTCGAACTCCTGCTCCGCGTAGTGGGAGGGATAGAGCATGGGGGAGACGACGTCCACCCACTGTGCCATCCCCTCGAGGTGTTGGCCGATCGGATCGATGCGCCGAGCGTTCCACGGGAACATCACCCGCCCGTACACGTCCACTGACAGGGGCAGGGACAGCTGCGTTCGCGCCCGGGCGAGGAACGACTCCACCGCTTGGCACCGTGCGGAGTGGTCGGGGCCGATCGGGCCATCGTCGGGGAACCGGATGTAGTCGAACTGGATTTCGTCGAAGCCGGCACGCTCGACCTCGGTGGCGATGTCCAGGTTGTAGGCGATCGCCACTTCCACCGTCGGCGGGACCCATGGAGCGGAGGCGAGACCGAGGTGACGGGCGAGGAATGGGTCGTAGAACACCACCTGGCGGGCGATCGCGTACATGCCCCGCGCATGGACCGCGCGGACGACCGCCGCGAGGCCGAGGAGGGGGGTCACGGCCCCGCTCCGCCGCGCGAGCAGGACCTGAGACGCATAGCAAACCTCGCCCTGGTTGTTCTTGATGTCCACCACCACGGTGTTGAGCCCATGCTCGGCCAATCTGTCCAATATGCTCTCGAGGAAGCCAGGCTGGCTCGCTGCATAGGCGGTGAGGTACACTCCCCGCCGGCCGTCGGTGACGGCTGGGGGGATGCCCGGTGGCGGGTCACTGAGGATGGACGCCGTAGGGGCGTGTCCTACCCAATGGAAGCTGGCCACTCCGGCGATGAGGGCGAGGATCCCGAGCTTGGGCGCGTTCGTCATGGGGCGGTCCACGGTAGCGGGGGGACCGGGGTCCCCTGCCCGGGGGACCCCGGTCCCACCTCCACGAGGCGCTACCATCCCGTTATGCCCGTTCGCCTCTTTGTAGGGGGGTGCTCTTTCTTCGGGTCCGGGTTCCTGTTCGACAAGGATGGGACCCTGCTCTCCTTTGACCATTGGCTGGCTGTGATGGGGGAGCGGGCGCGGCGGCTGGCCGGAGAGGTGGGGTTATCCGGACCCGACCATGAGGAGCTCCTCCGCTTCATGGGGCTCAATCCGGAGCGGCCGGGAGTCGCGAATGGGGGGATCATCCCCCTCCCCCGCTGCGATGCCGAAGAGGTCGTGGCGATGTACCTCGCTTCCCGCCGGAGAGGGGATCCCGCGACGATCGGCGACCTCGTGGCGCGGGTGTTTCGCGAGGTGGACGAGGAGTTCCCCTTCGAGCGTCACCTCCGTCCCACCGTGGGGGCAGAGGAGGGGTTACGGGCGATCCGCCGCGCCGGAGGGAGAACAGCGATCGTGACTCACGATACTGCGAGCGCGGCGCGTCGTCGCCTCGCGGCGCTCGGCTGGGAGGACCTCGTCCTCGCCGTAGTTGGCCTCGACGTATGCGAGGGACGTAAACCTGACCCGAAGCCCGTTCTTGCTGCCTGCAAGGCCCTCCACCTTCCTCCGGAGGAGACGGTGATGGTGGGGGACACACCGGGCGATCTCCTCGCCGGACGCGCCGCGGGCTGCCAGCTCACGATCGGTGTGCTGACGGGAGTTGGGGGAGAGGAGGAACTCGCCCCCCTTGCCGACGTGGTCGTCCCCGACCTCGGTTTCCTTGAGGCGGTCTCCCTCGGGTAGGTGGAAGACCGGCGGCGGGGTGAGCTTCAGGCCCCCGGATCAGCGGCGGTCGGGCTGCGGGGCCTATAATCCCCTCATTGTGTTGACTGCCACGCTTCGCATCGGGACGTCCGGGTACAGCTTCCCGGACTGGGTGGGGCCGATCTACCCCAAGGGCCTTCCCCAGAAGGAGTGGCTCGGCTACTACGCCCAGGGGTTCGACGCGGTGGAGATCAACGCGACCTACTACCGAGTCCCCTCGCCGCAGATGACCGCCGCCCTGGTGCGGAAGGTTGACCCCAAGCGGTTCGTGTTTGCGGTGAAGGTGCCCCGGGAGATGACCCACGACCGGGGGAGGTTCGAGGAGACGGTGGCCCCGTTCCTCACGGGCATCGCGCCGATGCGGGACGCGGGGTGCCTGGGGACGCTCCTCGCCCAGTTCCCGTACTCGCTTCCCCGGGAGGGGGAGGATGCGCTCGCGCACCTCGCGAAGCTCCGGGAGGCGATCCCGCAGGAGATCCCACTCCACGTCGAGTTCCGGCACATCCACTGGTACCGGCCGGACGTGGTGGAGTTCCTCCGGGAGCGTGACCTCGGGTTCGTGAACGTGGACCTTCCTCCTCTTCCCAACCTGCCTCAGGAGAAGACGGGGATCGTCACGAACGGGATCGGGTACTTCCGGTTCCACGGTCGGAACGCGGCCAAGTGGTGGGAGCACGGAGAGGCGAGCGAGCGGTACGACTACGCGTACTCGGAGGAGGAGCTCGCGGAGTGGGTGCCGGTGATCGAGAGGGCGGCGGTCACCTCCCGGACCACGTTCGTGTTCATGAACAACTGCCACCTGGGGAAGAGCGTCCGCGACGCGGTCAAGCTCCTCCGCCAGTTCGGCCTGCGGGGGCCCGACTACGTTCCGCCCTGGGACAGGAAGGACGACGGGCTCTGGGGATGACCGGCCCCGCCCCCCTCTATTCCCCGCGGCGGCTGGACGTGGCCACGGTTGAGCGGGCGCTCGGGGTTTGGGAGGCCGGGTTCCCGCGACCGCTCATCGACCTCTCGCGCCTCACCCGGTTCGACCCGTTTGGGCTCCTCCTTCTCATCCTCGTTGGGCGCCGGTGCCGGGAGGCCGGGGGCCGGCTGCGGGTCCTCCTCCCCGAGAGCGCGCGGACCCGGGAGAGGCTCGTCGCCTCAGGGCTGTTCCGCCACCTGGAGGGAGCGTACTGGACGGACGCGCCCGTCCCGGAGGCGCCGGCCGATCCGGAGCTCTCCCCGGTGCGTGTCCGGGAGGAAGCCGAGATCCGGGCGGTCGTGGACGCGATCGGGGAGCAGCTCGAGGCGCGGTTCCCGTTCGGGGGGGCGGCGAACCGGCTCCTCGTGGGGGCCCTGATCGAGCTCCTCCAGAACATCCTCCATCACGCGGCGCCGGACGGGGCGGGCCCGGATCCGTTCGGCCTGGCGGCCCTGGAGGAGGGCCGGGAGCACCTGCATCTGGCGATCGCCGACAAGGGGATTGGCCTCGCGGCGAGCCTCGGGCTGAACCCGAGGTACCGGGGCCTGTCGACTTCCCAGGCCCTGGAGGCGGTCCTGGTGGACGGGGCGTCCCGGTTCGAGCACCCCGGCCGAGGCGGGGCCCTGCGGCGGATCCGGGAGGCCGTCGTAGCGAGCTCGGGCCGGTTCTACCTCCGCTCGGGAGGAGGGGCGTTCCTCCAGGAGGACGTGGAGTGGTCCGTGGGGGAGGTCCTCCCGTTCCCGGGGGTCCAGATTTCGATCATCCTCCCGCGGATCCTGTTCGAGCGGGGGGAGGAGAGCTAGGCGGGGCGGCGCCTCCCGGCTACGATCGGTCCACGCATGAAGACGCGGACGATCCTCCTCGCCCAGTTCGGGGCCCGGGTCGGCACCCGGGGTGAGGGGCGCGCGGCTGGGCGGGCGGTCTGGGCGGAGCTCGCGTCCCTTCCCGCCGAAGGGATCCTCGCCGCCGACCTGGCGGGGGTCGAGGTCCTGAGCGGCTCGTTCGCCGACGAGGCGTTGGTGGAACCGGTGGCCCGGCTCGTCGCCGGGGAGCTCCCCGAGCGGTACCTCCTCGTCCGCGCCCCACGGGACGACCTCCTGGAGGACCTTGGGGCGAAGGTTGCCCAGCGCAAGCTCGCCCTGTTGGCGGTCGTGGACGGGAAGGAGTGGCGGGCCCTCGGGCGCCTTCCCCCGTACCTGGAGGAGAGCCTGCGGTGGATCGTCGCCCACGGAGAGGCGACGAGCAGGGACCTCGCCGGGGCCCTCGGCGTGTCGCCCCGCGCGGCCGCGACGCGGATCGCCCAGCTGGGGGAGCTCCGGCTCGTCCACGTCGTCCCCCGCCCCCGCCCGGTGGGCGGGGTGGAGCACCACGCCCGCTCCCTCATCTCGGTCGACTGGGGCCCTTGACCAAGTCTCGGTCAAGGGCTACGCTTGACCGAGGGGTGCGCGATGCTCCGACCGATCCACGAAGCGGTTGACGTTGGGGTCGTCTTCCCTGCCCGCCGGCCCTACCCCGTGCCGCGGTGGGTCCGGTGGCGGGGGGAGAAGCGGGCGGTGGAGGAGGTGCACCTCGTCCACGAGCGCCGGGAGGGGGCGATCCGACAGCTTGTCTACTCCCTCACCGCCGGGGGGGTCCTCCTCCAGCTCCGGTTCGACCCCGAGCACGCCCGGTGGTACGTGGACGGGGTGTACGACGAGGAGGAATAGACGATGGTCATCCTCCACCTGGACATGGACTCCTACTTCGCCTCCGTGGAGCAGCAGGCCAATCCCCACCTCCGCGGGAAGCCGATCGTCGTCTCCGGGCGCCCGGACATCCACTCCGTCGTCGCCGCCGCGTCGCGGGAAGCCAAGCGGTACGGGATCCGGTCCGGGATGACGACCTGGGAGGCGGCGAAGCTCTGCCCCTCGGTCGTGTTCGTCTCCGGGGACCCCGACAAGTACGAGACGGTCACCCGGCGGTTCGTGGAGATCCTCGTCCGCTACACCCCGATGGTCGAGGTGTACTCGATCGACGAGGTGTTCCTCGACGTGACCCAGGAGGCCCCCCAGCACGGGGGGCCGCTCCGGTTGGCCCGGGCGATCCAGGCCGACTTCCGCCGGGAGCTGGGGGAGTGGGTCACCTGCTCGGTGGGGATCGCCCCGAACAAGATGCTCGCCAAGCTCGCCGTGGAGAGGGCGAAACCGGGCGGGATCGCGTGGATCGTCCCCGAGGAGGTCCCGGCGGTGCTGGAGGAAACCCCGGTGGGGGCGGTGTGCGGGATCGGGCCCCGGATCGCCGGGCGCCTGGAGCTCATGGGGATCCGGACGCTCGCCGACCTCGGCCGGTGCCCCCCGGCCCGGCTCAAGCACGCGTTCGGGGTCCAGGGCACGGTCCTCTCCCTGTGGGGGCGGGGCCTCGACCCCACCCCCCTCCTCCCCTACTGGCAGGAGGAGGAGGTGAAGAGCGTCGGGCACTCCCACGCCCTCCCCAGGGTCCTCCGCCACCCCGACGGGGTGCGGAGCGTGCTCCTGTACCTGTGCGACCGCACGGCGCGGCGGCTGCGGGCCAAGGGGCTCGTGGGGCGGGTCGTCCACTTCGCGCTGCGCGATGCCCAGATGCGCTACCGCGGGGCCCAGCGGGCCCTGGGGGTCCCCACCGACGACGAGGACCGGATCTTCCGGGCAGCGCTCGAGCTGATCGAGGCCCACGGCGGGTTCCCCGAGGAGACAACCCTCGTCGGAGTCCGGGTGGACGACCTTCAGCCGAAGGTCGAGACGCCGTGGCCCCTGTTCCCCCGGGATCGACGGCGGGAGCGGCTGGCCCTAGCGTGCGACCGGATCCGCGACCGGTACGGGGAGGGGGCGCTGAGCTGGGGGTCGGTGTACGCGTGCCGGCTCCTCACCGCCGCCACCGGGGGGATCGGCCGCCAGAAGGAGATCGCCCTCGCTTGCCGGCGGGATGGGATCTAGGCTCGATCCCAGCGGGCGCGGATCCGGGTGGCGAGGTCCACGTAGCCCGTCCGTTCCTCCCTGGGAGCTCCCTCGGCGGAGGGTCGCACGCCTTCCGCCACCACCCGGTCCATCGTCCCCCGCACCTCCTCCGTGAAGAACCGCGACGGTTGGGCGTACCCGTGGGCGCCGGCGAGCTCCCGCCGCCGGTAGTGATAGCGTACGGGCCAGGTCACCACGAGGTGGTCCTTGGCCCGGGTGAGGGCCACGTACGTGAGCCGAAGCTCCTCCTCGAGCTCCTCCGGCGACCCCGCGGCGAGGTCGGAGGGGAGGAACCCGTCCGCGGCGTGGATCACGTACACCGCGTCCCACTCGCACCCCTTGGCGGAGTGGATCGTGGACAGCACGAGCCAGTCGTCGTCCTTGTGGGGAGGGCCGGCAAGGTCCGAGGTCGAGCTCGGGGGGTCGAGCTGCAGCTCGGCGAGGAAGCTTCGGCGGGACCGGTAGCCCGATGCGATCTGCTCCAGGCTCTCCAGGTCGCGAATCCGCGCCTGGGGGTAGTCGTAGAGCCTCTCCACGTACGGCTCGTAGAACCGCCGCACCCGCTCCACCTGGGCGGCCACGGGCAGGCCCTCCCCGAGCTCGGAAAGGAGCCTCCCCAGTCGGGCGAGCTCCTCCCGGGCCGCCGGGGGACCGGGGGAGGTCGCGATCGCCCGGGGGTCGTAGCCCCCCTCGGCGACGTGGGCCAGGGCGCGGGACACGGTGGCCGGCCCCACCCCGTCGAAGAGGCCCAGCACCCGGAACCAGGCGAGCTCGTCCCGGGGGTTCTCCACAACCCGCAGGAACGCCAGCGCATCCTTGACGTGCGCGGTCTCCAAGAACCGGAGCCCCCCGTACTTGTGGAACGGGATCCCCCGCCGGGCGAGCTCGACCTCGAGCGACGCCGAGTGGTGAGCGGCGCGGAACAGGACCGCCTGCCTCCGCAGGGGGATCCCTTCCTCGTACAGGGCGAGGACCCGCTCCACCACGTAGGCGTCCTGGCTCCCCTCGTCGGGGCAGGTGACGAGGAGGGGCTTCGCCCCTCCCGGGCGGCGCGACCACAAGTTCTTCGTGTACCGCTCGTGGGCCTGGGCGATGAGGGCGTTGGCCGTGGCGAGGATGGGCATCGTCGAGCGGTAGTTCTCCTCCAGGGTCACGATCCGCGTCCCCGGGAAGTCGCGGGGGAAGTCGAGGATGTTCCGCACGGTGGCGGCGCGGAAGCTGTAGATGCTCTGCGCGTCGTCGCCCACCGCGGTGACGTTGCTGTTGCCCGTGCGCATCCCGCGGAGGATGGCGGCCTGGACCCGGTTCGTGTCCTGGTACTCGTCCACGAGGATGTGGTCGAAGAGCCCGGACAGGCGCCGGGCGAGATCGGGCACGGCGAGCATCTCCCGCCAGTAGAGGAGGAGATCATCGAAGTCGAGCACGTTCAGTTTCTGTTTGCGCTCGACGTAGCGGCGGAACAGGGTGCGGAGCTCCTCCTCCCAGGGGGCGACCCAGGGGAAGTACCGGGCGAGGACGTCGGGGAGCTCCTCGGACCCGTTGACGACGCGGGAGTAGATCCCAAGGCAGGTCGCCCGGCGGGGGAAGCGCTTGTCCCGGGAGGCGAGGCCGAGGTCGTGGCGGACGAGCCCGATCAGGTTCTCGGCGTCGGCTTGGTCGAGCACGGTGAACTCCGGGCTCAAGCCCACCGCCCCGGCGTAGGTGCGCAGGAGCCGGTTGGCGACGGAGTGGAACGTTCCTCCCCACGCCCGCTCCCGCACCGGGCCGAGCTTGCCGACCACGGCCCCCGCCCGGGACAGCATCTCCTCCGCCGCGCGGCGGGTGAAGGTGAGGAGGAGGATCCGGTCCGGGGGAACGCCCCGGGAGATGAGGTGGGCAACCCGGTAGGCGAGGGTCCGGGTCTTCCCCGTTCCCGCCCCGGCGATGATGAGGAGGGGCCCCTCGCCGTGGGTGACGGCCTCCCGCTGCGCGGGGTTCAGCTCATCGAGCCAGCGGAGGTCTTGGTCCGGCACAGGGTGAGTGTAACGGAGGTCACCCCCGGGCAGTGGGGAGGGTTCCCGGGCGAACCGGGGCTTGGGGTGGGCCTGCCTGGAGTCGAACCAGGGACCTCACGCTTATCAGGCGTGCGCTCTAACCACCTGAGCTACAGACCCGCAGGCCCCGATGTTAGCCGCGTTCGCCTTCCCCCTCAACCGCACGGCCTTCGCGGCTCCTGCCTCGGCAGGAGACGTGGCGGTTGTAACCGCAGGAGGCGAATGCTATGATCGTCGCGCTTCAGAGCGAGCAAGGGGAGCCGATGGCCAAGAACGTGGTTGAGCTGCTCAAGGATGTCCCGTTGTTCTCGTCCTTCAGCGAGAAGCACCTCCAGGCGGTCGTCAAGACGGCGAAGGAGATGGAGTTCGAGCCCGGCAAGCCGATCGTGCGGGAGGGCGATCGGAGCAAGGTCGGATTCTTCCTCATCCTCGATGGCCAGGTCGAGGTGCGCAGGGGGGGGAAGGTCCTCTCGCGGCTCGGCGCCGGTCAGTTCTTCGGGGAGATGGCCGTCCTCGATGGGCAGCCTCGCTCTGCCGATGTGGTCGCCGTGACGCCCACGAAGTGCCTCGTCCTCGCGAGCTGGGACATCCGCGCGCTCATCACGACGTACCCCGATATCGCCCTCGAGCTCATCGGCGAGCTCACCCGCCGCTTGCGCCAGACGAGCATGGCCCTTTCGGAGTAGGCGACGGGCCGCGGTTCCGCCGCACACGTGAGGTCCTCGCTTAGGGGCGCGCCGGGTTCGGCCGGGTCGGGCGCGCGGAGTGAGCGGCTTGCCACCACGAAGGTGGTCCCGTGAGCAGGAGACTCACGGGCTTGGAGTGCGTTGTGCCCCGGGGCGGTGGCTCCCCGGGGAGGACTCGAACCTCCGGCCCGCCGGTTAACAGCCGGCTGCTCTGCCAACTGAGCTACCGGGGAGTACAACGTGATGGTACCCCTTCGGACCGATCGTGCCAAGTCCGGTTTCACCTCAGTAATGGGCGAGCAGCCCGCGGTCCTTGGCGATCCCCTCGAACAGCCGGAACACGCCGATCCCAAGCAGAAGGTAGAACGCGGCGGTCCCGACCAGGGCGAGAAGGTCCCCGAAAGGCAGGGTGAGGAGGGTGTCCCCGTCCGTCATCGCCCGCCCCAGCAGTCGCGTCCCCAGGGAGAGGGGAAGGACCTTGGCCCACGCCGCATCAGCGGGCAGGGCGACCAGGGCCACGAACACGAACTGCAGCACCTGGAAGAACGCCTGGACCCGCTTGTACACCAGGGCCAACCCCGCCATGAGGAACCCGATTCCGTACACCGGCGCCAGGGTGAGGGCGAGGAGGGGGAGGAGCGTCCCCAGGGGGAGCCGGAGGAACTGCCCGGTGGTGACCATCATCAGCCCGAGCAGCGCCGCCACCATGACCAGGCTCGCCAGGAACGACCCAACGATCCACGACAGGCTCACGAACCGGAATCCCACCGGGCACATGTAGAGCTGCTCCAGCGTCCCCTGCTGCGCCTCCCGCATCAGCTCCCAGGAGAGGTCGGAGTAGGCGGCGATGGCGAACGTCCACACCAGGAACCCCACCACCAGCCCCTCCAGGCTCTCCCCGAACAGGTTCACCCCGAGCCCCTGGGCGTAGCGGGCCCCGGCGAACAGAAGGAGGAAGATGAGGTACAGGGTGGCCAAGCCGGAGAGGGTGTTGAATGGGTACCGCTTGAGCTCGATGAAGAACCGCTTGAGCACGGCGAGGAACGTCCACAGGCGCCTCATCGCTCCTCCCGGCGTTCGTCCCGCACGATGCGCAGGAACACGTCCTCGAGGTCCGGCTCGGCTTGGCTGACCCCGTCCACGGCGACGCCGGCCTCGCGCAGGGCGTCCATGAGGCTGTACACGTCCTCCTCCGGCGGAAGCTCGACCTCGAGGGCCCGTTCTGCTTCCAGGAAGCGGACCGCGGACAGGCGCGCCGCAAGCTGCACCCGCGCTCCGTCCGGCAGCCCGTCCCGCAAGCTCACCCGGTACGCTCGGGTCCGGAACAGGGCGAGGAGTTTGGGGACCGAGTCGTCGGCCACCACGCGTCCGCGGGCGAGAATGACCACCCGGGCGCAGGTGTCCTCCACCACTCCCATGTCGTGGGACGAAAGAAGCACCGTCTTGCCGTGAGCGCAGACTAGCTCGCGGATGAGCCCGCGCAGCTCGTGCGAAGTCTCCACGTCCAGGCCCAGCGTCGGTTCGTCGAGGAGGAGAAGAGGGGTCCCCTTCACCAACGCGCAGGCCAGGGCCAGCTTCTGCTTCATCCCCTGGGAGAGGAGGTTCGCCGTGATCCGCCTCTTCTCCTCGAGCGCAAACAGGGCCACGAGCTCCCCCGTGCGCCGGCGGGCCTCCCGGGGAGGAACGCCCTGCAGCCCAGCGAAGAACCGCAGGTTCTCCTCCACCGACAACCGCCAGTACACGTTCCGCGACCCCTCGAGGAGCGCCGCCACGTGCCGGGCGACCTCGGGCCGGGAGGACGGAACCCCAAACACGGCTGCCTGACCGGAGGTCGCGCGGAGAAGCCCGCACAGGATCTTGATCGCCGTCGTCTTCCCCGCCCCGTTCGCCCCGAGGAGGCCCACGATCTCCCCTTGTCCCACCCGGAACGAGACACCCGCGAGCGCCCGCACCGGCCCCTTGCGGGTCGGGTAGTCCTTCACCAACTCGCTGACGACTATCGCGTCCATGGTCCGCCGGTGAGTGTCGGTTTCGGGAGGCCTGGGTTCAAGGCCCTACTCTTGGTGCGCCAGGAGATCGTTACCAGGCCGAGGGGTTGGTGACGGGGTGGTTGAAAGAAGGCGGTGCTCCTCCTA
>OMKS01004055.1_pt1 | contig 11279 bp, 12 predicted proteins | sample 1674721 | NCBI WGS metagenome assembly OMKS01 (sample SAMN06264996, study PRJEB25208) | sediment metagenome | isolation source: hot spring sediment | place: USA: California | collected 2014-09-02 | reverse complement strand
CTTCTGGATTCCCGTTTTCACGGGAATGACGGTAGTCGTGGTCTATAGGTCAAACTTACAAAAAATTGTCAGCCAACGGGTGTTAAGCGCCTAATACATCCCGAGTGTAACATACTTCGGACTGTTGTTGGACAAAGAGAACGGCCGCGCGCAGTACCTGTGTTATAATAAATGCTCTTTCAAGCATTACTCCGGTCTGTTCCAGGCAGACAAGAATCAGCCGTCATGGTGAATGAACAACCTGTAACCGTCATGTCTCATCCAATTTCCAAGGCGCATCGCGAATTTCCGGCGTGGCTGCGGCGTTCCCTGCCCGCTTCCGGCGATATGGAACAGGTGCGCGCAACGCTGCAGCATCTGTCGTTGAATACTGTGTGCCGCAGCGCGCAATGTCCGAACCAGTGCGAATGCTGGCAACGCGGTACGGCTACGTTTATGATACTGGGCGAGGTGTGTTCACGGGATTGCGCCTTCTGCGGCGTGGCGTCGGGAACACCCCTGCCTCCCGATCCCGGAGAGCCGGAGCGCATCGCCGAGGCGGTGGCGCGCCTGATGTTGCGCCATGCCGTCATTACCACAGTAACCCGGGACGACCTGCCTGACGGCGGCGCGTCGCACTTCATCAATGTCATCGGCGCCATCCGGAGGCGTTGCGCGAAAACGTCGGTGGAGGTGTTAACATCGGATTTTGCGGGCGATTTGAAGGCTGCGGCGCGCGTCGCAAAGGCCGCCCCCGAGGTGTTCGGGCACAACATTGAAACGGTTTCACGGCTGCACGGCGAATTGCGCGATCCGCGCGCCTCTTATACGCGAAGCATGGAAGTGCTGCGCTGCGCCCGGGAAACGCTGCCCGCGGCCTGTCATGTGAAATCAGGATTTATGGTTGGATGCGGCGAGACGGAATCGGAGGTGGTCGAGGCGTTGCGCGACCTTGTTTGCGCCGGTTGTGACGCGGTAACCATCGGACAGTATCTGAAGCCGTCGGGCGGACGCTTCGATGTGCAGGAGTTCGTGCCGCCGGAACAATTTGCCCGCTACGAAAAAATTGCGTATGATCTGGGTTTTCACTCTGCAATGACAGGGCCGTTCGTGCGCAGTTCCTACCATGCCGAGGAACTCACCGCAAAACACCGCGCGGGATAAGAAAAGGAAATGATATGCGTTTCAGGTATTCAATCAGGTATCATTACGAAAGGTCTGCATGATGACGGCATTCGTGGAGGTACTGCTGCCCGATGTGGGCGGCGGCGATAAGGCTGATGCGGCTGTTGTTTCGTTCTGGCCTGTTGCCGTCGGCGCAACATTGCGGGCAGGCGACGACTTGCTTGAAATCGTTACAGACAAGGCCAGTTTTGTGGTGCCCTGTCCGCAGGCGGGCGTGCTGCGCGAAAAAAGAGTGGAGGAAGATGACCGCGTCCGCGCCGGCGACGTCATTGCCGTCATCGAGGTCGAGATTTAGCCCGTCAACGCGTTTTTTCCGTCGGAAAGATGCGATGGCGGGAGTTGTGCGTATATGTCATAATCAGCAACTCGCGTAAGGAAAGAAAATACTCATGGGAATAGGCGTAGGCGTAATCGGCGCCGGCACGGTCGGCGGCGGCGTAATTGAAATTCTATCGGCAAACACCGGTGTAATCGCGGACAAGACGGGCGCGCAGGTCGCGTTGCGTCATGTGGCGGAATTAAAACAGGAACTGTTGCAGGATTGTGATCTCGAGGGCGTAACGGTCAGCGCCGACGCCAACGCGTTGATTCATGATCCGCAGGTGCATGTGGTATGCGAACTGATCGGCGGGTTGGAGCCCGCGAAGACATTTATACTTGAGGCGCTCAACGCCAAAAAGCACGTGGTCACCGCAAACAAAATGCTGCTGGCCAAGCATGGCGCCGAACTGGCGGAAGCCGCCGCGCGCAACGGCGTGGGACTGCGCTATGAAGCGGCGGTCGCCGGCGCCATTCCCATCATTAAAGCGTTGCGCGAGGGGCTTGCCGCCAATCATATTCACGCCGTTTACGGAATCCTCAACGGAACCTGCAACTATATACTGAGCCGCATGACCTATGAGGGACTCGAATTCCAAGAGACGCTGGATCAGGCCATTGCGAACGGATTTGCGGAGACGCCGCCCGACCTTGATATTGAAGGGCATGATACGGCTCACAAATGCCAGATACTCGCGTCGCTGGCCTACAGCACCAAGGTGAGTCTGGACGCCATCCCCGTCGAAGGCATTACAAACATTACCCATCTTGACGTCGCATACGCCAGGGAAATGGGGTGCGTCATCAAACTGCTTGCCGTTGTCCGCAAGGTTGAAGGCGAAATCGAAGCGCGCGTGCATCCCACACTGGTGCCCGAAACCCATTTGCTGGCCGCGGTTCGCAACGAGTTTAACGCTGTCTACGTTGAAAGCGACTGCGCCGACGCAACGCTGTATTACGGGCGGGGCGCGGGACGCCTGCCGACGGCGAGCGCCGTGGTTGCGGATATCGTGGACATCGCCCGGCGCGGGGAAGCGCCGGCGTTGCCTCCTTTTTCCTATACGCATGCGCTGGAAGTGCGCGACATCGGATTGCTGGAAGGCAGGTATTATCTCTGCCTTACCACGGAAGACCATCCGGGGGTGTTGGGCAAGGTATGCACCATACTCGGCAAGCACGGCGTAAGCATCGCGTCCTGCATACAAAAGAACAGGGGGGAAGGCGAACCTGTTCACGTCATATTAATGACCCATACCTCCATAGAATCAGGGGTCATTGCCGCCCTCGCGGAAATAGACCGGTTGGATTTCATTACCGAAGCCACGCACCTGTTGCGTGTCCTGTAAGCGGAAAGGCATTCGCATGAATAATCCCGGAGTCATCGAACGCTATCGCAAGCATCTGCCCGTGACCGATTCAACGCGCATTATAACCTTGAACGAGGGTTCCACGCCGCTCATTGCCGCAGGCCGCCTGAGCGCGGCGTTGCATCCGCGGCTTGAAGTCTATCTCAAGTATGAAGGGTTAAACCCGACAGGTTCATTTAAGGATCGCGGCATGACAATGGCGGTGACCCATGCCGTCGAGGAAGAGTATGAAATGGTCATGTGCGCGTCCACGGGCAATACTTCCGCTTCAGCGGCGGCATACTCGGCGCGGGCGGGAATCAAATGCGTCGTACTGATTCCGCAGGGGAAAATCGCGTTCGGCAAACTGTCGCAGGCCATGGTACATGGCGCGCAGGTCATTCAGGTGCTCGGCAATTTCGACGAGGCGCTTACGCTCGTGCGTCAGATATGTGAAAATTTTCCCATTGCGCTGGTTAACTCCATAAACCCTTATCGCATCGAGGGACAAAAGACGGGGGCTTTCGAGATATTGGATGATTTTAACGGCATTGCGCCCGACTTCCAAGCCATGCCCGTGGGCAATGCGGGCAACATTACCGCCTATTGGAAAGGGTACAAGGAATATCATGCCCACCGCAAGAGTGACGGCCTGCCGCGCATGCTCGGATTTCAGGCGGCGGGTTCCGCGCCCATCGTTCTGGGACATCCCGTCAAGGAGCCGCATACATTCGCCACGGCCATCCGCATCGGAAACCCCGCCAGTTGGAAGTCTGCGGAAGCGGCGCGGGACGAGTCCGGCGGCTTGATTGACATGGTTACGGATGACGAGATTCGGGATGCGTACACCCTGCTGGCGCGAACGGAAGGCGTGTTCTGCGAACCGGCAAGCGCCGCAAGCATCGCAGGACTGAAAAAACTGGCGGACCAAGGCTTCTTCGACACCGTCGAGCCGCGCGCAGGCGACCAAATACGCATCGTATGCATTCTTACCGGACACGGCCTCAAAGACCCGGACAACGCTATTGCCGTGGCGTCGGAACCGAGCACCGTCGAGCCGTGCGAAGAGAAAATTGTCGAGGCGCTTGGTTTCGCGCCCGCCGTCGTGTAGTATAACCGCGTATCATGATCTATCCAAGAACCATAGCGCCGGAAATGCGCCGGATACCCGTCGCAGACATCTCCATCGCTTTGTGGGAATATCCGGGGGATGCGCCGCCCATCTTGTTTTTCCATTGTACGGGCGTTTGCGCGCGGATATGGGACCCGGTTGTTTCGCGGCTGTCAATCAAAAATAGAATCCATGCGCCCGACGCGCGCGGCCACGGCGACTCGGACAAGCCGCGTGTGGCGGCGGCGTACACTTGGCGCGGCTTCGGCGGCGATGTGCTGGCGGTCGCCGACGCGCTGCAACTGCCCGAAGGCGCATGGGCGGTCGGGCATTCCGGCGGCGCGTCCGCCATCGTGTACGCCGAACTGACACGTCCCGGACGTTTCGCGCGCGTGGCGCTCATAGACGCCATCATCGCGCCGCCCGAATTTTTCCCCACCGCCATGCCCCTCGCGGAAAGGTCGCGCAGGCGCAGGCACGTGTTCGACTCGCGAAACGCCGCGCGGCAGCGGCTGGGCAACAAGCCGCCCATGGAGACATGGCATCCCGAGGCGCTTGACGCCTACATCGCCCACGGGTTCGCAGACCGCGACGACGGAAGGGTCGAACTGAAATGCCCCGGCGAACTCGAAGCCTATGTATACGAATACGGCGGCGTCATCAACCTCTATGATCGCCTTGGCGAAATGCGCGCCGAAGCGCTCGTCATCACCGGCGAGAACAGCTACATGGTCGAACACGCCCATCGCCAGCACAGCCATCTGCCCCGCGCCGAACTCGTCACCCTCCCCGACGCCGGACATTTCATCCCCCAAGAAAAACCGGCGGAAACCGCAGCGCTCATCAGCGACTGGTTCAAATGACCCGTACATTGTTTGTGTTTTGTTCTTTTACAATTAAAGCGCCTTTTTTCGTTGCTTTTTGTTCTTTGGTAACAGTTTAGCCGAACGGCAAAAAAAACATAACGAATCCAGAATCCTCATATCATTGCTCATTTGGACTGCGCAAGCCGCGCTTGCGCTTTCGCCGTCTATGGACTACGCAAGCCATGCTTGCGCAGTCCACAAGGAAACGACATGTCAGATTTGACAGAAGGCGGGTACGCTGAAGCGTGAACAACGTACGGAGATTTTCCGGGGCGCCGGTAAATTGCGCCGTCAGAACTGGTTTCGCCAGCGCTCAAACTCTTCGGGCTGTTCTTCCGGCGCTTCCCAGTAGGAGTCGGTTTTCGGCAGCCACTTGCGCTTTAACGGGTCTTCGCTGAAAAGACGCATGACGACGCCCATGGGCACAATGATCAACCAGTACATGACCGTCAGCATCAGGTGGGTCACCAGCCAGTTCAATACCAGCGCAAATTTGATCCACACGACGAACACCGGTTGCAGCGCGCGCGGCAGCAGCAGCCCGAAACACGCGAACGCGCCCGCCACCACAAAGAACCAGACCGGGAAGTGGGCAAACCCGTGAAGGGCGAACCGTATCAGGCCGATGACGATGATGGCCGCCGCCATCATCAGCCCGAATTTGCGTTGTTCCGTCCTGCTTGAAGTGTCTATGTCCAACATGCCTGATTTCCTGTCCGTTCCATGCGGTTGCCGACGCCTGCGCGCGGCGCCGTGTTTGCGGAGATGTTACTTGACCGGATATGGAATATGCAAACGGAAGAAGTGAACATGCATGTCCGCCATTGGCGAATGGGCGCCGTCTTTGATAGAATAACCGCAGCAACCGGAGATTTTACAGATGGAAGAAAAAACACGCCGCTGGTGCGCGTCCCGCGCCGCCGTATTCAAGGCGCTGGGGCATCCCACCCGTATCTTCATTGTGCAGGAACTGTCCAAAGGCGAGGAGTGCGTTTGCCGTCTGACCGAGAAAATCGGCGCGGACATATCCACTGTCTCCAAGCATCTCAACGTCCTCAAGGCGGCGGGCATCGTAAGCGACGACAAGCGCGGGTTGCAGGTATTCTATAAACTGCGCATGCCCTGTGTCTTGGGGGTTTTCTCATGTGTGGACAAGATAATGGAGGAAGACCTGCGCGAGAAAAAAGCGCTGGTTCGTTGACCTCGGATGGGAGCATGGAGTAAATCCGACAAACAAGGAAACGGGGGTTTCGGCGTTTCTGATTGTCTTCGGGGCAAAGAGCGTCTGCGATTGGATGTGCCCGCCGCAAAAACAGCGCACTGGATATGGGTGACGGCGGCGGTCTTGGGACTGAAATGAACGGGATGCCATAAATGCAATTGAGAATCGCCATGGTGGGCGCTTGCCCCTATCCGGCGCCGCAGGGCAGCCAGGTGTTTATGCGCAACACGGCGCAATGCTTGCAAAGCATCGGCCATGAAGTGCATTTGGTGGTGTACGGCTACGGCGTTGGCGCGGACCATAGCGGTCTGCGCATTCACCGCGCGCCGCGTATCCCCTTCGCCACAAAGACGGCGCCCGGCCCCTCTGTGGCCAAGCCCTTTCAAGATGTCACCCTTACCTGGGCGTTGCGGCGCGTCATCGAGAAACACCACATCCAAGTGGTTTGCGCCCATAACTATGAGGCCTTGTTTGCCGCGTTGTTGGCGCGAAAACGCCCCATCCTGTATTTTGCTCACAACGCCATGTCGGATGAGCTGCCCCACTTTTTTAACAACATGCGCATCACCGGGGATATAGGCCGTTTTCTCGACCGCACGTTTCCGCGCCGGGCCGATGCAGTTGTCGCGCCGCATCGGCGGCTCGCGGGACATCTCGTGGTGCGCGGCTGCGAACAGGAGCAGGTGTCGGTCGTGCCGCCTCCCATAGACGCGCAACTGTTCGAACCGGCGCAGGTGGACCACAGTGTTGCGCCGCCGATCATTTATTCGGGCAACCTCGATGCTTATCAGAATCTGCCGCTGCTGTTCAACGCGATGAAGTTGGTGCGCAACAAGAAGCCGGACGCGCGCCTGATCATCGCCACCGCCGCCAAGGCGACGGGCTTGGACGCCGAGGTCGTGCCCATCATGGGTTTCGACGCGCTGCACCGGTTCCTTGCGCAGGACGCCGTATTTGCCGCGCCCCGCGTTTCATGGTCGGGCTATCCCATCAAGATGCTGAACGCCATGGCCGCGGCCAAGGCCGTGGTCGCCTGCGAAAGCGCCGCCTATCCCATCACGCACGAAGAAACCGGACTGATTGTGCCCGACAACGATGTTCACGCCTATGCGGCGGCGTTGCTGCGCCTGATGGACGATCCGAACCTTCGCGCGACGCTCGGCGCAAAAGCCCGCGAGACCATCCTCGAAAAGCACCGACCGGAAGATGTCGCCAAACAACTGGAAACCCTCGCTCTCGCCGCGTATGACCGCTATAAAACGATGGCATAACGAGTTAAGAATGGAAAACTGGTTACGGAATCAAGATTGACATCACCACCCCGGAGGAGGTCATTTTCTATGAATGAACAACGTGATTGTCTTGAAGAAACATGGGAAATCAAGAAGCAAATCGCACGGCAATATGCCGGTATAGCCATGTCGCAGCAGTTGCGAGAAATGCATAACATTGTCGTAGAGGAATTCCAAAAGAGAGGTTGGAATTATCCGGGTCCTCCTTCTGTCGCAAAGACACACTGCGGAACAATACACAAGCCACTGCAATAGTTCAAAAAGCCTTACGGCGTTCTACACCACCCACAGCGCGCGAATGATAAATGGATAAATGGGGACATCACCTATTTTGGGAAATACCCGACTTGCCTACTGCCGCCCCTGTTCCACCAGCCGGCTCGTATTCTCGGCTACACGGAATATGACCATAAGCATTTCACACCAGATGCGCGCCCCCAGAACGAACAGCAAAAATACCACGGGTGATAGAATGAGAAAGAGCAACCCAACCCCTGCGCCTACGGCAAATCCCATGCATATAAACACCCCTGTGTAAACAGCGGCAAGGGTAATGCCGAGGATAAAAATCACCTTGATCACCCGCGTGGTCACGAACTCCGAAAAAGACAGATCAAACAACAGCGCCAAAATACCTTTGTCTTCCATGATACGCTTCCTCCTAATTTGTCGTTACGTGGCTTCCGTTTATTTCAACTCGCCCACGCCGGGTTTAACAGAAACCACGGACATGGTCGCTCAATGGATCATGCGATTTCATCCATTGCCAACACTTCACGGCATGCACTACCAACATGCCACAATATACCACTTAGATGTGGAGAAGTCAAAGGTATTTTTTGCTATTCCAATATTTTCGGAAACGCTGCCTCTTACACAGCCCACGGCGCGCGGATGGGCCGTGTGAGCCTTGCGTCGGCTTCGGCGTCTTTCTCAAAGCGTTCCACCGCGGGGTTCCAGCGCACCGGACGCTTCAGCCGGATGGCGATGTCGCAGATGTGACAGATGGCGTCGCCGTCCACCGCTTCTTCGATGGGTGAAGCGGGGTCGCTGCCGTCGCGCACACTGTCAATGAAATCCCGAATGTGGTGGCGGCTTTTGTATAGCCTGATTTCGTCGTCTTTGGTTTTGTCCGTCGCAAGTTCCGCCGGCGAACTGGTCACCGCGCCGCGATTCACCGCCACCCAGCCTTCCGTGCCTTCGAAGGCCGTGCCGTGGCTGTCGGTCAGTCCGTAACGCGCCACCCATTCCTCCGGGGCGGGTTCGGACCGGTAATCAATCTCAATGCCGCTGTCATACTTCAATGCTATTTTCCATGCGGTGGCGGTGTTGCACAGGCCTTCCATGGGAAACACGCCCTCGCCTTCCACAACAACTGGCGCGCGCATCAGATCGCCCGCGCCCCACAACGCGATGTCCAGCGGGTGGATGCCCCAGCCGGCAATGAATCCCAGCGCGTAATCTTCAATGAACCACCACCAGGCGTTGCTGTCGCGGTCTTTGGTGTACGGCGTGAACGGCGCGGGGCCCAGCCAGCGTTCGTAATCGAGATTGGCGGGCACGGGAACCACCTCTGTGGGGCCGCCGGACACGCTTGCGGGCGACCACACGTTGATTTTCTTCAGTTCGCCGATGCGTCCGTTTCGCACCAGTTCGCATGCCTGCAGGAATTTCGCGTCGGAGCGCTGTTGTGTGCCGAACTGGAAAACCGTCTTGTGCTCGCGCACGGCGGCGCGCAGCGTCTGATTCTGTTCCATGCTTACCGACAACGGTTTCTCGCAATAGACGCCTTTGCCCGCTTTTGTGGCCGCCAGCGAATGGAGCGCGTGCCAGTGGTCGCATGAAGCGATAAGGCATGCGTCAATATCATCGCGCTCCACAATTTGCTCATGCTCGACGCAGGCGACGCAATCCTCGTTTTCATAGCGGCTGTTGACCATCTGTCGCGCCTTCTCGCGGCAGTCCGCCTTTACATCGCACACCGCGACAACGCGGGCGCTGTTCCCCTGCAACGCGGACTCGAGCAGATACCGTCCACGGTCGCCCACGCCGATGCAGCCGATGTTCAGTCTGTCGTTGGGCGTCGGCTTCCCGGCCGCCGCCAGCACATGCCGCGGCACAATCGTGAAGGATGCAAACGCTGCCGCCGCGGCCATAAACCCGCGCCGGGTTGTCCGGCTCTTGTCGTTGATGTTCTTTCCCATTGTTGTTCCTTTCGGTTGATGCGATATTGCCGTTATGTTATGCGGACAGGACTGATTACACGCGGCCTGTTATGTCTATTCTGTATCTTTGCGCCTGCGCCAGTCAACAAAGAATCCGTTTGCTCTCGCTGCTTTGCTTTGGGTCCTGTCAATCATATACAGTAACGCCCGTCCTCAGTTTCCCATGCAATAAGCGAGATGGATTTTGACATGACAAACATACGCACAGGCGTTATTGGCGCCGGACATCTTGGATATCATCACGCACGGCTCTATCACGAAATGAACGGCGTGGTCCTTGTTGGCGTTGCCGATCCCGACCCGGCGGCGCGCGCGCGGATACAACAGAACTTTCCGAATACGCCCGTTTATGAGGGCGCCGATGAATTACTTGCCTCCGGCGTGGACGCCGTATCCGTTGTTGCGCCCACCAGCGAACACTGCGCATTAACCCGGCAGGCGTTGGATGCGGGCGTCCATGTGCTTGTGGAAAAGCCCATGGCAAGCGCCGTCGCCGAAGCCAAGGCAATGGTGAATGGTGCGCGCCAAACGGGATGCGTCTTACAGGTGGGGCACATCGAGCGGTTCAACGGCGCGGTCATGGCGCTGTTCGAGGCGGCCATGTCGCCCCGGTTCATCGAATGCCACCGGCTCAGCCCTTTTCCAGGACGCGGCACGGACGTTAGCGTAGTGCTCGACCTGATGATCCATGACCTTGATATTGTGTTGCAATTGGCGGGTTCCGAAGTTGCAAGCGTGGACGCTGTCGGCGTGCCGGTATTTTCCATTGAAGAGGACATTGCCAATGTGCGCCTGCGTTTTGCGTCCGGGTGTGTGGCGAACCTGACCGCCAGCCGCGTGTCCATGGAGCGGATGCGCAAGATACGCGTCTTCGACCCGAACGCCTATGTGTCCACCGATTACAGCGCCCAGGAGGTGTTGGTGTACAGCAAGAAGCCCGGCGCGCTGCCACCCGATGCCAACCCCATGGAACACATCGTCATCACGCCGTTGTTAGTGCGCAAGGACGAACCGCTGAAGCTCGAATTGGAGTCTTTTGTCTCCTGTGTGCGCCGCGGTAGTGCTCCCGCCGTATCCGGCGAAGACGGCCTGCGGGCGTTGGAACTGGCATGGCGCGTCATTGACGCGATACGAAATGAATCATGAAACGCATTTTCTTCATAGCGGGCGAATCGTCCGGAGACATGCATGGCGCGAACCTGATACGCGCGCTCCGCGCCTGCGCCCCGGACATTCATTGTGAAGGACTGGGCGGCGCGCGCATGGCCGACGCGGGCATGGAACTGTTCTACGATCTTGCGGGGGACGGCATCATGGGCTTTGTGGAGGTGTTGAAGAAGGCGCTGCCCATCCGCCGGTTGTTTTTGGACACCCTTGAGCGGTTGCGCCGCAACCCGCCGGACTGTCTCGTGTTGATAGACTACCCCGGCTTCAATATCCGCGTCGCAAAAGCCGCCCACGCCCTCGGCATTCCGGTGGTCTACTACATCAGTCCCCAGGTATGGGCGTGGAAAAAAAAACGCATGGACACCTTGGCGCGGGTGGTGCGCAAGATGCTGGTCATCTTTCCCTTTGAAGAGGAACTCTACCGCGACAAGGGCGTGGACTGCGTGTATGTGGGGCATCCTCTTGCCGACCAGATAGCGCAATACGCACCGGCTGCCGCCGGCGACGTTTCCGGAACACAGGGACAGACCCGTCTCACTCCCGTTGGTCGTTCGCTTGGGTCGGCTGC
>OMKS01004048.1_pt1 | contig 11299 bp, 8 predicted proteins | sample 1674721 | NCBI WGS metagenome assembly OMKS01 (sample SAMN06264996, study PRJEB25208) | sediment metagenome | isolation source: hot spring sediment | place: USA: California | collected 2014-09-02 | reverse complement strand
CGATCATACCGTTTTCGATGGCCATCAGAGCGTAATAGCCGGCGATGCCGTAATGGGTCGTGTTTCGTACCGCCACCATTCCCAGACCATAGCTCTTGGCTTTGTCGATGGCCATCTGCATTGACTTTTTGCCGATCACATGTCCCATGCCGTTGTGGCCGTCCACCACTGCGGTTGTTGGCCCGTCCTTGATCACTTCGAACTCGGTTTTGGTGTTCAGTATACCGTCCTTGATCCGATCGATGTAGATCGGCTTGAATCGTCCAATGCCGTGGGAGTCGATGCCCCTCTTGTCCGAGGTGATCAGCACGTCGGCACAGATGGCCGCCTCCTCCCGAGGAACCCCGATCGCCTCGAAAGCGTCGGTCATAAATTTTTCCAGCAGATCAAAATCTACCCATACAAAGTCTTCCGCCATATGCGCTCCTCAACACCTGCAGGTGCTTTTTCATAGTCTATTACGAAAACAGCCGTACCCGGCTGTTTTCGTTGTTTCGGTTGCCGCGAAGCGGCATGAGAAACTAATCGATTATTTCATGTACGTTTTTGTTTGTCAACGTGTTTTTATGTTCTTATTTGTTCGTCCTGGATTGACAAATCCCACTCCAAGCTCTACTATTCGAATATGCCCGATCAAGAGCAGAATCAGCAGTACGATGTGACCGTCATTGGTGCTGGAGTTGTGGGTGCGTCGATCGCCCGTCGACTCTCGGCCTACCAGCTCCGGGTGGCGCTGGTAGAGAAGGAGGCCGACGTCTCCTTTGGCACCTCCAAGGCGAACTCCGGAATCATCCACGGCGGCTTCCACCACGAGGGATCATACCTGAAGACCAAACTCGAGCTGCAGGGAAACATGATGTTCGACCAACTCCAGCGGGAACTGCACTTTCCCTTCAAGCGATGCGGGATCTTGGTCGCCGCCATGAACGAGGAAGAACTCAAAGCCATACAGTTCCTCTACCACCGGGGCCGAGAAAACGGATCCGCGGGGATCGAACTCTGCTCCCGGGAGAGAACCCTAGAGCTCGAACCGAAGCTCTCCCCGGACGTAGTCGGGGGACTCTACGCGCCGATCGGGGGTATTATCGAACCCTACCGTTTTGTTTTCAGCCTGGTCGAATCGGCGCTCAGAAACGGGGTCGAGCTGTACCGAGATTTTCAAGTATCCCGAGTCGAACGAGACGGGGCAGATGATTTTTACCGTATTTTTGATCGACAAGACCGAAAAATTCTCAGTCGCTACGTGGTCAACGCCGCCGGACTCTACGCCGACGAGGTCTCCCAGCTCTTCGGCGCCGAAGAGTTCCAGATCACCCCCCGCAAGGGAGAGTACTACCTGCTCGACCGAATGACCCAGGCCTGCCCCAGCAAGGTTCTATTTCCCGTACCGAACCAGGTCTCAAAGGGGATGCTGGTCATCCCCACGGTGGAAGGGACCGTTCTGGTCGGACCCACCGCCGAAGAGATTCGGGATAAAGAGGACCTCTCCACCTCCCGAGAGAAACTCGACAGCATCTTCGACTCCGCCCGGAGGATGGTACCGAAGGTCTCTACCCGAGATGTGATCACTTCCTTCTCCGGCCTACGGCCGGTTCTGGAGGGGGATGACTTTTATATAGAAGTGTCGAAAAAAGCTCCCCGCCTCATCCAGGCCGCGGGCATCCAGTCTCCAGGACTCACCGCCGCGCCGGCGATCGGAGAGTACGTGAAAGATCTTTTAAAAAAGGCCGGACTTCCGTTGCAGGAGAAACCCGACTACCAGGCTGAAGTCCCCCGGGTGCCCCGGGTCCGGGATCGAAGACCCTTCGACGTCGATGACCTGGTTCGTCGGAATCCCGCCTACGGAAACATCGTCTGCCGCTGCGAGGAGGTCTCGGAGGCGGAGATCATCGAGGCGATCCGTCGGGGCCACCGGACCCTGGACGGCATCAAGTTTTTTACCCGTTCGGGGATGGGTCGCTGTCAGGGCGGCTTCTGTACCGCCAAAATCATCGAGATCATAATGCGAGAAACCGGTCTGCCCTACCACGAAATCAGCAAACGGGGAAAAGAGAGCCGGGTTTTCTGGAGATCCTTATGAGAAGTGAAATAACAGACGCCCTGGTAGTCGGAGGCGGGGCCGCCGGAATGGCCGCCGCGGTCGAGCTGGACCAACAGGGTTTTTCGGTAGCGCTGATCGAACGGGAGGATGAGCTCGGAGGAGTTCTGCTGCAGTGCATTCACAACGGTTTCGGGCTGCAGGAGTTCAATGAAGAGCTCACCGGCCCCGAGTACGCCGAACGCTGGATCGAGACGGTGAAAAAGAGCAAGATCCAGGTTTTCACCTCCAGTACCCTCACGGAAATAAACTTACTCGAAAGAAACCTCAAGGAGTGCTTTATCTACTCGGCGGTCCATGGGGTGCTCAGATTCACCACCCGGACGGTGGTCTTGGCCATGGGTTGCCGCGAACGAAACCGGGGCAACGTCCTCATCCCTGGAACGCGTCCGGCGGGAGTCTACACCGCCGGCTTGGCCCAAAGGATGGTCAACATCGACGGCTACATCCCTGGTAAAGAGGTGGTGATAGTTGGCTCCGGAGATATCGGGCTGATCATGGCCCGCCGAATGCAGTGGGTCGGAGCCAAAGTACACGGAGTGGTGGAGATACAACCCTACCCTTCGGGACTGACCCGGAACATCTCACAGTGCCTCCATGACTTCGACATCCCCCTCTACCTCAGCCACGTGGTCTCCCGAATACACGGGATAGACCGAGTCGAGGCGGTGGACATTACACCCCTCAAAAACGGAGTCCCCGACCAGAGCCGGACTTTTCGCCAGAAATGCGACACCCTCCTGCTCTCGGTGGGACTCATCCCGGAGAACGAACTCTCCAAACAGGTAGGCATCGAGCTCAACCCCCTCACCGGCGGCCCGATGGTGGACAGCATGCTGATGAGCAACATCGAGGGCGTCTTCGCCGCTGGGAATGTCCTGCACGTGCACGATCTGGTGGACTTCGTCAGCGCCGAAGCCCGTCTGGCCGGCCAGAAAGCCGGCGCCTACCTACGAGGCTGGAGACCTAAGCTCGAAGTCCAAGTAAAACCGGGAGCAAACGTGAAATACGTAAACCCTACCAAAGTAGACCCGACGGGGCAGAGTGAAATTTTCCTGCGTCCCCTGATCGTCTCCAACCACGTCTCTCTGACCCTCTCTTTGGACGGTACAGTGATCAAACGCCAGAAAAAAGCACATGTGCAGCCCAGCGAGATGATCCGGATCAAAGTCAACTCAAAAATCTTTGATCAACATACCCTAAAAGGTGATACGAAAATTGTCGTTGGTTTGGAGGAGATGGACTGAGATGGCAGAAAAAACGGCAACAAAAGATATGGTCTGCATTGTCTGCCCCATCGGCTGTCGGCTGAAGGTCAGTCAGACTGGAGAGGAAGTACGGGTGGAGGGAAACCGATGCCCCCGTGGCGAAGTCTACGGCCGAGAAGAGATACTGGCCCCCAAAAGGACGGTCACCGCCACTTGCACGGTGATCTCCGGTAGGCACCGCCGGCTTCCGGTGAAAACCGATGCCGCCCTACCCACGGAACACATAGACTCGCTGCTGCAGGAGATTTACCGGCTAAAAATAGAAGCTCCCGTCGAAGCGGGGCAGGTCCTCCTCGAAAATTTCAAAGACACCGGAGTAAACCTAGTCGCTGGACGACGTATCCCGAATTGAGTGGTACGAAGCTTGGACATGTCAATTATATCTACCGAAAGATATTCCTTGTGCAAGCAGTTAGGCCACTAAAACTACCTCTCCTAGAAAAAAGACCAAGCTTCGTACCACCCTATATCCTGCTCAAGACAGGTTCAGCTCCCGCAACTCACCGCCCAAGGAACTATGTAGAATCCTGAAACTCCTCTCCTTCATATCCGCTCGCAGTTCGGCGGTCTCGCCCCCGCCGTTCCAGCGAACCCTCAGCTCCTGTTCCGGCGACGGCAGTACCTGGTAGCTTCCATCGAAGGCTCGACAGTGGCTGCGGAAATCCATCAAACGCAGCAGACGTTGAACCACCGGCCGTTCCATCTCACGGTCTATCTCCTCCAGGCTGTAGCCGTGGCGGTTGATATTTCGGCCCAACTTGGTCTCCTCCACCAGCTGAATGTCGTTTCGCCCCGCAAAAAGCCCCACATAGTAGACCTGGGGGATCCCCGGGGTGAAAAACTGGATCGCCCGCGCCAGGAGGTAGGCCCGGTCGTCCTCACCCAGGGCAGAGTAGTAGGTACAGTTGATCTGGTAGATATCCAGGTTCTGGTAAGCGGCGCTGTTGTAGATTCGTTTTACGTTGGCCCCTTTGCTGTAGACATTCTCCTTGGTCCGCTCCATCTCCTCGTCGCTCATCAGGTCTCGAGCGTCCACCACTCCTATTCCGTCGTGAGTGTCCAGGGTAGTGAACTGCCTTCGAGGACAGATGGCCAACCAGCGCTTGAGGTTCACCGCGGTCCCGTCGTAGATACCCTGGAGCACCAACATGGGCAAGGCAAAATCGTAAACCCGGTAGCCGTGCTCGGCGATCCGTTTCTGAATGCTGTAGTGCTCGTGAACCTCCGGCAACAGCACGGCATCCCACGGGGCGATGCTCTCGGCAGCGAACTCGAGGTGCTCCCACACCTCGGGTTCGAGGAAAAAACAACTGGTACCGGGTTTTTTAGTGGTATAGGCGAAAGCGTCCAGACGTACTATCTTCGCCCCCCTTTCGCAGAGCCACTGGAGAAAATCCTGCAAGAGCCTGCGGGCTACCGGACTCTCGAGATCCAGATCGATCTGTTCGTAGTCGAAGGTACACCAGACTTTCTCTCGACTTCCGTCGGCAAAATTCACCTCGTAGTAGGGAGGACGCGGTTTGCGGGTGTATATTTTTGCCAGATCATCGGAGCTGGGCTCACCTCCGGGCCAAAAATTCTTGAAGCGGATGAATAGATCCGCCCAGGGGGAGTCGTCTTTTTTCTCTACAAAATCTTGAAAAAATTCGGATCTCCGGGAGATATGGTTGACCATCACATCCACCATCAACTCGTAATCCGCGGCAACTGCCTGGATATCCTCCCAATTTCCGAACCGCAGATCCACCTTCTTGTAGGTCAGCGGGGCGAAGCCCCTGTCGCCGCTGGAGGGATAAAAGGGGAGAATATGGACCCCGGAGATTTTATCCCCAAGGTGTCGCTTTAAAACAGTACGAAGCCCGGCGAGATCGCCGCCTAGGCTGTCCGGATAGGTGATCAGTTGACAGGCGTTTTTAATAGGCATTTCGCCCCCATTATTCTAAATTGAGTATTTTTTTCAAGCGTTCCGCGTTGACCCCAGCAACCTTCTGTATAAAAAAGCGCCACATCTCCCGTTCCCGCTCAAACTCCCTTCGAACCTCTCCGCTTCGGATTCGGTCCTCCAAATCGACGAGCTCGGCTGCCCCCTCATTCAGAAGGAACTCCCCAGCGACACTGTTGCCGCGAGCGAAGAACTCCAGCGATTTCAATGCCAGAGCAAACGCAGCCTGAGCCCAAGCCAATTCACCGGCGAATACTCCCGGCATTGGATCGAGCTCGCCCTTCACACCCAAAATATCCACCAGCTCCCGAAAAATGATCAGCCGGTACATATCTCCGAGAAACCTGCTGGCAGCGGTTCGCTCCTCGGCCTTTTTGACCGTTCCCTTGTAGTGGGCGATCCGCAGGTTTGGGTGAAAAATCCCCCTCACCCCTTTTGGAAGGCAGGAAAAGTAGAACTGCTGGTCCTCCGCCCGTCCTACCCATGAGAAGGTAAACGGCACCGCCCGGCGCAGCCCCTCATTGCTTATTCCGTACCCGCCCCCTTTGACCACCGGGTGACTTATCCCCTCCTCCACCCGGTCGAAGCGATTGTACAACGCCGTAGCCCTCCCGTGGGCGAAGGCTTTTTGAAAAAACATGTTCCCGCCCTTCCAGCTGTTGGGTATCGTCACATCGGGGCTGCGCAAAGAGCCGGCGTACCCATTTCGCTCGATATCGCTACTGTTGATGTACTCTCCCTCGTTGACCGCCAGGAGGACTTGCTCTCCATTGGCATCCGTGGCCGTCCCGCCCCAGTAGGGGTGACACAGGGTTTGGAGCCAAGTCTGTCCGGTGGCTTCGTAGAGTTCGCGGGATCTGAGCCCCTCGTCGGTGTCCAACTTGAATCCAGCTTTGATACCCCACAACTTTTCCAACAGAAGCTGACTGTACTTCAGGGCGTTGAAGTGGCGACCGTATTTTCCAAAAACCGAGAAGACACCCAACTTCTCCGCCGTCTCATCATCCCCTCCAGCCATGATCCGCCGCAACTCCTTCACCCGTGTCTCGGTCAGCACAATCACTCGGAGGTTGGAGTAGTTCTGCTCCCGCAACAGCCACTCTACCCAGCAGCCCGCCGGCTCGTCCAAAGTAGCGTGGGTCACCGAAATCGACAACAGCACCGGCATTCGGTACCCTTGCGGCAGGACTCCCATCTCTTTTTCAAAATCTATATCCAAGTCCAACTCTTCCAAACAGGCAACCAGCTCGTGTTCCTTGTTCGGTGCGTAGAGCGGCACTGGATGGTCGTAATCCGCTACTTTTTCTCCCGGCTCCCGTCGCAGAGACCTGCTCAGCTCCTCGTCCCCAGGAGGAATGAGCATCTCTCCCGTCTCTTCGGGTAGGGTATACAGGGCATTGAGCTGCAGGACCACCTCCGTCGGTTCGAAGGGCTGGGAATTCGGCGAAAGACCTTGCAGCTGCCACTTCTGAAGCACCTCATCATCTCGAATATCCAACTCCGGAGCCCAGACTTTCGACACCTCTTCCGCCAAAAGCTCAGTACTCATATCACTCTCAAAGAGCCCGAGTATCGTCTCGACCTTATCCTCCTGATCCGATCGGCTGTAATAGGACAAAAAAGACTCGACCCCGCGATGCAACAGCACTGCGGCACTACTAAGGCTCATCACCTTTTCCCTCGCATATAACTCATCTGCGGCTAACGGCCGATACTTACCTTCGGCTATAAGGCGCAACAGCTCCACCATTTCGCCGACAGTCGCGTTGTCCTGCCCACCTGGTATCGAAAAACCGCACAGTCCCGTACTCTTAGGCTCGCCGCCCAGACCGGTTATTGCTGCTACCGTATGTGTAAGAAGATCAAAAGCCCTCTCGTACCTGCTCATCTCAGACCCCTTTGGTTTGTTTCTTCTGAGATTAGGGACCAACAGAAGAAAAGTCAATTAAGTGGTACGAAGCTTGAGCAAATTCTCAATTTGGAAGTCTAATGACTTCCAAATTGAGAATTTGCTTCATTTGCATAGCAATGATTTGTGTTTCTAACTGTTGGAGGCATTCTCATTTTGGAAAGTGCACTTGCACTTTCCAAAATGAGAATTGCTGACGAAGCTTGGACTCTTTCACACGAAAGCAGATCAAGAAAGTATAACTTGTTACAAAGCATGTATATTTTTGAGAGTTTTTGGACATGTCCAAGCTTCGCACCACTCAAAAAGCTACAAGCACAAAATTGGAGTTTTTTTAATTTTTTGGCAAAATACTTTTATAATCTCTTTTATTTTCCTGCCTATTGTGTTAAAGTCACCATATAAAGGTATGCAATACATTAGCGTTTCCAAAGCTCTCAGTATGGATCCTCGACTCATTCAAATCCTCAAAAAAGAAGAAGAGCCGGTACTGTGCGTCCAGGCAAAAACTGGGAAAAAAAAGAAACTCAGTTTCCGAGCTCTCCACGACAACAACCCGGATTTTTATAACAATCCCTTGTCGTCCTGGACATTCTTTTTGCCCAGCGCTCGTGTACATGTATTACAAAGCCAACTAAACGATCAAGCAAATACCAGACTGCAATACCACGGCGAAGACGATGTGAGCTCCACCGGCGAAACGAACGGCCACAAAACTAACTTTGGCAATCGGTACGAAGAAATTGCTTTGCTGAGCGCAAAAAGCAAACTCGACCTGATCAAAGACCACACCGGCAGGCTGAATAAAATCCTCGCTTCAGAGACCATCGATCTTGAAGAGGCCGCCGAAGTTCTGGGCAACTCAACCTCTGACGCTTCGCTGGTGAACAAATCCTTTATCGAAGATGCACTCAAACTCGGTGATGAAGAGGCCAAAGCCTTCTCCAGAGAGTTGGTCGATCGCACTCATGAAATGGTGAAGTCCTCCACTTCGTTGATTGACAACTCCGTTTTCCAGGATGAAATGCTCCACTCCCTGGTGAACCAGTCCAATGGAACGGTTGTTCAACACATGACCCGAACCTACCTTCGCTGTGTCTCTTTTCTCCTTTTTTACAATAAAAAGATACTCAATTCGAGTCATCCCAATCGTGTCCGGATTGGTTTCAAAAAAAAGTATCGCAAATATTATAACAAACTACTCCCCCATCTGCACCACGACGATGTGGTACTTGAAAGAGTCTTCCACTCGGGTATGCAGGCCATCTCCCCACAGCAGATTCATACTTTCGCCACCGGTTTTCTTCTCCACGACATCGGCAAAGCAAAGAACATCGACTACTACGAAGGTTCCGAAGGCTACGATCGAGAGAAGGTAGTCGACCACGTCCGTCAAGGCTACAAGGCTATCCTAAATAAGACCGACTATCCGATGGAAGTGTCGATGATTACCGGCTACCACCACGAGTACTACGGGCACCCGTCGGGCTATGGTTTTTTCCGGGCAGAACTCAAACGCCACTACCAGACTCATCCAAAACACCATGTGGACTACGTTATCGGTTACCACACCCATAACGTCCTTTCATTTCAGACCATGTCTTTCTTTCCAGCCAAAATACTGGAGATTGTCGACGTCTTCGACGCTCTGACTGACCCAAACCGTCGTTATCGTGAGCCTCTGGATAGCAACGGGGCTCTTGAGGTCATGCGTGAACAGTTTGTGGAGGAGGAGCTGAAGTTGGACCCCATCCTCTTCGATTTGTACAGCGAATACCAACTGAATTCCGCCTAAGTGGTACGAAGATTGGACATCGATTGCTCTCCTAATGTTCCAGTGGAATTAACGATCATACGCGTCCAGTCTCACATCCAGATATACTTGAGCTTGTCCCGCTATCGACTGCCTGGCCAGTCGCCCCAATCGCTTAGTGAACGCCTGGGAATGAGGATGGTTTAACCTCCTTATAGTATCGCTCTCTACTACATACCAGGAGCAAACACGACGTTTTGCTTCAAATGTCCAAGCTTCGTACCATTCAACAAAAAAAATGGTTGACTCATCATTGATTAAGTGGCAAAAATAGAACACACAGGAGGATAGCGTATGAAAAGAGAAACTTGGGGAAGTAGAGTAGGATTCATCCTAGCTGCTGTCGGCTCTGCTATCGGTTTGGGAAACATCTGGCGGTTCCCCTATATGGCGTTTGAAAACGGAGGAGGCGCCTTCCTCATTCCGTATTTCTTCGCACTGGTAACCGCGGGTATCCCGATCCTGATACTGGAGTTTTCCCTCGGACACAAAATGAAGGGCAGCGCGCCCCTCACTTTTGCAAAACTGAAAAGAGGTTGGGAATGGCTGGGCTGGTGGCAAACCCTGATCAGCTTCGTCATTGCGGTTTACTACGTGGTCATCATTGGATGGGCGATCAGCTACATAGGCTACTCGTTCACTATGGCTTGGGGTGATGATACCGTCGCTTTTTTCGCAGGGGACTTCCTTGGCCTAACCGATGGCCCCTTCCAGCTGGGCGGTTTTAGAGGTGTAATCCTGATCACCACCATCGCAGCCTGGCTGATCAGCTTTGTCGTCCTTTTCGCCGGAGTAAAGGCCGGTATCGAGAAGGCCAACAAGATTTTTATGCCCCTGCTGATTGTCATTCTGTTGATCATCCTGATTCGTGGCGTAACCCTTCCCGGAGCAGCCCTCGGACTGGAGCTGCTTTTCAAACCTGACTTCAGTAAGATTCTTGATGGTCGGGTCTGGGTCGCCGCTTATGGGCAGATCTTCTTCAGCTTGAGTATCGCCTTCGCGATCATGATCACCTACTCGAGCTACCTGCCGAAGAAGTCAGACATCGTCAACAACGCCTTCATGACCGGTCTGTTGAACTGCGGTTTTAGTATTCTGTCTGGTATTGCGATTTTCAGTATCCTCGGATACATGATGCAGCAGGCCGGCGGCGAGCTGCCTGAAAACCTCAGCGGTGTATTCCTGGCCTTCGCCACCATCCCGCAGGCGATCAACGAGCTGCCAACGATGCAGGTCTTGATCGGCTTCCTGTTCTTCCTCTCGCTGACTTTCGCCGGACTCTCCTCGTTCATCTCGATCAATGAGGTTGTGGTCTCTTCCTTCGGTGAGAAGTTGAACATTCCCCGCAAGAAGATGGTAGTCATCTACACCATCGTCGCCGGTCTGGTGAGTCTCATTTTCACCACCGGTGGAGGTCTCTTCGTGCTGGACATCGTCGACCGTTTCGTCAACAGCTTCGGTGTTGCTATGTCCGGTTTGGTCGAGGTCATCATTATCGCCTGGCTCTTTAAGCTGACCGTATTGCGTGATCACTTCGAACCGATCTCCGATTTTAATGTCGGTAAGTGGTGGGAGTTCACCGTCAAAATCGTCACTCCAGTGGTATTGGGTATCACCGCGATTCAGAACCTCTGGCAGGAGTTCACCACTCCTTATGGAGGGTACGAGGTCGGCGCCCTGATCGCCTACGGATGGTCCATGGCTATCGGTATCATCATTATCGGTATCATCCTCAGCAAGTCCAAATGGGGCGATCCTTCGGTGCTCGAAGTAGCAGCGGAAGAAGAGTAAGGAGGTAGAATATGAGTGGTGGAGCAATTGCTTTTATGATTTTTGGAATCCTCCTTACTTGGGGAGGAGCGGCGGTCTGTATATCGATCGCCATGAAGAAGAAAGACGTGTAGTCTTTTCGTTTTGAAAAAAAGGGCTGTCTCTTAGGAGGCAGCCCCTTTTTTTTGAGTGGTACGAATAATCACTGCATACCGAGTTTTTTTAGTTTCGGTCGGATAACAAAACTGCAGTAGCCGGCGTAGGGGTGCTTTTCGAAGTACTTCTGGTGATAATCCTCGGCGGGGTAGAACTTATCCAGAACCTGAATTTCAGTGACTATCGGACGGTTGAATTTCTTTGAGCGGTTCAGGGAGTCGATTGATTCTCTCGCAATCCGCCGCTGCTCATCGTTGTGGGTCAGTATGATAGAGCGGTACTGCGGCCCCATGTCAGCACCCTGACGATCCTTGGTCGTGGGGTCGTGAGCCTGTCTCTTATA
>OMKS01004047.1_pt1 | contig 11300 bp, 9 predicted proteins | sample 1674721 | NCBI WGS metagenome assembly OMKS01 (sample SAMN06264996, study PRJEB25208) | sediment metagenome | isolation source: hot spring sediment | place: USA: California | collected 2014-09-02 | reverse complement strand
AACTTCCATAGAAAAGCAACAATCTTTCAGTAACTTTGTAAGTTAATATTTTTGAAAACAATGCAGAGTAGTAAGGTAATATCAATAAAGGGCGCACGAGTCCACAATCTAAAGAACATATCAGTAGATATCCCCCGAAACAAGCTTATTGTTGTTTCAGGTTTATCGGGATCGGGGAAATCGTCGCTGGCTTTCGATACGCTGTATGCCGAAGGGCAACGCCGATACGTTGAAAGCCTATCGGCATACGCAAGGCAATTCCTTGGCCGAATAACCAAACCCGAGGTTGACCTAATAAGCGGCATCCCTCCTGCTATTGCCATTGAGCAAAAGGTTAACACACATAACCCAAGGTCAACAGTTGGAACATCTACAGAAATTTACGACTACCTTAAACTCCTGTATGCAAGAATAGGAAAAACCTACTCGCCCATTTCGGGAAAAGAGGTAACTAAGCACACCGTTACCGATGTTGTAAACAAAATTTCATCGCTCCCTCTGGGTCAAAAAGCAATGCTTTTAGCACCAATTAGCATCAGTAACGATAAATCGACTGAAAGCGTTTTGAGCCTTTTGGCAAACGAAGGCTATACCCGTGTTGAGGTTGGCGATAAAATTGTGAGAATTGATAGTAACGAGATTAGACAACTTGTCGCCATTTCAAAAGCCGCTATTAATCTGGTTATCGATAGGTTTTCAGTTTCGCACGACGATGATTTCTTGAGTAGATGTGCCGATTCCGTTCAAACTGCTTTTGCAGAAGGAGACGGCTCCTGTATTCTATCCGTTTTCAATGATGACACACGGAGCGATAATATATTTTCAAACCGCTTTGAAGCCGACGGAATTGTTTTTGAAGAACCCACCGAGCATCTGTTCAGCTTTAACAACCCCCTTGGTGCCTGCCCTAAATGCGAGGGGTATGGGAAGGTTGTTGGAATTGATGAAAACTTAGTAATCCCCGACAAAGGTTTATCCGTTTACGATGGTGCAATTGCATGCTGGAAAGGCGATACCATGAGCGAGTACAAGCGAGCTTTTATTGCCGTTGCCGATAAGTATAATTTCCCCATCCATAAGCCATACTATCAACTATCCGATGCGCAACGCGAGTTGCTGTGGAATGGAGCAAAAGGCTTTACTGGACTTAACGCCTTTTTCGCCCTCCTTGAGGAAAAAAGGTACAAGATTCAATACCGAGTTATGCTATCGCGCTACACGGGCAAAACAACTTGCCCAATTTGCAAAGGGCAGCGACTAAAAAAAGAGGCAACTTACATTAAAGTTCATGATAAAACGCTTCCCGAACTCGTGAACTTGCCAATTGATAAGCTTGCTCAGTTTTTCAAAAACTTAAAGTTAAACGCTTACGAACAAAAAGTTGCAAAAAGAATTTTAGCTGAAATTAACAATCGAATTGATTATTTGCTAAATGTTGGCTTAAGCTACTTAACACTAAACAGGCTTTCCTCAACCTTATCTGGCGGAGAATCTCAACGCATTAATCTGGCCACTTCGCTTGGATCCAATTTGGTTGGATCGCTATACATACTCGACGAACCAAGTATTGGCCTACATCCACGCGATACAAATATGCTTATTGGCGTACTAAAAAACCTACAACAAATTGGGAATACTGTAGTTGTGGTTGAGCATGACGAAGAGATCATTCGGGCCGCTGACTTTATAATTGACATTGGTCCTCTTGCAGGAAGGCAAGGCGGTGAAATTATTTTTAGCGGTTCTCCAAAGCAAATGTACAAAACCGATAGCTTAACAGCCAAGTACCTGAATGGAACAGAAAGCATTACCCCGGATCATCCTCCACGCAAGTGGAGTAGCTACATTGAGGTAAAAGGTGCTCGCGAAAACAACCTTAAAAGTATTGACGTTAAATTTCCCCTAAACTGCATGGTTGCAGTAACTGGTGTAAGCGGATCGGGCAAGTCAACCTTGGTAAAAAGTATACTTTACCCAGCCATAGCAAAGCGGTTAAGTGGCGTGGGCGATAGACCAGGCGAACACGATAAGCTAGAAGGTGACATGCATATGTTACATGGCATTGAATTGGTTGATCAGAACCCAATTGGCCGATCATCTCGCTCAAATCCTGTCACATACATTAAGGCTTACGATGAAATTAGAAAACTCTTTGCGGAACAACCATATGCAATAAAAAGCGGTTACAAACCTTCGCATTTCTCATTCAATATTGAAGGGGGGCGATGCGAAGAATGCCAGGGAGAGGGTGTTATAAAGGTTGAAATGCAGTTTATGGCCGATGTTACGCTTGTTTGCGAGTCGTGCGGAGGAAAACGCTTCAAAGAAGATGTGCTTGAGGTTAAATACAGAGACCACAGCATTTTTGATATTCTGGAGATGACGGTTAACCAGGCAATTGATTTTTTTGCTGCTGAAAGCAATAAAACCGCTCAAAAAATTGTAACGCGACTCAAACCCTTACAGGATGTCGGACTGGGTTACATAAAACTCGGGCAATCGTCGAGTACGCTCAGCGGAGGCGAAAGCCAAAGGGTTAAGCTTGCCTACTTTTTACAGAAAGAACAGGCGGTTAAACCACACCTCTTCATATTCGATGAACCCACTACCGGATTACATTTTCATGACATTAAAAAGCTAATTAGCTCATTCGAAGCGCTTATTCATAAAGGCCATAGCCTTATTGTGGTTGAGCATAACCTAGAGGTTATAAAATGTGCCGATTGGATAGTTGATTTAGGGCCAGATGGCGGCGAAAAGGGCGGTGAGATTGTTGCATCAGGAACTCCACGCGATGTTGCAAAGTGCAAGCAAAGCCATACAGGATTATTTCTAAAAGGAAAGATTACCCCATAAAAAAAGCCGCTAATGCGGCTTAACAATTGGGTTTAATAAAATTAATCGGGCTTAAGCCCAAACATAATGGCAACGCACCCACTCTCAAGCTTATCAGAATTACTCGATCCAGGGTTATCGTGAACTTTTACCGTAATAATTAGCTGCTGTGTTGCCTCCACCTTGAAATCCCAGTATGGAGCAAAATTTTTAGAGGCATTGGTATACAACACTCTTCGCTCCACATCTAGTACTTGAAATTCTACTTTTGCTAAAGATTCTGAACCACAAACAGCAATACGGTACTCCTGCCCTGCATAAAAGGTTTTAAACAGTTCGGCATCTTCACCTTCGGTTAAAATGGCTGCGTTATAGTTTCCATCGTGTATAAACGGGGCAAGATCTAACCTGCAAACCCTTTTTGCAAAATTTTTACATTGAGCGGTTCCTGTGAAGGAACTTACTGTGAATAGGCCAAGAAAAATTATGTAAACCAGTGATCTCATATTGAGTGCTTTTACATTATATACTTAGTGCGAATTTCAATTACTTTATCCTTAAGTTCGTTAAATACAGCAGGATTAACTGATACCACATTTTTGCTACGTAAAGTTGTGGTTGTAGAATTATCGGCTACAACTTCTACCTGAGAAACCGAAACTTGAATCTTATCATAAATTGTATTAAGCTCTTTAATATCCTTAAGTACATCCCTAACATCAGCATTATCGTTATGCTGCTCTAAAAGCCTAATAACTGTTGACATCGATAATTTTTGGTCAATAATTCTATCAACAAGCTCATTATCTGCCGAAGAAATATCATTGACAAGCGATGTGGCAATGTATAAACCCTCAAGCCAACCACCTACAAGTATAATGGAACCGATAGCTACCCTGTCGTTTTCTTCGAGTATGGAATTTGTATTGAGAAATGTTTCAGAAATGATCTCCATAATTACGTCTCGATTATTCACATTTTCCTCAAGGCGCTGAATGACGGTATTGTCGATAGCATTAAGTATTCCTAGCCCCTCGGCCATCTTTTTTGAGGCCGTCATATATTTTATTGAGGCTTGCGTTTGATCGAACAAGCTAGCATAGCTAAGATTTGTACTATAAATACCAAGGTTTAACGCCATGCTCTTACTGGTTGTGTATCGCGAAATATTTTCAACCGGATTGAGTATTTCTGGATTGTAATCGGCTCCAGACCTCTTTAATATCATGGCAGTTTCTAATGGCGAAGGTAGTGAGTAAAAAATCTGACGTGCTGCTTGCATTCCAGACTTAACGTCATCATCAACAACAATATCCTTTGCATCAACCTCAACCCTATCCTGCTTTGACGAATCGGAGGCACAGCCAAATAGACCAGCTAGTGCTAAAATGAACAAAACTAAACTTGCCTTTGAGTTAACGAACCTTATTGCCATAGTAGTTTTTGTTTAAAAAGTGTAAAAGGTAAACTTTGGTAAAAAGTTGTAGTAAATTTAGCGAAAAATGTTTGGCTTTTGCCAATTATACAATCCCGAAAGTATAGCTTTTTTTTTAAATATCCTACTAAACAGCACAAAGACTTTATTGCAAAGTGAATTATATTAACAATCAACACATGCAAATGGAGGTTATTGATGCGGTAAAACTTTGATTAAAGAATGCACCGATATTTGGCTATTGATTAGTACATTTGCAGCCCAAAATATTATGTAAATGGTTGCAGAAAAGAAACTAGGTACAAACGAGAAACAAAAAGCGTTAATTAGTGCTCTTAAGAAAAGTTCCGACGAGGAGATTATGGCAATGCTAATTGACCTTAAAGAGCAGGGAGAGCTTTTTTATGTAAAAACGCTTCTCGAAATACTAATTGAAAATAGATCGGAACTACTTAACAAGGGGTTAGTTGAGTATTTATCTGATATCAAGGTACAGGATGCCGTTACCATAATTTCCGATTTTTTATCGGAAAATTATGCAGATAAAGATGTCAATGATATTGTTGTCGTTTCGTGGCAAAGCAGATTAGATTTCTCGAAGCACCTGAATCCTTACATCCAAATTTTAATAAACGCTAATTATAAAACTGCTTTTGAAGCTTTTACCGTTATTGAGAATTCCATCGACTCGTTGAGTGCTGATGAGCTTACCCAATATGGTTCAACCATAAAAAAAGCAGTTCAAAAATCGAACAGAGATAAGCAGCTGCTTTTGCTTGAAATGATTAGTCTTTTGGAAAAAGCAAAAAGAGCGATTGAATAATCGCTCTTTCCATATTACAACCCTTTACGCTTAGCAAGTAAAAATTACTCGTAGCTAGAGTAGTATTTCATAAACTGGCTCCGCTCATAAACATTGGGGTCGCCAATTTTTCCATAGTTCATTTTACCCCTAAAACTTTCTATTGAATTAAACCCTTTAGTATCCATCCAATTCGATAAGAAATCAACTAACGATTTAAGGTATGCGTGCCCGTTTTTGTATAGGGTTGAGCAAACCTGAACACTTGTTGCACCAGCGAGTATAAGCTTTACAATAGCCTCTCCGTTATGCACTCCTGTTGATGCCGATATATCAATCTTTGGGATAATCTGATTGGCGATGGCTACCCAACGTAGCGAATCGCGGATATCGGCAGGATTACTAAACACCTCTGCAGGAACTACTTTCATATTGACGATGTCGATATCGGGGGCAAAAAAGCGATTAAAAAGTACAACTCCCTTAACATCACGATACCAAAGCTGCTCAATAATACGTAAGGGATTTGTAAAATGGTCACCCAGTTTAAAGGTGAAAGGAATGCTAATAATTTTCTTCAACTTTTCGGCAAGAGTAAAATACACTTCTTCATAATCTTCTGCCTTTTTACGGCTATCGGTTGGTAAAATAAAAACGTTTATTTCAAGGGCATCGGCACCTGCATCCTGTATTTTAGCTGCAAAATCGATCCATTTCGTAGCCGAAATACAATTAATGCTTGCAATTACCGGAATATCTACGGCTTTCTTTGCGCTAGAAACTAGCTCAAGATATTTGTTAACATTGTTGCTCGTTACGTATGACTTAAGGTAATCTTCTGCTTCGGGATAATCGGAGTGCACGGAAAGCGATCCCGCTTCCTGAAGAATTTGCTCCTCAAAAAGAGACTTTAACACAATGGCACCTGCACCATTGTTTGCGAGCTTTTTAATTGACTCGACATTTGACGTAAGACCTGAACTGCTAACAATTATTGGGTTTTTGAGTTTTAACCCCAGGTAGGTGGTTTCTAAATTTGCCATTTTGGTTTCTATTAGGAGTGTAATTTGTTCGGAAAAATATGAATTTTTTTACTTGTTACCATAAAACCTTTCGCCAAAAATACTACTTCCAATACGCACCATAGTGCTTCCCTCTTGAATTGCAATATTGTAATCGCCTGACATGCCCATGGATAAAATGCTAAAATTACTATTATCACTAAAATAGTTTGCTTTTAAATTGGAATATAAATTCGATAATGAGCGAAATTCTCTTCTTACCTGATCTGAATTATCTGTAAAAGTGGCCATGCCCATTAGGCCTAACACTTTAACATGCGATAATTGAGCAAAAGTATCAGAATGAAGCATTTCTTTAAGTTCAGCAGCGCTAAACCCGAACTTGGTATCCTCCTCAGCAATATGCACTTGCAACAAGCAACTAATTTGCCTATCCACTTTCTTTGCCTGTTTGTTAACCTCCTTAAGCAGCTTTAAACTATCCACTGAGTGAATAAGATGGACAAAGGGTGCAATATACTTAACCTTATTGGTTTGAAGGTGCCCAACCATGTGCCATTCAATGTCTTTGGGTAGCTCCTCGTATTTAGCTACAAGTTCTTGCACCTTGTTCTCGCCAAAAATTTTTTGACCCGCATTGTATGCCTCCATAACCACTTCGGGTGGATGCGTTTTTGAAATTGCTACAAGGGTAACAGTATTGGGAAGCTCTGCAATTATGCTTTTCAGGCTATTAGCTATACTCATATATTAATGCTTTGAGGCAAAGTTAACATACTATAGGATTATTCGCAATACAATAATGTATTTTGATTTTACACATGGTGCAACAAAAAGAATCGGACAGTTTTGGTTATCCGATTCAGCATAATGAAACCAATTATGTTTAATCTAAACTATGAATTACCAATCCGCTACGAAGTTTGGGTTCAAACCAAGTGGTTTTGGGTGGCATGATATTTCCTGTATCAGCAATATCAATAAGCTGTTGCATTGATACCGGATATAGCGCGAATGCTACAGCCATTTCACCGCTATCAACACGCTTTTTCAGCTCACCTAACCCTCTAATACCTCCAACAAAATCAATTCGCTTCGAGGTTCTTAAATCTTTAATATCAAGTATGTTATCGAGTATATGGTTTGACAAAATTGTCACATCAAGCACGCCAATAGGATCGCTATCGTCGTATGTGCCTTGTTTGGCTGTAAGCGAGTACCATTTACCTTCGAGATACATGCTAAAGTTGTGCAATGAATGGGGTTTGTAAATATCTGAGCCCTTGTCCTCAACATCAAACTTTTCGCTAATTTTTTCGATAAGCTTTGCTGGTGTAAGGCCATTCAAATCCTTAACAACTCGGTTGTAGTCAATAATGCTAAGCTGATTGTCAGGAAAGATTACAGCCAAAAAGTAGTTATACTCCTCGTTACCAGTGTGGTTTGGGTTCTGGCTTTTCTTTTCCTGACCAACTCTTGCCGCTGCAGCTGTTCGGTGGTGCCCATCGGCAACGTACAATGCTGGTTGCTGAGCAAATATTTCGGTTATCCTTTTAATCTTTTGTTCATCGTTAATTACCCAAAAATGATGACCAAAACCATCCTCAGCAACAAAATCGTACTCGGGTTTTTGGCTTGTTACAACCTCATTAACAATGCTATCAATTTCACTAATGGCTGGATAGGCAAAGAAAACAGGTTCGATGTTGGCATTCTGATTGCGAACGTGCATCATCCTGTCCTCCTCTTTATCTGGACGGGTAAGCTCATGCTTTTTAATTTTACCCTCCATGTAATCTTCGAAATGGCATGCAACCGCTAAACCGTATTGGGTTCTACCCTCCATGGTTTGTGCGTAAACGTAGTAATTCTCTTGCTGATCTTGAACTAACCACCCTTTTTGTTGCCATTTCTTGAAGTTCTCAACAGCCTTATCGTATGCTGGTTGCGAATGCTCATCGATAATTGGATCGAAGTCAATCTCAGGCTTAATGATGTGCAAAAGCGATTTTTCACCTGCTTCGGTTTTTGCCTCTTGCGAGTTTAGCACGTCGTAAGGGCGCGAAGCAACCTCATTTGCTAACTCTTTAGGCGGACGTATACCCTTAAATGGTTTAATCTTTACCATAATTTTAAAAATATTTATTATTCAAAAAACATCAGTAATTCGTTTAAACAAACTCCTGCTGCAAAGGAAACTCTCAAAACTAGCAGAGTTAACCATTATAGCAGGAGCCAGTATTTTTACCTAACAGTTCTACTTGTTAACCTGAAAGGTTGTATCGCCGTTCTTAATATAGTTAACTATTTGATTCGCTGCTGCTAGTCCGGCATTAATATTTGCCTCAGATGTTTGAGCTCCCATTTTTTTTGGGGTAGCAAAAACTCTTGTGCCAAACTTTTCGGAAAGAGCCGCCTGATTGTCAGCTGCAATGTCGGTTGCATATTTTAAATCCGAACGCTCCTCAAGGGCTTTTGCAAGTCCTTCCTCATCAATTACCTCTTTACGGGCAGTGTTGATAAGCGTTCCGCCTTTTGGCATTTTCGATAGGAGTTCGTACCCAACAGATTTTTTGGTCGTATCGTTTGCGGGGATATGAAGTGATACATAGTCGCTAACCGAATACAGTTCTTCAACTGAGTTCACCACTTTTACGCCATCTTTTTCTATATCCTCCTTTTTCACAAAAGGATCGAAAGCGTAGATTTCCATACCAAATCCTTTAGCATGCGATGCCACAAGTTTCCCAACGTTTCCGTAGGCATGAATTCCTAATCGCTTGCCCATAATTTCGGTACCAGCCGATGGGGTAAACTGATTGCGAGCCATGAATATCATCATGCCCAACGCCAATTCGGCAACTGCATTTGAGTTTTGGCCAGGAGTATTCATGGCTACAACACCCTTTGCTGAGCAAGCAGCAAGATCGATATTGTCGTAACCTGCTCCAGCGCGAACTACAATTTTCAAGTTTTTTGCAGCCTCAACAACATCAGCCGAAACAATATCGCTTCTAACGATAATAGCATCAACATCGGCAACAGCAGTCAGTAGCTGCGCCTTTTCCGTGTACTTTTCGAGCAAAGCAAACTCGAATCCTGTACCTTCAACTATCCTTTTAATTCCTTCCACTGCCACTTTGGCGAAAGGTTTTTCAGTTGCTACAAGTACTTTTGCCATAGCACAATTTTTTTTAGGTTTATAGTTTTAACAAAAAACTAAATGGGTTGTAACTAAAACTACAACCCATTTAGTTTAGTAAAAATTAGGCATTTGCCTTTTCATAAGCCTTCATGCTGTCAACCAATGCCTGAACGCTTTCAATTGGTAAAGCATTATAAATAGATGCTCTAAAGCCACCAACGGAGCGGTGTCCTTTAATTCCCACCATTCCAGCATTTTTAGCGTACTCCATAAAATCGGCTTCTTTCTCCTTGTACTGCTCGTTCATAACAAAGCAAACATTCATTAATGAACGGTCCTCTTTGGCTGCGGTACCTACAAACATTTTATTTCTATCAATTTCATCGTAAAGCAGCTGGGCTTTCTTCTTGTTTATCTCGTACATCTTTTGCAAACCACCAAGGCTCTTAACCCACTTCAGGGTTTCGCGCATGGTGTAAATTGCGCCGCATGGGGGAGTATTAAACATTGAACCACCCTCAATATGAGTAGTATAGTTGAGCATAGTTGGTATAGGCCTTTCCACTTTACCAAGAACATCTTCGCGAACAATTACGAAAGTTACCCCAGCAGGTCCAACGTTTTTCTGGGCTCCACCATAAATAAGCGCATACTTGCTAACATCAACAGGGCGGCTCATAATATCGGATGACATGTCGGCAACAAGGTTTACAGGGCAATCCATATCCTCATGAATCTCGGTACCGTAGATGGTATTGTTTGTAGTGATATGGAAATAGTCAGCATCGGCAGGAATTGTATACCCCTTAGGTATGTATGTGAAATTCTTATCTGCTGATGAGGCAACCGCAAAAGCATCGCCAAAGAATTTAGCCTCTTTTAGCGCTTTCTTTGCCCAAACGCCAGTTTCAAGATATACCGCTTTTTTGTTCATTAGGTTGAATGGAACCATGCAAAACTGTGTGCTTGCACCTCCACCTAAAAAGAGTACTTGATAACCTTCGGGAATATTTAGCAGCTCTTTCCAAAGAGCAATGGTTTCATCCATAATGGCCTGAAACTCTTTTGAGCGATGTGAAATTGAGAGGAGGGATAAGCCTATCCCATCTAAATCGAGAATAGCTTTTGCTGTATTTTGTAAAGCTACCTCGGGTAGGATACATGGACCGGCATTGAAATTATGTTTCTTCATAGTTGAACGGTTTTTAATCTGTTACACAAAATGTATATTCCTGTCAAATTTCCAGCTATTTTTTGATATTTCCTAATAATTAGGAGTGATATAAAGCAATGCAAAAGAGGGTGAGAAAACCTATTCCAACACCACTAACCTTCCGTTGGCTAGTTCTGGAACCTTCGATGTGCTATCGGGAGTAAAGCAGTACTCAAGCACATCGTCGAGCCCCATTTTTTTTAACCGATGCCTTTGGGCTATAAGTTCGAGGTAGGAAAACATATCGGTTTTAGCCGTATTCCAAAGTTGTAACGACGCCTGCACCGAATCGCTAATTGAGGCATACGAGTAGGAATTAATCAGTATCTCCGAAAGCGCACCAGCGAATAGCGTATCCTCAAGGCAAAATTGTCCTTTCCAACCAGCGCAAAGAATAAGCGCATTACCTTGCTCCTTGGCATTTAGCCATTTGGCAACTGCATTTAGGTTTAAGAACGAACCTATTGCAACGCTTAATCCACCCGAAGCTTTAACAATTGCTTGAGTTCCATTAGTTGTGCTATATGCAACGTCCTTACCTCCTACTCGTTCAGGAGTAAAGTTAAACGGTGAGTTACCAAAGTCGGCAAAATCGAGGGTAATCCCATTTCGCTCTGCCGCAACCATGTACCCCTTCTTTTTTGCTTCTCTTGCCTCTTCAACAGTGGGTATTGGTATTATGCTGTTTGCTCCGTTTGCAAATGCTGCACAAATAGCCGATGTGGCTCTAAGTACATCAACAACAACGATATGACAATTGGAATAATCGTAGTATTCCAAATTTTCGGGGTTGAAGCAAACTTCTACTGTTCGAATTTCCATAGCTTTAAAAAAATAAGGTGTAAAGA
>OMKS01004045.1_pt1 | contig 11302 bp, 9 predicted proteins | sample 1674721 | NCBI WGS metagenome assembly OMKS01 (sample SAMN06264996, study PRJEB25208) | sediment metagenome | isolation source: hot spring sediment | place: USA: California | collected 2014-09-02 | reverse complement strand
TACTGCATATATGAGAATAGGAAAGACAGATTAAATTATAATCAATTAATTAAAAAATTAGGTTGACGCTTATGGTTAGCTAACGGACTGGAATGAAATGACAAAGAATTAATCGGTAACTTTTGCCTCTAAATTATCCGCTAAGCTAAAATTTTGAAGTTGGGCTAAACTATTTTACATGTAGTTCGTCTTAAGCAGAAATAGGTAAAACAATGCTTACATTTTTTATTTGGATATTATTGATGCTAATATGCTCTCCTATCGGAGTAATCGCACTTTTACTGTATCCAATCGTTTGGTTACTGTCAATCCCCTTTAGAATATTAGGTTTTGCAGTTGATGGTTTACTCAAATTCATCAAAGCCGTTTTTCTTTTTCCCTCCAGGATATTTGGACAAGCAAAATAATTCCCGGTTTTTGTAGCAAAAATTTTTTCTTGGATAAATTTTCACTTTATCAAGTGTAATTTGTGTAAGAATATTGTTATCTATGTAATAGAATAATTTCTATTAAACGATGAGCGATATAAACACACTACAATATTTAGTTGACCTTGTTGATGATGAAACAGAAGAAGTGCGCAACGAAATCTTAAAAGAACTTATCAACTATGGTTCAAATCTAGAAGAAGATTTGCGCGAATTTTCGGATGAGCTTGACGAACATAAACTCGAACTTATTAATCCAATCATCCACGAGAATCGCCGCCAATGGCTTTTTGATAATTGGGGTTCTTGGCAAAGTATAAGTGATGATTATGAAGCTCTTGAAAAAGCTATGGAGCTAATTGTTAGTTTTCAAGAAGGGATTGTGGAACAAACAAATTTTAGTGAATTACTGGATCATTATGCGGAAGAGTTTATGAATAAGTTTCCTTACGGCGATGAATTTGATCTCTCAAATTTTTTATTCCGGGAAAAAGAAATTAAAGGAGCAAAAAAAGATTATTATAATCCCTATAACAGCAACCTAAAATTTGCATTGGAATATAAAACAGGTCTTCCAATCACACTTACCGTTTTATACATGCTTGTCGGCAACAGAGCCGGTTTGTTTGTAGAAGGGTGTAATTTCCCGGGACATTTTCTTGCAAAGATTAAACACGATGAAGAAATTATATTAGTAGATTGCTTCAATCAAGGCAGAATGATTTACGAAAGTGAATTACGCAATATGATTAAAGATTCATACTCGGCAGTTATGAAAATCATAACATCTCATACACCCACCTCAACAATTGTAAAAAGAGTATTGAATAATTTATCAAACGCATACAAGCAAAAAGAAGACAGGATAAACAGCGATTTCTTTTTGAACCTTATAAAAACTACTTCGTGGTAATGATTAAATTAATTGGCTGGAATAAAACTGCGGATTGCCGGGCTAAATATTTTTCCGGCAATCCACTTAAATAAGATTACTTAACCAGCATAAGCTTCTTTGTTGCGGTAAAGTTGTTGGCTTTCAAAGTGTAAAAATAAATTCCGCTTGTTAAATTTGATGCATCAAAATTGCTTGTATAAATTCCTGCTGTTTGCTCTTGATTAACAAGTACCGCAACTTCTTTTCCAAGTACATCAAAAACTTTTAGGCTAACATGAGAAGCTTCCGGAATTGAATACTGTATAGTTGTGGTAGGATTAAAAGGATTAGGATAATTTTGAGCTAAAGAAAAACTATTTGCCAGCCCCTCTTGCTGTTCAACGCTTGTTGCACCGCTACCGTAGTACCAGTTAACCTTTTCAATATCAATTGTTCCGCTGTCAGGTTGGTTTTCATCTGCTGCATAAACAGATAACGAAGCACCATTAGGTGAAATAAAAGTAAAATAAAGCATATTGGTAGTTACCGGAAATCCTGTTAAATAGTTAGTTAGGCTGGTCTCAGTTTTTTACGCGTAATACATCAATAGTTGTACCATCTGGCATAGTTAAAGTACCATAAGCGTCAATGGTTCTTGTAACACTGTAATCAACTGAAAAACCTTGCTTAAATCCAAAAATTTCTATTTCAAAATCTCTTGTTCCTGATTGCGACCAGTTACTGCCATAAGTTAATGGAAATTGATAAATTATTTCTGGAGGATTGAATTCTATTGTTATTGTTTTTATACCTTCCTCGCCCCCTTCATATACAATTGAATGTGTGCCAATATCTGAATAAATATTATTTTGCACTGAAACATGTGCCCAGCTTTCGGATACAACACCACCAACATCTACAGTTGAATAAGTTGCGTAATTTCCGGCAGTGAATCTATTAGCAACAGGCGATGTTGATGGATCAATATTTACAATATCAATAACAGTTTGATATGGATGACCGCTGAAATCCCAACTGCTTTGCCCTGTTGAGCCTATATCAAAAGAAGTACTAATAGTATCCACATAAGTTGTAATAGTAGTACCCACTGTTAGTAAAGACTCTACGTTAGATTGAGTAATTGTGACCTGTGCTTGAGTAGAAATGAAAAATGAAAAAAGTAATACTAGAAATGTAAGTTTCTTCACGGTTGCCCTCCGTTTATTTGTATGATTATGAATGAGCAATGTTAAAAATATTCATAACAAATGTAAAGGATATTATGCCCGAATATCTTGTTTGGTGGATTAAAAGATGCGATTAATCACAATTTGACTAACGTTTTAACTTAGCCTTCTTGTAGAGTTCTTCGTATTGAAGTGCGGAATGTTTCCATGAATAATCTTTGTTCATTCCGTTTAGTTGGATTTTTTTCCAAACTGGTTTATTAGGGTAATCAAACAATGCTTGCTGAATAGCATTAACCAATGCTTCCGGTTTATATTCAACAAAAGAAAAGCCGTTACCGGTATCCATCCCGTAAGTGTTATATTCATTCCAATCTTGAACAGTATCTGCAAGCCCGCCGGTCTTACGCACAACCGGAACAGTGCCATACTTAAGCGAATAGATTTGATTAAGCCCGCAAGGTTCATAATGAGAAGGCATTAAGAATATATCGGCACCTGCTTCGATTAAATGTGCGAGATCATTATTGTAACCAATATAAGTACCAACTTTGCGGGGCATTTGTTCATGAAGAGCTTGAAACATATTTTCATATTTTTGCTCACCGCTTCCCAATATTATCCATTGAGCATTAAATTGCATCAACTCCCCTAATGCCGACTGAATTAAATCAAAACCTTTTTGAATTGCTAAACGGGAAACGATACCGATTAAAGGAATATCTTTTTGATAAGGCATATTGAATTTTTTGAGAAGCTCTTCTTTATTTTTTTCTTTACCGGAAAGATCATCCTTTGAATAATTGTAAGGAATTAATTTATCTGTTTCGGGATTCCAAACATCATAATCAACACCGTTAATTATTCCGTAAAAATCTTTCTCTCTATATTTTAGTAGATGATGCATTCCCGCAGAATATTCCGGCGTCATTAATTCTTTTGCATAAGTTTCGCTTACGGTATTAATTACGTCTGCAAACGACAATCCTGTTTTTAGAAAATTAACTAGTCCGTCTTGTTCAATTCTTCCGCCGTGATAAAATAAATCTTCACTAATTTCCGCATTAAATAATGTCTGCGGCGAAAACTTTCCTTGATAACCAATATTATGAACAGTAAAAACGGTAGATGTGTTTGCAAACATTTTATCCCAACTGTAATTGTCTTTAATATACAACGGGATCAAACCCGTCTGCCAATCGTTGCAATGGATTATATCGGGAGACCAATGTAATCTTTGTAAGGCTTCAATAACACTTTTTGAAAAACAAATGAAGCGCTGATCTTCATCAAGATCATTTGTGTAAAGATTGTGGCGATGAAAAAAATATGGGCAGTCAATAAAATAAATTTCTACTGAAGAGTCCCGCAAGTAGCTTTTATAAAGATTAACATCAAAAACTTTTCCGGCAACACGAATCGGCATGGGACTTGCCCATGATTGATACTCAAGATTAAATTTATGCTCGTCAACGGAATAGTACTTCGGCATGAAAACTTTTACATCATGACCAAGTTTTTCAAGTTCAACCGGAAGCGCACCGGATACATCTGCAAGCCCGCCCGTCTTTGCAAAAGGAACAACTTCACTTGCTGCGAAGGCTATCTTCATATTTGGTTATTAGGTTATTGGTTATTAACTCGCGTTACGCTGAAACTTATAAATACCACGTCATTCCCACATGTTTTAAGTGGGAATCTTTACAATAGATACCCGATTAAAGCATTCGGGCATTACAGAGTCGTAAGCTGAGTTATTAAAATAAATTATGTGGTATCTAATTTACGGAAGGAATGTGAAAATAGGAATTGGTTTTATTTTCTCAGTCATTAAAGACTGTTTAATTATACGATTAAAAAGGAGTTATTTTGCTGTAGGTTAATTATTAATTTACAGGCACACTAAAGAACATTTTTGGGTGGGGAATGCTTTTGACCCCAAGGTGAGGAGTCTTTTCCCGTAGGGATGCCTATGGCAAAGACCCTCATTCGGTTTTAATGGGGAATGCTTTTGGCACTCGACACAATTGTTTGCAAAGGATCAGATCAGTTAAAATTACTACTCATCTATAAACGTTATCGCTACAGACTATAATCATAATCAAAGAATCTTAGCTCCGGAGAAAAATTTTTGAAAACGAAACCAATGTTTTCTTCAAATCAATCACCAAATAATTAATTTACCTTTACTCGAAGACGCTTCTTTTCCGCACAAAAATAAAAGAGGTGTTAAAAAAATAGCAAAGATAAGCCGCCAATTCGCGAATTAGCGGCTAAAGATTTTTTTTGCTTTGTCTTTATTCGCGGAATAAAGACTTAGCCCGGGCTTCCACAAAAAAGTTTGATAATACTGGAGGTTAATTTACCTCATTTAGTGAACTCCGTGCCTTCTTTGTGAACTTAGTGTTAAATCATTTTAACTACAAAGTTTTCACAACGGACACAAAGAAGTCGATGTTTTTGTTGAACTATCTATAAGGTGAAGGTTAGGTATATAGCTTTGCTTGAAATCGTTTGTCACCAAGTTTTCAACTGATCCGAAAATTTAGGAAATTATAAAAGGAGGTAACTCCAATAAGGCAATTAACGGTAATACCGATTCAACACCTGCCCGGCGCCGAATGATTGATGTTTCTATCTCTATTTGATTTGACAACCTTTTTGGACCAAACTCTTTAATGAAGAGATAAATCTTATTGCTTAGACTGACTCGATGTTAAAAACAGGTGACCCGGGCAAAAGAGCAGATGAGTTAATATTACTTAACGATTTCATATTCATCCTTTTCGATGTCTTGCATACCGGTTCTCAGGCTGCCGACTAAATCTTCATCGCTAAGAATTTCTTTCATTTCCGAATCAGATACATAAGAAGAGTTGCTGATATAGAAGATTGCAGAATATTCAAGCAAACTAGATATTGATCTTCTTTCACCTTTGGCGGCGGCTTTTATCATTTCGTAAAAATCCTCATCTACGCGGAGCGTTATTGTTTTAGACACAGCGCCTCCTTTGTATTTCGAAATTATTCATTTTTATTCACATTAAAAATATTTTATTCAAGAGGCGCTTTTTGCAGGCAAATAAGAAATGGTCTCGCAGAATTTTGGTTTAACTTGCTTTTATCCTCACATCCACCGCATGAATTGAATTATCTTTTGAAATAATTACCGGATTTAAATCAAACTCTACGATGTTTTCATTTTCTATCATCATTTTTGATGATGCACGAATTACTCGTTTAAGCTCATTCATATTAATTCCCTCTTCACCGCGGACACCTTTTAAAATTTTTCCGATAACGGTTTCTTCGATAATTTCATTTAAATCATTGTCTGACATATAGGCGGAACGAATCGCAGTATCGCAAATTACTTCAACATATTTACCGCCGGTACCGAACATAATTATCGGTCCGAATGAAGGATCACGAAAACCGCCGAGCAGAACCTCGTGCTTAATTTCAATATACGGTTGAATTAAAAATTGTTCGACGTCAAATTTGAAGCGGTTGAAGTTGCTAATTATTTCATCTGCTCTCGCTATTAGTTCGTCTTTTGTTTTTATATTAAGCTTTACGGCATCAAGCTCCGATTTATGAATTACATTATGATTAATTCCCTTTAGTACTACCGGGAAAATATCATTGCTAAGACTTTTAATTTCGTCCGGCTTTATCAAAGTCTGTTTAACGATTGGTAAATTATAATGGGATGTGATTGAAAAAATTTCTTCTTGTGAAATGAACCCCGGGTTAAAATTAAATTTACCTTTACCGGTCATCTTAAATTGTTCTGCATATTCTTGCCAATGATCTTTCAATCCTTCTTGAGCCATAGAATAGTATAACATATTTGAAATTACTTCAGCCGGTTCTTCGGGTGTTCTAAATATCGGAAGCTTCTTTTTCGAAAACCTTCTATAATCATCCCAAAATTCGGGGAGCGGCATAGCAATTTGCAGAATCGGTTTATCGGTATTTATATCATATACTGCTTCGACAACTTCAAACGGATCAACCATAACCGGCTGCACAAAAATTGAAATCACTGAATCAACATTAGCATCTTGAACAACTATTTCATTTACTCTTCTGTAAATTTCGGCAGTAGCCCCGGGAAGTAAATCAACCGGATTCAAAACACTTCCTTCCGGATTAACCACCTCTCTTAATTTTTCTTTAGTTTCTTCGGAAAATTCTGCTAGTACCAGATTTTCTTTTTCTAATGAATCAACAGCAAGAATCGCGGGTCCGCCTGCATTAGTAATTACCGCAACTCTGTTTCCTTTAGGGAAAGGAAAATTCTCAAATCCTTTTGCTGTATTGAATAATTCATTGATATCATTAACTCTTAGAATTCCAAACTGGCGAAGTACGGCTTCAACAACTTGATCACGGCTGCTTAATGCACCGGTATGTGAAGATGCGGCTTTCATTCCGCTTGAGGTTTTGCCCGCTTTTAAAACTATAACCGGCTTGGTAACTTCACCTGTTATTAACGGCTTAACAAAATTTTCTCCTTCAACGAAACTTTCTAAATAAGTTGTGATTGTTTTTATGTTGTCATCGCTCTGCCAATAATGAAGAAGATCATTTTCGTTAATATCTGCTTTGTTGCCGACACTTATAAAATGAGCAAACTTAATATCGGTTTCGCGGAGTGAGTTTAAAACGGCAGCTCCAAGAGCGCCGCTTTGTGAAAGAAATCCAGTTCCGCCGGTCTCCGGTTTTTCAGCCACAAATGTTGCGTTAAGTTTTATTGTTTCGAGAGTATTTATAACTCCCATACAATTAGGACCGACTAATCTTGCACCTGAATCTTTTACTTTCTTTGTTATTCGTTTTTCAACTTCTTCACCTTCTTTACCGACTTCTTTGAATCCGGCAGTAATTAAAACAATTGATTTAACTTTTTTTGCGAGCAGCGAATCAACAGAATCTTCGGCAAATTGTTTGGGAACCACTACAATACCGAGGTCTATCTTTCCGTCAATTTCTTCTATTGATTTATAGCATTTGTAACCAAGTACGCTTTCTGCTTTGGGATTAACAGGATAGATAATTCCTTTATAACCGTAATTGCTTATTGTATGAAGTAACTCATAACCAATGCTTTTTTCTTTAGTCGATGCACCGACAACACAAATTGATTTGGGATAGAAGAAGTTTTTTATGTTTTCCATATTTTACCGTGTTCAATTAAAAATGAAACAACTTTGTCCTAAAAAATAAGAAATCTTGGTTGGATTATCATTAACAAATTCCGGAGATATTAAGAAACCTTCAAGGTAAGAGTCTGCTGTTTAAGTACTTTTTCCTTGAAGGTTGCTTAGTTAACAAGCAACGTTGAAGGTCAAAAACAAGTGACTCGCCGGTCGTCAGACCTCGACGCACCCTGTCGGGAGTTCGGTCGAAGACTCCGTTGGAGTCTCCAGACTCTAACGAGCGAAGTCTGACGACCTTCAACGTTTTCATACAAGATATCCCCGGGATTTTCTCTTCTTCTGTTATTTTTTCTCAAGAGGTTTTCTCAAATGCTACCCGCCCTTCGGCATCGGACAATGGATATTTAACAGAATATGGTTATACTGAATTGGAAATAGGCTGGACGGCAGAAGAAAATTATTGGAGTGTTCCCGCATTGCTAAAATTTACCGCTCTTCCAAATTTTGAGTTGGGATTTTTAATGAGCGGAATTGTCATGAATGAAGAACAACTATTACAAAAATTTGAAGAGAGAATTCAAGCCGGTGAAATAATTGAACCAGAAGACTGGATGCCGGAGAGATATAGAAAACAATTAATCAGGATGATGAGTCAACACGCACATTCTGAAATAGCATTAGAATTAATAATCAATATAGAATCATCTTTGAATTTGAAGACGGGAATGCATACAAAGTTGAATTAATAGATTATCACTGAGGAAATTATAGCAGAACTAAAGTCAAAAGGGTTTGATGGGTCAGTGGATTATTTGGTGACAAAGTGCTTTATTTATAAATTTTTTATAAATTTTCGATCACTTGAGATTGTGAATATAATAGAAGTTCCTTTTATTCCAGAATTCTGACGTATGCGCAAAAAAAATTAGTCTCCGTATGTGATTGAATTATATGAAGTTATTTTTTTGCTAATTGAAAAAACCACACTTATTGTCGGAACTAAGGATTTTGTTTTGATTCCGAGAGGTTACCACCGCAGAGATAAAGCCTGCCTGACGAGTCTGTGGCATAACTTTATATTGAATAATTGCCGTCGGTTTCAACCGACGGAGGATGAAAACAATAAAAGAAAAAGGGCTTTAGCCCCATTATATTATTTTTGATGGGACTTCACAAAGTGATCCCTACGGGAAAAGTCCACATAGTTAGTGATTATTTTCTCCGTCCACTGAAGTGGACGGCAAAATGCATACTTATGCAACACACTCGGCAGACAGGTCTGAGGCTACAAATTAAACCTTGAGGTTTCTGGCAGCCCTAGCAACCTTCGAGGAAAAAGTACTTTACTATAAAACTCTTACCTCGAAGGTTTATCCCAAATTTGTTATAGAGTTCTTTAAAAACTAGTTTTACAAAATTTTGCCACTTAAAAATCCTCTGATCCGGTTTGATAAAGTATCCGTCAAAAATACTTACACACCGGCATGGTCAACCGATTGGTTAACCGAAGAAGCAAAAAGAAAATTAAAAGAATATGGAATTGCGCCACCTGAAGGAAAATCCGAAGATGAATTTTATCGTGATGTAATTGCAAAACCAATTGAATGCCCGTACTGTGATTCAAGAGAAACAAAACTCACTTCACAATTCGGGTCTACCGCATGTAAGGCGCTTCATTACTGCAACTCCTGTCAACAGCCTTTTGAGCACTTTAAGTGCATCTAGGCATTTGATGTTTCTATCAAAGAACAAAATCAAGATAGTTGTCTTTAGAAATCAATTTGAATGTTGATTCCGGATAAGTCTCAGTAAAAACTTTAGGAGGTTTTATTTTTTTTATCGGATCAAATTTAATTTCGTAACTGAAAATTTTTCCATCACGTTCTTCTATTAAATCTATCTCTTGCTTATCGTATGTTCGCCAAAAATAGTAATTCACAAACTCTCGATTGTAATGATTCCGTTTTATTCTCTCTGTTACAATAAAGTTCTCAAACAGTTTTCCAATATCATCCCGTAGATCAAATATATTGTAGTTGAGGATTATTCCATTCCTAACACCATTGTCGTAAAAATAATATTTTGATTTTGCAGTTATCTCTTTTCTTAAATTTCTGCTGAATCCGCCAACTGAATAAATGACAAATGATTTTTCTAATAAATCCAAATATCTTTCTACTGTTTTTGTGTCAAGCTTTACTTGGGTTGCAAGTTCATGTATACTTACTTCGCTTCCTGCCTGAAAAGCAAGCAGCTTCAATAGATATAAAAGCTGCTTTGTTCCTTTAATCCTTTCTAAAGTTAGTATGTCTTTTAACAGGTATGATTCGACAAGCTCGGTTAAAATTTCTTTTTTTTCTTGAATTGATTTTGTTTTTATAACCTCCGGATAACTTCCATAAATAAGATACTGCTCAAGGGCTTCCTTCAATTCAAACTTGTTATTTTGATTTAGCAACTCATTTTGTGAGAAAGGAAAAAGAATTAGTGTTTTTTTTCTTCCCGTCAAAGGTTCGCCTACTTGTTGTGCAAGCTCAAATGAAAAAGAGCCTGTAGCAATAATTTGCATTTCCGGAAGATTGTCAACTAAGATTTTTAATCCGTTACCGATGTTCCTTATTTGTTGAGCTTCATCAATGGCAATTAAATCATATCCTTCCGCAAAATCTAAAATTTGCTCAAAATTTCCCGAAGAAAGTAATTGTTGAATACGAATATTGTCACCGGAGACAACCTTGTACTTCATCTTAGTCTTCTTAAGGAATTGTTTTAGAAGAGTAGTTTTTCCTGCTCTTCTCGGGCCGTAAAGAATAAGTACTTTTCCTTTATTTAAATAGTCATTAAAGTCGTAGAGCCTGTTAATCATTGTAGATATACTCCTAATATTTAGCTAAATATTTAGATTTATATTCCGAATATTATAAATAAATTCTGTTATTTCAAGTATTTTGTTGCTATTTCAATTAATCGGTTGAATGTATTAAGTCAATTAGTTTTGTTATTATTGGAATGTAATTCATTTGCTGAGACTACAATGAGAAATGCTTTCCTTTTTTTCGTAATAGTTGCTCAAATTTTTGCCCAATTTGGTAATCAAGACTCCGGCGGACCGATTCTCCCCGAGCAAGCGGCTTACGATGTGAAGTTTTACAAGATCGACTTAGAAATTAACCCCGACAATAAATTTATTTCACTTGAAAAGTCAAGAATTGACTATATCCTAAAAAACTTACTTTACGATTACCCAAACTACCATGCAAGGTTGTCGCAAGAAGAGTTTCAATATAATCCACAGGATTATTCATTTATGAATAGCATTGATTTTAGCAATCTTTCTCATTTCAACATTAACGAATACAACGACTTGCTATACAGGCATTTACAGCAACTTTACTGGCTAAGTTTATCTAGCGATAGTAATAAAGAAAAAAGCGAGGTTGAAAAAAAATTACAATTCTTTAATCTTGTAGATTCGTTAGTTTCCGAAACAGGAATACGAGACTACTTGAAGCATAAATATACAACAGAGATTGTTCAGTGGGAAAACCTTGATATTGCGGAGAAAATCGCTAATTTTTTTATTTTAAGCTCAACAACCGATTTATACCTGTCTCTTATACACATCTGACGCTGCCGACGAAGAGGATA
>OMKS01004044.1_pt1 | contig 11304 bp, 8 predicted proteins | sample 1674721 | NCBI WGS metagenome assembly OMKS01 (sample SAMN06264996, study PRJEB25208) | sediment metagenome | isolation source: hot spring sediment | place: USA: California | collected 2014-09-02 | reverse complement strand
CTACACTATCCTCTTCGTCGGCAGCGTCAGATGTGTATAAGAGACAGGCCGGTGGGTGTTGGTCGGCCAAGGGTTACTCCGCCATCAGCTTCATCGCCCGCTCGGCGATATCTGCGGGGGTGAAGCCGAATTCCTCCTTGAGGCGCTGGTAGGGCGCGGATGCGCCGAAGCGATTCAGGCCGATGACGTCGCCATAGCTGCCCACGTAACGCTCCCATCCCAGGGTGACGCCGGCCTCAATCGCCAGTCGCCTGGTGACGTCTGGGGGCAGGACGGTGTGTTTGTAGAAGAGCGGTTGCGCTTCGAAGAGTTCCCACGAGGGCATGCTCACCACCCGTGCGCCGATGCGTCGCTCTTGCAGTAGCTTCTGCGCGGCCAGCGCGTCGGCAACTTCTGAGCCGGTGGCAAGAAGGATGATGTCCACGCGATTCAGTGGCGATTCGCTGAGGACATACGCGCCGCGTGCTACGCCCTGCATGGCTTGGTCGGCAGCCTCTTCCAGGGTGGGGAGGCTCTGCCGGGTCAGCGCCAGCGCCACGGGGCCGTTTTTGTGTTCGAGTGCCACCTTCCACGCGGCGGCGGTCTCGTTGGCGTCTGCCGGGCGGATCACCGTCAGCCCGGGGATGAGGCGCAGCGACATCACCTGTTCGACCGGCTCGTGGGTGGGGCCGTCCTCGCCGACGTAGATCGAGTCGTGGGTGAAGACGTAGATCACGGGCAGTTTCATAATCGCGGCGAGGCGCACGGCAGGTCGCATGTAGTCGGAGAAGACCATAAACGTGCCGCCGTAGACCTGCAACCCGCCGTAGAGCGCCATCCCGTTGAGCAAGCTGCCCATAGCGTGTTCGCGCACGCCGAAGTGGAAGTTGCGGCCTAGTGGATTCTCTTTCGCGAACTCGCTGAAGTCTTTCAGATACGTGTTATTCGACGGCGCCAGGTCCGCCGAACCGCCGAGCAGCTCCGGCAGGGCTGGCGCAATGGCGTTGAGCACCTTGCCGGAAGCGGCGCGGGTCGCCATAGCGCTGCCATCGGGACGGAAGTGCGGCACGGATTGCGCCCAGTTCGCGGGCAGTTCGCCTTTGAGGATGCGCTGCAACTCGTCGGCCTCCTGGGGATATGCGGCCTCGTAGCCGGTGAACAGGTCGCGCCATTTGGCCTCGGCGCGCTCGCCCTGGGGAACGGCGAGCCGGTAGTGCGCGATGACGTCGTTGGGTACAAAGAACGGTTCCTGCGAAGGCCAGCCGAAGCCGTCTTTGGCGAGGCGGATTTCTTCATCGCCGAGCGGAGCGCCGTGTGCCTTGGCGCTGCCCTGCATGTTGGGGCTGCCCTGCGCGATGGTGGTTTTACAGGCGATGAGGTGTGGTTTGCCCTTCTGGGCTTTGGCCGTGCGGATGGCGGCGTCGATGGCGTCGATGTCGTGCCCGTCGATGGCCTGCACGTGCCAGCCGTAAGCGCGGAAGCGGGCTTGCACGTCCTCGGTGAAGGCGATGTCGGTGGAACCCTCGATGGTGATGCTGTTGTCGTCATAGAAGTAGATCAGATTGTCCAGCCCCAAATGCCCGGCGAGGGAAGCGGCCTCGTGGGAGATACCTTCCATCATATCGCCATCGGAAACAATCGCGTAGATGGCGTGATCGAAGAGCGCGTAATCGGGGCGGTTGAAGCGTGCCGCCAGGTGTTTCTGCGCAATCGCCATACCAACGCCGTTGGCGAAACCCTGTCCCAACGGGCCGGTCGTCGTCTCGATGCCGAGATCGAGATCGTGTTCGGGATGGCCGGGCGTCTTGCTCTCCCACTGCCGGAACTGTTTGAGGTCTTCCATCGACATGGGATAGCCCGTGAGGTGCAGCAGGCTGTAGAGCAGCATCGAACCGTGACCGGCGGAAAGGACGAAGCGGTCGCGGTTGGACCAGCGCGGATTGCGCGGGTTGTGCTTGAGGTGGCGTGTCCACAGCACGTAGGCCACGTCGGCCATGCCCATCGGCATGCCGGGGTGGCCGGACTTGGCTTTCTGGACGCCGTCCATCGCCAAAACGCGCAGGGCGTTGATACAGTTTTGGTCCAAGGTTGTTTTTGGCATTGAAAATCCCTCCTGATTGTCGTTGTTTTTTTATCAGCAGATTTAGCAGATCGAGCAGATTTTTTCTGTTTCCAGCGTGCAATCTGCTAAATCTGCTGGCAAATTAGAGATTTGTCCCGCACACCATTTCCATAATGAGTTCGGTCGGGAAAACTAACGTTTTTCCGGCGGTATCCGCCTTGGCGATGGCGGTTTTGATCCGCTGCACGCCCGCCGTGTATTCAGCATCGCTCAACAGCGCCAGTTGTGACGACGTGTGTTTTTGTAGAAACGGGTCGTCGAGCACGGTCGCGCTCGTTTTGTGATCGATGATGCGTTCGACCATCCGGCGCTCGACGTTCTGAAAACCGGCGGCGCGCATCCAGTCTATCACGGTTTCCCATGATGGAAAGCGCGCCAGGTCGGTTTCGTAGACCCCCTCGAAGTAGTCGTAGACGTACCAGGTCTCGCGTTGCTGGTGCGGATCCATGCCGATCACGGCCAATGACCCGCTATCCCGCAGCACGCGCCGCGCCTCATGGATGAACGTCCGCTGCCCGTCCATGTGGTGGATGGCGTTGACGCAGTACACGAGATCGAACGTCCCATCGGGAAAGGGCAGGTATTCACCGCGCCCACGGGTTAGCCGCAATTGTGTATTGCGGGTACGGGCTTGGGCCAACATCCCCCTGGAAGGGTCGAGGCCATAACAGTGCTCCGTGAGGGTGCGCAACTCCGCCAGCCAGCGCCCGGTCCCGCAACCTGCTTCCAAAATAGTCTGTGCGCCACGGTCGCGGACCAGGTTTGTCAGCACGCGAGCGGTCGCGGGCCGGTCTTTGTCATCCGCAAACCGCTGGTTGTACGTTGGCGCGAGGGCATCGTAGTTGACGTGAGTATTCTTCATACCTGAGTCCTTGAAGCGATGTGGCTTTCCTACCAGCAGATAGGCGACCATAGGTTGCGCACGGGTTTAGCAGGTTGTACTCTGTAAACGGACCCAAAATCTGCTGCATCTGCTCAATCTGCTGACGATCATTCCATATTTGCCAACGCGCGCAGGGCCACGGTGACGCGACGCGGTGACTCGGTGAGCAGGCCGATGTCTTCCCAATATTGCCCAAGTCGTGAGAGCACCCGCCGCGAGATGTGTTCATCGAAGGCTGCGTGCAGCTTGCTGAGTGTGAAATAGCCGTTCAATTCGTCGATGGCGTAGGCGATTAGGCGGCGTTCCAGCGCGTTCAGTTCCGGGAACGAGGACGGCGGGCGCACCTGAGGATCGATGATGGCTGCCGACAGCATCTCCATCCAAAGGATCGCATCGTTGATGAGCCGCCCCATCTGGAAGTAGAGACGGTTCGACCACTCTGCTTCGCCATCCAGGTCGTGGATGAAGGGCGGCGAATCGACCAGCGTGCCGTAAGCGGCGAAGGGGAACTCGGCGGCGTTGAACAGCCCCACCGTCGGTGTGACGGCCTCCGCACGCAGCACGTCCCAACGTTGCTCGGTCACGGTGAAGTCCACCTCGAACGTCACGAGGACGCCGCCGGTCAAGCGCCAGTACCAGCGCGCGCCGATGCGTCCCTGGTAGCCCGGGATGCGCGCGGCGATGGCTTCCAGGATTTGATCCGCCAGCCGCAATGTTTGATATGAAGGGTAGAATCTGGCCATACGTTTCCTCTGTAGTCCTCAGTCGTTAGTCAAGTAGTCGCATAGTCGTTAGTCGGTTCGTTGTTTTTCAGCCGTGTACTCACTCAAGATCTCGTTGACCCGCTGTTCTTCTTCTTCGCCGGTCGTGATCTCGCCGTCGAGACGCGCCGCGCGGAGCGTCTCGAAGATTTGACGGTACGCCGGTCCAGGCGGCAAGCCCAGTTTCTTCAAGTCGTTGCCGGTCATCTCACACTGCACGTGACGCCACTCACGGGTGTAGCGTTCCAGTTTAAGTTTGATCGTGGAATTATCGTTCGCCAGCCAACCTAAAGGCAGTAATTCATCCGGCAGCGGTTCGAGCAGTGTCACGATCTGGCTAGGGCGTTCCAACGTTTCTAGTTTCGGCAGTGTTTCTTGCAGGAGCGGCAGGGCACGCAATCCACTGCTGATGCGGCGCGGGATCAACAAGCGTTTGATCAGACGCTCCACTGCTACGGGCGTTAGCCTGTAGAAAAACAGCCCCCAATAGAAGAAGTCGATGGGCGCACCCTCGTGTTCGTCTGCCGCGATATTCCATAGTGCCAGGTTTTCCGGTTGGCGCAGGCGGGCAAAACGCTCGCGTAGCCACGCATCGCTGACCAATTCTGGATCGATGTGCGCGAGCGCACCGAGCGCCTGGAGCCGGTCTAGCGCGGCCTCCGGCTGCGCCTCGCGGAAGATCAAGTCGAGTTCGTGGCGGATGCGTCCCCCCGTGATGCGGTCGAGCATTGGCAGCGCGTTGGCGATCAGGCTCTCGCTTTGCAGGTCCAGGTGGAAGCCCAGGCGCGCCTCGAAGCGCGCGGCGCGCAGGATGCGGGTGGGATCGTCGATGAAGCTGAGGCTGTGCAGCACGCGAATCACGCCATCCTCGAGATCAGCTTTGCCGCCGTAGAAATCCAGCAATTCACCCCAGCGCTGCGGGTCCAAGCGGATGGCGAGTGTGTTGATCGTGAAATCGCGCCGGTGCAAGTCCTGCTTGATCGAGCTGCGTTCCACCAGCGGCAGCGCCGTCGGATGCTCGTAGAACTCCGTCCGCGCCGTCACCAGGTCGATGAAATCGGGCAAATGTTGGGAGGCGTGATGCGTGATGCGTGATGCGTGATCGCCCACGCCCCCATCTCTCACTTCTAAATTCTCATCTCTAGTTTCTAATTCTCCCCATTCCGGTAGCGTCCATTTCACCGTCCCAAACCGGCTGTGGGTGTGGATTTCACCGCCAAATTTATGCGCTAGCGCCTTACCGAGGGTGATGGCGTGGCCTTCGACGACGATGTCCACGTCTACGAGGGGATGGCCCAGTAGCAGATCGCGCACGATGCCGCCGACGAAATAGACGTTGTCGCCCTGTTGTGCGGCTAGCTCGCCGATTTGCCGGATTAGCGTGAGTAGTGGCGTGGGGAAATAGTGTTCCATGCGGCGGATGACGTCCTGTTGCACAGCATCAGCCTCCAAGAGTGGTAGCCGGATTAGATCGGTGCGCGTTACCACGCCGGTGAGTTCTCCCTCCTCGACGACCGGAATCTGGCCCCAGCCGGTCTGGATCATCAACGCGCGCACCCGTTCCACCGAATCCTCCGGTGAGACGCTGACTGCGCCGTGCTGCATGATGCGCTCCACGGGTTGGTAATCCCATTGGTGCTGTTTGGCCCGATCCACCGCGTTGCGCGTGACCAATCCCAGGATATTGCCTTCGGGGTCGACGACGGGGAAGCCCTCGTGACCGGTACGCAGCATCTGTTGGTAGACGGCGTGAACCGATTCGTTGGGAAGCACGGTGCGCACGCCGAGCGACATCACAGTGCGCACCTTGACGCGCGGGCGCACGAAGTCGGGAAGCAGGTCGCGCAGTTCGGTGAACACATCGACGGCCTGGCGGCGACGGATGAGCGCAGCAGCGGCACGGTCGTGCCCGCCGCCGCCGAAGTGCGCGGCAACCTCGGCCACGTTGATGTCGTCCGTGCTGCTGCGGGCGACGAGCTGCGTGTTGCCACTGATTTCGACGAGCACGAATAGCGCCGAAGGGTCGAACAGGTCACGCAGTTTGTGCGCCAGCGTCGAGACCTCCTCGTCGGTGTCGGGCGGCGATTTCGCCCAGCTCAGCGCCACCGGATGCCCGTCGATTTCCAACGTTTCGGCGTGTTCTTTCAGTGCATCGTAGATCGTCTGCTGCGTGGGTGTGAGCGGGTGTTCGAGGAAATCGGTGACGACCTCCAGGCTCGCGCCCTGTTCCACCAGCCAGGCGGCGGCGCGCAAGTCGCGGGATGAGGTGGCGGCGTAGGTGAGGCTGCCTGTGTCCTCGTAGATGCCCGCGAGCATCAGCGTGGCTTCGACGCGGGTGATGGGCGTCAGCCGCGCGGAGAGCGCCTCGACGAGCAGGGTCGTCGTCGCCCCCAGCGTCTCGCCCTGGAAGCGCCAGCCCTCTGGCAATTCATCGGGCCGTGTGTGATGGTCGATGATGAGCACATCGTTGATGTCCTTGCTCATACCGCGCACGTAGGTGAGGCTCTGCGTATCCACCAGAATGACGCGCTGAACGTGTTGCCCACGGGGGAGTGTCTCTGGGTCAGCGAATGGCAATCCCGTGCCGTAGAGCGCGAGGAACGATTGCACATTGCCGTTGACGCGGCGCGGTAAAACCGGGCGCGCGTTCGGGTACAGCTTGTGCGCCCCCAGCAAACTGGCAATCGCGTCAAAATCCGCGTTTTCGTGGGTTAGAATGATGTGCATACAATGATTATAGCACGAGTTGATTTTCTGTTATAATAGGGATTATTGTGAATCCCATTCTATGCATAAAGGCGGTCCGAGGCAATGATGCGCTATAAAGTGATCGTGAATCCCATTTCTGGTCGTGGTAACGGCGAACAGTCCATCCCGTTAATCGAAAACCTGCTGGAACAGCACAATCTCTCTTACGATCTCGTGCGTACCGAGCGCCCGGGCCATGCGATTGCGCTGGCGCAGCAGGCCGCTGTTGATGGTTACGATATTGTCGTTGCGGCGGGCGGTGACGGGACGTCCAACGAGGTGTTGAACGGGCTGATGCAGGCCAAGCAGGCCGGCGCTGAAGCGGCGATGGGCGTCTTGTGTGTGGGACGCGGCAACGACTTCGCATTTGGCGCGGGCGTCCCACCGACGCTGGAGGCCGGGTGTGCGGCGCTGGCGGGTGGGCGTCATCGTCTCATCGACGTGGGGTGGGTGGAAGGCGGCCTGGTTCCGCAGGGCCGCTACTTCGGCAACGGCGTGGGCATCGGCTTCGACGCGGTGGTGGGCTTCGAGGCGTTGAAGATGAAGCGGCTCAGCGGCTTTGCGTCGTACATCGCTGCGGCGCTTAAGACTATTTTCCTGTACTCCCGCGCGCCGCTGTTGCGGATCGAATACGGGGCCTTTACCGTGACGCAACCTTCCCTGATGGTCTCGGTGATGAACGGGCGGCGTATGGGCGGCGGCTTTATGATGGCGCCGGACTCCAGTCCCGACGATGGTCTCTTCGATCTGTGCCTGGCGGCGTATGTGAGCCGCGCGCGCATCTTCCCGCTCATCTTGCGCTTTATGAAGGGGACGCAGGCCACGCACAGCGCGATCACCACCGATCGCGCGGAGCATGTCACCGTGACGGCGGTAGAGGGCGTGTTGCCTGCCCACGCCGATGGGGAAACCGTGAGCGTTGAATCGAAGGCCTTGACGATGCGCGTCATCCCGCGCCAGCTCGCGGTGATTAGCGCAGAGGCGGCGTGATGCTGGCGCAATGGCCGCTGACGCTTCCATGGCTGGTCAACACGACAATCAGGGGACTGACGGATGTACTATGCCGGGTGGATGACACGCAATTGGCGCGCGTGCCATGGCATGGTCCGTTGATCGTGGTTGCCAATCACATCAACTTTTTGGATGCGCCGGTGCTCTTCTCGCGCGTGCATCCGCGCCGGGTGACGGGTTTCGTGAAGGCTGAAACCTGGCAAAATCCGACGCTGGGTTTGTTATTCGACGTGTGGAAGACGATCCCGTTGGAGCGCGGCGAGGCGGACGTGGGAGCGTTCCGCGAGGGATTGGCGGCATTACGAGATGGCGCGATTCTGGCGGTAGCGCCTGAGGGCACGCGCAGCGGGCATGGACGTTTACAGCCGGGCCGTCCCGGTGTGGTGTTGCTGGCGTTGCGTAGCGGTGCGCCGATTTTGCCCCTGGTTTACCATGGCGCGGAGCGTTTTCACGACAACGTCCGGCGTTTGCGCCGCACCGATTTTCGCATCGTCGTTGGACAGCCGTTTTACCTGGATGCGCGCGGTGCTAAGGTGACGCAGGTTGTGCGCCAAGCTATGGTGGACGAGATGATGTACCAGATCGCGGCCTTGCTTCCGCCGGATTATCGCGGCGTCTACGCTAACATCGACGCCGCTACCGAATACTACCTGCGCTTCCCTGAAGGCAGCGCGAGCAATCTTTGTCAACGGATTGAAGACTCTCCTGAAAAAAGGGGGCATTTTTAACGCAGAGACGCAGAGACGCAGAGAAAATTGAACTTGCGTTTGATATTCTTTAGCCCAAAGCACGTTTTTATCATTGAAATGTAGTCAGACATTGAAATCTTTGCGCCTTCGCGTCTCTGCGTCTCTGCGTTGAGGTTTTTTCAGTGGACTCATTGAACGGATTTCAACGGATTTTTAATTGCCATTTGCCATTTGCCATTTTCTGAGGGAGGGCGACGATGTCACTAAAACTCTATGATACGTACACCCGCTCCGTGCGCGAGTTCGAGCCGCTGAAACCGCCGGAGGTTGGGCTGTATACCTGCGGGCCGACGGTCTACGATTATGCCCACATCGGCAACCTGCGCACGTACATTTTCGAGGATATTTTGCGCCGCGCGCTGGCTTTCAACGGCTACACCGTCAAGCACGTGATGAACATCACCGACGTGGGCCACTTGGTCTCCGACGCGGATACCGGTGAGGATCGCATGGAGAAAGGCTCCCGCCGCACCGGGATGTCCGCGTGGGAGATCGCCGAGAAGTACACGCAGGAATTCCAGGCGGATATGGAACGCTTGAACATCCAGGAGCCAACAATTTGGTGCCGCGCCACCGATCACATCGCCGAGCAGATCGAGACCGTTCGTTGCATTGAAGAGCAAGGCTTCACCTATCGCACGTCGGACGGCATCTACTTCGATACGTCGAAGCTGCCGGATTACGGCTATCTGGGCCGCTTGGACATCGAGGGGCTGCAATCCGGCGCGCGTGTGCAGCGCGGCGAGAAGCGCAACGTCACGGACTTCGCTTTGTGGAAGTTCAGCCCGCCGGGCCAAAAGCGCCAGATGGAATGGGACAGCCCGTGGGGGGTGGGATTCCCCGGCTGGCACATCGAGTGCTCGGCGATGTCCGCCAAGTATCTGGGGCCGTTCTTTGACATCCACTGTGGCGGCGAGGATCACATCACTGTGCATCATCCCAACGAAATCGCGCAGACGCAGGCCTGCCACGGCACGCGCCTGGCGAATTTCTGGCTGCATGGCTATTTCTTGCAGATCGACCAGGCGCGCATGGGCAAGTCGGCGGGCAATTTCCTGCGCGTGCAGACGTTGATCGACGAGGGGTACGATCCGCTGGCCTACCGCTTTATGTGCCTGGGCGCGCATTACCGCTCGCGTTTGAGCTTCTCGTGGGAGGTGTTGGACGGGGCGCAAACGGCGCTCAACCGGCTGCGCGCGGCGGTCCACGGATGGGGTGAGCCGGGGACGTTGGATGAGGATTACGTCGACAAGTTCTCAGAGCACGTCAGTGATGACCTGAATATGCCGCGCGTGTTGGCGCTGGCGTGGGATTTGGTCAAGAGCGATTTGCCCGACGCGACCAAGAAGGCGACACTGTTGTTCTTCGATCAGGTGATGGGCTTGCGATTGGCGGAGTGGGAGCCGGTTGAGGAGGCGATCCCCGACGACATTATGGCGCTCGTCGAACAACGCGCCGCCGCCCGCAAGGAGAAGCGCTGGCAAGACGCCGACGCCCTGCGCGATCAGGTGACCGAAGCCGGGTACGAGATCGAAGATACCCCGCAAGGCCCGCGCGTGCGCAAGCGCGCTTAGCGTTGTTGTATTTGAACCGCCGGAGTCTGGATAAACTCCGGCGGTTCTGTTATGATGCGCGCGATACTTTAACTTGAGTTGCGAATTTTCTCGAATAAAGTATAAGGTTGTATAGTTTATTGTTTTGATTTCAGGCTTGAGCCAGACTACAAAAGTCTCACGGGAGGTCTGGTCAAGCAGTGACTTGCGCTGAAAGTAAGGTCTGTAAGTTCAAATACGTGCTGAGACTTTTGTAGTCTTTGACCATGCGACTAATGACTATGCGACTGTTTTTGAAGGGGGTTGTGATGCGTGCAAAACGTTATATCGTGTTGTTGCTGTTGTTGAGTTCGTTGCTCGTGGGCTGCGCCACGACTGCGCCGGCAGCGCCGAAAGTCGTTGAACAACCGGCAGTGGTACAGACGGTGGAGACGGCATTACCGGCGAATGTGACGCCCAGACTGGTGGAAGAACTGCGCGCGACCGGTGCGATTGCCCTCATCGATGTGCGCGAGGCGGACGAATACGCTGTGGGTCGCATCCCCGGTTCGATATGGATCCCGTTGGGCGAACTGGCGAGCCGCACGGACGAAGTCCCGACGGATGTACCCGTGGTGACGGTCTGTCGCAGTGGAAACCGCAGCGCAGAGGCCGTGCAGATATTGAAAAAGGCGGGCTTTACGAACGTCCACAATATGACCGGCGGTATGCTCGCCTGGACCGCTGCCGGTTATGTGCCGGAAGCAGAACGTTAGTTGTGGCTATTGTAGCGGGCAATTTGCTGTTCGATAAACGTCCGCGAAGCCCGCAGCGTATCATTGTTTTCGACGCCCGCCAACTCGATAATGAGTGGTCCACCATAGCCGACCGTGTCCAGGGCGTGCAGGATGCCGGGCCAGTCGAGGATGCCGTCACCAAGCGGGAGATGGCGCGGCCCGGCGGGATCGTAGTCGGCGAGATGCACCGTGGTCAATCGACTGTTCATTGCGTGGATCATGGTCGCGGGGTCGGTGGGCGTTTCGCCGGCCTGGAAACTATCGAAGGTGAAGCCCACCGGCACGTGGTGCGCCTTGAGGGTGTCGATCTGTTCCGGCGTGCGCAAGTAGCACCAGCTCACGTTTTCGAGGCACAGCGTTATCCCCGCAGCGCGCGCCTGTTCGGCGGCCCAGATCGTGCTCTCCAGAAAGCGCGCGACGAAGCCCGGGTTCTTGAAGCCAAAGCGGATGCCGTGCCACGTGAGCGCCCGCGCTTCCAGCAGGGTGGCGATCTCCAATGTGTGCAGAAATCGCTCGCGGGCTTCTGCCAACATCCGCGGGTAGAGCGACCACAGCTCGAAGAAGTCGTTGTGTAGGTGTAGCGAGTGGACGCGCATTCCGAAGGCGCGCCGGCGTTCATCCAACTTCTTGCTGAAAGCTGGTGTATACTCCTCCCGCGTTTGCAGGAAGACTTCCGCAACCGGGAAGCCGAGTTCGCCGGCGGCGGTGAGGGCGTCTTCCGT
>OMKS01004043.1_pt1 | contig 11306 bp, 13 predicted proteins | sample 1674721 | NCBI WGS metagenome assembly OMKS01 (sample SAMN06264996, study PRJEB25208) | sediment metagenome | isolation source: hot spring sediment | place: USA: California | collected 2014-09-02 | reverse complement strand
GTCAAGGGCTTCTCCATCCGCCTGGGGCCCGATGGCAGCCCCCGCATCGACGAATACGGACACCAGCCGACGGATGCAGAGAGCAAGGCACCGGAAATGTGGGAGTCCGACCGTCGCCTGTCCATCACCCTCCAGCTGCCGGCGGTCGATGAAGAAGACATCCGGGTAGACGTAGAGGAAACCCGGGTGGAGGTCCGGGTCCGCGACCTGGATGACTGCCATCACGTCATCCATCTGCCCCAACCCGTATGCCCGGATAGCGCCGCCATTACCTACAAAAACAGGATACTGGACATCGAAGTGGACAAACAGATCTAGCCTTCGTCCCACACCACGTAGTCGCCGACCTGCTCAGCGGCAGCCGCCCGTTTTTCCTGCATCTCTACCAGAAAAGACTCCATGAGGCAGACGGCCATTTTTTTGCAGTCGCCACACATCTGCTCCCCGGACCGGCATCTTCTATAGATGTCGGCCAGTTCCCGGTCGCTGTCTATGAGATGGTAGAGAAACATCTCGTACACCACACAGGACTCCGGCTGCCCCCCGTGCTTTTTGTGCTCCTCCCGGGACACCGCCCCTCCGGTCTTGGCAGCCATGATTTTCTTTTTGGCCTCTGCCGGCGTGTCGGTGAGAAAAATAGCTGATTCCGGCTTGCTGCTGGACATTTTGCCCCCGGTGAGCCCGGTCATGAATCGGTGGTACGTGGAAGAGGGTGACAGGAATCCGTAGGCGCCGTGCTCCTGCTCCTCACGGGCCAGGGCCAGGTCCAGGGCGGGGATGTCCTCCGGTGAGGCGTCCGGCAGATACACGGCCTTGTAGCGGTCCAGACGCTTCATGGCCAGGCCCCGCCCCGAGATAACCTGGGCCGCCAGGTCCAGCAGCCGGGCCACGTCTTCGTCCGGCTTCACGAAGACCCCGATTCGGCCGTCTTTGGCCACCGTCACGTTGAACAGGCGATGGGCGGCGGCCACCCCCCGGCAGAACCGGATGTGGGGGTCCTGGTCCACACCCACTGGCACCAGTGTGGGACGGGCTCCCCCGTATTTTTCCATCTGCACGTGCAAAATGTCTCCGCACTGGATGAGGGGAGCCAGCACGTGGGCCATGTTGGTGGCCCCGTTGAACCCGTAGATGGCGGTGACCTCCGACCAGTTGGCCTTTTTTCCCAGCAGGTAGCCCAGGTTTTTCACATCCCGGTGGCGGGACTGAAAATAGATGGTGCAGGGCTGCAGGCCCAGGGCTATGTAGTTGGTCACGTATTCCTGGATGGCCAGGCGCTCCGCCTCCTCCAGGGTGTATCCCCGGGTGGCATAGGCCTCGATGTCGGCTATGGCGATGAAAACATCGGCCCCGATGCTCTGGTAGTAGATGATCTGGTCGATGACCATTTTGTGCCCCAGGTGCATCCGTCCCGAGGGCATGAGGCCGGTGAGCAGGGCCCAGGGGTCCCCGGCCAGGATGGCCTGCCGGATGAGTCCGAAGCCCCGGTGGCCGAAAACGATGCCCCGACGGAAAAAGGAGGGGGGACGGGGCAGTTGCTCCCAGTCGTCCGGCTGCAGGGCCTGGATGCCAAACTGCTCCCGCAGGCGGCTGTAGTCCGCATACTGGGCCGAACTCCAGGGATTGATCTCCATCCTGCCCCTATCAAAAAAGCCTATTTGTAGTTTTTGAAATGCTCCTACTGCCGGGTGGTGGCCCCGGTGAGCTTGGTCACGTTGCTGCGGGTGAAGAAGCCGTCGAAGTCTCCGTAGCGGTGGATGTACTCGGTGACCAGCAGGGTGTAGGAGGAGGGATGGGTGAAGGTCTGTCTGAGGCCCTCGTGGGGAGAGCCCACCAGCGGAATGAGAAACTGCATGCCCTGGTCCCGGAGAGAGGCATAGGTATCCTGGATGTGGCGGGTGCGAAAGGCCAGGTGGTGCACACGGGGCCCGTAGTTGTGGATGAATTTCTCCGTGGGGCCCGACACCTCGTCGTTGACGTAGGAGGAAATGCCGCTGGTGAACACCATGGCATAGTCCCCGGCAGTGAGCCGGGCCACGTTGGTGATGGAGTTGAACACCTGGACGTAGATGGCAAAGTCGAAATGGTAGTTGGTGAGCCCCATGAACTCTATGATGGCCGCATCCCGGTCCTCGGCCCGCACCCGGGTGGCCGCATGGTCCAGTGCTCCGATGTTGTCCAGGTGGTCACGGTCCGGCTTGGAAGGCCGCCGGTCTACCGGCTGGGCTCCATGGGAGGCGTAGCTGCGCTCCTCCTTCCATTCTATGAACCCTAGGGAGTTGCCGGTGAAGGGGGACGGCGGAGTCTGGATGAAGTCGTAGTAATCGGTGCGAACGAGGGAGGGGGTGAGAAAATGCACTCCCCGTGACCGCTGGATGCTCACGTAGGTTTCCAGGTCGGGGGTGGCAAACACCAGGGTTTCCAGCCGGGTGTTGGGGAGGCGGCGGGACTGGGGGAAGTCGTTGAATGCCCAGAAGGGATTGCGCGGCTGGCGGCGGGAGCGCACCAGCACGTCGGCTGAGCCAGGAGTGGCCAGCACATAGGTGACATATTCGTCGTCCTGAAAAGCCTGGCTGATGTCCAGGCCGGTGGTTGCCAGCAGTTCCTCCACCGCCGCCACCTGATGCTCGGGCTCGGTGTTGACGATGACGCAGTCCAGTCCCCCCACCAGGCCCTCCAGCCCCAGGTGACGGCGCTCTTCTATGACCCGCCGTGTCTCCTGCTGCAGGTAGCGGTCGCTCTGGCTGAAGTCATAGGTGAAGGGATGGGAGGCCCCGCAGTGGGGGCACGCGGCCTGCCCGGTTTCCGAGACCCGCTTGCATTGGGAGCACACCAGCTTTTTCATCTCCGGTCACCACGGCTATATCCTGTGGACCCTATATGGCTTTTGCCGGCGATGCGGTCACATTGGGAGAGGACCCCTCGTCGAAGGGTTGGTGCGCAGGGCCAGGGAGAAAAGATAGGGATAATTGTCCTTGAGGTGCTGCATGTAGTCCAGCCATTCGTGCACCATGAGCACGTAGGCCCGGCGGATGTCGGTGGCCAGGTGGCCCAGGTCGGTATCGGGAAGGCCGGAGAAATCTTTGCGATGGGCCAGCTCCTCGGTCAGATGAAACACGGCCCGCAGCATGGCGGTAAACGACTCGTGCTCCAGCAGAGCGGGGTTTCCAGCAGCCGGGCCAGAAAGCCCCGATTGGACACCAGGAGCTGCTTGAGGACGGGCAGGGGCAGACGGCGGATGTCCACCCCGTAGCCGTAGTCCTTCAGACGACGAATGGCACTGCGAAAGCTGGCATCCGTCCACTCCGTGGTGACGGCCAGCGACTGCCGGATGTCCTCCAGGTGTGGGTCGTAGTCGGAAAGCAGGGTCAGCAGGGAGGTGCCCACCTCGCTGAAAAAGGCGCCAATCAGCATGTTCATCTTCTGAAGGAGTATTTTTTTCTCCCGCATGCTTAGCAGCTGATGGATGATGATGGTCACCACCAGAACCTCGATGGGGATAAATGCGTTGTCCCCCAGAAGATAGATAAAAATGTGGTGCGCATCGTGAAATACCACAAAGTGGAGAACGTACAGCGCCGCGGACAGAATCAGCAGGGCGATTCCCAAGGATATGTACCAGCCATATTTTTTTTGTTCATGGCAACTCCTCGGCAAACCGGCGGGCCCGCTCCAGGTCATCTGCATCGGGATGCCCCCTGTTGAGACCCCCCAAAAGTTTGAAGGGCCCATAGGTATCGTGTCCCTTGCAGGAAAACTCTCCCACCACATGAGCGCCCTTCTTCCGCAGCGTCTTCTTGAGAGCACGGTGGCCCAGCCAGTGCGGAAAGCCGCCCCGGGTGGAAAAGATGAAAAAGCGCTGGTCCCCTCTGACCGGCATATTTTGAGCGAAACGCACGATGCTGGCGTGATGCCTCCAGAAATAGATGCCGGAGCCCAGGCCAATCAGATCGTACTTCGCTGCCTCCGACGGGTCGACATCTGCAGGATCGCACAGGTGGGCATCCAAGGCCTGGGCCATGACCCAGGCTATCTGCCGGGTGTTGCCGTGATGCACGGAGGCACAGACGATGAGAGCGGCCATGAAGACAGGACCATATATCCAGGCAACTAATAACGTTTCCTCTCATCTCTTTAAAAATAGTGCTGGAGTGGGAGGAAAGTTCCGTGGCTTCATCCTCTTCTTCTTCCGCACCCGCTGCCGGCTGACTCCCAGGATGCGGGCCACCCTGGCCTGGGGCACGCCCTCGATCAGCAGCCGGTACACTCGCTCGCGGGTGGAATAAAAAAGGGGGGAAGAGGGGCGTTTCCGGTCCTTCAAAAGAGTAATGTCGGGGGCGGGATCCGAACCCGCGACCTCCTGATTTCCCAGCGAACCCTTGAGCTGTGCTTATGAGTCAGGCGCTCTAACCAGGCTGAGCCACCCCGACAGAATGTTGTACGATGCCCGTAAAAGGATAGGCGTATTTATCGCTTTTCCACAGTAAATCCGCACCTGGTGCATTTCCACTTCTCAAACACGTCGTTTTTGAAGGAGAACGGCACCAGCCACCCTTCGCCACATTCGTGACACGGCGGGAATATGTTGCCTATGGTATCACCTCAAATAGGAAGCAGCGCCCGTTTTTTAAACATATCGCTATTTTTAGCCGACAATAACGTTTTATGGACCCCGTCCATTATGTCCCCATGGAACTTCCAGCCATTGTGGTAAACGTCAAAACCTACCGGCAGGCCACCGGAGAGGCCGCCGTGAGCCTGGCCCACATCATGGAGGAGGTGAGACGGGAGACGGGAGCCAGCCTGGTCATCGCCGTCCAGGCTGCCGATATTTATCGGGTGGCCCAGGCGGTGGACATTCCGGTGTGGGCACAGCACCTGGATCCCGTCACCTACGGCAGCCACACCGGCTGGACGCTGCCGGAGAGCCTGGTGGAGGCGGGAGCCTGCGGGGTCTTGCTCAACCACTCCGAGCATCAACTCCGCATTGCAGACATCGCTGCCGCCCTGGGCAGGGCCCGGAAGGCGGGACTGGAGACCATCGTCTGTGCCGACAACATCGCGGTGACCCGGGCGGTGGCCGCCCTGGAACCGGATCTGGTGGCCGTGGAGCCCCCGGGCCTGATTGGCGGAGAGGTGTCCGTGACCTCCGCCGAGCCGGAAATAGTGGTGGGGGCGGTGTCGGCAGTGGAGTCCATCAGTCCCCGCACGGCGGTGCTGTGCGGAGCCGGAGTGAAAACCGGAGAAGACATACGTACCGCCCTGGAGCTGGGCGCGGCCGGCGTGCTGCTGGCCAGCGGGGTGGTAAAAGCGGCGCACCCCAAAAAGGTGCTGCTGGAGATGGCAGAGGCCCTGATCCCACAATGAGACCGACGGTCATCGTCAACTGCGCCATGTCGGTGGACGGCAAAATTGCCCTTCCCTCGCGCAAGCAGACCCGGTTGTCCAACGAGGAGGACCTGGCCCGCGTCCATCGGCTGCGCAACCAGTGTGACGCCATCGTAGTGGGCATCGGCACGGTGCTGGCCGACGACCCCAAGCTGACGGTCAAAGGAAAATACGTGGAGGAGGCCCGGCAGCCCCTGCGGGTGGTGCTGGACAGCCGGTTTCGCACCCCTCCCCACGCCCTGGTGATGAACGATGCTGCCCCCACTCTGATTGCCACCACCTGCTACTCCCAGAAGCGGGGCAACGTGGAGGTTATTCGCTGTGGCACGAAACGGGTGGACCTACGGCAGCTGCTCAGGGAGCTGGACATACGGGGGGTTAGAAAGGTGCTGGTGGAGGGAGGGGAAGCCGTCATCGGGGAGTTTTTGCGCAGCCATCTGGTGGACGTGCTGTACGTGTTCGTGGCGCCCTGTGTGATTGGAGGCAGAACCGCCCCCACCATGGCCGGGGGCACGGGAGCCGCCACTCTGGACGATGTGGTCCGTCTGCATCTGGAGGGTGTGCAGCGGCTGGGCGACGGAGTTCTGATGGAATACCGGCCGTCAGTCACCCAGCACCTGGACGATTAGCTCCCGCCGGCGCTGCCGTGCATCGCATTCCACAAAGACCAGTTGCTGCCAGGTGCCCAGGGGAAGGGCGCCGTTGATGACGGGTACCGTGATGCTGGAACCGATGAGGCTGGCCCGGATGTGGGAGTGGCCGTTGCCGTCGTGCCATCTCTCCTCGTGCCGGTAACGGGCATCACGGGGGGCCACCCTCTCCAGGGCAGCCGGCAGGTCGTGTATCAGGCCCGGCTCGTGCTCGATGGTGGTCAGGGCCCCGGTGGAGCCAGGGCAAAAAACACAGGCCAGCCCCTCGGTGATACCCGACCGCTCCACCACTTCCCCTACCCGCGAGGTGATATCCACTACGTCCATTTCAGAGGTGGATACCTGTACTGTTTCCGTGAAGACTGTCATGGGACAAAAAGCAATCCGTCTATAAAACGGTTTAGTGCCCGCGCCAAATCTTTAAAGGCCCTGTGTATTTCCCTGCATGATTATCGGCAAGGGCACCTATGTGGCCGACTCGGCAGTGATCATCGGCGACGTACGCATCGGAGAGCAGTGCAGCGTGTGGGAGCACGCCGTCATCCGGGGAGACCTAAACAACATCGTGATCGGCAACGGCAGCAATGTGCAGGACTGCTGCGTGCTGCATGTCTCCTCCGAGAACTCCATTGAGATAGGGGACGGGGTTTCGGTGGGCCACTGCGCCATGGTGCACGGAGCCCGGGTGGACGACGACTGCATCATTGGGATAAATGCCACCGTGCTGGACGGAGCCCACATAGGAGAGGGCTGCATCATAGGGGCCAACGCCGTGGTGCCCCCGGGCATGAGCGTGCCCGCCCACAGCCTGGCTGTGGGGGTGCCGGCAAAGGTGGTACGGCAGGACGAGGGGCTGCTGGAGGAAACCCGGCGCAACGCCGCCGTGTACCGGGAGTTGGCATCCCGCTATCTGAACGGCGACTTCAGGTAGCGCTATTGAGGATAGCCGAAGGCGTCAAAGGCGAACTGCCAGCGGTCATGGATGCGCTGCTTGGTGGCCTCGTCCAGGTCGTAGCTGCTGGTACGTATGCTCCCCTGGGCATCTATGTAGCGCTGAAAGGTGGCTCTCTGCTCCGGGAAACCGGCCAGGCCCAGCGTGGAATAGATGCGCTCCATCTCCGCCAGGGGCCGCTGGAGGAACTCTTCGTATCGTATCTCCACCAGATTGCCCTCCGGAATGGCGTCCTTTTGCTCAAAATACGCCCGATAGAGGGAATGGTACACGTCCAGAACCATGGCGGCCATGGTATCGGTGGACGGCGGCCTCTGCACGCAGTAGCGGGGCAAAACGCGCACCATGAACTTCATCATGGAAAAGAAAACGTGGTAGGGGTTGCGGCAGATGTGAATGAACTTGGCCTCCGGGTACATGTCCAGGAGGAGGGAGAGGCGGGCTGTGTTGGCCGGGTTTTTGAGCACCAGCTGTCGCCCCTTCCACAGCAGAGTCAGTTTTTTGAGGAGATAGTGGTAGGAGGATTGCCATTCCGCAGCAGCCGCACCCGGGAGGTTCTCCATGGTCACGCAACGGTTGTAAAACCGCATGCCGCGGGGAAAACACCATCCATTGTAGTAGGCCCAGGGTGTAAAGGCCCCCATGGCGTATTCTTCCTCCTGGGGGAGATCCGGACCCATAGCCACGTCGTCCATGGGGCGCTTGTCGGGAATGCTGGCGGCCACGATGGATTTCAGGGAGTGTTCGCCCACCATGAAGGCGCCGGGGAGCACGGAGTGAAAGGTGGTACAGTACCCGAACTGGGGGTCCTGGGACAGCACGTTATGCAGATAGGTGGTGCCGCTGCGCCAGTGGCCAATGATAAACACCGGGTGATGAGACAACTCCGTCTCCCGGATACGCGGTCCGAACTTGACGGATTCCGCCACCCGAAAGGGAGACAGGACGGTGCTCAGGGTGAGGGCATACAGAAGGCGAGGGAGGTAGCGCGGTGCGATGTAAAACCTGTTCTGGGCCCACAGGCGGAGTAGGTTGGTGAGGTTGGAGCCGGCCAGGGGCTCATACATGAGGTCAAAAACATCTTCCTTGACGACGAGGTCCTGCAACTGCATGTAATCCCCCTAGAGATGGGACGATTTCTTTTTAACTTTTGCCTTGATGCCCCGGGTTGAAACAAAACAAGATAACTTAATAAACAATGAGTAATTCAAACCTGAGCGGCAGCATGAAAGTAAACATGGTTACCGGCCTTAAATCCCTCAGCAGATGGATCCGATTCCAGAGCGCCGGGGGAATGGGGACCCAGGTGCCCATACTGGTCCAGCGCCTGCGAGAAAGAGGAATCCAGGCGGACATCGACGGTACAGGAGAGTACGACATCATCCACCTCCACAACCCCCTGCCCACCCTGCTGCCCGCGGTCAAACGGGCGCAAAAAAAGGGAGCGCCGGTGGTCATCCACGCCCGCCACATACCGGAGCTGGTGAAGGGCGGGTTTAAATTCGAGGGAGTCATCCATCCCCTGTTCAACCGGTATTCGCGGTGGCTGTACAACCAGGCAGACACGGTGATATGCGCCACCCCCTATGTGGAGCGATGGATGCAGAGCAACGGCATAACATCCCCCACCGTAGTGATTCCCAATGGAGTGGACACCACCCGGTTTGCCCCCGACCCGGTGGCCCGGGAGAAATTCCGGCAGATGCATGACTGGAAAGACGAATGCATAGTGTTTTCCGTGGGGCTTCTCATCCCCAGGAAAGGGGTGCAAGATTTTATCGAGGTGGCCAGACGGTTCACCCACCACCAGAGAATGCAGTTTGTGTGGGTGGGCTCCCGGGAGCCCGGCCTGGAGTATGTTGACACCACTGACACACCCCCCAACACCCGCTTCCTGGGGCACGTCCCCTTTGAAGACATGGCCGGGGTCTATGCGGGCGGAGATATTTTTTTGTTTCCCACCTACGCCGAAAGTTACGGCAACGTGCTGTTCGAGGCGGCAGCCGCGGGCAACGTCCTGGTAATCCGAGACATAGAGATTTACCGGGAATGGTTCCAGCATGGAAACAACTGCCTGAAGGGAAACCATGCCCGGGAATTCGCCGCCCACATCGCCCGCATCGCCGAAGATGCCGCCCTGCGGCAGCAACTGCAGACCGGTGCACGGAAAATAGCGCAGGAGCACGATATCGGCGCTACGGTAGAAAAGCTGGCCGACCTCTATGGGTCGCTGATACCATGATTGGAGAGGCCCTGGTCGATGCCTTCAGCCAGTTTGGCCTGGCGGGCATGATACTGGCGCTGTTCCTTGTTTTTCTCGTCGACAGCATGATTTTTCCCGCCCTGCCTGACTTCTTCCTGCTGGTCATCTACGCCACCAATCCGCACGAGGATTGGTGGGGGGCTCTGCTGTGGGTGGTGGCCATATCGGCCAGTTTTTCCGGAAACACCCTGCTCTATGCCCTCGTAAAGCGGTTCACTCCGCCGGCACCGATTCAACGAGCGATGCGCAGGTATGCCAACCTTCTTATTATCGCCGACGAGCGCATGCTGCTGGTGAACCGGGTGGCACCCGTGCTTCCCTACACCGGGGCTTTTATCGCCGTAAACAGGTGGGACTACTGGAAGTCCATGAGGTATATTGTGGTGGGGGCGGCCGCCAAATTCGGCGTGCTGCTGCTGCTGTCACGAACCTTTTATTCGCTGTTTGAAGCGGGAGTGGCCCAGAATGCCACCTTTGCCCTCATTGTCATCACCATCGTCATCAGCCTCATCGGCTCCGCATACGAAAAACGACGCCTGAGGAGAAGGGAGGCCCTGGCTAAATCATAAAGCGGAGGCGGACAGCGGGCCGGGGATACACCCTCAGGCAAAAATCAAAACCCCAGCGCCAGAAATGAGAAACCGCCTGCAGTTCAAGGCCCGGAGAGTCACCCAGGCCCACCCTCAGTCGGTTGTGACCCAGCGCCGACACCTGGCGCATGGGCTCTATTTCACAGGTGCCATTCAGGAGTACGGTGGTGGAGCCGTGGCTGTGTGTTCCCTCGACGGGCCCGGGGGACTCCCAGAGATAGATGGCTCGCCAGTATGGCGAGGAGAGGTTGGTATCCAGGTAGGTGTGAACGTCGCACGCCATGCTGCAGGTCAGGGAGAGACGCTGGTTCCCGTTTTGAGCCTGCAGATGTACAGAGGTGGGGTAATAGACATCATGCGCAGGAACGTACCGCAACTCCCCATAGGTGTAGGATATGTCGGAGAAGACATGGTACTCTCCGTCCTCCGATACCAGATAAAGAATGCCGAATGCGGGTCCCTCGTAAACCCAGAAGGGCAGATTCCCGTAAAACATGCTCCACCCGTTGTCAAAGGCCGCCCAAATCCAGTCATACCCAAACATGTTGCTCTCTGTGGCCAGCCCGATTGAGGAGGGAGGAGGCATCGACCGGTGGGACAGCCACCAGCCGGCCAGGTTTACATACGCCGACAGTATGCCCTCCAAGTCGGAGGGGTTCCGAAGGGGATTGCCGTACGTCCAGTTCCCCCACACGTGTTCATAGTACCCCACACCCAGCACCTGGTGAGTGCTGTTGTTGATTATGAGGACGCCCGTCACGTCACACCGGGGGATGAAGCCATAGACGTAATGCCCGACACCCATGGGGAGAATGCCGTGGGAGATGGAATCGGCCACATACCTGGGGGGTGTGCAGGCCTCATAATGAAGCGTGACCCGTACCCCCCGGCGCTCAAAATGAACGTCGTAAACCGGGTAGGAGCCGGCCATCCAGGAAGCACCGTAGTGCAGGTTCACCTCTCCCTTGGCGTGGGCGAGTGTGCCAATGGGATCCCCATACGACCCCAACCTGTATCTCTGGCCGGTGTCCAGATTAAACAGAGTGAGAAAGAGGTTGCAGGCCGGCGTTTCCATCTCATATTCAAAACTGGCGGTCAGGCTCCATCGAGTGCCGCTCTCCGTGGTTAAAAAAGCGTCCACATTCCACCATTCCCGGCCGCTGGGATAGTGGTCGCCCTCGTCGGCCGGTTGCCACTCTCTGCCCGGGGCGGCGGCGTGCATGCTATCGGAAAAACGGGCGACACTGACAGCAAAAAGAGACGCCGGGGTGAGAGCGACCAGAATGACCAGCACAATGGCTACCACCACCCGGGAAGCTCGCATGAGGGCATAAAGAAGCCCCCCTTAAAAAAAGTTACCCACACCCCCTTATTTCCACTGGAACTTTAACTTGACTTTGTCAGATTAAATTTTTTTGAGATAGCTCTCAATTTTTCGGAACATTTTTTTGCTCTGTATTCTC
>OMKS01004042.1_pt1 | contig 11308 bp, 10 predicted proteins | sample 1674721 | NCBI WGS metagenome assembly OMKS01 (sample SAMN06264996, study PRJEB25208) | sediment metagenome | isolation source: hot spring sediment | place: USA: California | collected 2014-09-02 | reverse complement strand
AATGATACGGCGACCACCGAGATCTACACTATCCTCTTCGTCGGCAGCGTCAGATGTGTATAAGAGACAGCCATGGCCCGCGCTCTCGGATTGAACGAAGACCTCGCCGAAGCCATAGCCCTCGCCCACGACCTCGGCCACACGCCGTTCGGCCACGCGGGGGAAGCCGCCCTGAACGAGCTGATGGAGGGTAGGGGGGGCTTTGAGCACAACCTGCACGGGCTGCGCGTGGTGGACGTGCTGGAAGAGCGCCACCCCGGCCGCCCCGGACTGAACCTGAGCTACGAGGTGCGGGAGGCGTTCGTGAAGCACAACACGCCTTACGACGGCCCCGGCGGGGACGGGCACGGTTTCTGCGCCGATGAGATGCCGGTGCTCGAAGCCCAGGCGGTGAACCTCGCCGACGCCATAGCCTACGACGCCCACGACCTCGACGACGGCCTCTACAGCGGCCTTGTGGACGAGGAAGAGGTGCTGGGGCTTTCGCTGTCGGGCCTCGTGGTTGCGCGGCTTGCTGGCCTGGGGATGGAGTACGGGAGCATCGAGGAGCGCGGCATACGGCGCAAGCAGTTCGTGAGGGGGCTTATAGACCTGCTGGTAAGCTCGGCGGTGGATGCGACGCGCCGGAAAATCAAGGCGAGGGGGATAGCGTCGGTCGAGGACGTGCGCGCCGCCGGGGAGACGCTGGTGAACGTCGGCGCCGACCTTGCCGACGCAAAGGATGAGCACGAGCGATTCCTGTATGAAAGGCTCTACTGCCACTACCGGGTGAACCGCATGATGCGCAAGTCGAAGCAGTTCCTGAAGGAGCTTTTCCGGGCGTACGTGGACGAGCCGGAGATTATGCCGGAGGAGCACCGGAGGCGCGCCGAGGAGAGCGGCGACGTATTCCGCACCGCCGCCGACTACGTCGCCGGGATGACCGACAGGTTCGCCCAGGACGAATACAGGCGGGTGTTCCTGCCGCACGAAAGAACGTGACGATGGCCGTGAAGGAAAAAAGGAAGGCGTTGACCGAAAGCGCGGCGGACAGAAAAAAGCGCGTCAGAAAAATGCTGTCCCTGCTGCGCCGGGCGTACCCCATAGGGAAGCGCACGGCGCTCGACCACGCCGGCGCCGTCGAGATGGTCGTCGCCACCATACTTTCGGCCCAGTGCACCGACAAGCAGGTGAACCTGGTGACGCCGGCGCTGTTCGCCAGATACCGGAGCGCGGCGGATTACGCGGGGGCGGACGTCGCTGAGCTTGAAGGCTTCATCAGGTCCACCGGGTTCTACCACAACAAGGCCAAGAACATCATCGCCTGCTGCCGGGACATCGTCGAAAAGCACGCCGGGGAAGTGCCGCGCGACGTCGAGGCGCTGACGAAACTGCCGGGCATCGGGCGCAAGACCGCAAACGTCATCAAGTACGCCGTGTGGGGCGACAACGACGGCATCGCCGTTGACACGCACGTCGGGAGGCTGTCGAGAAGGCTGGGGCTTTCGGCGGAGAGCGACCCGGCCAAGGTGGAGAAAGACCTGCTCGATGTGACGCCGCCCGCCGCGCGCGGTGAATTCTCCTGGATGCTGATACAGCACGGCAGGAACGTGTGCGACGCGCGCAGACCCGCGTGCGAGCGGTGCATGATTGCGAAGCTGTGCCCGTCGGCGGGACGCGCCGCGGACATAAAGTGAACAGGGAACGGAGCCGGCCGCGCCGGCAATGGAGCGAAAGTTGCCGTACATCTGGATAAAGGAGAAGGGGCGGGTGGTGCAGTCGCTGCGGCTCGGCGGCGAAGTCGTGCTGGGCCGCGACCAGGACTGCACGGTGGCATTGGCCGACAGGCGCGCATCCCGGCGGCACGCCGTGATACGTCCGGCGGACGGCGGGTTCGAAGTGGAGGATATGGAGAGCACCAACGGGACGTTCGTCAACGGGACGAAGCTGGAGCGTCCGAGGGGCATCGTGGTGGGCGACACCATCGCGATAGGGGAGACGAATATCCTGGTGCGGGCCGAGCCGTACTTCGACCCGGAAGGCCCGCGCATCGAGGAGACCGCCGACGGGGTGATGCGGACGCTCGCGCTCGACGCCGGTTCGGCGATGCTTCTTCCCCGCGACCGGGGCGCGGCTTACGAAAGGCTGGCGGCGCTTTACCGGTTTGCCGGCGGCGCAGGCGCGGCGCGGACGGTGAGCGCGCTTTTCCAGTTGATGACCGCCGCCGCCGAGGAAGTGCTCGAATCCGACCGCGTGTTCCCAGTGCTCGTCGAAAAGGACGGGTTCCGCCCGTGGAGGAGGGAAGGGGGGAAGCGCGGCGCCCTGGCCGCAGACCTGGACAACATCCCGATAAGCAGCAGCATCGTGCAGGCGGCGGCCAAGGACCTGCGCCCGGTGGTGATGTCCCGCAGGAAAGGGGAGAAGTTCCGCAGGCGGCAGAGCGTGGTGAAACTGGAAATATCCACGGCGCTGGCCGTGCCCCTGGCGGTGGGGAAGGATGCGCTGGCCGTGCTGTACGCCGACCGCGTGGGGGACGCTCCCGAATTCAGCGACGAGGACGTCGAATGGATGGCGGCGGTGGCCGGGATGGCGTCCGGGCCGCTGTTCGCGTTGCGCAACGAGGAACGCCTGTCGTCGCGCGTCCGCTCCCTCGAAAAAATGGTCGCCGCCGAAGTGGAGATGGTGGGGGAGAGCCAGGAAATCGCGGAGTTGAGAACGCTCGTGGAGCAGGCCGCCGCCGTGGACAGCCACGTACTCATCACCGGTGAATCGGGGGTGGGCAAGGAGCTTGTGGCGAAGCTGCTGCACCTGAAGTCGCCGCGCTCGGAACGCGCGCTCGAAGTGCTGAACTGCGCCGCGCTGCCGGAGTCGCTTGCGGAGAGCGAGCTGTTCGGGCACGTGAAGGGGGCGTTCACAGGCGCAGTGGCCGACAAGCCGGGACGGTTCGAGCTTGCGAGCGGAGGGACGCTGTTCCTCGACGAGATAGGCGAGCTTTCGCCGGGCTTGCAGGTGAAGCTGCTGCGGGCCATCGAGACCGGCGAAATCCGGCGGGTAGGGGGGACGGAGACGCTGATAGCCGACGTGCGCGTCATCGCCGCCACCAACCGCGACCTCGAAGCCGAAGTCGCCGCCGGGCGCTTCCGCCAGGACCTCTTCTACAGGCTCGACGTGCTGAGAATAAACGTGCCGCCGCTCAGGGAGCGGCGCGGCGACATAGCGCTGCTGGTGAAACACTACATCGAGCGCTTTGCCGGGACGATGGGACGGCAGGCGCCCGATTTTACCCCGCAGGCGCTCGTCCTGCTCTCGGACTACCCATGGCCGGGCAACGTGCGGGAGCTGAAGAACGCCGTCGAGCGGCTGATGGTGCTGACGCCGGGGAACGTAATAACCGAAGAAGACGTGCGGGGGGCGCTGCCGCTGGGCGGCGGCGGCGGGGATACGCCGCCGGTGTCGCTGGCGGAAATGGAGAAGCGGCACATATTGGGCGTGCTGAGGGCGGTGGGCGGAAACAAGAGCCGCGCTGCGGAGATACTGGGCATCAGCCGCGTCACGCTGTACGCGAAGCTCGATGAAGCGCAGCTTCCCTCCGGCGACGCCGGGGAAATAAAGCCCGTGACGTGAGCAAACACGAGGCAATTGGAGACGGCCTGCCGGCTGCCTGCCTGTGCAGCACGCAGACAGACCTGCCCGGCGGCTCGGACGACGCGCCGCTGAAAACCGGAAGGAGTATCGGACATGACTGAAGAACACATTGTCAAGGCGAACCAGTTTGTCTTGGTGGATGAGAAGGGCAATCTCCGCGCCATGCTGGGCATGACCGAGTACGGGACGGGGTTGGTCCTGTTCGACGAGAACGACAAGTCCCGCGCCGTGCTGGCCGCGGACGAGGACTGGTCGGAGTTGGTCCTGCTCGACGAGAACGGCAACCCCCGCGCCCAGCTGGACTGGGGTGAGGATACTACTGGCTCCCAGAGGTCGGGGTTGTGCCTGTACGACGAGGATGGCGCGGTCGGCGCCGAGCTGTTCGATTCCCTGCTGAGCCTGTGTGGCGAGCAGGGCGCGGTCCGTGCCATGCTGACCTTTTCGCCTCTCAGATCGGACGGGCCGGGGCTGGTCCTGGTAGACGAGGAGGGCAATCCCCGCGTCTGGCTGGCCGCGAACAAGCACGGGCCGAGGCGGTGCCTGATCGATGAGGAGGGTAATCCCCGCGCCTGGCTGAACGCACTCAAGAACGAGCCAGGGCTGCGCCTGTGCGATGAGGAGGGCAAGACCTACGCCTGGCTGACCGTGACCGAGGACATGCCGGGCAAGAAAAGCCAGAGGCTGTGCCTGGGGGGCCGGTATCTGCCGCCGGAGAAACGGCGCCGCGAGGATGGCACTGACGGCTTCGTCTGGCTGAGAGCGCGCGTGGATGGGGGCGATCCCCACGCCTTGCTGGCCGCTCTCAAGGACGGGCTGAAGCTGCGCCTGTGCGACGAGGAGGGCAAGCCTCGCGCCTGGCTGACCGGACCGGGGCTGCACCTGTCCGCCGAGGAGGGCTATGGCCGCGGCGGCTGGCCGGACGTGCACAAAGACGTGCCACTGTTGGTCCTATCCGACGAAGACGGCAGGATAATCTGGAGTGCCCCGTGATAACCCCGCCTGTCTGCGTGCCTGTCTGCGTGCGACGCACAGGCAGGCGGCCACGCACAGGCATTATCGCAAACAAAGGTAACGGACATGGTCAAGGCGAAGAAATACCGGAAAACCCGCCGCCGCGGCAATGCCTGAGCCGCGCCGCCGAGGCGCCGGGCATCAGCCGCGTCAGGCTGTACGCGAAGCTCGATGAGGCGCAGCTTCCCTCCGGCGATACCGGGGAAGAAGGAGAGGCGCAGGCGTAATGGCTCCGAAAGGATACACCGGGCTTGTCGGGAGCCGGCTCGGCTCCTATGAAATCCGCACGAAGCTCGGCGAAGGCGGCATGGGGGCGGTCTACCTTGCCCACGACGCAAGCCTTGAACGCGAAGTCGCCATCAAAGTGCTGCCGCCGGAATACGCCCGCGACGGGGCTTACGTGCAGCGGTTCGAGCGTGAGGCGAAATCGCTCGCAAGACTAAGGCACCCGAACCTCATTCACATCTACACCGTCGGCGCGCAGGACGACGTGCATTACTTTGCGATGGAACTTATCCGCGGAGAGACGCTGGCCGAATACATGAGGAAGCGGGGGCCTCTGGAGGAACAGGAGGTGCTCCAGCTTGCCGCCCAGATACTTTCCGCCCTCCACTCGATACACCGCCTGGGCATAATGCACCGGGACATAAAAGCCGCCAACATAATGCTCGACGGCCCCGGTCACGCCGTGCTTATGGACTTCGGGCTTGCCAAGGACCGCTCGGAAAGCGGGCTGACCACCGCCGGCGCGGTGCTGGGGACGCCGGAATACATGGCGCCGGAACAGGCACAGGGCGACGAGGTGTCGCCCGCGACGGACATATATTCGTTCGGCGTGCTGCTGTACGAGATGCTCGCCGGACGGCTGCCGTTTCTCGGCGAAAAGGTGTTCGCCGTGCTGAGGGCGCACATCGAAAGCCCGCCGCCGCCGCTGGAGAAGCTGCGGCCCGGGATTACGAGGGGACTGGCGCGCATCGTTTACAAGGCGCTCGAAAAGAACCCGGCGAAAAGGTACGCTTCGGCGGCGGAGATGGCGCGGGACATGTACGAGCTTGCGCCGCTGCCGCAGTTGAAGGAAACGGCGGGCGACGCGCGCTCGGCCAAAACGCTGCCGCTGAAGCCGGTGCCGTCCCGCGCCGGCCTTCAGGGAGCGCTCGTGATAGCCGGCGTCGTCGTGCTGCTGCTGGCTTTTCTGTCGGTGGCCGGGGCGCTCAAACGCACAAAAGCCGCCCGGCGGACGCAAACGCCGGCGACACAGGCGCCGGACGCCGCCCTGGAGCCCGTACCGCCTGAACCTGCCGCGGCGGCTCATGCGTCCATAACGCTGAAGTCCGGCGGCGTAGTAAGCGGCAGGATAACCGGTCTGAAACGCTACCCTCCGGACAGGGCGTTCCTGACGGTGGAGACGGAGGCGGGAGAGAGGAGTCTGCCGTTCGATGAAATCAGCGTCATCGAATACCGCTGATGCCGCAGTGCGCCGCCCCGGCGGCGCTGTTGCGGCGCTGACCGCGGCGGCGGTCGCGGCGTTTTCCGCCGCGGCCATCGTGTACGGGGCGGCGGCGCCGGTTTACGTGGAAACCGGCTGCCTGTTCGCTTTTCTCAGCGGCGCGCCCTGCCCGCTGTGCGGAGCGACCAGGGCGCTCGGAGCGCTCGTGCACGGCGACATTTCAGCGGCGCTGCGGTACAATGCCGCCGCGGCTGTGCTGTTCCCGGCGATGCTCATCGGAGGACTGGCTGCCCTGGCGCTGCCGAAGCGCAGGGAGCGGATACTCCGGAAACTGTACGTGTTCGCCGGGGCGGCGGGATGGCTGTGGCTCGTATACTGGCTTGCAAGAGTGGCGGCGGCGCTCCTGGAGGATGGTCGATGGACAGCGTAAAGGTGTGCGACGTAAAGCAGTTGAACGAGGACGTTACGGTGAAGCTGCTGGTGCCGGAGCTTCGCCTTGAGATGCGCGACAGCTTTGCCGCCGAGATACGCGCCGCCGTATCCATCGGCACTGGCACGGTTACTTTCGACCTGACGAGCCTTGAACGCATATTCTCGATGTTCCTGGGCGTGCTCATGGACGGAATATGGCAGGCGAAGAAGAACGGGCGGAGCGTCCGCATAGTGCTCCGGCCCGACATGTACGAGCACTTCCGGGAAATGGGGATACAGAACGCCGCGGAGCTTGTGAGCAGGGAGTGACGGTGCGGGAATTCGGCGTCTTTGACAGCGACATCGTACTTACCGCCGACGTTCATCTCGAAGGGGAAGGCGGGCGCTCGGACGTCTTCATCGAACTCCTGCGGCGCTACGCCGCGCTGCCGGTGGTGGTAATCGGCGACCTGTTCTCGTACTGGTACGAGCGGTGGGGGAAGGTGCCGCCGCGGTTCGCAGGCGTCATCGACAGGATTTCCTCGCTCGAACGCAAAGCCCCGGTGTTCCTGGTGCCCGGCAACCGCGACCTGCTGGTCGGCGGAATACTCGAAAAACGCTCCCGCGGAGCGCTGCGCGTCGCGCCGGAAGTCGTCAGGCTCGAAGAGCGCGGCGTCGTCATCACCCACGGGGACATGCTTACCCGCTACGACAGCCATTACCGGATGTATCGCTTTGTGCTGAGCTCCGGGCTGATGTCGATGCTGGCGCGCATGGTGCCGGAGGCGGCGGCGGAATGGGTGGCGTTCCGGCTGAAGCGTATGAGCGCCGCTGAAAAGCGCCGCCGCGGCGAAAAGCTCATGCCGCTCGAACTCGCCGAAGCTGCCAAACTCTTCTCCGGCGAAGCCCGCAGCCTGATATGCGGGCATTTCCACCCCGACTTTCTCGTGTCATACGTGGGAGCGGGGCGCTCGGTGCGCGTCCTGCCCGCCTGGGAGAGCGCCCCCGGCAGCCACGCCGTCCTCACCCCGGAAGGCGCTTTCAGCTATAACGCGGGACTGTGAGATTACCCGCCGCGGCCGGAAGAAGCGAAGCGCACGGCATTGGCGAAGAGCTTCAGCGGAGACTGGGACCTGTCGGCGTCAGACCTGCGCTGGGCGTCCGGTTCGGGCGTCGATTCCGGGTGCGGCGTGATGAGAACGACCCGCGACCTGCCGAATTCGCCGGCCACCACTGCGCCCAGTTCGCCTTCCTCGTCAAAGCTCGCGACAATGACCGCCGGCTTGCGGGCGAGCATCATGCCTCCGTTGGCGTACCGCATCCTCACGCGCCCCCTGTTGGAATAGCGCCATGCAGCGCCCCGGCGCAGATGCCCACGAAGCCGCCGCCGCCATCCAGGAATCCGAGCAGCCGCTTCTCCGCACCGGCGCCTATCTGCACGGAATGGCCTCCGGGAAAAACGACGCATGAGAAGTCTTCGAGCCTTCCGGCGGCGATGTCTCGGACGCCGACCATGCGGAAGGGAATCTCCAGGGCCGACAGGGCGGCGGCGGCCTTTTCGCCGGAGATATTTTTGCTGCCTTTGTAGACGGCGACGCACGCCATGGCGGAAGCTCCCGAAAAGCGGCTTGCGATACAAGATAGCCGTACCGGCGCCGCCGTCAATCCTCCGGCGCGACCGGCAGTGTATTTGCCGTGGACGGCGGACGCTGTTATAATCCAGCCTGTCCGTTGACGGGACTGTGGAAGGAGTTCTACAATGCGCAAAATCACGGGATTTCTCGGCGTATCACTGTTGCTCATCGCCGGATGCGGGGGCGGCGGCGGCTCGTCCGGCCAGGTGAAGGGCAAGGTGGTGAACCTGTACAGCATGCCCATGGCCGGGGTTACCGTTCAGTGGGTCAGCAAGTCCGTATCGACTACAACCGGCGCGGACGGGACGTTCACGTTTTCGTCGGGGGGCGGGATGGTCAGCGTCGACCTGAAGATAACCGGCCCCGGACTGGCGGTGACGGTCATACCGGGCTTTCAACACAATGCGTCCTCCGGCAAAACTCTGGTCGTGCACGCCCTTACCCAGGACGACTATTTCACCATTGCTCAAAACTACGGGGACGCTTCGGGGGACCTGGTTGACCCAAACAGCGCCGTGCTGGTCGTCGGGCGGCTGTTGAACGTGCTTTCGGACGTCTGCCCGCACACCGCCGTCATAACATCCACCAGCGGCTCGCCCGTCCCATGCTACGGCGACGGCGGCCTGCTTTTCGACGCAGAGAATCGGTATCCGAGAAGAAACTCCATGTTCTCGTTCGCGGCGACCGCTTCGCCCGGCTCCATCACGGTGCGGGACGAGCCTACCGGCAACACTTACACGGCGGCAGCGCTCGCCGGCGAAGTCCTGTTCGCGTTCGACGACGAGCTGCCGGCGTACTCGGTCATCGAAGGGACTGTAAAGAACTGGACGACCGGCGCCAACCTGCCCGGCGTCACAGTGACGTTGGACGGCACCACGGCGTCGGTGATTACCGGTGGCGACGGCTATTTTGCGCTGACCGGCGTGACGCCGAATTCGCTGCAGAGTCTTACGTTCGCGCTCGCCGGTTACTTCACCACCCACTATCCCGACATGGTAATCGGCATGATGCCGGCCGGATGGGTCGATTTTTCGATGCTGTCCACGGCGGATTACGCGGCGCTTCTTCAAACGCCGCTCGAAGCGGCTCACGGTTCGCCCATAACGTTGGCCACCGACGCCCTTGTCGCCGGTGACTTTGTGGATTCGAGGAGCTTTTACGGGGACAGGGTCGCCGGGGCGACGCTCGAAGAAGTTCCGGCGTCCCCATCAACGAACATTTACTACCTGAACGCCGCGGGCAACGCCTTCAACGCGCCGTACACGTCGTACGCGTCATGGAACCGCCCGCAGCTCGTGGGCGTGGTGGAAAACGTCACCCTGCCCGGCGACGTGAACTTCAAGGAAAAATGGGTGGACGCGTTCACGGCGAAAGCCCGCGTGCAGGCCGGAAATCTCACGGTCCTGCGCTATTCCGGCTCCCTGCGCTCGACGACAATCAGCGGCACGGTCAGAGATACCGCCGGTCTGCCCGCCCCCAGCATGGATATGCGCCTGATTGACATGGCCGGGAACGTCCGGGCAGTAACCGTATCAGACGGCTCCGCCGCGTATACGTTCCCGCCGGTGCCGAACCGCCAATGGTACGCAATAAGGGCCGCCGACCCCATGCCCACGCCGGCCCGCAAAACGACACTGTCCGCATACCGGTATTACGATTCGAGCGTGGCAACCACCGACGCCATAATCGTGGACAACACGGCTTACGACACTGTCAAAACGGCGTACGAAACGGCGCTGGGCAGGACGGTCAACGACACCACTTACGGCTGCGTGGCTGGGGAGATAAGAGACTGGGATGGGGGCCGTGTCACCGAGGACACGGTGGTACTGTCGGCTACGGGCAGCGGATTGAAATACATGTCCGCAACCGGCCAGTTCAACGTTGTAAAGACCAAGGACTCGCCCGGCCCGCAGTTCCTGGCGGCTGAAATCCCACCGGGGGCAGGCTCGGCTTATGAAACGATATACGGCGACGACGAGCGAATGAGGCCGTTGATGCGCTACCGCGTGGAAGCAGGCGCCGTCACACTTGCAATGCTCGACGATTCGGCCTACACGTACATACCCGCCATCAATACCGACACCTACACCGTCTACGATTCCTTCAATACGCCTTTGCCCAACATCACGGTGGAAGTGCATTCGAGCTACCCGTGGATTGGCGACCCGGCGATGACGTTGTCCGGAGTCACCAACGGCTCCGGCCAGGTCTCGCTCACATACAGGCCGCTGTACCCCAAGACGCACTTCCTGCTTGGAGACGTGCTGGGGGCGGGGACAATTTGCGCCGCTTACGACTGGGATGACGCTCTTTATTTCATCGATGGCGCCGCCTTCGACGCCATCAAGACGCAGCTCGATACCGCCGCCGGCAGCGGCCTCGACTTCACGACCAAAGGCGTGGTGCTCGCATATCTCGGTTACAACCCATATCCCTACCCCGAGCCCGCCGTCGGCAAGACGGTATCCGTCGTCGAAGCTCCCGCGCTCGACGCCTACTACCACGACGGCGCCGCCGCCATGACCTACCCTTATTCCTACGCCTGGAGCCTCCGGCAATGCGCGGTGCCGGAAGTCGAACCGGGGGAATACTCCCTGAAGATTAATGAACTTGGCACCTTCTCCATCCCTGCCATGCAATACCTTTTCGACCGCTTCTTCCGCGGCCGTTACGTGGTGGAAGCGGGGCTGCCGAGCCTGGACATGATTATCGACGGTTGGCTCCAGCCGGACTACATGCCCGCGCTTTTCCACGTCGCACCCAGGATAGAAGCAGGCGGCACTTACGAAGGCATCGAGAACGCGGTGGTGACCATCGCCTACAAGGACGGCCCTTCGTACACCGCCGCGACGGGACCCGGCGGCTGGGTGTACTTCCCGTCGCTCGACATGCGGCGGGAACTCACCATCACCGTAAAAGCCGACGGATACATAAAGACCGTGATACCCGCCGCCTTCCCCTTCATGCTCCCGATGTTCGACTACATCTCCAACCCCTATCCTTCCAGTCTCATGATTGTTGACGACGACCTCGTCGAGCACGTCCGCAGCGTCGTGAACCTTGTAAGAGGCGCAGGCTCCGTCAACCCCGCCCTTTCCATAGGCATGACGATAGACGTCTCCAACGGGGACACCATGTCTACCAACGCTCCGGGCGCATCGGTCTTCTACACCCCGCT
>OMKS01004038.1_pt1 | contig 11312 bp, 10 predicted proteins | sample 1674721 | NCBI WGS metagenome assembly OMKS01 (sample SAMN06264996, study PRJEB25208) | sediment metagenome | isolation source: hot spring sediment | place: USA: California | collected 2014-09-02 | reverse complement strand
AATAAAAATGGTGTCGCCCGCAGCGCACCCAATTTTCATTCTCGTGGGTGTCAAAAAATTGTCATGTAGGTTTCATTTTAACACTTCCATAAAACACATAATTATTTGGCATCTACTTTAACCAACCCATTTAATAGCTCGTGGCAGAAGTTTTGTAAACATAATAAAGGTTTTGGGTGGAATAGGTAATAAGCTGCGTGGTACCATTGCTCTTCGAGCAGTAGTAACCATAGTATAAAAACTTAATGCCTTGCATGGTGCCATTCATTAATAAATGGAGAATGGTTAATCTGTTTACCTAGCGAAACTCCTGCTTAACAATCTGTAAATCGGGTGCAGTACTCCTGCAGTTCTCAAAGGCAATGTTTCGCAGGGTAAGCAACGGTATGTCAACTCCTTCGGAAATGGCCATGCCAAATAAATCACCGTCCTTTAGTTCAAACTCGTACTCTGCTTCGTGATTATTGGTTGCCTTGCCAAATTTCCATTACTTAGGGTTAACCCAAAAACCTACGCCATTGCGCTTGCTCTTTAGCAGAAATGTAGCATCATTGCTCTTTTCAAACAAATGCTAATTGGTTGCTACTTGCGCTATTACCTCCTCAACGGAATTTTTATACTGCCAAGTGCCATCTTCGAAAAGAATTACCTCATCGCCTTGCTCGGTAATGGCATTGGTTTGGGCGCTTAGCCCAAGGGTACTTAGCTGCAAAAAAAGTATTATGGTAAATGGTTTCATGCAATTGTCCAATTAAAATCCTTCATAAAAGCAGGCAAAAAGCTACATATCGTCAAAGGGCGATTTTATTTTTTGTAGGCTTTGGCTGCTTACATGGGTGTAAATTTCGGTTGTTCTGCTGCTCTTATGCCCAAGCAAAGCCTGTATATAGCGTAAATCGGTACCCGCTTCGAGCAAATGGGTTGCATAGCTGTGCCTTAGCCAATGCAGCGTAACGGGCTTTTTTACCTTCGATTTTGCCAAAGCCTGCTTAAAAACGCTTTGTAAGCTCTGCTCGTTGTACTGCTGGCCCTCGGCTTGCCCTTCAAAAAGCCAAACCTTTGGTTTGTAAAGCTTAAAGTAATCTTCGAGCATTGCAATGGTTTTTTCCGAAATGGGAACAACTCTATCCTTACGGCCCTTAGCATTGCGAATGGTAAGCATATTACGTTGCCTGTCAATATCAGCTGGCCTTATGTTTAGTAGCTCGCTGCGCCGTAGGCCACAAGCGTAAATTAGGCACAGCATGGTTCGATGCTTTACGTTGCTATGGGCTTTTATTATCTGCTCAACCTCTTGCTTACTAAGTACGTTAGGCAACTTGTGCTCACGTCGCGGTCGCTCTAGCTTTTCAATGTCGATGCTCGACTGCACTATCTCACGGAAAAAAAGCTTTAGCGAGCTTACCAGCTGATTCTGGTAGGTAAAGCTATAGCCCTTGGCCATTAGCACTTTGTGCACAAAATCGATAACGTCGCTGTTGGTTACCTCGGGCAATTCTTTTTCGCCCATGTAGCCAGCAAACATGCTCAGGAGCTCGGCGTACGCAGCAATCGTATTGTCGCTGTAGCGCTTATGCTTAAGCCATTTTACAAAAGCTTCTATATGCTCAGCATTACGCTGCGAGGGTTGCTGCTTTTTGCTTCGCTCCTTTTGCACAACGGTAAGGTTGGGCTTATCCTTTGAGAAGGCGGAATAATCGACCCAGGCCTTTCCTCTAAATGCAAGGTAGGTTTTCTCGAGGTTAAAGTTGCGCTCGTCAATGTACCAACACCCATTGGTTTGGCTCCAGCGCGAGCCATCGAGCTGCTTTACAATTTCAATAAGATCTCTATCCCACGGAAACTTTATGAAAACAACCCTATTCCCCCGGTGAAAACCTTTTGAGAGAACTACTTCAAGTTTACGCATAGCTTATGGTTTTTATACAGCTTCGCCTCGTCAGTCCCATTATTACAGCTGGCGTGTAAGGGGAGAGAATGACAAACGGAATTTAAAAGTAGAAAAATATCCCATAAATACAGCATTAGATGGCAAATAATGCGAAAAAAATCAGTGAATGGCCGTAAGGTTTGTGATTTTTTCTACAAACGTTTGCAGTATTGCCATTACGAACCGAAAATTTGCTCAAATTAAATCGTCATTTCACCAAAAAAATGAACCAAAACAGGTCTCACACCATTTCTTGATCAACGGTTATGTTTTCATTACAAAACCATTTTATTTTTAACCATATATTAATACCAACCAATACATAGTTTTGAATTTTGCCAAAAAATGTGTAATTTTGCAACCCAACTTCAAAACTTGGGCTGAAACTTCCCTTTGCAATCAGCATTACTGAGTAACATCTCGAAAGCAAACCTTCAACTTGAGCAAAGGAAACAGCTCAGCCAGCCCCAAGTGTGCTTTTTAAAACCGCAAAAATTGATATGATATGACATACATTCCAGAAAAAATTGCACTTTCGGCCAGATCGCTCACGCTACTGCGCAAACTATTTAGGGAGAATCCAAGGCTGGAGGAAATTTACACCCAATCGGCTACGCTCGATGAGGCAAAGCAGAAAGTACGCGAATGGGCCATGGAGGTTCTTGGCGAAAACCCCGATGCCGTTAGCTATTACAACAGCGAAAAGGGTGGACGAAGCGAGTTTGAAAGGCTACGCTGGCCAGACTTTGCCGCCATCCGTATTCTCGATTATCTCGACAACTCTGGCCGCGAATTCTCAAACCCATACCGTAACGGCCAAAAAACGCTTACCGCTCCTTTTCAGCTACTATGGCTTGGAATAAAAAATGGTTCAGGTGGCGCTAAGCCTCTGTTCTTTCAGGATATGATTTACCTTTTTCGCCAGCTAAGCAACCAGCTTCCGCAAAACATCCCAAGCAAAGAAAAGGTGGAAGAATGGATGGAACGCTGGCACGATGGGCTCGACCCAAACGTTATTAAAATTCGCAAGGAGAACAAGGAGCGCATCATCCGCATACTAATGCGGAACATTAACAGCTGCGAAATTGGCGATACCCGATACTGCTTTGAGGATGGGCTAACCGATGAGCAAAAAATTGAGAAGATGCGCGAATGGTGGGACGACTACCGTTTCCACCTGCGGTTTGCCGTGCGTTCGCCAAAGCTGCTCAACGAGCTGCTCGACTACTCGCTCGATTTAGAAACGCAGAAAATACTTGAAAAGGCAGAACAAAAAGGGATTCCCTTCTTTATAAACCCTTACTACCTGTCGCTGCTCAATGCCCGAACATCGGACTTTACTGCCGGATCGGATTTGGCCATTCGCCATTACGTTATCTATAGCAAACCGCTAATCGACCAATTTGGCAACATACAAGCATGGGAAAAGGAGGATAAGGTTGAACCTGGCAAACCCAATGCTGCGGGTTGGCTCCTGCCCTCGCACCATAGCGTTCACCGCCGTTACCCCGAAGTGGCTATACTTATCCCCGATACCATGGGGCGTGCCTGCGGAGGGTTGTGCGCATCGTGCCAACGCATGTACGATTTTCAGCGCGGAAACCTCAATTTTAACCTCGATAAGCTTAAACCCAACGAAACTTGGGACGAAAAGCTGCTACGGCTGCTCAAGTACTGGGAGAACGATACGCAGCTTCGCGATATACTTATCACCGGTGGCGATGCGCTAATGAGCCAAAACAAATCGCTGAAGAAAATACTCGATGCCGTTCTCGAAATGGTTACCCGTAAGGTAGAGGCAAACAAAACCAGACCCGATGGTAAGAAGTATGCCGAAATACAACGCATACGCCTGGGTACACGCTTGCTTGCGTACCTTCCGCAGCGGGTAACCGAGGAACTTACCCAAATACTTGGCGATTTTAAGCAGCGCGCCTCCAAATTCGGGATAAAGCAGTTTGTTATTCAAACGCATTTTGAGTCGCCCATGGAGGTAACGCCCGAATCGGCTTTGGCGGTTAAAAGGCTTGTTTCGGTAGGTTGGATAGTAACCAATCAGCTCGTATTCACCACGGCTGCTTCGCGCAGGGGGCACACGGCAAAGCTACGAAAAGTGCTAAACAACATTGGCGTAATAACCTACTACACCTTCTCGGTAAAAGGGTTCCTTGAGAATACCTTTAACTACGCAACCAATGCCCGTGCGGTACAAGAGCAGATTGAGGAAAAGGTATTTGGGCAAATCCCCTCGCAGTTTAGGGATGAAATTAAGCGGTTCCCGCTTGAGGCCGAAAATATGGTTGATAACCTGAAAGCGCTTCGCCAAAAGGCCGATATTCCGTTTCTAGCCACCGACCGAAACGTAATTAACCTGCCAGGAGTTGGCAAAAGCCTTACGTTCCGTACCATAGGTATAACCCGCTGGGGGCGGCGAATACTTGAGTTTGACCACGACCATACCCGCTGGCACAGCCCAATAATTAAAAAGATTGGCAAGTTTATCATTATTGAATCGAAACCCATTGGTGAGTATATACATCAGCTTGAAGAAATGGGCGAAGAAACGAGAGAGTATAAAAGCATTTGGGGATACTCAATTGGTGAAACCGAACCTCGCACATCAATTTTTGAGTACCCGGGGTACGACTTTAACATTACCGATAAGCTGACAAATCTGGAGGTATAATTTGATCGTAAAAGGGAAAAGTGTCTTTAAAACAAAAAGAGGAAATTTATGCTTTGTGTGCTAAACAAAAACCGTTAAGCTGCGTTTTAGCTTAAAGCAAAAATAAAAAATGCCAATCAAACTCAGTCCCTTAATCACTTTACTATTGGCCTTTGTAGTGGCCTTTAGCGCCTCAATTGACACATTGCAAGCGCAGGAAAAATTTGAGCGCGAGCAAAAGATTAAAGAGAGCGCTGCCCCAGCAAAGGCCATTGAATTTGTTAGCACGATACAGGCAAAATCCAAACCTAAGTGGTACAAGGAAATTAGCAACGAAGGCATTAGCTATGAGGCAAAATTCAAAGTTGATAAGCATCTGTTTAGTGTAAAATTCGACACCCTTGGCCATTTGCTAGATGTTGAGAAAAAGGTAAAACTGAACGACCTTGATAGCAAGGCAAGAACGTTAATTGAAACAACCCTTTTAAATACATTTGGCAGCTACAAAATCGATAAAATTCAGCTGCAATGGACAGGTGCCTCAACGGCAACCCTAATTGAGCTAATTGAGAAGGGTAGCTCCTCATCGGCTCACGAGCTAAAATACGAGGTTGAAGTTGAGGCAAAGGTTGATGGCATATTCAGGCTATTCGAACTCCTCATTAACAAAAACGGAGAGGTTGAGCAGCAGCTTCGAATTGTTCAACGCGAACCCGACAACCTTATTTTCTAGATTTTCTGCACCATGAACTTCTATAAACTCACACTCCTTAACCTATTGGGGATGCTCCCTCTTTTAGGCTTTGCACAACCCTCGGTTAGCTTTGGTGTACTCCCAAAGTTTAGCCTTTCGTATAAGCTTCCTAAAGGATTTAAAGTTGCTCATAGCCTCGAAAACCGACAATTTTTTTACACCAAAATCCACGGCACACAGGGCGTTTTTGAGCACAGCAATGTGCTTACCGATTTTGCCACAACCCTAACTAAAGCCACGGGTGCCCGCAGTGGCATTGGCATTGGCTATACGCTTAGGGTTAGAGACGGTGAACTATACCATAGAATAGCCCAACAATTTTACTGGACTAAAAAATACGAAACCTTTAGGCTGAGTAACCGCATTGCGCTCGACCAAACCTTTGGCCCCGAAAATAGCATTCAGCTTAGGGCTCACTACAGGGCAAGCGTTGAGCTACCCTTGTCGGGTAGCAGGATCGATCCCAATGAATTCTACCTCAAACTCAGCAACGAGTATTTGGGCATAACCAATAACAAGGGCTCAAACGACTTAGAGATAAGGTTCGCACCGTTATTGGGCTATAAGCTCAGCTTAAAATCGAAGTTCGAATTTGGTTTCGATAGCCGAATAAGCAAGCTATTTGAGGAAAACTCATCGCTAAGCACTTGGGTGGATATTGGATTCTTTACATCGCTATAGCCACAAGAGTATTTGCTGTATACCCAAATAATGGGCGTTAACAAACAACCTCTAATATTTTGTATTGTGTATCAAAATAAATAGCTTTGCTGCTGAAAATAAGCGTATTATTACACGATAAAAGTGCTTAACCGCCACGGTTTAAGCACTTTTACTTTTTAAAAAAATAGTTTTATCCAATGTTTTATGCAAAGAAATGATTAACGAAATCCATCCCAAGCAAACCAATGGGCTATACTCATCGCCCATTGTACAGCAAATAGCCTTTTGGTCGACCGTAAAAGAGCGAATGGGCATAAATACGCTAGCGATCAACTACAAAGCATCGCTGCCAGCAAATGCCAATGATACTAATCCAAAGGTTAAAAGAATAGCCGACTTGCTCGTTGTTCTCCAGCCCATCGACAAAAACCATGTAATTGCATACGTTCCCTATGGCCCCGAACTTGAACCCACCAAAGAGCTACAGGGTTGCTTTTTGGAGCAGCTATCGGAAAGCATAAAACCTTATCTACCCAAAGAGTGCGTGCTAATCCGTTACCACCTATCGTGGGAATCGCACTGGGCAAAACACCACGATTACTACGATAGCAAAGGGCTTTGGCTAGGCCCACCCGCAATAACAACGCAGGAAATGCGCTTTAACTTCAGCACCGAAAACTGGAACCTACTAAAAAGCATCGACGAACATACTTCCATCCAATACGCTATTTATTAACCTGAGAAAAAACTCCGAAGCAATTTTAAAGCAAATGAAGCCCAAAACCCTATACAACATTGGGCTATCGTAGCATAAAAGCATTAGAGTAAAATCGGCAGGGATTGAAAGCTTAGACGTTTGACATACGCTTTACACCGAAACCGCAAATAGGAATGGAGTTCCCTGCATAATATTGAGTATTTTAGAGCAGTGCTTCAAGCTAGGGTAAGCAACACGCAATCGCCAGCCTATGTTCGGTTACTTGTAGCCGAAAAAGATGGAATACCCCTTGCCGCCATGTTTTGGTGATGTCGAAGAATAAGGCTTACTACCTATACGGAGCCTCGGCAACCAAGGAAGGCGGCTAATGGCAACCTACGCCCTGCAATGGAAAGCAATACTTACAGCGCAGAATATGGGCTGCACCGAGTACGATATGTTTGGCTTAGCACCTCGTCCAAACCCCACGCATCCTATGTACGGACTATACCGATTTAAAACGGGCTTTGGTAGCGAGCAGTTTCATCGTATGGGCTGCCAGGATTACCCACTAGATAATAAACTTTACTCGTTTTACACCACCATGGAGCAGAATAACCAAGGGTTTCAACTTAGCTAGCAAAATACTAGCCTGTTAAAACCCTTGTATACGCGTTAGGAAAAAGCGGTTACTTTTGCTGGAAAAGATGTACATCGTGCTGCGGGAAAGGAATAGAAATGCCCTTAGTATCGAACTCCTTCTTAACCGCTTCGTTCATTTTGAAGAACACATCCCAGTAATCTGCTGCATTAACCCAAACGCGGGTGGCAATATTTACCGAGCTGTCACCAAGCGATATAACGCCAACAAATGGTACGGGATCCTTAAGCACGCGATCATCGGCTGTAACCACATCGAGAATAACAGACTTTGCACGGTCAATATCATCGGTATATGCTATGCCAAAGGTCCAATCGACACGCCTTTGTGGCTCAGCCGAATAGTTAATCATCGACCCAGTGCTTAGCCCACCATTAGGGATGATAATAAGCTTCTTATCGGGAGTGTTAAGAATGGTGTGAAAAATTTGTATTTCCTTTACAGTGCCTGCAAACCCTTGCGCCTCTATGTAGTCGCCTACCTTAAAGGGTTTGAGGATAAGCAGCATTACTCCGCCAGCAAAGTTTTGCAATGTGCCCGATAGCGCCATACCAACGGCTAAACCAGCCGCACCAAGAAGTGCAATAAACGAGGTCATTTGCACCCCAACCATGGTTACTACGCTAATAGCTAAAAGAATTTTAAGCGTAACACCAACTAGCTGAACCAAAAACTTTTGTAAGGTTTTGTCAAAATCTCGCTTCTGAAAAATGCGCTTCATCATACGCACAAGACGGCCAATTAGCCAAAACCCAACAATTAGTGTAACTAGCGCTAGTAAAAGCTTTCCTCCATAGGTTACAATGAAATCCATTAACCAATCGGTTGAGGGAATTAGGGATGTTAATTCTTCCATATTAAGTTGAATTTGTTAGTAATTGTTTGTCTAAGGTAGAGAAAAAGTTTGGATTAAAAAAAGCAATTTTTCTCTACTACTATATACAACTTTTTAAGATTGAAAGATTAGGCTTCTGTATTTAAACCATAAAAAAAGAGGCTGGCCAAAAAGTACGCATTTTGGCCAGCCTCATAACTAAATCACCAAATAATAGTTGTACTACAGCAAACCGCGCTGCCTTAGCAATGCCTCGGGGTTTGGATTGGCTCCACGAAACTCTCTGTACAGCTCAGCAGGATCAACGGTTCCGCCCTTCTCAAGCAATGTACGGAAGCGCTTTGCCGTTTCGGCATCGAAAATATCACCGGTTTCCTTAAATGCCTCGTATGCATCGGCATCGAGCTGACCCGACCAAATGTAGCTGTAGTATCCACTGCTGTATCCTCCGCTAAAAATATGCTTGAAATAGGTGCTACGATAGCGTGGAATAATCTCATCGATAAGGCCAATTTTATCCATTGCTTGCTTCTCAAAGCTCAACACATCAAAGTTATCAACCTGCTCAAGGGTATGGTACTCCATGTCGAGAATTGCGGCAGCAAGAAACTCGGTTGTGGCAAAACCTTGGTTAAAGCTACTGCTTGCCTTCATTTTGCCAATAAGCTCATCGGGAATAGGTTCACCTGTTTCGTAGTGGAAGGCATACATTTTCAGGAATTCAGGATCGGTGCTCCAGTTCTCCATAATTTGTGAGGGAAGCTCAACAAAATCGCGCGAAACGTTTGTTCCAGCAAGCCTTGGGTAAGTGGAGTTTGCTAGCAATCCGTGAAGGGCATGACCAAACTCATGGAAAAAAGTTTGCGCCTCGTCAAGCGAAAGCAATGCTGGCTTATCGGCAGTTGGACGGGTAAAGTTGCAAACAATGGCTATAACAGGAGGAACAAACTCGCCATTGCGAGAAACATGCTGTCCTCTGAACTCGGTCATCCATGCGCCACCCACCTTGCTTGCGCGAGGGTGAAAATCCATATACAAAACACCAACATGGCTGCCATCGGCCTCTTTTACCTCGTAGGCTTCAGCCTCGGGATGGTAAAGTGGGATTTCAGCAATTTTTTCGTACTGTAATCCATACAATTTTTCGGTTAGAAGGAAGATGCCCTGTTTAACACCCTCAAGCGAAAAGTATGGCTTAAGCATATTCTCGTCGAGGTCGTATTTCTCCTTGCGAACCTTTTCGGCGTAATACCACCAATCCCAAGGCTCAAGGCGAAAGTTGCCGCCTTCGGCGTCAATCATCTTTTGCATGTCGTATGCTTCGGTTTTTGCGCGCTTCAGGGCAGATCCCCAAAGGCTAGCCAAAAAGGTATTAACTGTTTCGGGATTTTTGGCCATGTTATCCTCTAATATGTAGTGCGAGTGCGTTGAACAGCCAAGCAGCTGAGCACGTTCGAGACGAAGTGAGATTATTTGCTCGATAATCTTCTTGTTATCGTTCTCGTTATCGTTGTTACCTCTCATAAAGTAGGCACGGTAAAGCTTTTCGCGAAGCTCACGATTCTCCGAATAGGTAAGAAAAGGTATCCAGCTAGGGTTATGCAGGGTAAACAACCATTTCCCTTCTAGGCCTGCCTCATTTGCAGCCTCTTGGGCTGAAGCAATTAGCCACTGAGGTAACCCAGCCAGATCGGCCTCGTTATCAATAACCATCTGGTAATTATTTGTTTCGGCAAGCACATTGTCGCCAAACTGAACGGTTAGCTGGGCAAGCGCCTCGTTTATTTCGCGGAAGCGAACTTGCTTATCCTCGGGTAAATTGGCACCACCCCTAACAAAGCCATTATACACCTTTTTTAGGAGCATTTGCTGCTCGGGATTAAGATCAAACTCATCCTTTTGATCGTAAACTGCTTTAACGCGCTTAAAAAGCTCGGGGTTAAGGCTAATATCATCGCCATGACTGCTCAGGGTTGTTGCCATTTTTTGGGCAAGCTCCTGAATTTCGGGGTTGGTGTTTGCCGAAGTTAACGGATAGAATGCGCTTGTTACCTCCGATAGCAATCGGCCACTGTACTCGAGAGCAACTATAGTGTTCTCAAAAGTTGGGTCTTCGGTGCTACTCACAATTTCATCAATAGCCAGCTTTTGCTGCTTAATGGCCTCCATAAAGGCAGGCTCAAAATGTTCAACCTTTATCTTATCAAAAGGAGGAACATTAAATGGAGTGTTGTAATCGGTTAGCAACGGGTTCTTCTCCTTACACGAGAAAACACCGAAAAGCAACCCAGCGGTTAGGGTAAGCATAAGTATTCTTTTCATTTTTATAGCTGTTTGATTGTTATAATTTTTTGCCAAATAATACTTGTGCAAGTTATAAAATAAATGGGGCGTCTCAAATAGTTTAAACGCTTTTGCGCTGAGCAAAGGCTATTTTGACCACCTCGTCGATATTTGGCTCCTCAACTGGCCCCTGAACAAAATGGGCTAAATACTCAATATTTTTTGATGCGCTTTGTATTGGCGCCCAGCTAAGCTGCATAGCGAAAAGCCCATGCTCGGCAGCCGAAACTATCACATTTCTTATGGCCATTTTATGGGCTTGAGCATCTTTCACAATTCCACCCTTGCCCACCAAATTAGCCCCAACCTCAAACTGTGGTTTAATTAGGGTAATGGCTGAACCCTGAGGTAAAAGCAAGTTTTTAAAAATACCCATAACCTTAGTAAGCGAGATAAACGATAGGTCGGTAACCAGCAAATGAAACTGGCTTGGATTGAGGCTTTCTGTATTTAAATTCTTAATGTTAACCCCCTCTATTGAGGTAACCCTAGGGTTCTCTCTTAAGGAGTTATCAAGCTGGTTCGTTCCAACATCGATAGCGCAAACGCTGGCCGCTCCATGCTGTAAAACGCAATCGGTAAAGCCTCCTGTTGAGGCTCCAACGTCAACAACTTGAAGCCCGTTACAGCTCACGCCAAAAACTTGCAACGCTTTTTCGAGCTTAAAGCCACCCCTGCTAACATAGGGCATAGCATTTTTATTTGATAGCATTACCTTGTCGGTGTCATCAACCTGAAACGAAGGTTTTATAGCAACCTTACCA
>OMKS01004037.1_pt1 | contig 11312 bp, 5 predicted proteins | sample 1674721 | NCBI WGS metagenome assembly OMKS01 (sample SAMN06264996, study PRJEB25208) | sediment metagenome | isolation source: hot spring sediment | place: USA: California | collected 2014-09-02 | reverse complement strand
AATGATACGGCGACCACCGAGATCTACACTATCCTCTTCGTCGGCAGCGTCAGATGTGTATAAGAGACAGCATATGTCCTGATGGTTCTTTTTAATATCATCTCTCTTTTCATTCACATCTTATATTGTATAAACCCTATTCCAAAACGGGTTCTAAAATGATACAGTCGATTCGCATGGTCATGGTATAATCACCGGCCTGTTCTTCCACAGTTGTTACATCGTTTATCACTTCCAGTTTAACTGCCACTCTCCTGTAATCCTCGTCAATGATATTCGCGTACTCGAAATCAAACTGTGTTACCAGCATTTTCGTCATCCCGTTGGGATTTGTAACATTATTCTGAGGCGTAATTCTTTGAATAAATGTACTTCCGCTTGCTCTGCGAATATATGTAAGAACAAACTTTGCCTTTGTAGGTATAGTATTTAAAGGATCGACAATGGAAGAGGGGACAAAGACACAATAGATATTGTATTTGGCCGAAAGCGTATTGGGAATGGAAAATTCCACACCGGGCTGAGGAGATGTCGGGTCAACAAGAATGTACCGGTTATCGGAAACTTCCAGGCCGGACCCAAAACTGGTTCGGAGGAATAAATTACAGTTATTATTTTCCCTGCCTTCTTTCTCCTCGGCTTCAATCCGGATTTCCTTAAACCATGAATCGGTATCGGCATAAGGCATCTGATCCGTCACGCAGGCCTGCCCGTTACTGAGCTCAACCGGTTCAGTATTTGAAAACAGGGATCCCGGGTTATAGAAGACATTACCGGTGGTGGTAACCAGTGAATCCAGTGATTCGGGTTGTGTTACACGTCCGGGGAAAAGCATATCCTGAACAAGAGTCCATTGTGTCAGTTGACGCTGACGCCGGATACTCCCTGCATCCTCAGGAAAATTGAAATAGCTTTCAATCCGTCCATAAGCTTCATCCCATGCTGTATTGTCGGGTAAGATAGCTGTGTAAATACTGTCTTCCGAATCAATTGCGCCTAACCTTTCCAGGACCTTATTGGTTAATATGAATGCGGTATCATAAATTGGCTGTCCCTCTGAATTCACCCCGATTTCTACGCTGTTGACCGGATCAAAGACCAATTTGCTCTGGCCATAAAGGTAGGAGCGCAACGAATCAAGGTTCTCCGTACGGCCAATATACTCCCAGAGATTGTCTGAATAGGGGACATACCCGTCAATCACATGGACCAATCCATTGATGGCTGATAAATTGATCTCTTTAACATGAACATTTCCAAAACTGTATCCCGAAGCTTCCCTGGCAAAATGGATGTATTTGCCATTCAGCATACGGACAGACTGGGTTTCCATGCCGGAGGTGGTAATGCGGCTTCGGGCAATATGGTTCCGAACGATCTCCAGCACCAGTTCTGTATCGGTCGTATCAACGCCCTGAAGCGCTTCATCAACCGGGGCCCAGACAGTATAGGATTGTGAGGCATCAAGGATCTTATCGAACCCTGTTATTACCAGCATTTTTGAAAACACAGTTAAACCGGGATCCTCCTGAATATATTCCTGTAATGTTTTATCAGGCAAATTAAAAGATTCCGGGTCATAATGCTCGCCCCATTTATCGTCACACCCCCGGGTGAACAAAACGCTGATCAACAAAATAAAGGGTACGAAACGTTTAAAATGTATAGGATTCATATCAAACGGCTTTTTCAATCTTTAATAAATATCTTCATATTCCAGGACTTCAATAGGAACAAATTCCAGGTAGTCGAACATAAACTCGCCGGAACGGACAGCTTTCACTGAAAATGTATGCGTACCGGGTTCACTGAATGTATATATACCCAATATTCGTCGAAGAGCGGCCTGGTCCATGCGTGCAGGTTCTCCCGAGTACCAGGTCGGATTGATCGCCCGAAAGCTGGCAGGTGCTTTCATGTATCCGCGGTTACGCATCATTTTATCATTTTCATATCCGTAGGGATCGTTAGGATCCATGCCGGGATAAACCCATCCTATTTTCGGGTTATTTGCATACAGACGTAAATCGAGGGGAATGCCTGTTGGCTGGCCATCCCAGTAAAGCTGGGCGGCTCCCCGGAAGATGGTGGGCTGGTACCCGAATCGCACTTCATAGGTTCCCGCAGGAATGGGGGGCGTAATGATCTCAAAATCGTATAATCCTCTCAGCCACACCTCGTCGCCCTGATAATCACAGAAGCGGTCGTCAGCATTATAGTACCAGAATTCAGTGGTTTCCGATGTTTTTATCCTTTCGACGTAACCTCTTGGCAATAGCCACATTTCCGAAGGATACTGGGGAGTTGCATGTCCAACCCGGATATTATTATTGGTCAGTTCGGGGAAAAAGCTGGCGGCATCCATCCTCAACCGCTTGCTCGATATCATCCTGTCAACAGCAGGAGTATAAGCCAGGATATTGTCAATCTCGTGATAAACCCCGTTAACTGCATCGTTATCAAAATCATCTGTGAAACGGATTGCTGAACCGCTTTCAATCATATTAAAGACATTATATTCATTGGTGGTCCGAAGCGTGCGTACCTCCATCAGGGTGTTCGGACACATGGTTTCAATGTATTCAAACATGTCCTGGGTCTTAATTGAATGAGTTTCTCCCCTTGATTCATAATAACGCCCGGTATTATCGTATTTCTCAATAAACAGGATGCCTGATAACTTTTTATTTATCAGGTGGTAAGCCACAAAACGGTTCAGGCTGTTCTTCCGGTCCTTCAAATCTGTAATCGCAGCATCCCGGGGATAGATTTGATCATATACCTGCTTTGCATAGGCTTTCAGATCATCCAGATTATGAATGCCCTCCCTGGCATAGGTTGCATTGCTCTCCATCAAGGCCGTGAAACCATATTTACGTTCTTTAGGGACATGAATAATACTTCCGATCGGATAAAAAGTTCCTTCATATTCTTCATATAAACTTCCCGGAGAATAGCTTTCATCCTTGACGGGTGTCAATTTCTGGTCTAAACCGGTAACAATCAACGCTTCAAAAAAGAGCGAAAATTTTTCATTGGCCGCAATGGCTTCAATAAGTGTATTTTCGGTAGGTGATAACGTTTTGTTAATGGTGTGAACCACGCCATTATGCAGTTCAATATCTTTAACACCTATTTTTGAAGTGGTATTCACTCTGTACTCCAGCTGACCCTGACCGGGGTCAAAACTGATACGAAGAAACCGGCCGCTCATGGTCAGATTGGGAAGGAAGCCGTCAACAAACTCATCTGAAGTCACCATGAAGCCCTTGATGATATGATCATAGGCAATTTTTTTAAGTGTATCGGGAGAAAAATCGTTCAATGAGTTCTTTCCTTTTGAATGGTAGAAATTAGTCATCGCTTCATTATCAGGCAAAAAGCAGGTATACTCTCCATAGGCGTTCAACAAACCCATCACACCGCTTAAATTAAGCAGTTGGGAAAATTCTGAAAACGATTCCGGACGGTTGGAAATATAATCCCCCACTGTCTCTCCTGTGAAAGTATAGTAGGAATCCCCCAATTCATCGGGGGCACATGTTGAAAGTACCAATATCATTACGGCAAGGATGAAGGACCACGCACCTTTTAATTTCAGTTTGATCCTGAGACTGTCACTGCCTGATAAATTCATTTTATTCCTGTTCATGGTTACATTTTTTACAGTTTGGTGGAACTCTCGGATGTGATTTCATAAAACGGATTTTGCTCCAGTGCCGGGTTGGCTTTTAACTCGTCGTTATGGATTGGTAAATACAATGATTCCATAACCGACATTTTAGATGATTGAACACTTGCACTTCCGGTAAATTTTTTCATCACATAGCTTAATAAGGGTGCCGGTGAATCGGCTCTTCGTGCCAGCCGCATCAAAATAAACCAGCGTTTGCCTTCAAACATCAACTCACGCTGATACTCCCGTAAAAGCAGATTTTCCAGTTCCAACTTCGAATTGTAATTCTCCAGTTGCAGTGAAACATTCACCAGATCGGGATTCGACCGAAGGTAGGTTGTATTGATCATCTGCATGGCTTCCTCAAGATTGCTTTCGAGCTGGATCAAAGCTTCTGCTTTCATGAGCATTATTTCCGGCAGGCGGTAAACAATCCAGTTAGGAGTCGTACTCCGGTAGATATAGGAACTTATACCGGTGGTGCTGTTTTCCTGGCGCAAGGCTCCGGCATATTTAAACACAAAATACCTGTCGCCGCCTGTCTCCTGCCGAAGAAAATCTTTTTTTCGAAGGTCTTCAACACTCTCTTTCACGGCACCTTTTTGATAGTTAAACGGACTGGCCTCCCCGGTGACCAGAACACCCGGGAAACTCCACTGCCCGGCTTCACTGCCATAAAGTCCATAGAAGTCCCTGAGGACCCAATTGAACATATTATTATCGTCAAATTGCAATTCGAAAATACTTTCGGTTGAATTGCCCTCATAAAAGACCCGGGACAACACCTCCTTTCCCTCCACTAATTTTAACTGCTGTTCGGTATCATTCAATATCTGATTGCAGATCTCCACGCACTTTCCATACTCCTGCTTCCAGAGGTAAATATCTGCCAATAATGCTCTCACTGCGTTGCGTGTCACCCGTCCCTTGTTATAGCTATTGATTTCGAACCTGTCGCGGGAATAAATTAATGCGGTATTTAAATCCTTCACCAGATTATTCAGGATCAGGTCTTCCGGTGATTTAGGAATGCGATATTCCTGGGTATCATCGATACTTGGATTGTCAATCCAGGGAACCTCTCCGAAGGTTCTCACCAGATAGAAATAGGCCAGAGCCCGGATGGTTAACACTTCAGCTTCCAGGGCATGGAGTTTGGATTGTGTAAAGTTCGGATCAATTTCGACTACTCCCGGGGCATAATGCAGAAAATTATTACAATAGTTTATCACGGTATAAAATGCTCCCCAATGACAGTAACTATTGGCAGGTGAAATATCCACATTCAGCATTTTATACATATCAATCGGCATATTATTTCCAAAGGTGACGTTATCGGAACGCAATTCTCCCCAGACCAACAGCCGGCTCATGCTGTTCCATTCGGTAAGGGAGCGGTAACAGGCTGCCACAACCTGGCTAACCTGGCTTTCGTTTTTCCAGAAATCTTCCAGTACAACTTCACTTTCAGGCCTGATATCCAGCCACTCGGTACAACCCGGAGCGGTCAGCAAAATCCCTATTACAGGCAGTATTGGAAATATTCTTTTCATCTTCTTCTCTGTTTATTAAAATGATACGGCAATACCTAATGTACAATCTTTTGAGCGTGGCGTACTGGAATTATCCTCGCTCACACCCAGCGAACCATAACCCACCTCAGGATCCACTCCCGAATACCTGGTCAATACAAATAAATTATTGATTGTAAGATAAAAGCTTATTTGTTCCAGATGGTATTTATTTAATTTCGATCTCGGCACCGAATAGTTAAAGGTTAAGTATTTCAGTCTTAAAAATGAGCCGTCTTCCACATACCGGTCACTGCCCAGCCAGTTATACCCGTAGTTATACAATGCGCGGGGCATGTCGGTCACATCTCCGTCTTTCCGCCAGCGCCAGTTCACCCGCACACTCTGGTTATTCAGGGTATACATATTTTCTGCATACATCCGTGCCGTGTTCACAATCATGTTCCCGTAGCGGAAATTAAAGAAGATGGTCAGACCAAAGTTCTTATAGCGTAAATTTGAGCCGAAGCCTCCGTTAACCTTTGGATTGGAGTTCCCCAGGTAAACGATATCCAGTTCGTCAATGTTTCCATCATGATTAATGTCTTCGTAGATGGCATCTCCTCCCCTGAATTGATAGGCATTGCTTTTGCCATACGCAAAATACATCGGAAGGGGATTGCCATCCTCATCCGTGAATACGTTGCCATTTTCATCCCTTGCGACAGGGGCATTCTCCTGAATGCCGGGAATATATTTATTATACTGATAGACACCTTTATACTTGAATCCGTAGATTGACCCGAAAGAGTTGCCTTCCTGGATGCGTGACAGGAAAGAGCCGTTGGTATAATTGAAATCCGCATTGTAATTGGCCAGCACATCGTCTCTCAGTTGCACAATCGTGTTCACATAGTTGGACAGGTTGAAATTAAAATCGATCCGGAAATCTTTCGATACAAATGCGTTATTGGTAAAACAGTTCAATTCCCATCCATTATTAGCCATGGTCCCCACATTCTGCACAGGAACATTATAAAATCCCGATGTGCTTGGTACTCTGAGGTTCTGAAATAAAAGGTCCTCAGTAAGTTTATTATAGAAGTTGATGTCGAGCATAAAACGGTTGTTAAAGAATCCCAGGTCAAATCCGACATTCAACGAGGTGGTCGTTTCCCATTTCAAATCCGAGAGACGAAGCGTTGTAGGACGGGTGGCCACCATATCAATATAGATTCCATACGGTGCATAACGGCTGAAGTGCAGGTATTCCTCCCATGGCTCATTTCCGCTGATCCCCCAGCTCGGGCGAACAGCCAGCATGCTTAACCAGTTCCTGGTAAATTGCATAAAGGGCTCATCGGATATTATCCATTTGGCCGAAATGCCGGGGAAGTTTCCAAACTTATGTTCATTGCCAAATTTTGTACTTCCGTCCCTGCGAAAGGTAAAGCCAAGTATGTAACGGTTCTTGTAAGCATAATGACCTCTTGCCAGCAACGCATTGGAACGGTAAGCATAACGGCTGGACGAAATGCCGCTCAGATATCCGTCTGTTGAAGCTTCAATGATTTCCCTTGAGGGGAGGTTAGAGGTCCAGATGCCCTGACTGGAATTGTTTCCCGTACGGATCTGAACCGAACCATAGAGCAGTATACTATGATCGGTGTTGTTCAGCCTGGGCTGAAAGGTGATGTTATTATCGACCATGACAGTCATGCTTTCTGAATCCTGGCTCTCGGCACGGTTAACCTGTCCGTCGTTCCAGGGAACATTTGAAACTTCACGCGGCAAAAACCGGGTCACCTTGTCGTTATTCACGTCAAACGTCACATACATATTATAACGAAGGGTATGCACTTCGGGATCAAGCAAATCGTACTGCAGACGAAAGGTTGGCAGGATCCGGTAGTTCTTTAAATTATTCCTGGCCAGGTAAGCGAGGGCCACCGGGTTTTTCAAATCGCGCTGGTCGCTATGCAGGTTGGTTGACCGGGAGATGTTATAATACACATCGGTGTTATTGCCATCAAGGTCCTGCTGATACACGCTCACGTTGGGCATTTTGCGGTAAGCTATGCCAAGGAGGTTCTCATAATTCCGGTCGTTGTCGGTATAGGTAAATGATAACTCAGAAATGAATTTGATCCGTTCCGACACGGAATAATCCAGGTAAGCACGTGTGGAAATCCGGTTCATTTCCTGCCCGATGACCGTTCCGGTCTGATTTAAAAAACCACCTGAAATACGAAATCTTGCCTTCTCTCCGCCTCCGGAAATGGTAAGGTAATTGTCGTGTTTAAAACCCGGATGGGTAACCTCGGCAACCCAGTCGGTATTGTTATTAAAGTTTTCGTACTCTGAAAAAGTGGGGTCATACAAAAATTCACGGACATCGGCAGCATTTTCATTTTGTTGAGGATTGAAGTATGCCTGTTTGATCAACATGGTATAATCGTCTCCATCGAGCATTTCCCTCCCCCTGGGCTGCATGGCCCCGGTTAAACGGTAGGAATATTGCACACGGGTGGGTCCCGGCAGACCTTTCTTGGTTTTAATCACCAGGACACCGTTAGCCCCTTTCGATCCCCATACGGCAGTTGAAGAAGCGTCTTTTAACACCGTGATTTCCTCAATGTCATCGGGATTGATACTCAACATGTTTGCATACTGTTCCTGGTTCGCGGTGGCAAAATCAAAAGTCGGATCAATTTCCACCTCATAGGGTATGTTATTGACAACGATCAACGGCTGACTGTTTGCATTAATGGAAGTCGCCCCCCTGATTCTCATGGTGGTACCGGCGCCCGGGTCACCCGAGTTTGCCACGATGTCGAGGCCTGCGATCCTTCCCTGGAGAGCATCATCAATCGAGGTCACCTGGATTCCTTCGAACACTTTGGTATCGATGGTTTGAACCGCTGTTGAGATTTCCCGCTGGGGAATGGCAAAGGTTCCGTCACTATGCTTTTTTTCAGCTACGATCACCACTTCGGAAATCTCCAGCCGCTCTTCCTCCAGGACTGCGTTGATGATTCTGTTGGTTCCAATGTCCTTTGTCTGGGTGACAAAACCGACATACCTGAAAACCAACTTGTTCTCAGGATTTTTAACTCTTAACACATAATGACCGTTAAAATCGGTGATCGTTGCGCTGATAATTCTTTTTTTACTGTCTTCCTCAACGACGGTGGCACTTACCAGGGTTTCCCCGTCTGTTGCGGAAGTAACCGTTCCCTGTACCACCGTACCGGATCCGGTCGCCTGCCCGAACAAATAACAAGGCATCAGCAAATAAAAAAAGAGAATAGTTCCTGTGACTTTAAGTTTCATATTTCTGGTTATTTTATTCAAACCTCAATACATTGTCAATTTGATGAATAACGGCTGTTGAAGAAGTAAAAATGGCTGATGTGGCAAAGTCCTTTCCTGTGCCCGTGCCGTCGACTTCCCTGTATGCCAAAGGATTATCATTAAAAATATAATCGCGTGTCATTATATTATACAATCCATTATCCCTTATCACATGAGCGGTACCGTAGTTTTCGGTTGAGAGCAACAGGTTGTCGCCATCCCCTGTTATTCTGAGCCTGTAATATTTATCCTTGTAAGTGCCGAACTGGGTCTCCAGTTCATTGGTTTTGATCGTGGCTGTCTGATACATTTTATTGACGGGTTCGCCGCTGATATACACTGAATTATCCTGAAAATGGTATCTCAGGAAACGTTCCAGTTTTTTCATTTCGGCATCTTTTAATGTCTGGTCAGTGATCGAATCGATCTGATCCCAATCACTGATCAATCCGTCATCAATGGCATTCTGAATCGCTTCATTGGTTGGAACATATACGGTGTAATTAAACGTATTGAAAAACTTAATATTAAAATCTATCCCGTAATAGTTGGTTTTCTTAACAAACACTTCGGAAGATGTTCCGGTAAATCTATTCAGCAATGCGAAAAACTTGCTGAATTCGGGGGTTTTGCTCAAAGTCTTGTAAACAGAATTTAACGGGGTGTGAATTGGACTGTCGATAAAATAGGTATTCCCGTTTTGCTGTTCAAAAACTCCGCCGGGAACAACATTTATTGATGTACCTCTCAGGATGTCTTCGCCGCCCTGTACCTTCAAATTATTTCCGGTACCTTCCACCCTCAGGGAATTACCATTCTTGGTGAAATAAAAGAGGGAACCCGATTCAACATCCCCAATTACAACGTGCGAATCAAGAAGGTCCAGCAAGCGGTTGGCCAGGAAATCGGCGTTCGTAATCACATTTACCGAGTCACCTGCTTCACCTGTCTCCGGATTATAACGGTAAACAGTGGCATTAACAGTTGAAGTTTCCTGGTTATACCAGTATTTTAAAACTCCCTGCACGTCCTTGGCATAGGCCACAGGATCAATATAATTGGTGAAAAAGTCGTCGGTAGGGACAAAGAAACTGTAACGGCTGACCAGTGAATTTAAATATAAACGGAAGTCGTTCTGACGGATCGCCCAGTTAAATACTTTTGTTTTCTCGCTGAACAGCACCGGTCCGTATACAGATACATAATCATCGGGCGGGTATACTTTTTCTGTCTGGTAAACAACCCCATTGACTCCTACATAAGAGTTGGTGACATCGGACTGACTGATGGGGATCGGAGAATTTTCACTGTCGTTCAATTTATCGAAACGGCTGGGCACCGTTTCGATCAGCGACTCTCTCAGGTGCCTTTTAATAAGGAGCATGATGATATCATCAGGGATATTTTCCCAACTGCCATAACGATCTTTCAGAACCCTTCCGCTTCCTGTTTCAAAGTAGGTCTGCATGGCTGCATCAGAAGGGCATAAAATGGCAGCCATATCAGACTGCAGGGCATTGCCGGAACGTACATAACTGTTCCTCCCCGGATTGAAAGACAATAACAATTCATTGTTTATCAAAGTCCCGTTCGGATACCGGATGGCACCATCATAGGATGAAAAAAACAGTTTTTCAAAGATCGAATCGATTTGTTGTTCCGGATGGATCTGATTGTATGCATTCGTTTGCGTGGCATTATAATAGGGGGCACAGAACCGTTCCAGTAATATGGAAAAAATTTGTGTATTTGGATTTTCATGAATATGCTGAGCGATGTTGACCGGAGGGATCAGAACATCTTCCAGCACGTGAATATATCCATTCTTGCAGGTAATATCCCTTTCAACCACCCGATTATTGAAGATATGCGCATCATCTGCGACACGCTCCACGCCGGTTATCAAACTGAAATCGCTGTTGCTGATCCCGGCATTCTCCAGTGAACTCTGCAGAAAATGCACAATCGGCCATGAAGTGGCATCTTTTAGCAGATACATCCCCCTGTCACGATACCTGTCCCAGAAGGGGCCTTTCGGCAGTGCTTCACCCGATTCGAAGGGAATGGTGTCAAGAACAGAAATCGCTGTGGAACGGCGCAATGCTACCCCAAGCTGTAAACCGCCATCATAATAGTTGGAAAGGGTCTCAATCAAATAGGCATTGTTGATCATCGCGAAATTAAGGATCAGCTTCTTCTGCGCCAGTGATAAACCATTATAACCGGTAACCCCCCAGGGATTATCCTGAAAAAAACGTTCAAAAGCTTCATCATCAGCTGCAAAGAGTGTTTTACTGCCGGTTTGCGATAATATCGCAGTGTATCCAACATCGTCGATTAGCTGAGCGTAATGACTGAAATCCCCGTTCGTCTTCAGATAATCATAAATACTCTCACCGAGCCATTCCGGCTCTACGTCATAATGAGCATATTCATCTTTACAGGAAATAAGCCATAAACCTCCGATCAGCACGATTACTAACAATCTGAGAAGCTGTCGGCAATGTTTCCAGAATCCGTTTTCCATGGGTTATATCGAATTTATGATGGGAGTTAAACTTTTAAAATTAAAAGAACTTTTTACAATTAAAAAATCAGTAATTAAAATTTCGGTTATCCGCATATATTCTTTTTGAAAAGAATCTCTAAAACAATAAATTTGAGTTCTCAATAATAAGAATGAACTTATTGACGGATGTATTTTAAACCGGTGGAATATGAAAAATATAAACAAATAATTAAAATTGTAAATGCAATTGTATATTTATACT
>OMKS01004036.1_pt1 | contig 11313 bp, 9 predicted proteins | sample 1674721 | NCBI WGS metagenome assembly OMKS01 (sample SAMN06264996, study PRJEB25208) | sediment metagenome | isolation source: hot spring sediment | place: USA: California | collected 2014-09-02 | reverse complement strand
TGCAGCGCGTAGGTCGCCATAACTTCGGTGGAGGCGATGACGGCATCGAAGGTTGTGTGCGCCAGCGCGTCTGTGACCAGTCGCCGCATCTCAGGGAGCGGGCGTGTGACCACCGGCGCGAGCGCGAGGTAGCGCGTGGCTTGCGCGAAGGCGCTGCGCTGGAAAGGATCGCACGGCAGGGTGTGGATGGTTTTGCAGAAGGGCAGCGCTGCGGTTGCCTGCGGCTGCGCGGTGTCCCAGGCGAAGGAGAGCAGCGTAACTTCGTGCCGTTGGCCCAACGCCCGCAGGAGGTGATAGACGCGGATCTTGGAGCCGTTATCCGGCGGGAAGGGGAACCAGGTGGAGAGGAAGAGAATACGCATATCAACCCAAAAATTTCCGGTAATCCAGTGTGTAGGTCAACTCGCGGGTACGCTCGCCGATGGGCCGCGCCGGGACGCCGGCGACGATGGTGTATGGGGCGACATCGTGCGTCACGACAGCCCGCGCGGCCACAATTGCGCCCTCGCCAATGGTAACGCCGGGCAGAATCATGGCCTGGGTACCGATGAACGCCCGGTCGTGAATGATGACCGGCTTGCCACGATTCTCAAAAGTGGGGCTGTTGGGGTCGTGTTCAAGGGTGAGGATCACTACACCTTCGGAAATGCTCACATTATCACCGATGGTCAAGCCGCTGCGCCCATCAAGCAGCACCTCGCGGTTGATGACGGTGTGTGCGCCGATGGCGACGCTGGAAGGACAATAGAAACGGCAAAGTCGGTGAATGCTGGTGTGCGGACCAATGGCGACTTTAAGAATGTGGCGATAAAGCCACAGTCGCAGTCCGTGAAACCAGAGATGTCCGGTTTGTTCAGCGAAAAAGTCTACAGCATCATACCCTAGCCAATAGAGCATGTTCAGTAAACGCTTGATGGGTAGAGGTAAGCGTCGCAATAAATGGTTTTGGGGTAACGCTGGCCCGCTCATAGTTCAATTCCGTTTTGGATAACAAATCGCTGATACATCCGGTCCCATTTTGCCCCAGCGACCCAGAAACGCATCACGGAACGCTAACATACGAGCATTGCGGTTAGAAAGACGTTGTCCCTGATGAGGTTTAAGGGTATAAGCAACAATGGATAGACAATTCCTTAAGATCACTTTTGAGAGCAAGCGATATTTTTGGATACCGGACCAATGACGGCTAATAAATAGCAGGTGATTGCGCTGCATATAGTAGTCAATGATTGGCGAAGTTGTGCCCAGAGCAGCAGAAATTTTATGCCATACCAGTGATTCTGGGATTGCCAGAATACAATAATTGGATTTTTGAACCAATAACGACCAATCAGATTCTTCATAGTACAAGAAGAATTCCTCGTTAAGCAATCCTACTTTTTCAAACGTCTCACGTTTAACAAGCAGGGCGGAACCTGGAGCAACGTCCACTTCAAAGGGAGTTTTTCTATGGATATTCTGTATTCTTTCACCAGTAAAAAGGCGGGTGACAGAACCGGTATGGTGATTTACAGCTGCGCCAAGCGTCCAAACATAGTCTGGATCGTCCATAACTGCAATAAGGGGTGTGACCACGCCAACTTTTGGCTCCGATTGTAGTGCAGAAAGAAGCGGTTCCAGAAAATCCGGCGCGACGGTGACATCATTGTTGAGAATGCCGATAAATTCCGCTCCGTGTTCCAGCGCGTAGCGGATGCCCACGTTGTTGCCGCCAGCATAGCCGAGGTTCTCTCCTGTTTCGAGGAATGTCACGTTGGGGTAGGCAGCGCGGATTTGCGAGACAGAATCATCAGTCGAACCATTGTCCACTACAATGATTTCGTAGTTCGGGTAGGTCACGCGCTCAAGCGAGGCCAGGCAAGCCAAAGCGTCCTCAGCATTGTTCCAGTTAAGAACTATCAATGCAACCCGTGCGTTCATGCTATCACACCTTTCGCAGCTCGCTCCAGGTGCGCCGCAACGGTGCGCGATGCTTCGGCCCAAGTCCAGTGCTCTGTGACGTGTTGCCGACCGGCTGCGCCATAACCTGCACACCGGTCAACATCCCCCAGTAACTGTGCGACGGCAGCGGCAAAATCATGGGGGTCGCGCTCAGTTAAGAGTCCCGTTTGTTCATGAATGACGCTTTCCCTGACCCCAGCCTCGCGTACCCCAACTACCGGCGTTCCACAAGCCATCGCCTCTAGCGGAACGAAGCCGAAGGGTTCCATCACGGGCGCGTATAAGACCAATTGGGCCTGATTGTAAAGGCGGATCAAATCAACATCGGCGATCAAGGATTTGATTTCAAGCGTTATCCCACGATGTTGGGCCAAAGTCTCCAAATACGCTTTCTCTGCCGAATCCACAAAGTTACTGACAACGATCAAGGGTAAAAGCCTGGCATCCGGCAATAGCGCCAGGCTTTTGATGAGAAAATCAAATCCCTTGCGTGGATTGAGCGCCCCCACCGAGAGGACGAAATGCTCACGGGGTAGCCCCAACGGGCGGAATTTCTCTGTATCCACGCCCAGGTAGGCAACGTGAGCGAAGATGCCGTAAGTGCGATAGAGCGTCTCGCGGGAGTAGTGCGAGTTGACCAGGACGCGGGTTGCGGCGCGCACATTTGCGCGATCCAAGCGCGCCAGTGTGCGGCGATAAAGTCCCGGCAGGGGATCAAAAAGGTTGCCGAATTGCTGAAATCTTGAGAATTCAGTGTAGGGTCGTGGCACAGGCGGCTCGTGGAGTAAACGCGGTGGCTCCTGGCAATAATACACCGACGGGGTTTTCAAGAACTGTAACAGGCTGGGACTTTGCCCATAGCGGCAATGGTGGACAAAGACACAATCATAGCCAGCGGCATCTATCTGGTAAGCAATGGCGCGTTGCACCCGGCGCAAGCGCAGCAAGTCAAGAGCGCGAATCCCCTGATTCAAACGCCCGAAAGGTGAACGCGCCAGAGGCAACGGGGTGAATGGGGAAACCTCGTGACGCTGAGCATAAGGGCGCAGGTCGCAGAAATCGTGTTCGGCGGTCGAGAGGGTATACACATCCAGCGTATGCTGTTCCGCAAGGCGACGCGCCATTTCGTAAAGGGCGCGCTTGCCGCCGCCGGAGGGGAGGTTGTGGTAGATGGCGAGTCTCACGCTGCTGACTCTCCCCGATAACCAATGACGCGCGCCGGGACGCCCACCACGATAGCATACGGCGGCACGGATTTTGTGACTACAGCACCCGCACCAATCACTGCGCCCTGCCCCACTGTCACCCCAGCTAGAATGGTCGCTTTAGAGCCGATCCAGACATCATCTCCGATGACGACTTCGGCATAGGTCACGCCTTGCTCACCGATTAAACGGTTGCGGTCAGCAAAGTTGTGATTCTCCGCGTGGATATTCACACACTGCCCGATAAGAACATAATTGCCGATGCGAATGCCGCCGCCCGCTCCTAAAACACCGTTGGCGCCAATAAAGACATGCTCGCCTACCTCCAGATAGCCATGGCTATGATCTGCTGGTGAGCCGCCGCAATGCAACCAAAGATTGGACCCAAAACTGCTGTTGCTACCGATGCGCACCCCACGTTCGGAAAGGCAGTGCAGATACGCCGGCCCTTCGATGGTGACATCATTGCCAGCGGTGAGGCAACGCGGGTAGAAGATGCGCACGCCTGGGCCAAGTCCGAAGCGCTTGCCAGCACTCACGCCGCGCCAACGCCACCAGCGTCCCCGCAGCAATTCCAGACGGCGCAACAAGTGCGTTGTCAACCGATCCAGTTTTCCGACTCTACCGGTCATCTGGCTGCCTTTTGCTTGAGCATTGCATTGAAAACTGCTGCTAGTTTGCCGGTCAAGGCCTGGCGTTCATACTGAGCAATCATGTCCCAATCTGGATGATAGTACTCAGCCAGAAAAGCCGGGTAATCACCGGCAATCCGTCGCAAAACAGCAATGAGTTTTTCTGTCTCGTGCGCGGCAACAAAGCATCCCACACCGCAACGTTCAATCAGTTCCGCCGCCACTCCACGCGGGCCAATACCCAGGATGGGCTTACCTGCCCGCAGATACTCAAATATCTTACCTGTATAGAAACGAGACCAGTGCTTCTGTGCACCTAACAACAAAATCAATAGTTCTGCTTCTTGCATCAAAGCTAATGCCTGTGGATGCGGGATAACGGGGCCAAAGACAAATTGTTCTTTATTGGGTGCAGTGGCTTCTAATACACGCGGATCACACCAACCGTGAAAAACAAAGGTAATCTCTTGCAGAGCCTGGGAATCTGGTCCCAATCGCGCTATAGCATCCCCTAGCGGCACAAATCCATCCCAAATTGTTGTTCCTAAATGCACCCAACGCCGCTCTCCAACAGGAGTAATTTGTTCATCAGTTTGGATAACAAAATCCGCTTCATCATACCCATTGGTAATCTCCATTACTTTGGCTGCGACTGTGGGCCCGGCGAGCGTCTGAAGCTCATCCACAAAGCCGATAGAACTAATGACCACCCGATCCGCAGCGCGGAGTGCCAGACGCTCAATGCGAATATCTAACTTGCGACGCAGCCCCTTATCCCGGCAGACGTACTCATCAGAAACCCAAGGGTCGCGCATATCCATTATCCAAGGACGGCCCGTAAGCCACTTGAGCGCCAGCCCGGTGAGCAAGACTGCCCAGGGCGCGGAGGAAGTGTAAATCACATCAATCTGGTGTTGCTTGATAAGTCGCCAGGCCAAAGGGATGATACGCAAAGCCCAGTAGAGTTGCACATCCACCGGCGGATTTTCAATCAAGCGCAAGGGCCAGGTTAAAGTCCTGAAAAGAGGTTTGAGAAGCGGCGGACGGCTTGTAACGGTAGAGGATTCTGTCTCTTCAGAAAGTTGAGTTGGCGGAGACTGCACTGAGGGTTTCCGTCGCAACAACTGTCCCAGGGCCGTGTAAGGCTGCGGATGAGGCGCTGGGACGCGCCAGACCTGCACCTCGTCCGGTAGCTCTTCCAGCAGCGTGGGGTCAAATTGGTGCAGTTGGATATCTTCGGTAGCGGTAATCACATAGGGTTGCCAGCCAAATTCGGGCAGGTACTTGGCGAATTTCAGCGAGCGGAAGACGCCACTGCCGGTGATAGGCGGGAAGTAGTAGGCAATGAACAGAACTTTGCGCATACTATCCCCGCGCTACCTGTTCGATAACTTCAATAATCTGGCGCACCATCCGCCGCTCATCGAATTTCTCTTCGGCAATCGCACGCATCTGGGCCTGCGCCTGTTGTTTATCCGCCTCCGGCAATGCGGCATAGGCTAACAACTTGGCACGCAAATCGCCATCGGTGGTGAAAATATGTTCTGGGGGAAGTACTTCTTCGACACCATCCCAGCAGTGGCTCAGGCAATAACAGCCGGAGGCCATAGCTTCGATCAAGGCTACAGATTGCCCTTCCCAATAACTGTTGGAAATAAACACATCTACAGCTTGTAGCCAGCCCGAGACATTCTCTACATAACCATCAAAGGCTACATACTCCTCCAAACATAATTTGGCAATCAGGTTTTGCATAGCCCACACATATCGTTGTACCTCACCCTCGCCGGCTTTTCCGGCGATGCGTAGAGTGAATGGATGCCCATCTTGGCGTAATTGATACAACGTGAGCAGCATTTCGTAGACGCGCTTAATGGGCAGTAGATTGCAAACCATTCCCAATCGGTAGCTGAATTTACACTTCTTGGGATGAAACTTCTCCAGGCTCACACCATTGGGCACAATCGCCACGTCCCGTAGTGGTGCGTTTGCCAAAGCGGATAGACGATGGTGAATAGCCTCATTCAACACAATCACTGTATCCACATGCGACCATTGCACTTGCGTAGCAGCTGTTGCCAGTTCGACAGAATGGAGCCGGGTTACAATACGCCCACGCCTTGGCAAATGGCTGGCCTGAACAAGCAAGGAACTAGCCCATTCAAAGAAGGTCACATCGTGATAGGCAATGAATTGGTGCAATTGTCTTCTTAGCAACCAATCGTTGACTCGTGTGCCAATCAGAGGCAAACGTACAAAACCAGGCTTGAACCGGTCAACTTGATAGCGTGTATGCAGTTCCGATTCAATAGGGCGCAGAAAGTGATCTATGCCACCTACAATTAAGCCAATTTTCATCAACGGCACACCCTATCCTCGAAACGACTTGTCACGAGAGAGATAGATAAAGAAAACGATCCCTATAATCAGAAAAGCCGAGCCAAAGCCCCACAACACAGGTACCGTCGAGTGCGCAGAACGATGCGCAGGCAACTCTAATGTATGAGAAGATATGAGTGAAGGTGTGGGTTCCTCGGTCGGTAGGAGTGGTGTCGTAAGAGGTGTTTCCTCAGAATGAATCGGCGGTTCGACTCCAGGTAATTCTGAAAGTGCAACCGCAGGAGCGTTGGAGATCACTCGAGAGGTATAGTGCATTGTGGCCGGATTTAGCCAAACGAAGTGCAGTAGATTTCCCTGAGTAATGGCTGCTACCGCAGATTCCCCCCGTCCTATCGGCTCAAAAGATGACCATTGCCTGCCATCCCAAACAGAATGCATTGGGATGGCACTCCCTTCGACAAACAGGTGGATTTGCTGTGCGCTATCTAGTAGCAAATCCACGTAACCTACTAACATGCCGCCATAGACCGGGGCAAATTCTTCTGGAGCAGCCCAGGTAACTCCGGCATCCAACGAGCGCGTGTAATAGCGACCTGGCTGGGTGGCAAGCCAGACAAGATGCAGTTCCTCTTCTCCTAATCCGATAATGGCGGGGTTTCCCTGTCCTGCTCCCCCCAATTGGATGGGTATAGACCAGGACGTGCCTTGATCAAAAGAGTGCGCATAATACACGCCAGTCGGTGGCCAACCATCAGGCAACTGCACTTGCCCCCAGGCAGCGTGAAGCGCACCTTCTGCTGAGACCCAGAGATGTGGCAAACGTACAGCTTCACCTTGACCTGCAACCGCAACCGTGTTAGGGGCGGCCCAATTACAAAGGGCGCTTTCACAATATATATAGGATAAGACAGTGAAATCTGGCGCGCTGGTGTAAACGATATGCAGTATATCGTTCGCATCAATGAATAGACGACTGTCTCCCACGGCAGGAACAACCTCCACCGGAACAGCCCACGCTCGCGGGTCCCGGGCATCATGAGCATGAACATAACTATAATACAGCCCCCCGCTGTGCCAGATGATATGCAAATATCCTCTGGAATCCAGTACAGCAGATGCCGCACTATTATGCCGCTGTATGTCAGGCCCTAGCAGAATATCCACCGGTTCCGACCAGGTGCCTTCGCTGAGTTCCATATAGTAGATGGCTGTGTTTTGCAATGGTGTAATTCCCCAGAAAAGATGCAATCGGCCATCTGGATTAGCGACTAACGCGGGTTGATTCAAAGCCCACGAGGTTTCGAAGGTCTCTGTGTACTCGAAAAGCACAACCGAGTCGGGAAGATCACCCTGGTTGGCCTGCACCTGCTGATAGGCCCCCAAAACTATGCTGAGGCACACTATCCCGATCATAAACTGCTTTTGCCAGGTCAATCGTATCATATTGTCATCCCAAATGCTCTCATTTCAGCCACGCACGCAATAGCGCGGCTGCTTCGCGCCCCATCTTCTCAGGACTAAAATGCTCAACGATGCGTTGATGGTTGTGCGCGCCCAATTGCTCACGCAGTTCAGCATCCCTTGCCAGTGTCAGAATATGAGCAGCCAACATTTCCGCATCACCCGGCGGCGCTAACCAGGGATAACCGGCTTCTCCAACGGCCTCACGGATGCCGGGGATGTCTGTTCCCACTACGGGCAAGCCCGCCGCCATACATTCTAGAACACCATTCGGACACCCCTCAAGACGGGAACTGAAGACGCCCAGGTCCACTGCGGTCAGTAAACCGCCAATATCACCAACCTGCCCCAGAAACCTTACACTTTTGCCCAGTTCTAAATCATACGCCAGGGCCTTGAGCGTATCGTGGGTGGTATCGAAACGCCCTGCCAACAGGAGAATGGCAGCGTGCCCATCCTCTGAGAACCGATCCACCACCTGCCGCCAGGCTTTTAGCAACGTGGCATGATCCTTGAAGTGGTGTAAGTTAGCAACCATACAGGCGACAAAGTCATCCTCGCTCAAGTGCAGTCGCGCTCTCCATGTCGCGCGCTGTTCAATCGGAGCAACGACTTCAACGCCATTATAGACGACGGCGATCCTATCCCTATTAACATGCAGTTGCTGAACCAGAAAGTCCGCCGCATGTTGAGAATTAGAAATAAATCTCGGTGTGAATTTAGCGGATAAATACTCAAGCCGCGTGCCCTTAAAATGCCGACCCTCATCCCGCTGATTCCACACACACAGCCGCGCTCCGCTCAAGCGCCAACTCAACCCACAGATCATATTAGGAAACCAACAATAGGGCAAAAGTAGATCGGGCTTATACTTACGAAGGGAAAGCCCAAACTGGATCGCGGCCCGCACGCGTTCCAAGCGGTGGGGGGGCCAATGGGCTTCCAGCGAGTGCCAGGGGATGTCAGCAGCATCGCATAACTCCGCGACCTTGCCTGGCTCTCCAAAGCCCAAAATGCGCACATCCGCATGATGTGCTTGTATCAGGTAACGGGCCAGTACCAATGCCTGACGCTCCGCGCCCCCGAGGTTGAGACCGGGGAGGACAAAAACCATTGTTCGACCTTTTTGCATCAGTTCACACTACACTTTATCTTTTGCGACAAATAGCCATAGTCATGTGACCGAATTTCTCATCTAGCCATGTTGCTTTATAAAACATATCAACTAGTTTCCACAAAACCGGCACCTTGGTTAATTTTTGAAGCACTGGGAGTTCATCATTGACGCACTTGAAGCCAGAATAGTGAAAATGTCGTAAAACTGAAAACCCCGATTGATAGAGAAGCGCATCAAACTCAGATTCCCTAAAAGCATATTGATAAAACTCGAGTTCTTGAGGTATATGTCCATAAAGGCCTAAAAAGGCTTTGATACGACGCAACACGTTAAAATTGGGCACAGAGATCAAGGCAACACCACCTGGTTTTAATACACGCCAAGCTTCAGCAAGTACTGGCAGGGGACCATCAAAAAGATGCTCCACAACACCAAGTGAGATATATGCCGAGTACCAATGATCTGGAACAGCAAGGCAAGTAACATCCCCCACAGTTACAGGCAAATCCGGCCTAATGGAAACAACTTGCTTAATAGTTCTTTCAGCCCAATCAATACCCTCGATATCATAACCTCGTTGTCTGAGAGCAAGTACATGATACGCAGATCCACAGCCTGCCTCCAGAATTCTCCCTTCCGTGGGTAGATACTCAGTGAATATATCTTTGAAGTAGCCAAGTTCACCTTGCTCCGCCTTTTCATATAATTCGTCTGAGATTTGGACTGCCCAATGCTCATCCCAAAACACAGCGTCTGCAGCACGCCTGTACCACACCAATCTACCGTTTTCGACTCTACGGACAAATGAATTATCGGATAGCATTGCTAATTTTCCGTTACTCCACGATAAGGCTCCACTGAAAAAACCACAATGGACACAAAGCACACTAAGAATTTTAAGGCTTCAATTAACAAAATTGCTATTTCTGCGGCGAGTTGTGCGATATTCTTAGCCTTAACTTAGATTCCTTAGTGTCCTTTGTGGTTAGAAGCCTTTTTTCAGCAGAGTCATGAATGGAGGATTAGCGCCCTTCCCCGTGTGCAAGAAGCGCCGCTCTTTGGAGCGGCGCTTCTGTTACACCCTACTGCGCGGAAACGATCAGTTGTTCATCACCAGGGGCAGGTAGATGAGGTTGTAGAGTTGTGCTTGTGGATAGCCCACGGTCGTATCGGTGACGACGGCGTTGACCGCGCTATCGTAAGTTGAAGTCGCCGTGACCGTGGTCACATCCGTCACCTCGACGTCCGAGAGAGCGGGAATGGTCACGGAGACCAGCACCGTCGCCGACTCTCCCGCATCCAGCGTGACCGCCGCAGGGTAGACCGTCACCAGCCAGCCTTCGCTGGATGCTGCCGCCAGGGTGAAGGTATCAGCGCCGTTCCCCTCATTGATGAGGGTGTGGGCATGAACGATAACCGAACCGGGGAAGCCGCCGCTGGTACGGTTGGGCGCGAAAGTAAGCGCGGCAACCTGCTCGGCGGTCGTCCGAATCTCGGCCACGGCGATCACCGCCGTGTCGTGCTGGGCTGTGGCCCGCACCGTCGCCACATTCAGCGCGCCAGCAAGCGCGTCCGCCGGGATCGTGACGACCACTTCGATCTGGGCGCTGGCCCCCGCAGCGAGCCAGACCGGCGCGGCATCCACCGCCACCGCCCAGCCCAGGGAGCTGTCCACTACGTCAAGGACGAACCAGCCGGCCACGTTGCCCTCGTTGGTCAGGGTCAGGTCGTAGGCCACAGCAACACCGGGCAATCCCGTATCGGAGAGCGGCGTGGGCGCGAGCGCGACCCCCGCGCGGAACCATTCATAGGCCCCCATGTCCGCCTCGCCGCCGACGGGGATCGGGCGCGGGAAGCCATCCAGATCCATCGCCGGGGCAGCAGCGGTGTTCGCCGCGTCCACTGCGGGCGAGCTCTCTTGCAGGCGATAATCCCCGTCGCCGACAAAGAGCGGATCCGCATTGATGTTGCCCGTACCGGCCCAGCCGCCCTCGATGTCGGAGTAGGTCGCGGCGAAGGTGAAGTTGCCGGGATCAGTGTTGCTGAGGGCATCCGTGTGCCCCCAGACGATGGCGTTGGTGAGCCAGAGGTTGACCGAGATGGTCTGCGATCCGGTGATCAGAACGCCGTACGCGCCATTATCGGCGATGGTATCATTGGTGGAGTGGAAAGCGACGTCCCACAGGTAGACGCCATCCGTGTTGCCGGCGATCAAGTTGTTCTCGCTATGGCCCCACAGCGGCTCCCATGTGTCGCCATTGCTCAGCCACAGGCCGCCCCGGAAGGCCGCGCTGTTCCCCACGATCTGGTTGCGCCGCAGGAAGTACTGGCTGTCGTCCTCTCCGTAGATGAAGATGCCGCCGCTGTCGGTGAGCGCGGTGTTGGCGCGGATTTCGTTGTGCTCCAGCACCAACCGAGAGCCGCTGTACATATCAAAGGCCAACCCGGCGAAGCTGTTTTGCGCCTCGTTTGCGGCGATGACGTTGTCCACCATCGTCAGTAAGCCGTTGCTGTAGAGATAAGCGTACAGGCCGCTGTAATTGCCGCCGGTCGTGCCGGTCATGTAAGCGGTGTTCTCGAGGATCTGGTTACGGCGGAAGTCCACCTCGCCGCCGTA
>OMKS01004034.1_pt1 | contig 11319 bp, 9 predicted proteins | sample 1674721 | NCBI WGS metagenome assembly OMKS01 (sample SAMN06264996, study PRJEB25208) | sediment metagenome | isolation source: hot spring sediment | place: USA: California | collected 2014-09-02 | reverse complement strand
TAGTACGGTCTCGTGGGATCGGAGATGTGTATAAGAGACAGAAACTACTCAGTACCTGTTCCGCCAAACAAGGCACCAAGAATTTGGGCTAACGTGGGAGAAATTGAAATTAAAGGTTTCGAATTCTTTATACAGGCTTACCCTGTTAGAATGAATAACTTCGACTGGAAAACATCTGTAGTATTCTCTTCTTATACCCAAAATATTATATCGCTATCAAACGATAAGTATGAGTGGTCGCAACTTGAAGAGGGTTGGCTTTCTGGACCAGGGTTAGTTGGTGACAGAAACTGGACTCAAGTGGTAAAACCTGGCGTACCCATTGGAACTTGGTTTATGCCTGAGTTTGCAGCCTTTTCGCACGATGGGAAATACTTGTTTTACACTGCAGCTGGTGGCGTAACACGAGAAATAACAAAAGCCGAACGCAGAGTGGTTGGTAATGCGCAGCCCGATTTTGAAATTGGATGGTCAAACTACTTTACTTTCTTTAACAATTTCGACCTTAATTTTAATATTAGAGCAGTATACGGATACGATATTTTCAATACCACGAAGCTTATTTTTGGAAATACCATTTGGCTTCCAGGACAAAATGTGCTTGAAGTTGCTCTTGAGGAAGAGGCCAATGGCCTTAATGATAACCCAAAACCAAGCAATTATTACCTTGAAGATGGCTCATTTATTCGCCTCGACAACATTTCGCTTGGTTACAACCTGAAGAATGTTACTGGCTTTAAAAATGTTAGATTCTACTTCGCATCTAACAATCTTTTAACTATCACCAAGTATTCGGGAATCGATCCAGAGATATCTTTTGATGGGCTATCCTTTGGTCTCGACCAATTTAATGTATACCCCAAAACTCGAACCTTTACTTTTGGTGTAAACGTAACTTTATAAACAAATTGTTATGAAAAAAATACTAATTGCAGCAACCGCATTCTTATCAATGGTAGCATGCACTGATCTTGATGATGTGCTTTACGATAGAATACCTGAAGATGAGTATACAGCTGACCCAACTCTTAAAATGATCCCTATATACAAGCCACTTCAGAACATGATTGATGACAATGGTAACTGGTGGTTTGCTCAGGAAATTACAGGCGATGGTGTAGTTTGTCCTGTGCGAGGAGAACACTGGGACGATGGCGGGAAATGGAGAGTATTGCACAGTCATGAATGGGACAATAACGTAGAAACGGTAAACCGAATGTGGGGTCTTTTTTACGAAGGCGTTGTTGAGGCAAACAAGTTCATAGAAGAATTTGAACCCCAAGCGGGCGATGAAATTATTGACCTTGCCTTGGCTAAAGCCAAAATAATGAGGGCTTATTACTACTACCTACTCATAGATAACTATGGGGATGTACCATACGTAACCTCATTCTTAAATGCCGAGGATAGACCCTACAAAACACCTCGTGCCGATATTTTTTACAGCATTGTTGAAGAAATTGAGAATAATGTTCTTCTGCTAAACGATGGAGTTTCAAAAACGGCGGTTACAAAAGGAATGGCTTATTCGCTATTAGCAAAGTTATACCTTAACCATGCCGTATATACTGGCACTGAAAACCCTGAGTATTGGGTTAAGGCAGAACAAGTTTGCAATAGCGTAATTAACCTAGGTGTATACAGTCTTGAGGGAAATCCGCTTGCCCCTTTCATTACCAACAACGAGTTATCGCCAGAGAATATTTTTACCATTCCTTTTGATGAGGACAACTACAAAGGCTTTAGGCTACACATGCGCACCCTGCATTACAATAGCGACCAAACCTTTGAGATGAAAGCAGGGCCTTGGAACGGTTTTGCCGCCACTGAGCTTCAGGTCGATCGTTACGATGATAACGACCTAAGAAAAGCTGGTTTGCTAATTGGCCAGCAATACGATTCACAAGGCAATGAGCTAACCGATCCAACTGCCAATGCACCTCTTGTTTTTACAAAAAACATCCCTTTTTTGATAATGGATGCAGGAAATTCAACAGTTGCACAAATGCGTATGTCGGGTGCTAGAGTTGTGAAATTTGAAATTAAAAAAGGAGCGAAAGAAAACCTTAGCAACGATTTCCCCCTATTCCGCTATGCCGATGTTTTGCTTATGAAAGCCGAAGCCCAACTTCGACAAGGGAATACGGTAGATTTTGATGAAATTGATCAGATTCGAACCCGAGCAAATCTTGAAGTTGGGAATGCTTGGGATAACCTTGATAATCTTTTGGAAGAACGTGCCCGCGAAATGTTCTGGGAAGGGCATCGTAGGCAAGATATGATTCGCTTTGGCAAATTTAACAATGCTTGGTGGGAAAAACCAGCAAATGGGCCAGAGTGGAACACATTCCCAATTCCACAATGGGCTATTGACGCAAACCCCAATTTAGCAGAATAAATTAATTAATATTAAACAATCATTTACTAACAAAAATTCAGAATTATGAAGAGAAAAGCGTTTAAAAGTTTACTTAAACTTTCGTGGGTAATGCTTGCTGCATTACTAGTTTTTACGGCATGTAATAAAGATGATGATGACAAACCACCAATTGGTGATATTGTTGAGGATGGATTCTATGTAAAAGGTGCTGGTACAGCCCTAACTGATTTCGATTTTAAAGGCCTACTAAAGGTTACCCGGAATGAGGTAACTCAGGAAGATCGTTCCGAACTTCTTGAACTATTTGTTCCTGTTCAAGCGGGAGCCGATGGATTCAACATTGTAGAAGTTTCTGGAAAAGTTACAAAAGTTTACGGCCCTGGTGATGACTTCGCAGAGATTACTGGTGAAGATTTAGATGTTGAAGAGCCAAACGAAGGCCTCTGGAAAGGTTCATACGTTGAGTCAACCACTCCTTTTACAGTTCCTGAAGATGCTCTTTATCATGTTGTAATTGACACTGAACTTGGTGTTGTTGCCATTGCTAAAGTAGTTTGGGGCGTAATTGGTGCCGCAACACCAAACGGTTGGGATAGCAGCACAGCATTAACACCTTTAGCTTTCAACCTCAATGGCATGGACTTTACGGCAGAAGAGGTTATAATGAAAGAGAATGAGTGGAAATTCCGTTATTCAAACGGTTGGAAAATTATCCTTGATGCCGACTATGATCTAGGTGATGGAAAAAAAGGCATTAAAGTTAATACTAACTTTGGCCAAGCAGTTGATAATCTTATTCCTGGCGGTGGAAATATCTTTAATGATGTTGCTGGCAAGTATACCATAACCATGAGCTATTCTTTAGCTGACGGTCACGCTGCTACCTTAACAAAAACTGGTGACTTAGACATAACCGATTGGTCAGATATTACCTTTGATCTATTCGGAGATGGTGTATCATCTGACAATGCTACTGCTGTTGAAGACCCAAGTGGCTGGAATTGGGGTTATGCCGTTACAGCTGACAATGATGGTTTACCAACTGCTGACGGTTTTGTTTACACTTATCAGTGGACAAACATACAACTTAACGTTGCTGACGGAGAAGGTTTTGCTGTAAGAAGCGTTGTAGACGGCACTTATAACGTTGACGTTTACAGGTATTCAATTATCGACTCTTTAAGAAGTGATCTCGATGTTATTGGCTCTACTACAAATGGCTTTGGTGATGTTAACTTCAATGTTTTAGCCGATGGAAACTATGATGTTTATCTTGTAATTAATGCTGAAGAAAACGATAAGGCAAAATTAACCGTTGTTCCAACTGGTGCATACTTTGGCGATTACTGGACAATAATTGGCGATGCAACACCAAATGGATGGACTGATAACAAAATGTTCCCTAATGCTGATGGAACTGAGTGGACATGGACAGGTGATTTAGTTGAAGGTCAATTTAAATTCAGAAAAAATGCCGATTGGGCTGAACAAATCGGTTATAACAGTACCGATGCTGTTTGGTACTTCGATGGTAATGCAGATGCATATATTATCACAGCCGATGACGAAGGAACTTACACTATCGTTCTTGATAGCGAAACACCAGATGTTACAATGACACCATTATAGTTTAAATACACTAAAAGTGAGGACCCCAATTGGGATCCTCACTTTTTTTAAACCCTTTATTTAGCATGAAAAAGTTTATACTACTATCATTAATCTTCCTATCCTCAGGCCTATTTGCGCAAATATCCTCTAACCCACCCTTACCTACCGATGCCGACGAGGTGGTTATCACATTCGATGCGAGTGGTAGCGATCTGGCTGGCTATTCCGGAAATATTTATGCTCATACGGGTGTTAAAATTCAGGGTGAAAGCGAATGGCAATACGTTATAGGTGAATGGGGCGACAATAATGTTCAGCCAATGCTTACACAGCAGTCACCTAATGTGTACACGCTTACAATTAATCCCTCGGTTAGGGAGTTTTATGGCGTGCCCGACGAAGAGATTATTACACAAATGTGTTTTGTTTTTAGAGGACAACAAAGTACAAACCCACCACAAACCGAAGATTTGTTTATTGATGTGGTTCAGGAAGGGTTAACGGTTAGCATTAGCTCACCCCTTTGGGAAGAGCCTTTCTATAGCGTTGGCGAAGATATTTCGATTTCAGCATTAGCAAATAACTCCGAAAGCATTACTCTTTTTGTAAACAATACCGAAATAGCTAGTACAACTGAAAGCGAGATTTCACATACATATTCGGTTTCGAACTATGGTAAACAATGGATTAAAGCAGTTGCAACATACCAATCCGATATTGCCGCCGATTCGGTATACTTTTACGTACTTTCCGATGTACCAACCGCTGAACTACCCGAAGATGTTATACCTGGGGTAAATGTTACGGGTACAAATGAGGTTACGCTTGTACTACACGATCCTGCTGCCCAAAAAGAGTTCGTTTTTGCCATTGGCAATTTTAGCAATTGGGAGCTCGATGATGCTTACCTAATGAACCGCACCCCCGACGGCAAGCATTACTGGATAACAGTTGCAGGCCTAGATCCTACCAAGGAGTATATCTATCAGTACTGGATTGATGGTGAGATTAAAATAGCTGATCCTTACACCGAGAAGGTGAGCGACCCATGGAATGACAAGAACATCAGTAGCACAACCTACCCTAACCTAATTAGCTATCCCGAAGGAAAAACCACGGGAATTGCTTCGGTTCTTCAAATTGCACCCGAAGAGTACCAGTGGGAAGTAACCGATTTTGTTGCTCCACCCAAGGATGAACTGATTATTTACGAGCTGCATATCCGCGATTTTGTTGATGACGATTACATCATAACTGTTCTCGATAAATTAGATTACCTCGAAACCCTTGGCGTAAACGCCATTGAGCTAATGCCCATCAACGAGTTTGAGGGTAACGATAGCTGGGGCTACAACCCAAGCTTTTACTTTGCCACCGACAAGGCCTACGGTACTAAAAATAGCTACAAAAAGTTTATCGACGAGTGCCACAAAAGAGGAATTGCAGTAATTATCGACATGGTGCTAAATCACTCTTTTGGTCAATCGCCATTTGTACAAATGTACTTCGATGAGAATGCAGGCGAATGGGGACAACCAACTGCAAACAATCCTTGGTATAACCAAACCTCGCCAAACAGCGCTTACTACTGGGGTTACGATTTCAACCACGAAAGCCAGTATACAAAAGATTTAGTGGATAGGGTAAATAGGTACTGGTTAGAAGAATATAAAGTGGATGGCTTCCGTTTCGACTTTACCAAAGGCTTTACCAATACCGTTGGTGATGGATGGGCGTACGATGCCAGCCGAATTAGTATACTAAAACGCATGGCCGATGAAATTTGGAACGTAAACCCTAATGCTTACGTTATCCTCGAGCACTTTACCGCAAATAACGAAGAGAAAGAGCTTGCCGAATACCGAAGTAACGAAGGTTTGGGGATGCTTATCTGGGGCAATATCAATTACCACTACAACGAGGCTAGCATGGGTTGGTTAACTAACTCCGATTTTAGCGGTGTATCCTACAAGCAGCGGGGTTGGAGTGTACCTCATCTTGTTGGCTACATGGAGAGCCACGACGAGGAAAGGCTAATGTTTAAAAACCTTGAGTACGGGAATAGCTCAAACCCAGAGCATGATGTAAAAGATATTGAAATTGCGCTAGAACGTCAAAAGCTTGTTGGTGCCTTCTTCTTTACCATACCAGGCCCAAAAATGATTTGGCAGTTTGGCGAATTGGGATATGACTATAGCATAAACCATTGCCCCGACGGATCAACAAGCGGAGGCTGCAGAACATCGCGCAAACCAGTAAGATGGGATTATTTTGACTCGTTGAATAGACGAAGCCTTTACAATTACTGGGGCGAACTAATAGCGCTGCGAAAAGCTTATCCAACTTTTAACACCGATAACTTTTCTGTATCGCTTTCGGGTGCTGGAAAAAAAATTATACTGTTGCATGATGATATGAATGTAGTAATTGTAGGTAATTTTGATGTTACCGAAAAAAATCTTTCGTTTTCGTTCCCCAATACAGGTCAGTGGTACGAGTACTATAGTCAAACCGAAAATCAATTCGATGCTGTTACGCAAACATTCACAATGCAACCTGGTGAGTTTAGAATGTATACAACACAGTACATAAATAGAGATGATTACATTTTAAACGCAAGTACCAATCAGCTTTTGTCAGCGAATACTAGTTTCCAACTTTTCCCTAACCCAGCAACAAGTACATTAAACCTTAAATACTACAGCGTGAATAATCAACCTATTAGTATAAGCCTAATTGATTTAAGCGGAAGGCACATTGCTAATATTTACAATGGAAACCTGCAAAAGGGTGATAATATTATTGAGTGGAATAGACCACAGCACATTAAACCTGGTGTATATATTGTTATAGCTAAAGGAGCAAGAATTAGCTCGGCACAGAAGCTAATTTTGCAATAATCGCAAAACCATTAGCAAAATGGGCAGTTCGATTTTAAGTTGAGCTGCCCATTTTTTGTTTATCATCCGTTAAAAACTGATTTTGTTACTAATTTAGCCTCAGAAATTTCGCGGAAATATAAATAATGGTAAATCGTTTAATAGCAATAGTTTTTGCCCTATTTGGCTATTCTTTGCCAAGCATAGCAAGTACCGATACAACTGCTACAACCTCTATGCATGGTTTTGGGCTAAAAGTTCATTCGGGTGTACTCCAGTACCACCATAAGGAGATGGCATTACTCCGAAGCAAACCATCATCGGCAATAGAAATATCCTACACAATAAAGTCGAACGGAACAAGGCTGTGGCATAATTTCTATTCGTACCCCCAATATGGCTTTGGTTATATTTTTATGGATTTGGGTAATCCGGAAATTTTAGGCTATTCACACGCCCTCTACCCTTTCATAAATCTTCCTGTATACTCGCCTAGCCAAAGGCTTAAAATAGGCCTTTATATTGGCTCAGGGCTTGGATATATTACAAAAACATACCACAGAACCAATAACTTTAAAAACACGGCCATATCGTCGCATTTAAATGCGTTTATTAACCTAGGTACAACGCTTAGCTATTCTTTGAGCAGGAATTTCGATATTAGCTCGAGCGTAAACTTAATGCACTATTCAAATGGCACCTATAAAAAGCCTAATTCGGGACTTAACTACTCATTTTTTTCAGTTGGGGCTAATTATTTCCTACCCTATCAATCTATGATTTCAAAAAAACCGAGCAATTTTCCTACTGAGAAGCATAGGTTTTTAGCCTTTCTCATAGCAACACAAAAAGAGGTAAAAGGGGCTGGAGGCCCAAAATACCCTGTTGCAGCGTTGTACCTTGAGTATAGCTATCCGCTTAAAGCGCTTTGGCGTGTTGGCTTATCGGCCGATTTTATGTACGATACCTCGAATAAGTTTATTCTAGATTATGAAGGAGTTGAGTGGAACAGCCCATGGCAGATTGCCAAAGGAGGGCTAATGCTAAATACCGAATTTTTGCTCAATAGGCTTTCGGCAATATTTGCTTTTGGAACATACGTATACAATCTCGATTCGCAAAACGGTATAGTGTACCAAAGGCTTGGCCTACGTTATAGGGCGAGTAACAGATTCTTTTTAAACGTTTCGCTAAAAACGCATTGGTCCATTGCCGATTACCTTGAACTGGGAATTGGCTTTAAACTCATATAAAAACTATGAAAAGCATTAATTTTATTTGGGTTATACTAATTGGGGTTAGCTTAATACAAACCTCATGCATTACTAGCTTGTTTGATACTGCCGGAAAGTTTACCACCATTGAGCGTAATGCCGATAGCATTATTGGCATAAAAATGTACGATAGGGTAAATGTTGAAATAATTCAGGATACAGTAAACAAGCTTTTTATTACAGGACCCGAAAATTACCTTTCAAGGGTTACTACCTCTTTTGAAATGGGAAGTTTAACCATTGAAGACAACAATAGCTATGGTTGGTACACTGGTTACGACATTGAGCTTACGGTAACCATTCACGTTACCCGCTTAAAAAGCATATACTACGAAGGGGTTGGTAATATATTTTCAGCTAACACTTTGGTAACCGATTCGCTTAAAATACGATCGGAGAAAAGTGCAGGAGATATTAATTTGCACATTAACGCCAGCTACATCTATTGCTATTTTAATCAAAGTGCTGTAGATGCTAAAATGTTTGGAAATGCAACACGAGCCCATTTACAGATAAACGGTACCGGTTTTATCAGGTGCCACGACTTACTAACCAATTATTGCTGGGTGCATAATCAGGGGTCGGGCGATATATTTGCGAATGCAAGCAGCTCAATTTCGGGAATTATTGAGGGGGCAGGAAATGTGTTTTACACTGGCAATCCAACAAATACTTCGTTTGCCATTCAGGGAAGAGGAACAGGCAAATTTATTGAGTACTAAAAGGCTGTATTAAAAACCTAAAACTATAATTACGAGCGTTTATTCGCAATTAAACCAGAAGCCTTCAATACAGCCTCACCAAAAAGCTAAATTACTTAATAACCTCAGTTATAACTTTTGAGGCAATTGTCATTGGAACATCCATATTCTGACCACCCATATCGGCCGATAGGTTTCCTGAAATGTTCTGATTAACGGTTGAGCTAATTATCTTTCCAGTACTACGCTCAATGCTTATAGTACCCGACTGTGTTCCAAACAAATTAAAAGTTGCTTCTATGCCTTGCATGTTCGACTTATTTCCTGGTTCGGTTACAATTGTTGAGGTTACCTCTAAATCAACTTTATCAGCAGTAATAGCATTAACAACGTAGTTGTTTATAACGTTTAGGGGAAACTGGGTAACCACGGCCTGATTTTCAGTCCATTTTGATCCAACCTTAATTACTTTCTCTGGATACTTAATAAATGATCCGCCAAACATTTGCTTCATCTGCTCATCGTTAAAGCTTTGCAATAAGCTCTGCCTCATTTGACCTTTCATGGCCTCGTTGTCGCCAGCAAGTTCGCTAATCATCGACTCAATCATTGCTTCAACTCCGCTAACCTCAACAATTTCGCCTTTAGGCGAAAAGGTAACATTAACGCTTTGGCCTACCAAAGCAGCAAATCCCATTAGCTGTGGGTTTGCAGGAGCCAAATCCTCTTCGGCTGAATCGAATGCGATATTCATACCTCCTGCAGCCATATTTATGGCAACTCGGGTATAAGTAATTTGAGTTACAAAGTTTCCGATAGCATTAACATCGTTAACATCAATGGTGTACTCAAATATTTGGTTCTGGTTAACCGTTTGTTCCATGCCTCCCATCTGTTGCGTGGTGGTTTGCTCAATGGTTGCTCTGTATTTAGTTACATCGCCCTTTTTTAGGTTGAATTTCAGGTCAACATCGTTTGCAGAAAAACCCATTGCCGATACAAGCATAAAAGACATGATCAAGCAAATTGTTTTGGCTGTATATAAAATCCGTGTCATTTTTAAAAAAGTGTTAGTTGAAAATTAGGTTTATAGCTATTTCAAAGGAAAGAAAAAATAGTTAGCAAACCAATAAATGAGCAAAAAATTTTACTTACGATTATCGACCTTTGAGATAATTGGATGGAGTAATCCCTCCATGCTGGTTAAAACAGCCTTTACTGATCCAACCAAAATTTTTGCTTCAACCTGAATAGGAACCCTATTTAAATCGTCGGTTACCCAAACAACCAGATCTTCTCCCCCTTTAAAAATTGTTCCTTCAACCAGCAATGCGCTAAACTTAATTGTATTGTATACTTCGCCCGATCGAGTTTCGAGTCTCTCTTTACCTAAGTACCTAATGTGCAAATCGAAAACCTCATTATCAATGGCCATTAAAATAGGAATTGTATCACCTTTCGCATAGCTCTCAAATCTTATATTCCTACAGTAATAGATTGCGCTAAGCACATCGAAAGTGCAGGGTTTTAGCGGTAAAATTTCTCTTTTATATCGGCGCTCGCTGGTTTGGCTAATAATATCGATTGTGGAATCGGCATAGCTAAAAAGGTAACGGTTATAGGCTTGGTAACCTCCTTCGTAAGTATCGCGCTCAAACCAGTATGGTAAAATAGTGTTCGGATTAACAATTGACTCGAATCTATCGCGCACCTTAAAAAACCAATCGTACTGTTTTAGGCTCCATCCGGTTGATTTTAAATGATATGCAGGGCTACCCATATACATGGTATCGTTAACTACAAACTCTACATCGCCAGCGTTAACCCATATAAAGCCCCAATTGTAAACCGCCCTATAGGTAACGCGTTCGCCACCAGTAAAATTCACATTAGCAATACTGCATTCCTGAGCAAATGCAATACTGAATAACAGAATTCCAAAAAATATACTGAGAATACTTTTTTGCCAACTCATTTAATTGAAACGATTTTATACCTAACGAAACAACCTTTAATAGCAAATGTATAAACTAGCTCACAATTTTCGCCAATTTTTCCATTGCAGCAATAATTAAGAACCCAAATATGGCAAGTGCTATGGCAATTATAACCTCAGATGAAAACGCATTGGGCAAAAATAAATCGTACCCTTGTACAATAGGATTTCCATCTTTAAAAACTACTTCGCCAGCAATATCTGTTCTAAAAATCTCCTCTTTCCATGGCCAAAGAATACTAAGCGAACCAAGAATAAAACCAGTTAGCAACGCAATGGTTTGATCTTTAAACCTTTTATATACCCACGAGAGAATATGAGACAAAGCAATAACTCCAACAATTCCGCCTAAAATAACTGGTAGCAATACTGATAAGTTCCCTTGATTTACAGCATCAATCATAACTCTGTCTCTTATACACATCTCCGAGCCCACGAGACCGTACTAGATCTCGTATGCCGTCTTCTGCTTGAAAAA
>OMKS01004033.1_pt1 | contig 11320 bp, 11 predicted proteins | sample 1674721 | NCBI WGS metagenome assembly OMKS01 (sample SAMN06264996, study PRJEB25208) | sediment metagenome | isolation source: hot spring sediment | place: USA: California | collected 2014-09-02 | reverse complement strand
GGTAAAAACCGCGCTCACCGAGAAACTCGGCAAACCAGACGCGTGCACCCTCGAAGGTCTCGGGCCTGGGCTCCAGAGGAATGGTCTCCATGGAGTCATTCCCGCGGATGAACTCGCGCAATGCGCCGGTGCTGGTATTCACGTCCCAGACCCACCGCGTCATCAGCGGTATACGGTCGGGGTCGCGAAAATGCAGCAGCTCGGCGGCGAGATCCCAGATCGCGCGCCTGGCCTTGCGATGTTCCTTGTCTTTCGGCACAAGCTCGCAAAAGGCGGCCATACGGTCACCAATCGAGCCCTCGCCATACACGAGATCGAAGACTGCGGTCTGCAGATCCTCTTCGCTCAGTGCGGCGAAGACTTCGCCAAGCTTGCGCCGTGCCGGAAACACAGTTTCCAGCACAGCATTAAAACCGTCGCGGCTGAAAGCGGCTTCCGTCTTTTCGAGCGGCAAGAGACGCTGGAAGAGCTCACGCTTGAGACCCAGGGCCTCGGCAAACACTTCCAGACTGCTGTCGCGCTCAGACACGAGACGCAACAGGTCATCAAGCTTGCTACCCGCGATATCCTTATCGAACGCAACCTCGAGCTCAGCCGGGGCAATGGCGTCGCCACCGCCCCCGCCCGAGGATTTAGCCTGCTTTCCGAACCAGAGCATTCAGATCCGCAACTGCACGCGAACCGGCGGCAGCACCCTGGGAAATGGCGTCGTCGATCGTTTCCGGACCGTACGCCGCGCCACAGGAATAGATACCCTTACGGGTCGTGCCACAGGTGTTGGTGTAGTGCTCGGCACGCTCGATGAAGCCATGCTTCTCGAGACCGACGCCGAAGATCTTGGAAATTTCCGGGTTGTCCTCGTTCGGATCCATGCCAATGGCGTGAACCACGATATCGAACGGGATGATGATCGGACGCTTGACCAGGGTATCTTCACCCTTGACGAGCAGACGACCATCGGGGGCCTGGGTCACTTCCGCGATACGAGCCTTCACGAACTTGGTCTTGAATTCTTCCTGGGACTTCCAGTAGAACTTGTCTTCATAAAGACCGAAGGTACGGATGTCCATGTAGTAGATGAACACGTCCGTCTGCGGCGAGATTTCCTTGATTTCCATGGCCAGGTTGGCGGAAACGGTGCAGCAGATCTTGGAGCACCATTCACGACCGATCTGGCGATCACGGGAACCCACGCAGAGCAGGATCGCGACACGCTCCGGCACGCGGCCGTCGGACGGGCAGGCGATCTTGCCGCTGGCAACCATCTGCTCCATCTGGGTGGTGGTCAGCACGTCTTCATACGTGCCAAAGCCCCACTCCGGCTTGTTGATGGAGTCAAAATGGGTGAAACCGGTAGCCAGGACGATAGCGCCCGCGCCCACCTTCTCACCATTGCTCAGCGTGGCGGTGTAGTTACCAGCCTCACCTTCGAGCTGGGTGACCTTGGCGTTCTTGTGAACGGTGACGCTACCGTCGGTTTCCACACGGCTAACCATGCGACCGATGGCGTCTTTCGCCCATTCACCGGAAGGAACCAGCTTGGCGTAACCCGACAGAATCGGGGCGCCGCCGAGCACTTCTTCCTTCTCGACCATAACCACCTTAAACCCAGCCGCGGTAACGCTGGATGCGGCCGACAGACCCGCGGGGCCCGCGCCGACAACAAGCACTGTATCCTGCATTAAGCCTTACCCCCATAAGCAAGTTCGGGATTGTACAGGTACTCAATGTTACCTGCCTCAACTTCCTTCAGGTATTCCTGGAAGCTTTTCTTGGCCTCACTCCAGCTCATACCCATCTTCTCGACGAGGTCCTCGCAGGGAGAGGCGTGCCACTGAAGCTGCACGATCTTAAACGGATCGGCGCCGCAAGCCAAGGCTGCGAACTGTACTTCAGCCATGATCGGAATCTGGAAGTTCTGACCGTGCGCCTTACCGATCCACTGGTTCTTGTCCATGGTGGTGACGCAACCGGTGTCGTTGGCCAGCATCACATCGGCGTTGGCTTCTTCGCGCGCCACGCGGATCTTGCGATCCATGGTGAACGAACGGGTGAACTCACGCTCGGAGATGATGTGACGGAAACCGAAACCGCAGCAGTCGTACCAGGTGGAGTAATCGATCACCTGGGCACCCAGGGCCTGAGCGGTGGAGGTGATGATCGCGGTACGGTTACCACCGAGAACGGTCGGATCGTAAACCGCATCCTCGTGCACCATCTTGTAGTAATGGCAGGCAACGTGGGCGGTGGCACGAATGTGGGACACGTCGATCTTCTGCAGCTCGGACGCGATGCGGTTGCGCATCACGTGCACCCACTCGGAGTAGTGGATGATCTCTTCCGGGATGACCAGCTTGCCATCGACCAGGCGACCCAGCTTGCCAAGGATCTTGGTGACCTTCTCGCGCAGCTCGGCGGATTCGACCAGGTACTTGCGGATTTCCTTGTAGTTACCAAAGGAGGTACCGCAGTGAACCAGCGGGTAGAAGTGCCCCAGCTCGAACCCATGCTGCTTGCCGGACACGTAGGCCTGGTGGAAGTTACGCAGGAATACGGCCGCCAGGGCTTCCACGTTACCGATACCGGAGCCGTGATAGTTCCAGGCGGTGCAGGAGGTCTGGTCGGTTTCGTCGAGATAGTCGAGGCCCGGCTTGTAGCCGAACTCGTTCATGAACCAGATGAGCGAGGTCGGATAGCCCGGGATGTTGCCGCACTGGCCGCAGGACTTGTGATGCCACAGCTGACGGGTCGGGACCTTCTTGTCCCAGCCGAACAGCGTCTTCACCATCTTCGGGTCGTGCTCGTCGCCGATGCGGTGAATGATGATTTCACCTTCCTTCTCGAGCTCATACATGTGCTCGCGAATATCATCCATGCGATCACCCAGATCGATGGAACGGCGGTCAACGTGCTTGCGCACCCAGTCGGTGGCACGAATGGCATCTTCGCGGGAGAGGTCGGTTTCCTGGAAGAAGGAACCGTGACCGGCAACACCCTGACCTTCGTTTTCCGGAGTCTGATCTGTGGGGTTCATATTGAGTCTCCTCTTGTCTTGTTCAGCAGTCGCTAGCGAACAACCAAACCCGATTAATCGTCGTCATCCTCTTCCTGTTCTTCGAGCCAGTCTTCGTAGTCTTCACGCTTTTCGTCGATGAAGTCTTCGATAACGTCGAACAGGTTCTCATCCATCAGTTCGAGTGCGTCGAGGACGCCGGTCATCTCCCAGATGGTATACATCTCAACCGAGGTCTTGAGCGACACTTCCCACGCGGTCTCGACGGTCTGCAGGGTCTTGACCGGGATAGCCTTGCGCAGGATGTTCAGATCGCCTTCCACCTTCTGGATGTTGGGGCCCCAGTCAGGGAAGTGATCGGGCTGGATCATGTCCGGAGACAGCTGGTTGCCGGTCGTGATCAGCTTGAGCATGACGCGACCAAAGGGACGCAGCACGTCCTTGGCGGACTGCATTTCATGCTTGATGGCAACCTCGCGCATGATCGCGACGAGACCGCCCGGGGAATTCTTGAAGGGGCAACGCGCCGCACAGGTCATGCACTGGGCGCAGGCCCAGATCTTTTCCTGCATGGCATCGTAGATCTGCTCGACGTTTTCGGTCCACAGAAGCTGAACGATTTCACGCGGGCTGTAATCGTAGAACTGGGCCGACGGACAGGTCGCCGTGCAGATACCGCAGTTGAGGCAGCCGTTCAATTCGTGGTCGTAACGGAAGTCGCCACGAATGTCGTCGTAGATCTGCTGCATTTCAGCATAAGTCGCCATAGATGCACCTCGTTCGAGTGGTCCTTAGCTCGGTAAACCCTAGCAAAAAGCTCAACTTTTCGAGTTTGCCAGAGTATACACGAAAGTTCTGAACCTCAACCAATTACCGCATGAATACCAATGTTATCCATGCATGAGAGTTCGCCTCACCCAGCATACGCCGGGGGAAGCCGCTATCGCGGCCCGAAACACCACCCCGGGCGCGGGATCACCGGCACTCCGAAGCAGCAGGATTACGGCCATAAAAAAGCCTTGATATCAAGCAATACCAAGACTTTCCAAAAAACTACCTCACACGCGCGAGTCGAGCAGTCGATGCACGCCACTCGCGCTGGCACCACCCCACGACAGCGCAACCGCCTGGCGGCGATACACAAAAACAGCGGATTTTTCGTGGAAATCAACGCTCATTGCTGCACACGCATCTACGGTGTCGGGGATGCCCCTGAAAAAAAGTCCGGACCTTATATGCCAAGCCATTGCAAAACGCAAGACTTGTCATATGCCTGAAATCTTGCTCACGCACCCTCGAGCGACAGCTCGGCCAGCGGTCGGCCACTGGCCGCCCAGGCCATGATGCCGCCCTGCAGGTTGTAGACCTCGTCAATGCCGTGCTGGGCAAGGAAGGCACAGGCCTGCGCCGAGCGGGCACCGCTCTGGCAGTAGAACACGAGCTTGCCCGCACTGCCGGTCAATTCGTCGAGCCTGAGCGGGATCAGGTGCAGCGGCAGCGGTTCCGCGCCTTCGATGCCGCCGCGCGCCATCTCGGCCGGCGTGCGCACGTCGATCAGGCGAAATGCCTCACCCTGGGTGCGCCACTGCTCGAGCGTGGCCACATCGATCTCGTTAAACCCGAACATACGACCCCTGCAACCGGAGGTGAATTCATTAGCAAATCAGGATATTCTGCTGGCCGGACTCCGTGGCCGTCAAGTCTTGGGCCGCGGAAAAGGGAGCGGCATCGCGAGAATGATTCTCAACAACGACACTATATTATATGTGTGCCGGCATGAACTCACGCCGGCCGCCGATGACCGGGGAAATCGGAATTGTCAGCCTGTGCATGAGCATGATAACTTGCGCAGTTACATTTCAGGTTTCCCGTTAGGCCAACGATCCTGAGGAGCACTACCTTGACCAAGAACGATTTCGCCGTAAACACGAAGTACGTGGTGACCTACAAGGACAGCAGCGGCAAACTGCGTCCGGGCAACTTCTTCGTCTATCGCCTGTACGACGAGTACATGATCGCGCGCAACACCGACAAGTCCAGCCTGCTGCACAAGATCAAGTACGATGACGTCGTCAAGATCGTCAAGACCATCGAGGTCGCCAACTATCACCAGTTCAAGCTTCCGGAAGTGGTGCTCGAGGAAAAGAACTGGAAGGACCGGGACGTGATGCACACCTACACCTCCCATCCCGGCCTGGGCAAGTAATACGAGCGACTTGATCCAGTCTCGCAACAACAGGGCCAGCCACCGCCTTCGCGCGGTGCTGGCCCTGTTGCTTTGTGCGGCGCTCGCCCTGCTCTCCGCCCGAGCCGACATCGAGCTGCCGGACATCGGCGACCCCGCCAGCAGGGCCCTGACCCTGTCCCAGGAACGGGCACTGGGGCGCGAAATCCTCAAGGAGATCCGGCGCAGCCTGCCGCTGGTGGACGACGCCGAGGTCGCAAGTTACGTGCGCGCGCTCGGCCTGCGCCTCGTGGCAGCCAGTCCTGACGCCCATTCCGAGTTCCACTTCCTGGTCATCGACGACGGCGCGATCAACGCCTTTGCCACACCGGGTGGCGTGGTCGCGGTCAATACCGGCCTGCTGACCGCCGCCCGCAACGAGGCCGAGGTCGCCGCCGTCATGGCGCACGAGATCGCCCATGTCACCCAGCGCCACCTCGCCCGCCGCTATGCGGGCAGCGACAAGGTCGACATCGCCACCGGCCTGGGGATACTCGCCGCGATCCTGGTCAGCGCCTACAGTGCCGAAGCGGCAGAGGCCGCCCTGTACTCCACCATCGCCGCCGGCGCCCAGCACCAGCTGGACTTCAGCCGCGCCAACGAACAGGAGGCGGACCGGATCGGGATCATCACGCTGGCCGGCGCCGGCTTTGACCCACAGGCCATGCCCGGCTTCTTCGAGCGCCTGCAGCGCCTGAGCTTCACCTCACCCGACGCCATCCCGGAATACCTCAGCACCCATCCGGTCACCACGTCCCGCATCAGCGACAGCGCCGCGCGCGCCGACCAGTACCGCGGCGACTACAGCCGCGACAGCACCGAATTCCAGCTGATCCAGGCGCGGGTGCGCGCCCTGACCGCCGATCCGGCCCTATTGTTGCGCGAGTATGAGGAAACCCCCATGCCGGCCCGCACGGCACGGGTGCGCTACATCCAGGCCCTCGCGCTGCAGCGGGCTGGCCGCCACAGCCAGGCACTGGAGACGGCACGCACCCTCAACGCCGAGAATCCCGACACCCTGCCGTTCCAGCTCCTGCTGGCCGAGACCCAGCTGGCCAGCGACCAGCCCCGGGCCGCACTGGCCACGCTCGAGCCGCTGGATGCAGTCTATCCCCGCTATGCGCCGGTCACGGCCCTGACGGCACGCGCGCTCATCGCCAATGGCCGGCCAACCGATGCGCGGCGCAAGATCGAGGCCATCCTCGCCGACGGCACCGATGACCCCGCCTTCCTCAAGCTGCGCGCCGAGGCCGCATCACGCGAAGGGCTGGTGGCGCTCAGCCACGAAGCCATGGCCGATTACTACCTGGCGCACGGTCAGGTCAGCACGGCCGTTCATCAGCTCGAACTCGCTCTCGACGACCCCGCCATCGATACCAATACCGAGACGCGCATACGCGCCAAATTGCGCTCGTTCGAGCCGAAGAAATAAATCGCGCACTTCATGCATCTGCATGAGGATGGGGCGGCAAGAATCTGCCCGCAAACGTTTGTATATTAGCGTTTTACGAAATTCCAACGGGCAACTTTTTGTTGCGAACCCCAACCTGATCTGTATGCTATAGCGCTAGCGAATGCTAACCATACATGCCTTATGGGCTGGTTCAGGATTCGTGTTCGAAGATGGATCTTCATATAAGAAAAACCGACGAGATTGGAAATAACCAAGTGAGGAGGTACCACATGCGGAACCCCGCAAAGATTATCTCGAGCGTCGCTTCGGTTGCTGCGATCCTCGGTACGCTTGCCTTCGTGCCGGCGACCGCGACTGCAGCTGAAGCCTCCGTTATCGACGAAGGCAAGAAGATCGCCTTTGACCGCCGCAAGGGTAATTGCCTGGCGTGCCACATGGTCGATGGCGGTGACATGCCCGGCAACATCGGCCCGCCGCTGGTGGCGATGAAGGCCCGCTTCCCTGACAAGGCGGTCCTCCGCGCACAGATCTGGGATGCCCGCCGCATGAACCCGAACACCATCATGCCGCCCTTCGGTGCGCATCGCATCCTGACCGAGGACGAACTCGACAAGGTCGTGGAATACATCCACACCCTGTAATGCACGGGATTTAACGGAGCGAATGAACATGAGCATGAAACGCAGAACTTTCCTCAAGGGCACCCTGGCCGCCGGCACCGTCGGCATGGCCGTGAGCGCCGGCCTTCTGACCCCGCGTGCCGTCATGGCCGCCTGGCCGAAGGACGCCTTCGAAGCCAAGAGCATGGACGATGCCATGAAGGCCACCGTGGGCGACACCAGCGCCGCCGCCGGTGACATCTCCATCAAGGCCCCGGACATCGCCGAAAACGGCGCCGTGGTCCCGGTCACCGTCTCCACCGGCATCTCCGGTGTCGAATCCATCAGCATCTTCGCCGAGCAGAACGGCAATCCGCTGACCTCCAGCTACATGCTGGGTGGCAACACCGAGGGCTTTGTCTCCACCCGCATCAAGATGGGCAAGACGTCCAACGTCATTGCCGTCGTCAAGGCGGATGGCAAGCTCTACAACGCCACCAAGGAAGTCAAGGTCACCATCGGCGGCTGCGGCGGCTAAACGAATTCGGAAAGAGGTATAACGAATGTCTTCTATCAAGGTTCGCGCTAACGTGCAGGGTGGGAGCACCACCGTGAAGTGCCTGATCAGCCACCCAATGGAAACCGGTCAGCGCAAAGACAGCAAGACCGGAAAGATGATCCCGGCCCACTTCATCCAGGAAGTGAACGCCGAGCACAACGGCAACAACGTGCTCACCGCCCTGTGGGGGCCGGCCATCTCCAAGAACCCCTACCTGTCGTTCAAGTTCTCGGGCGGCAATGCGGGCGACACCCTGAAGATCAGCTGGGTCGACAACGAGGGCAACACCGACTCGACCGAGACCAAGATCAGCTAATCCGTCGGTACATCTGGAGGAGAGAGACCAATGAAAAAAATCATCGCTGTGGCAGCAGCGGTCGTCGCCTTCGGTATGGCGCCGATTGCCTCGCAGGCCACCCCCGAGCAGGATCTGAAGGAATTCCGGGCCTACTTCAAGGACAACTACCCGAGCGTTCCGTTCCAGGATTTCGCCAACGGCGTGTACGCCCTTGACCAGGCCTCCCGTGATCAGTGGGAAGCCATCGAGGAGTTCCCGCCCTACGAGATCAACGTAGAAAAGGGTGAGCAGCTGTTCAACACCCCGTTCGCGAACGGCAAGACCTATGCGGACTGCTTCAAGAACGGCGGCAAGGGCATCAAGCAGCACTACCCCTACTACGACGCGAAGACCGGCCAGGTGAAGACCCTGGAGCAGGAAATCAACGAGTGCCGCGTGCAGAATGGCGAGAAGCCGCTCGGCTGGGAAAAAGGCGCCATTGCTGACCTGTCTGCCTACATGGCCTACACCTCCCGTGGCGCCAAGGTCGACGTCAAGGTGCCGAACGACGAGGGCGCCCTGGCCTGGTACGAGCGTGGCAAGCAGCACTTCTATGCCAAGCGCGGCCAGCTCAATATGTCCTGTGCCGACTGCCACGTGTACAACGCCGGCAATCGCGTGCGTGCGGACATCCTGAGTCCGGCCCTCGGTCACACGTCGCACTTCCCGGTGTACCGCGCCAAGTGGGGCGGCCTGGGCACCATCCAGCGTCGTTACGGCGGCTGCAACGCCCAGGTTCGTGCCAAGAAGTTCGGTGCGCAGAGTGAAGAGTACCGTGCGCTCGAGTACTTCCACACGTACATGAGCAACGGCATCGAGATGAACGGCCCCGGCGCGCGCAAGTAAGCGCTTGCCTCAGGCAATGAAGAAGCCCGGGTCTCCCGGGCTTTTTCATTTGCACCAACGGAAAAACACCTCATTGCATTCTGCAACCCTCATCCATGCACAATGCAATCATCTGATTTATAACGCTTTTTGCTGAAATAAAGACATGACGCAGCGCATCACATTAGGGTAACCTTTACCCCCAGGGCTACAGACCCAAACAAGAAAAACCTACCGGTTTTCGTTGCAATACCCAATTCGAACACTCGACAAGGTTCCTCGGAGGATGAAATGAGCTTATCTCGCCGCGAGTTTCTCCAGATGATGGCTGCCGCCAGTGCCGCCGGCTTTCATCTGACAGGTTGTGATACGGACAAGAACAGTGCCCCGGGTAGTGCCGGCAAGCAGATGCAGAGCAATCCCTACGACATCGCGCCCTTCGGCAATGTCTCCTTCCTGCACTACACCGACTGCCACGCGCAGCTGCTTCCCGTGTACTTCCGCGAACCGAGCATCAACCTCGGCATTGGCAGCATGAAGGGCAACGCCCCGCACCTGGTGGCCGAGCACTTCCTCAAGCATTACGGCATCGAACCCGGCACCCCCGAGGCCCATGCCTTCACCTCCATCGACTTCGCCGAGCTGGCGCAGAAATACGGCAAGGTGGGCGGCTTTGCCCACATGCGCACGCTGGTGAAGAACCTTAAGGCCTCGCGCCCCGGCGCACTGCTCCTGGACGGCGGTGACACCTGGCAGGGCTCCGGCACCTCGCTTTGGACCAACGCCCAGGACATGGTCGATGCGCAGAAGCTGCTCGGCGTCGACATCATGACCCCGCACTGGGAAATGACCTTCGGTGCCGACCGCGTGGTCGAGATCATCGAGAACGACTTCGCCGGCCACATCGACTTCGTCGCCCAGAACGTGGTCGACAACGACTGGGGCGAGCGCGTCTTCAAGCCCTACGTGATGAAGGAAATGAACGGCGTGCCAGTGGCCGTCATCGGCCAGGCCTTCCCCTACACGCCAATCGCCAACCCGAGCCACATGATCCCGGACTGGTCCTTCGGCATTCGCGACGATGCCATGCAGCAGGTCGTGGACCAGGCCCGTGCCGAGGGCGCCCAGGTCGTGGTGGTGATCTCGCACAACGGCATGGACGTGGACCTCAAGATGGCCAGCCGCGTCTCCGGCATCGACGCCATCTTCGGCGGCCACACCCATGACGCCGTGCCGAAGGCCGTGGAAGTGAAGAACCCGGGCGGCATGACGCTGGTCACCAACGCCGGCTCCAACACCAAGTTCCTGGGTGTCATGGACTTCGACGTGCGCAACGGCAAGATCGTCGACTACCGCTATCACCTGCTGCCGGTGTTCGCCAACCTCATCGAACCCGACAAGGAAATGGCCGGCTACATCGAGAAGGTGCGCGCACCCTACCTCGACCGTCTCAACGAGGAACTGGCTGTCACCGAGGATCTGCTGTACCGCCGCGGTAACTTCAACGGCACCTTCGACCAGCTCATCTGCGACGCCCTGATGGAAGTCCAGGATGCCGAGATTTCCTTCTCCCCGGGCGTGCGCTGGGGCGTGAGCGTGCTGCCGGGCGACACCATCACCTACGAACACGTGATGACGCAGACCGGCCTCACCTACCCGAACGTCACCCGCAACGAGATGAGCGGCGAGATGATCAAGACCATTCTCGAAGACGTGGCCGACAATATCTTCAACGAAGATCCCTACTACCAGCAGGGCGGCGACATGGTGCGTGTGGGCGGCCTGAATTACGCCATCGACCCGAATGAGAAGATCGGCAACCGCATCTCCGACATGAGCTTGAACGGCAAGGCCATCGACCCGAGCAAAAACTATGTGGTCGCGGGCTGGGCGAGCGTGCAGGAAGTGCCGGCCGGCGACACCGGCATCCCGATCTGGGACGTGGTCTCCGACTACCTGCGCAACCAGGGCACCATCAAGTCGCTGGAGCTCAACGAGCCGGTGATCAAGGGCATGGCAGGCAACCCGGGTCTCGCCTGATCCCCTGTCGTCCGTAGCATGAAAGAAGCCCCGCCACGTGCGGGGCTTTTTCATGCTGAGAACATGAATTCAATGCGCCACAGAGGGCACAGAGTTCACAGAGGAAAACCTCGACCTTCCTTCCCTGCTGGCCTTCAAGGAAGCAGTGGCTCAGGCACCTTGCCAACGCGTTGAGACCTGCCTTCTCTGTGAGCTCTGTGCCCTCTGTGGCGCCAGGACTTTCCGCCTCACTCCTTACCCTGTCTCTTATACACATCTGACGCTGCCGACGAAGAGGATAGTGTAGATCTCGGTGGTCGCCGTATCATT
>OMKS01004032.1_pt1 | contig 11320 bp, 13 predicted proteins | sample 1674721 | NCBI WGS metagenome assembly OMKS01 (sample SAMN06264996, study PRJEB25208) | sediment metagenome | isolation source: hot spring sediment | place: USA: California | collected 2014-09-02 | reverse complement strand
AATTTAAAAGAACAGGAAAAACGCTTATATAAGCTAATTATTAACGATTAATTGGTCCGAAAATCGGACTTTACCCATTTAAATTTAGCACGGCGTGGCATTAGAGCTCTAAACTAAAAAGAGGAGGCGGAAAATGGAGAAAGAATTGGGGCAGAAGCAGGGAAGGAAAGTGGATCGCCGGACTTTTACTATCAGGCTGGGCAAGGGAGAAATTGATTTTTACGAAGAAATGACAGCAGAACTTGGCATTTCTTTGAGTTTTTTAGCCCGGACCGCGATAAAACTTTTTATTGTTCTTTTTAAGCATTACAAGAAAGGCGGTCGGTTAAAACTTGTTCATGCCAATGGCGAAGAAGAGTTTTTTGCTATTTTGGAGTTGGAAGGAGCTTTTATTGAATCCAAAAAGGAGGATTGAAATGAGGAAAGAAATCAAAGCTTTGCTCACTCGGGCAGATGAGATTAGCCGCCAGACAGAGCAAAATCTGCGGGAGGTCGGGCAGTGCATTTTTGACCTCTGGGAATTGATCTTAGAGGACGAAGGCCTGGGGCTGATCAATTAATCTGCGGAATTTCAAAAAGGGCCAATGCAAGATTGGTCCTTTTTTAATTGGAAAATATAAAATATTTTTATTAATTAAATGTCCAGATTTTTAACTGACTGGGCATGGGCTTGGATAAATTTTTTGCGGTTTTCCACTTCATTACCCATCAGGATTTCAAAAATTTCATCAGCTTTGGCCGCGTCAAAAATTGTAATTTGTTTCAGGACTCGGGTTTGGGGATCCATGGTGGTTTGCCAGAGCTGTTCTGGATTCATTTCACCCAAACCTTTATATCTTTGAATTGAAATGCGAGCGCCTGCCTTGGTTTCAATCTCTCCCTCTTCTCCGGCCTCAATTTCAGCAATGGTTTCTGTTTCTATCTTCTTATTCTTTTTCTCTTTTGCTGTTTTGTCTTGGGAAAATTTAGCTAGTATTTGATTTTTTTCTTCTTCTGTATAAGCAAAATAAGCTTCTTTGCCTTTAGATATGCGGTAAAGCGGCGGCTTGGCCACAAAAATATGGCTATTTTTGATTAATTCTGGAAAATAGCGGTAAAATAATGTTAAAAGCAATGTTCTGATGTGGGCGCCGTCAACATCAGCATCGGTCATAATAATAATTTTGCCGTAGCGCAGATCATCAATATTAAATTGTTCGCCGATATTTGTACCCAGAGCAATAATTAAAGATTTTAATTCATTATTAGCCAGCATTTTATCAATCCTGGCTCTTTCCACATTCAGAATTTTGCCGCGTAAAGGCAAGATAGCTTGAAATTCACGGTTGCGGCCTTGCTTGGCAGAGCCGCCGGCAGAATCACCCTCTACTATGTAAAGTTCTGAAATTTCTGAATTTCTGGTTGAACAATCAGCTAATTTTCCAGGCAAGGTCAGGCCTTCCAAAGCGCCTTTTCTTAAAATATTTTCTCGGGCGTTTTTTGCCGCCAGCCTGGCTTTGGAAGCCAGGAGGCATTTGCCGATAATAGCTTCAGCGTCCCGAGGATGTTCTTCTAAAAATATGCCAAAATGTTCAGACATTATGTTATCAACAATGGATTTGACTTCAGCATTGCCCAGTTTTGATTTTGTTTGGCCTTCAAATTGGGGATTTTTTAATTTAACGCTGACAATAGCGGTAATTCCTTCAAGCGTGTCATCGCCTGTCAAATTGTCATCTTTTTCTTTTAAGATATTTTTTAAACGGGCAAAATTGTTTAAACTTCTGGTCAGCGCTGTTTTAAAACCGATTAAATGCATGCCCCCTTCAATTGTATGGATATTGTTGGCAAAAGAGAGAGTTGTTTCATTAAATTCATCTACATATTGCAAGGCGATTTCTACCGAGACATCATCCGCTTCTTTTTGTGTATAAAAAATATTTTCGTGTTTTGGCTCTTTTTTATGGTTTAAATACCTGACATATGAAGCAATGCCGCCTTCAAAATAAAACGCATATTCCTTTTTATCTTTTTTATCCCTTTCATCTCTGACAATAATTTTGACGCCTTTGGTCAAATATGCCTGCTGGCGCAAATGGTTTAAAATTGTTTTTAATTTAAATTCCAGGGTAGTGAAAATTTGAGTATCGGGCTTGAAAGTAATTCTGGTCCCAGTGCCTTTGATGGCTTTGATTGGTTTTACTTTGCCAAGTGGCTTGCCGCGCTTGTATTCCTGGACCCATAATTTGCCGTCTCTTTTGACTTCAGCTCTCATATATTCTGATAGAGCATTAACCACAGAAACTCCGACGCCATGCAGCCCGCCGGAAACTTTATAGCCGCCTTCGCCAAATTTGCCGCCGGCATGAAGTTTGGTTAAGACAGTTTCCAGGGCTGATTTTTTTGTTACTTTATGCTTTTCAACTGGTATGCCTCTGCCATTATCAGCGACTGAAATCATGCCGTCGTTTGTAAGAGTAATAATGGTCTGATCGCAAAATCCTGCCATGGCTTCATCAATGGCATTGTCAACCACCTCCCAAACTAAATGGTGCAGGCCTGCTTCAGCAGTATTACCAATATACATGCCCGGCCTTTTGCGGACCGGGTCAAGGCCTTCTAAAACAGTAATTTGGCTGGCCGTATATTCAGCGGCAGCTTTTTTGTTTTTTTTGCGTTGCGGCTCTGATTTGCCTGTTTTTTTTATGATTTTTTCTTTTTTCTTTTTAGGCATATATTATATTAATTTCTATTATCCCTTTAGGCTTAGTTGTTTTAAAAATAAGCAAAGAAGCGACACAGATGATCGCTTGTCTATTTTAATTATAGCATTAATTTAAAACCGCTTCAAGTTTGCTGTATTTACGCCCTTTTGTTATGTGGAGATAAATGGTATAATATATTTGATAAATCTAAAAGACAAAATTCAAAAGACAAAAATATTTTTGAATATTTTTTGAACATTAAGAAACTTGAATTTTGGATTTTGAATTTGTTTAGAATTTAGGGTTTAGTATTTAGCATTTTTAAAAAATTATGGTTAATGAAGACAAATTTTACGAAAAACAAATAGGTTTTTCTTATTGGTATGTGAAGCATAAATTGCTTTTGAAAAACATTCTGACAGTTGTTTTGACTGTAATAATCATTTTATTGGCTGCTTATAATTTATATTTGTTAGTTTTTAATTTGGCTATTTTTCAGGATGATTATCAACAGATAATAACTGATTTCACAACTCCAAATTCAGATTACCAGGCATTAAGGCAGCTGTCTTTGCCGCAGCCAATTCAGATCGGCCAAATGCAATCATTTGCCAACCGTGATAAGTATGATATTATTGCCGAGATCGCAAATCCGAACCAAAAATGGTGGGCATCTTTTAATTATCAATTCCAAATCGGCCAAGAATTAACTGCCAAGCGGCAAGGATTTATTCTGCCCGGGCAAAGAAAAAATTTATTCGGCTTGGCTTTGGAAAGAGGCAACCTGGCTTCCCAATTGGTTTTAAGCGATGTAAGCTGGGAAAAAGAGATTAATTTTGAAAATTTATATCAGGAAAGGTACAGATTTGATATAAAAGAAACAGAGTTTTTGTCTGCGAGGGAGCTTGGCGTGGGCGAGGAGATTCCTGTTAATCGTTTAATTTTTAAAGTCGTTAATGAGAGCGCTTATAATTTCAGAAATGTTAATTTTTTAGTTTTTTTAAAAGCCGGCAACCAGATAGCGGCTGTTAATCAGATAGTTTTGGAAAGTTTTTTAAGCGGCCAGACCAGGGAGTCTGCGGTAACTTTTTTCCAGGCGCTGCCCAGGATAACCAGCGTGGATATTATTCCTGAAGTCAATATTTTAGATGAGAATGTTTTTTTGAGATTTTAGATTTTTTGAGCTTTAAATTATGAAACCGCAAAAACTTAGCTTGGTTTTTAAAAAATTTGATTGGCTTTTATTAATAACTGTTTGTTTAATAGTAATTTTGGGGCTGATTTTGCTTTATAGCATAGCTTTGGGCAGCCAGTCTGAACAATCTCTTTTGAATTTTAAAAAACAAGCGGTTTTTTTTATTTGCGGCTTGTTTATTATTTTTTTTATAGCATTTTTTATTGATTATAAAGTTTTAATAAAATATAATGCGGTTTTATATGCTTTGGGAGTTTGCTTGTTGGTGGCGGTTTTATTTTTGGGCAGGACAATCAGGGGAACGGCTGGCTGGATTGAATTATTTGGCTGGTCTTTCCAGCCGGTTGAATTGGCAAAAATCTGTTTGATAATATATTTAAGCAAGTTTTTGAGCGATAAGGCTAAATATATCAGCCAGTTAAAATATCTTATTTTAAGTAGTTTGGGAGCTTTTTTGCTGGTGCTTTTGGTTTTTTTACAGCCCGATTTTGGTTCAGCCATAATTTTATTTGCCCTTTGGCTGGCTTTGGTTTTGATAACAGGCATAAAAAAAAGTCATTTATTTTCTTTGGCCGTGATTTTAGTAATCAGCAGCCTGGTTCTATGGTTTTTTGTTTTTCAGGATTTTCAGAAAGAAAGAGTGCGTGTTTTTTTAAATCCAGAACTAGATCCTCTTGGCAGCGGCTATAATATTACTCAGGCGATGATAGCCATTGGTTCGGGCAAAGTTTTCGGTAAAGGCTTGGCTTTTGGCTCTCAAAGCCAGCTAAAATTTCTGCCTGAAAGCCAGACTGATTTTATTTTTGCTGTTTTGGCTGAAGAATTGGGCTTTGCAGGCATTTGTTTGCTTTTTATTCTTTTCGGTTTTTTATTTTACAGGCTGATTAAGATCGCAAAAGAGGCTCACTCCAATTTTGCCGCTTATTTGGCAGTTTCAATTTTAATTTTATTTTTTATCCAATTAGCAATTAATATCGGCGGCAATTTGGGCCTTTTGCCCATTACTGGCATAACCTTGCCTTTTTTAAGCTATGGCGGCAGTTCATTAATAGTAAATATGGTTTTGGTGGGCGTGGTTGAATCAATCGCAGTAAGAAATTAACTTTTTTCGCGCCCAAGATGAGATGCATTTTGTTGACAATTTTCCTAAAATCATTTAATATATTTTTATAAATTTATTTTTATCATTAGGCTTATGGATAATTTTGGCAAATTGCCTTATTTTTTTGACGAAGAAATAAAAATGGTAGCTTATTGCCCTTTGTGCGATTCAGACTTAAACCCATTAAAAGCCAGGGTTGTGGAAGGCAAGAATGATTTGAATTTAGTCCATATCCAATGCCATAAATGCAAAAGTTTTATGCTGGCTTTGATATTAAAAACAGCCAGCGGCATAAGCTCTTTAGGCTTGATTACGGACTTAAATTTCAATGACGTTTATAAATTTAAAGACAAGGCAGAAATCAGCGCTGATGAAATGATTAATATTCATAAAGCGTTAAAAAATAAGGACTTTGCCGGTCAGGTTATTAAAAATAAAGATTAAATTAATTTTGAAATATGACTTATTTAAAAGCAAAAACCAGAAAAGTTTTAGGGAGGAAAAACCGCGGGCTTAGGTCTGAAGAATTAATCCCGGGTGTTTTATATGGACACGACGTTAAAAATAAGAATTTAAGTGTTAAAAAGAGCGATTTTCTTAAAATTTACCAATCTGCCGGCTCAAGCCGATTGGTTGATTTGCAGATAGAAGAGGATAATCCGGTCAAAACATTGATTCAATCTGTTCAGACAGACCCTGTTAAAGATGAAATTATCCATGTTGATTTTTATCAGGTCAGGGAAGATGAAAAAGTAACCACTAAAGTTGAACTAGAATTTATTAATGAAGCCCCGGCTGTCAAGGAATTGGGCGGTATTTTAGTTAAAAATTACGATGAAGTGGAAATTGAATGCCTTCCCAAGTATTTGGAATTGATAGATAAAATCAAAGTTGACTTGTCCAGCCTAAAAGCATTTAATGACGCTGTCCATATAAAAGATTTGCAAGTGCCTCCAGAGATAAAAATTACAGAATCGCTTGATGAAGCAGTCGCCTTTATTGCTGAACCAGAAGAAGAAAAAGTAGAAGTTCCGGCTGCAGAAGCTCCAAGCGAGCCAGAATTGGCAGAGAAAAAAGGCAAGGAAGCTGAAGAAGTAGAAGGTGAAAATAACGAAAAAAATGCGGAGAAAAAACAATAATTAGTTTATAAAAAATATGCCTCGCAAAAATATTAATTAGCGGGGCGTATTTATTGCTAAAAAATGAAAAAGACTGTTAGTTTATTTGTTTTATTTTTTATAATTTTATTTTTAGCGGGTTGCAGCTTGGTTAGAGTTTTAGATTACAAAAAAATAAGCGAGCCCCAGTTGATTTTTAGAGCGGGTGAGGAAAAAGAAATAATCCGCCGCAAGATTGACGGCGTGGAAGTTTTTAGCCGAGCCGAGGAAAGCTTATATCCTGTGGCTGTTATGATAGAAAATGCGGCTGACGCCTGGCCATTAAGCGGTTTGGATAAGGCCCAGCTGGTAATAGAAGCAATTACTGAAGCATCAATCCCGCGTTTTGTGGCAATTTACGCGACTGATGATAAAGTAGATAAAATCGGTCCGGTTCGTTCAGCTCGGCCATATTACCTTGATTGGGTTGAACCTTTTAAGCCTCTTTATATGCACGTGGGGGGCTCTCCAGAAGCTTTGCAAAAAATTAAAAGTAAAGATTATCAACTAATAGATTTAGATCAGTTTTTTCAGTCCAAGTATTATTGGCGCGATACTAAATGGCGGGTAGCGCCTCATAATGTTTACACTTCTTCTGAATTAATTCAGAAGGCTTTGGAGGACAAAAATTTAACCGAATCTATTGATTATGAGATGTGGCAGTATAAAAGTGATTTGGAACTGGAAAAAAGGCCTGATGAAATTGGAGACATTATAGTTTCTTATACTAATAATTATTATAAGGTTATTTGGCGTTATGATCGGGAAGAAAATAATTATGTCCGTTATCAAAGAGGCGAGGTTCAGAAAATGAGCGACGGTGAATGGTTAAAAGCCAAAAATATCGTTGTTCAGGTTAATAAGATGATAGTCTTGGATTCTGTGGGCAGAAAAAAGATAGAGACTATTGGCGAAGGCAAAGCTTGGGTTTTTAGGGATGGCCAGGCAATTGAAGGCAGCTGGGTAAAAGAGTCAATAGAAAAAAGAGAAAGATATTTTGATAATGAAGGCCGGGAAATTGAATTTAATGGTGGAACCACTTGGATTCAGGTGATTCCAAATGAAAATTATTTGCAATATTAAAAAAAATTTCCAAATAAAAAACGGCTTTTAAAAGCTGTTTTTTATTGGCAGAACATTGACAGGCGGTGTTTTTTTTGCTATGTTATAATATTGTTTGTTTTGTTCTTTTGAACAGCGGCCAACTGTTACTCGTAAAAGATAAAGCTATGAAAAACCAGGAAAGGAGGTGAAAAATAATGGGCGGACAATTTCATGTTAACGCTTGTGTTAAACTAAAGCCATCAAGTAAAAATTCTTTGAATATTTGTGAAATTCCCACTATAATCAGCGAGCAATTTGTTGCTGATTTGAAGAAGTTGTACGAGGAAGTTTTATTCAGGTGCGTGAAAGAATTAAAGACCTCTAAATTAACAATTGTGAGTATAAAAATAATGCCTTTTGCTGCTGGAATAAGAATTACGGCAAACGTGCTTTTGGACGCAGTTAAAAGCGTTAATAGCGCAACTGATCATTTCGAAAATTACAGAAGAGTAGATTTGGCAGAGAGCGAAAGCAAAACAGTCGGAAATTTAAGCTTTCATCGTTTTATCAGGTATATGGAAGCTAGAGCTATGGCTGAGGTCGGAAAAAATTTTGAGGCCCTGATTCATATGAGGATAGTTCCTTTTGAAAAAGATGATATCTCGCCTGAAAAATTTTAAGCCTTTTTGTAAAAACACAAAGGGGCTTTTTTCTTATAAGAAAAAGCGCCCAGCACCGTATGGTGCTGGGCGTGTGCGTTTGGAGCGAAGCCCTTGGGTAATAATGATAATACGTTGATTAATTACAGAGTAAAAAGTAAGGAAGGCTGTGTTAATTGAAAAATCCAAAGCGATTAAAATTTGTATATAAAAATACACCCATGAAGTGAAATATTCGGTACTTTTTTGGCAGCAAAAAAGTACCACAAAAAACTGCTGGGGGCCTCAATGCGCTAGTGCGTATGGTTTATTTGGAGCATTGTTTGGGGCGCTTAGTTCGGCCCCCAGATCCCAGGGAGGGGTGAAAAATGATTAGAGCGTTGATTTTTTAAAAAAATTTGTAGCGGGCGTAGCCCGCAATATGCGGGGCGGTAGCTTATTTTGAAATAATAACCAGGCGATCAAAACCGCATAAATCTTTGACAACTTTAAACTTATAGTTAGGCAAAGCGTGTCTGGCTAATTTTTTTATGGCAGCAGCTTGCTTGTGGCCGATTTCCAGGAAAATAGACTGGGGCTGCAGTTTGAATTTTTGAATTTGATTAAAAAATGTCTGGAAAAGTTTTAAACCGTCTGCGCCGCCTTTTAAGGCGATTTGAGGTTCATATTTTAAATTGGGATTTTTAAGCTCTTGGCTGGTTAGATAAGGGAGGTTGGCAGTAATGATTGAATCAGATTGCGGATCGCAGATTACTGATTGCAGTGGATCTAGTAAATTACCTTTGAGAAATTTAATTTTAACTTGGTGCAACTTGGCGTTTTGTTTGGCAATTTGCAGGGCTTTTTTTGAAATTTCCGCGCCCCAAAATTCAGCTTTTTTAATATTTTTGGCCAGGGCAATGATAATAGCGCCTGAACCGGCGCCGATGTCAGCAATACAGATTTTAGATTTTAGATCTTGGATTTTAGATTTATAATATTTTATGACTTCTTCGACCAGAATTTCTGTTTCCGGGCGGGGGATAAGCACGCGGGGATCAACTTTAAAGTTTAAATTAAAAAATTCTTGATAGCCAAGAATATAAGCGACTGGTTCGCCATTATTGCGGCGATTGAATAATTTTTTAAAGGTTGCCGATTTTTTGGCTGTCAGTTTTTTATCAGGATAAGTATATAAATATTCTTTATTTTTATTTAAAGTTTTAGCAAGTAAAATTTCAATATCCAAAACAGGGCTGGAAGATTTTAGCTTTGCTGAATAGGTTGGAATTATTTGTCTGATTGTCATTTGATTTTTTGTAATAGGTAGATATAGGTAGTAATAGATGGTAATAATTGGCAATAGATAGTCTATTTTCCTTCATTTTTTTGTTTATATGTGGCGCTTATCGTGTTATTTAATTTAACTTCCAAGATTTTAAGATTACCATTTATTTGGATGTATTGTTTCTCTGATATCCTGCCTCTTTTATGAAGGATTTCCGTCCAATGCAAAGCTTCACAAAGCGAACCTCTTGCATGATAGAAAAATCGATTTTTATCTAGATAGTGGAATCTTTCATTAGCTTCAGCTATATTTGCCGCAATTGAGTCAATTGATCTAATCCATTGATCACCCATAATTTTTTTGTCTGGCCAGTCCATTTCATCATAAATCATCCAACATTCATCACAAATTTCAGATGCAAGATTATATATTCTTAGATCTTTCAAGTCCATAATAAATTACAATTATATTTCAATTTTTTTTAAAGTATCAAGTATTTGATCCAAATCACCGTCCAAAATAGTCTGAATATTATTCCAGCTATGTTTGACGCGGTGATCAGTGATTCTGTCTTGAGGAAAATTATAAGTCCTGATTTTTTCAGCCCGCATGCCCATGCCCACTTGTGATTTGCGGTCAGCGCCCAGCTCTTTCTGCCTTTTTTCTTCTTCCAAAGCCATTAGCCTTGAGCGTAATATTTGCATGGCTTTTTCTTTGTTTTGCAATTGGGATCTTTCATCCTGGCAGGAGACGACTGTATTGGTCGGCAAATGGGTGATTCTTATTGCTGAATAAGTGGTATTAACGCTTTGGCCGCCATGGCCGCCGGCGCAAAAAGTGTCTATTCTTAAATCTTTGGGCTCAATTTTATATTCTATTTCTTCAACTTGGGGCAAAACAGCGACTGTGGCGGTTGATGTGTGCACCCGGCCTGATTTTTCAGTTTCAGGCACTCTTTGGACCCGGTGGACTCCGCTCTCGTATTTTATTGCGCCATAAACATTATGGCCGGTTATTTCAAAAATAACTTCTTTAAAGCCGCCGATGCCGATTCTATTGGCGGAAAGGATTTTTGCCTTCCATTTTTTATTTTCAGCATAGCGTGAATACATCCTGAATAAATCAGCGGCAAACAAGGCTGATTCATCGCCGCCAGCGCCGGCCCTGATTTCCATGATGACATCTTTTTTGTCATTGGGATTTTTCGGCTTTAGAAAAGTTTTAATTTCAGCCTCTATTTTTTCTTTTTCCTGGTTCAGTCTTGCCAATTCTTGTTCAGCCATTTCTTGCAGTTCTTTATTTTTCAAGGCATCTTGAGCTTCTTTAATGCCGTTTTTAATCTGTTTTAAACGCTTGGCGCTATTATAAACTTCTTTGTATTCGGCAAATTCCTGGCTGATTTTTTTATATTTTGGAGAATTAGAAATAATGGCAGGGTCTTGCAGCTGCTTTTGAAACTTTTCGTATTGATCTATAATTTTTTGGGCTTCTTTTTTCATAATATGGTGATTTCGGGAACACAGATTTAATTCACAGATAAATACTGATTAAATTTGCGCAATTTGTGAGTAAAATCCGTGGTTCCATTATAACACAAAACCCCCAGAAATCGCGGGGGTTATCGTGGGAAAATATGATAACCGCCTTCGTCTTTAATTAAAGAGAAGGGGGGTAGTAGTTATTTTTTTGTCTGTTTTTTTTCAGGACTGCTTTTTCTGGCTTTTTGTTTTGCCTGGGCTGATTTTTTGGCTTTTTTGCCTTTTCTGATTTTGGCTGCTTCGGTTTTTTTTGCCACTCTGGCTTTGAATTTATCAACCCTGCCAGCGGTATCAACTAATTTTTGCTTGCCGGTATAAAAAGGATGGCAAGCTGAACAAAGCTCAATATTTATTTCGGGCACTGTTGAGCCGACTGTAAAAGTATTGCCGCAAGCGCAGGTAACTTTGGCTTTGGCATGATATTTTGGATGGATTTCTTTTTTCATAATCTACAAACAAATTTACAAATCAGCTACAAATAATACAAATGTTAATGATTTTTGTAAAGATTTGTAATTTTATTAATAATAATTATAAAAAGATTATATCATGGTAAATAAAAAGAAGCAAGTAGGGGGCGTTTTTGTTGCTTAAATGATGTTACAATTGCAGCAATTAGGGTTACCTTCTGGGTTTCGTTCTCATGTGATATGGTGGGAAGAATATTTAAAAAA
>OMKS01004031.1_pt1 | contig 11325 bp, 11 predicted proteins | sample 1674721 | NCBI WGS metagenome assembly OMKS01 (sample SAMN06264996, study PRJEB25208) | sediment metagenome | isolation source: hot spring sediment | place: USA: California | collected 2014-09-02 | reverse complement strand
TTGCCTACTGCATCCGCAATGCGATGGGCCATTGTCTTTCGGGCGGCCGGATTGTGCTGAAGACGTGTCCGTGAGCGCTGAATGTTCCGAAGCCGATGTGCCTCGTCAACTACGACCATGTCCCAAGGGATTTCAGAGAGTTCAGTGGCCTTGGCCGAGGCGAAGTTGTAGGAGCAGATGACAGCTTTGTCCTTCTGGTCAAACGGGTTGGGGGCTCCCTCCTTCCGCAGCCGGGTGAAGACACGTGAGTCGAGGACTTCAGAAGGCAGGAAGAACTTCTCGCTCAGTTCTTGTTGCCATTGGGTGCGAAGCATGGCCGGCACCACGATCAGAATACGGCGGCGCCGCTCCGCCCATTTCTGGGACAGAACGATGCCGGCCTCAACAGTCTTGCCCAGCCCCACCTCGTCCGCGAGGACGGCGCCGTTCATGAAAGGCGACCGGAGGGCAAACAGTGCGGCATCAATCTGATGGGGATTGAGATCGACACGTGCGTTGGCGATGGACCGGGAAAGCGCGGCGATATCGCCACCTGACCCGCGGAGGGTAAGGGCATGTGCCCAATACTGGCTGTGATAGGGAGTATTCATTGAGGCTCCCTGGGCGAACGCCCGCCCCGGAAACCCCAGCCCGGCTTCCGCCCGCCCCCAACGTTACTGGCAGCCATCCGCGTTTTCTCAAGCATGCCGTCATCCACAAAAAGCACTTACGCTGCCATTTTACTGAGCCGAATCATCCGCCACAAGGCCATTTAGCCGCTGCCGATGGCAATGTGCCCCCCCGCGCCCGGAAGGCCCATGACACCCTCCGCGGCACAATTTCCATCAAATTTCCCAGTTTTGCGGGCGCGCGGCCACCCAGTTGTCTCAAAAACCCCGAAAAACCGCCTTGAGGTTCCCGCGGAAACGAGGGATCAGTGTGGCCAGGCGGGTAGTGGGCTTGCAGATCTGAACCGAATACACTGGCAGGTGACTGGGGATTCAACGGGCGTGTTTCGTGCGATCGATAGAGCTCCCGCTACCTCCGCAAGAGAAACCGCAGCCAGAACAAGCGGCTGCGGTGAAAAAGAAACGAGAAGGTCACCGATGCGAGGGCAAGAGAATGACTCTTCGCTGTTCTCTATCGATGGCCAGGCTCAATTGCGGATTGGCCGGCATCGGCAGGAACTCGTTTCCCTCTTCATCGGATGACAACCAGATCTCGAAGTCATCGTGGACCTCGGCCTCGGCCAGGACATCCAGCAGGCCGGAGGCGGTCATGGTGGTGCTCTGTTGTGATTGTGCCATACATGGGGCTCCTATTCTCTCGTGTGAGGTCTGGACAGGGGTCTATACAGACGCCCCTGTCGTTGATTGTTGGTCAGCGGCCCGCGGCGAGGTTCAGCTCGCAGGCCAGCAGGTTCAGTTGGATATCGGGCTCGACCGGCAACTGCCGCAGATGCCGTGTGAACTGGGCCAGCATCAGGCCGGCGGCGATATTGGCGCAGTAGATCGTGGTCTTGGCCGTGCAGGGCCCGGCGTAGGCCTCTTCTGTGGGCCGTCGAAGGACGCCCGATCTGCATCGTTGTTGTTCAGAATGGACAGGTGCTTGAGTACTCTGCATTTCTTTCAGTTGGGGACCATCCGTTGGGGGTGAGTGTTACATGTCAAGCCAGACTCCAAGTCCTTTATCTTCGGCTGCTTTGTGGATCAACGAAGCTACAGCCATGTCATCTATTGCCAGCCCAAGGTTCATCGCAATGATGCGCTGGTTCTCACTGCTCCTGCGGGGCGCCTTGTTTATCACCACGTCTGCGAGGTCGTGAACTTGCCCTCTTGTCGGGATGTTGCGGAAGTATCCCATGGATTGGTAGTAGAACATCTGTTCCACATCATCCGTGACGAACAGGTCCGCACTTTTCAGCACTTCCGGTTTCCAATACGAACCGAATTCCAGGGGAGCCGCAAACGCCCCCGGTTCGAGCCACTCGTTCTCAATAACGAGCGAGGGCTCTTTGGTGATCGGCACGGCTGTGACAACAATATCCATCTGCCGGACTGCGTCAGCCGGTACATCAGCAACTGTCACCTCAACTTCGAATTGAGCCGACATCTCATCCGCATATCGCTTGGCAACCTCGTTGTCAACGTCATAAGCGTGCACGTCCTTGATTGCGAAACGCTCGCACAGTGCCTCCAAATTGCTGCGGCCCTGGACTCCACATCCCAGGATACCCACGCTCACAGCACTTTTTCGTGCCAAGAAGCCCGCCGCGACAGCAGTCTTAGCTCCGGTCCGTTTGGCTGTAATCCAGCGGCCGTCCATGATGCAGTAGGGCAATCCCGTCTGTTCATCGTTCAGAACGATCAGTCCCGAGATCTGAGGGACGTTGAATCTGAAGTTCTCCGGGTACGCACTGACCCATTTCATGCCGACAGTCCCGGTTGCGCGGATGTATGCCGGCATCGCATGGATCAGCGCATTCGGTCGGGTATGAACACCAATCTTCGAAGGCATCTCAACATCGCCCTGACCCTTGTAGCGATAAACCGTCTCTATAGCGTCAATGATTCTCTTCATGTCGACGCCGGCTCGCTCGACATCTTTGGCCGCAAGATACAGGATTCTGTTTTGATCCATCCAGGTCATTCCTTTTCACGCTGATACGACTATTCGACCATCAGGGTGGATTTCCACCGAGTCACCATCGTGGAGTCCGGCGAAATCCTTCTCTGAAAGGACCAGGACAGGTACGGACTTTCCATAGAGTTCGTCGGCCACAATCGATCCCAGCGCCATCGCAGAGTCAACAGAAGAATTTATGATGGCGGCCGGGGCAGTCCCTGCGCGGATACACTCAAGGAGGACGGCGCTGGAAGTGCTTGACCCTCTGCCGTTGGGAAAGGCGAATATCTTTCCGGTAATAATCTCGCCGGACTTCTCGTGTCGGCGATCGATGACTTCCCCCGTTTCCGCACGGATCCCACCCCAGAAACTCAAAGGCGAGGCTGTAACCAAGACCTCCCCTTGAGCAGACCCGGGGATAATGGCTCTGGCTTGAAGATGAACTGGTTTGCTGCTATCTAACATACACACCCTTTCACGGCCGAGTCCACGCATTGTTGCATCGAGCCGAACGCGACCGTGACACCGAGTTCACCCGGGGCATAATAGGCACACTTACCAGAGTTGGTCATTATCACCTTTGTATCCGGTTTAAGTATAGGAGTGTGAAACACACATGTATCAAGAGTAATCTCAATACCAAAGCCTTCAAACAGATCGACCATCCCATTTGTCTGATCAGTGAATAAGACGTGCGACTGGTCTTCACGATGAACCGTGTCGCTGGGCCTATGTGCTTGGCTTGGTTTGTCCTAATGCATCGCGCGAGCTGGCGGAACTCTTCGAAAGAAAAGTGAGGGCAACCGAGCACAACTGCATCAACGTGATCTGCTTTGACGGCTGTGGACAGCTCTTTGCGAGCCAGTTGGATATCCCGCAGAGTAACGTCAACAACCCGCTGTGGCTTGTCCCCTTGGCATGCCTGATCGAGAGTAGCTGCTTCAGGGGTAATGCCCACCGCGTGAAACAGCATTACAGAGCCGGAAGACGCCGCCGCGGCGCCCAACGCCTTGAGATTATCGCTTGTCACATCTGCAGGCATCCCGTCAATGACGGGTATCTGGTTGAACGCTTTGATGCCGATCAGGTACCCCAGAGCGGCATAGAAATCATCGCCCTGCATTTGATCGGCTTGAATACCTGTCAGTTGCAGCAGCACCTGGCCCTTGCGATTCTCTTGCAGATGCAGGCCGCACATGGGAACCCTGCCGGTGATTGCTGCGCAAATATCGTGGAAGTCCGCATATCGGTTGGTTCTCGCGCCAAGCACCGAGTTGGCATAGACGACCGCATTGGATTCACCCCATGCGATCTGCTGGCCAAAACGCGGGGTCAGGTAACTCTGATACGGAGCACACGTCCAGGTGGGTATACAACCCATTGACTCATAGGCCCGCCCCTGGCGTAATGCCCTATCGGCATGGCACGGGTCAATGTGGAACTTCTGCCAGTTCTGAAGGTCGAGCGGCCCCATGCTCAACGTGGTGGGTATCACAACCTTTGCGCCCTTGCCGGCCAGCATCTCGGCGAAGCACAGGCTCGATTCGCTCAGCAGGCCACATCCGTCGATATGGGCCTGTGTCACGTCCATCAATTCCGCCACGCCACATGCCTCGGCAAGTCGCACGACAATGCGCATCGCCATTTGGCAGCCGGGTCCGAAACGCCCATCCAACATCTGCTGATCGCTTCTGCTAAGATGAACCGTCACGTTAGACTCCCAATTATGATGCCTTTTCTGGAGGATGTGTATGCGCGTCGCGAATCGTCCGTTCAGTAACTACCTTATGACATCGCGTTGTTCTTATGTCTACGAGTAGCCCGACTAATCAGGGGCTATTTCTTGGCGCGTGACTATGGGAACATAGCCGACCTCCAGCCCCTTCGGTGGTATCAGAAGAAGAGCGGGGTCGAGCGTCGCCAGAGTTCCACTGCTGGGGGGGGCCATATAGTCTCTGTCGATCGGCCAGTGTGCATGGATCTTCTCAACAAAGGACTGTAGTTTCTCCTTCTTGTCATCACTCCAGTTGTACTGCTGGAAGGACGGCTGATCGACAAAACGATACCAGGAATAGGTGACCATGGAACCGTCGGCGAGGTGGACCGTGAACGGCCCGCGGACGGGGCCGGGATGGCCCCAGGCACCCCCGGCAGGAGAGGTGTAGGGACTCCCCGCCTTTGCCAGCTTGAACTCCTTTGACAGGAGCTGTGTCTCCGCAGGCAGTCCCGCGGCGGACACGGCCACCCGCTCGTTCCCAACATGTTTGAAATATTGCGGGAACGAACCTTTGGGACTAACGTCGCTGTTGAACCACTCCAGGCCCCAGACATTGCCCTCGTACACTTTGGTGTCAAAAACACGCTCGACGCCGGTTATTTTCTTGCCGGCCTGATCGTAGCGCGTGGTATGCGTGGTCAGCGTGGATTTCCAGGCACCCTTCTCGTCGAATTGTCCGGAGCAGGCCGGGCCTCCATCCCGCCACGACTTGAAGGCGTCATACAGAGCCGCCTTGGAGTAGTAGGTAACGTCCTGTACCAGAAGGGTTCGTCCCTGTTCATCCACCGGGAATTCGAGCTTGGGTATCTTCGAGTATATGACACCGTTTGCGTCTTTGGCCTCAAAGCAGGGCACCGTATTGATTTCCATTGCGCCACCGCCCATTACTCCCGGCCGAGCGTCGAGGCCCCGCCCATAGATAAAGGGATAATTGAACAACTTGCCGATCTTGCTCCAGGTCTCCGGGATATAATAGGCGATGGGTCCTTTGAAGTTGGCCGCACTGAGGAAACAGGTCCAGGCTTGATCGCCGGTGGGAGGGTCCCCTGTGGTGGGTTCGGTAAAGGGCAAAGCCATGTAGGTATATCCGAGGAACTTGCCATTGGGATTTCCCTCGAAGGGAAGCGCATCCGGCGGGATCAACAAGCAATTGCTCAGTTGGGCAATACCCAGCCGATTGTCCGGCAGGGCCTTGTCACTGTAGAAAAACGACCATCCGGGAGATCCGACCTCATAGTCGTAACATTGTGGGGTGGCATTCATGCTGAACTTCGGGGGTCCATACCGGAATCGATTGCCCGCCCAATAACCCAGACCGCCTTCCACGGTCTGGAAGACACTGTCCCAGGTAGGCCCGCGTTCGGGCCAGTTGTCCCGGGCCAGCGTACCGATTGGAGCCAGAGGGGTTGTCTTGTTGTCGGAGTTGTCCGGCGTGATCCATGCACTGGGCAGGCCAATTTGAAAATCGGCAATGGGTTTGTCAATGAGCGGCCAAACGGCGGAATAGAAACCCATGCCCGCACTGTAGTGCGTACGGTCTGACGGTCGGGACGCATTGAAGCCGATGTACCCGTGCAGACCACTCAAATGAGTCGTAACGACTCCCGGCCTGACCTCGTTCTTGTCTGCTGCATCTTCTTGCGCCTGGCATGTCGAAGGCAGAAACACCAATGTCAGGACAACGAGCCATGTTTTTTGCATAAGGGTCTCCGATCAAATAGAATCGGTTTGGGGGAAAAGTCAACGTCATACACCCGGAGGCGCCCCTTGGAGTCGTCTTTGGGCGATTCGTCAATCGCCACAATCGCACTGAAACGATTGGCAAGGCCGTAACCATCCGATGAACCCGTGCCACCAGCTAAGGCTGGCGTGTTCAGAAAGAGCCAGTCTTTCCGGGGCAGAAGCCAGAGACCCTGTAGCTTGAGTGGCAGGAAGCCGGGGATCCTATACCACACGCTGTCCATCATGACGTCCTTTACTGTGGTTCTCTGGGTAGCCTTCGGCCGACTACTACGATCGGCCTTCCCAACGAGTTTACCACAGACCGCAAGGCCGTAACAGCCCCTCCGGACCTGCCGATGGCAACTTTATCAGGGGTTGCGATTCGGCTATCTTGACGGGCGGCCGATGGCCGCGACCGAATACACTGGCAGGTGACTGGGGATTCAAAGGGCGCGTTTCGTGCGATCGATAGAGCTGCCGCTACCTCCGCAGGAAAGACCGCAGCCAGAACAAGCGGCTGCGGTGAAGAAGAACGAGAAGCATCACCGATGCGAGGGGAAGAGAATAACTCTTCGCTGTTCTCTATCGATGGCCAGGCTCAATTGCGGATTGGCCGGCATCGGCAGGAACTCGTTTCCCTCTTCATCGGATGACAACCAGATCTCGAAGTCATCGTGGACCTCGGCCTCGGCCAGGACATCCAGCAGGCCGGAGGCGGTCATGGTGGTGCTCTGTTGTGATTGTGCCATACATGGGGCTCCTATTCTCTCGTGTGAGGTCTGGACAGGGGTCTATACAGACGCCCCTGTCGTTGATTGTTGGTCAGCGGCCCGCGGCGAGGTTCAGCTCGCAGGCCAGCAGGTTCAGTTGGATATCGGGCTCGACCGGCAACTGCCGCAGATGCCGTGTGAACTGGGCCAGCATCAGGCCGGCGGCGATATTGGCGCAGTAGATCGTGGTCTTGGCCGTGCAGGGCCCGGCGTAGGCCTCTTCGGTGGAGAACAGCGTGGTCGGGTAATGTTGCCGGGATTCATAGTCACAGGCCGTCAGGACCCGCAGGACCTCGGCGCTCATCCGGCCATCGGTCCAGAAGGCCGCTTGCGAGCCGGTGGCCTGCCAGATCTGCCGGCGGATGTGGATCTGGTCCACGCAGCAGAAGATGGAATTGCCCGTCCGGCTGCTCCGCCGGAACCTCTCTGGAATCACTTCGATCTCCAGGGCGCTGTTGATCCGCCGGCACAGCCCGGCCGTGGCCTCGACCTTGGGTCGGCCGAGGTCCTTCTCGAGGTAGCCCTGACTGGCCAGGTTGCTCTCTTCGACGGTGTCGAAGTCAACCAGCTGGAGCCATGGCACGCCGATGGCGGCCAGTTGCAGCGCGACCTGTCGGCCGATGGCCCCGACGCCGATGACCGTGGCCTGGGTCTGGCGGATGCGTTCGGCCGGTACGATATCCTGCTGTCGGCTGTATCGTTCGTCGCTCATAGCTGCATGACCTCCTGTTCATCCCAGAGTTCAGGACGGGCGGCCAGTTCATCCAGTACGAACTGCCTTTCCGCGGGCTCCATGGCCTCAAACTCATCCAGGAAGTCATAGGGCAGGCCGTAGGAGCCCAGGTCCGGCAGAGGGGGATTCTCCGGCGGGGTGGGCGGAGGGTTGTCCGGCCACGATGCGGCGATGACATGGTCCCTGTACTCGGCCTCCCAGGCCTCCTGGCTGCTGGGGCCAAAGGGCCGGCGATAGTCCACGGCCACCGGGATCAGGACCTGGCCGCCGGGCCCGATGTTGAAGTCCAGACGGGCGTGGCAGGCATCGCTCTGGGCGATGATGAACATCAGGGCCCACTGGCAGCCGCCAAAGACCCGTGCAAAGGTGTCCTGATCGGTTCCGCTGGGCTCAGGAGAGTTGCCCGGATGGCTGTGTAACCAGAGTCTTGCGAACTGTTCGGGCCTTCGGCCGAGATCGACCTGGGCCTCGAAGAAGTCCGCCACCGCCTGATCATCGAACTTGACGCTGACGCAGGTAACCTCCTGGCAGACGGTCAGGAATTCCTCGACATACAGCAGGTCATCGGCCCTGGTGATCCCGAAGCCGCCGACCTCATTGTCCGTTCGGTCGCGGAAGTACAGCAGCTTGGCCCAGGCCGTCGGGCTAAAGCGAAGCACGGGGCCCGGGCGCTTAGCCGGCCAGCCGGACCTCGGTTTGAGGCTGAGTGTGTCCTTCTGGGGATGGGGTGGGTGAGTCTTCATCGTCGCTGTCCTTTTCTTCTGCACAAGGGTTGCAGATACCGTCTTTCATACACTGACTGCACACGGACATGCCGCACTGGGGGCAGTCCCGCAGGCACCGCCGGCAGAACGAGTCCTCGCAGACCGCGCACTGCCGGATGCAGGACAGGCACACCGTCTCGTCGCACTCCCGGCACCAGGTGCTGCAGTGCTCGCAAACGTCGTTCTCGCAGCTGCCGCAGCAGTAGAGGTCCTCGCGGTCGACGACCTGCCCGCAGTCGTAACAGGCCGTGCCGTTCCAGTCGGCCAGCGGCACGTAGGGGCTGGCCTGGTTGTAGGTGTTCAGGACGCCCTGGACCAATGTGAAGAAGTCCAGGAGCCGGCCCTGCTCCAGCGCTGCGCCGATGGCGGCCGAGGCATCGCCCTCACAGAGGACCTCGCCGCTGACATGGGGGTGTGTGATGTTCTCATCGGCGGCGGCGGGGTTGGGGTCGAGGGCCACAATCCGGTAGGGCTTGCGGTCGTAGATCCGCCCCAGGCCCATGATGCTCAGCTGGATCTCAAAGGGCCCCAGGTAGACGCCCTCGAGGGTGATCGGCTCGGTCGTAACCGTAATGGCCTTGGGTTCTTCATCGAACTCGACCTGGCCGAACTCCTGCTCCAGGGCCGCCAGTTCCTCCACCAGGGCCGACAGGCCCGGCGATGGCTCAACGCGGTCCGCCGTGAAGACCTCGGTGCGATGGGCCTGGTACTGGAGGTCGCTGAGCAGGTAGCTGAGGTTCCTGGCACAGTGCTCTGAGGCGGCGTACCAGTGCCGCGACGTGGCCAGATCCAGTCGGTGCGATAGGGCCGTGAACTCCCGGAGCTTGCCCTGGAGGCGGTTGAACCGCTCGGTCATCGCCAGGTAGCGGCTGTGCCGCAGCTTCCGCAGGGCATCCTGGAGGGGCCCCGCGATCTTGATGAACTTCTTGATGTCTTGCATACCTTTGTCCTTTCAAATGCACAAGGACGCCGGTCCATCCACGCGATGAACAGGCGCCCTTATGGGTTGTTGCCTTAAGAGTCTGAGGTGCCGGGTCCTTCTCTGCGAACCGGTGGACGGTTTTGCGGCCCCTATCAGGTCTCGGCCGCGAGCTGTAACCGACGTCCGGCGGCCAGAGCCTGGCGGCGGATGCCAAAGCCCCACTGGCGGGCCTCTTCAAAGGTCTCAATAGTGGGCGGCACCCTCAGGACGTAATTGGCCCCGGTGGAGGGGCAGACCACCCGGACCATCCGCATGACGCAGTCGGTGAGCGGGAACAGGTCTTTGATCTCGGTGTCGATCTCCAGCAGCTGTCCGCCGTCGGGGCCGCTGTCAATGACCCTGGGCTGGACCTTCTCGATGAGCCGCTCGTAGCCCAGACGCTTCAGCAGGGCGGCCCGAAGCTGCGCATTGGGGATCCGCAGGACCTCCCGGGGGTCCCAGGTGTCGGGGTCGCCCTCGTGAATCCGGCGGCTGACCCTCACACCCAGGGCGTAGAAGTAATGCCTGCGTCTCTCCAGCCACGGGCCGGCCTTTTGGCGGTCCCGGACGGCTCCCCGGCTGACGACGGTCCGTCCGTCGGCCGCGAAGACGGTCACATCCCAGTCCTTCGCCTTCATCCGCCACGACAGGCCCAGATCGACCTGTTGGGGGTCGATGAAGCGGGCGATGGGGCTTCGGCTCAGGCGGACCCGACCCTGGAAGAGCGCCCAGCGGCGGCCATCGGGCCGATAGAGTGTCAGGCCCTTGCGCCGGGGGCAGGCCTCATAAGCGGTCACGCCGGTCCCGTAGGTGAAGACCTCCCTGGCATAGGCCCCGGAGGCGGTGGAGAAGCACTCCACGGTCCCGGTGGCCCCGGCCAGTCTGACATCCTTGAGCCGCTGCCACAGGCCGCCTCTCCGGATGGCCGAGCGGGTGTGGGGCGCATAGAACTCCTCACAGACGGTCCTGCCGGCCCGGATGATCCTGCGGCCGCGGCCGTACTCGTTGATGGTGCACTCATCGCCGGCCTGCTCGGTGATGGACTGGATGGCGTTGCCGCGGATCTTCACCTGGACATGGCGCTGCCGGGTGCGGATGACGAGATCGCCGTGGTCCACGATCATCGCCAGTTGGCAGCCGGGATTCGCGCGTCGTGTGATCAGTAACATGGTCGGCCTCCTTGGTTCTAATCGAGGACCCGGCGCTGCCGGGCCTCATCGTATTCGCGCTGGACGACGATCAGGTACCGGCCCTTGGGCAGGCGCAGGGGCCGGTGCTCGGGGTGGGTGATCTGGACGGCCGACTCGGCCAGCAGCAGCCGGTCATCGGCACCCACCGGGGCCATATCCGGCAGGCCCGCCGGCAGGGGCGCGACCGGCGTCAGGAGCATGGCCGCGGCCGCGACCCCGGCCAGGACCTGATGGCGATGGCCGGTGGCCTCGCCCTCGCGGATAACGTCCGTATCGAGGGGCCGGAACCGCAGGAATAGTCCCCGCGGAGCCCCGGAGTCCATGGCCTGCAGTTCGGCCGCCGTCAGGGGGATAAAGACCAGTTCGCCCTGTCGGTAGGCCTTGCGGGTCTTGTGGTTGGGTGAGGACATGATGAACCTTCCTTTCCAGGTAGATGCAAATTGAGGTTTGTCAAATACAGAGGGCATCCGTCCATCTACACAACGGACAGATGCCCTCCTTCATAGGGACACCCGAGAAGGCCGTTTAGGCGGCGCCTTCGATCTTCGTGGGCGTCACGGTGACCCGGTCGTTCTCCTGGAGACAGTAATCCCGCGGCACCGGCTAGCGGTTGACGCGGATGAGGTAGTCGCCGGGTTCGCGGCCGGGCATCTGCTGGGTGAAGAACTTCTCCACCGTGGTGTTCTCGTTGACGTGGACGTAGTCGGCGAAGCCGCCGCCGTCATTGTTGATGTACATAATCTTCATCTGGAAATCCTTTCTAAACGTGGGGTTGTGATTTGAGGTTCTCCTTGCTGCGCGTGA
>OMKS01004030.1_pt1 | contig 11326 bp, 8 predicted proteins | sample 1674721 | NCBI WGS metagenome assembly OMKS01 (sample SAMN06264996, study PRJEB25208) | sediment metagenome | isolation source: hot spring sediment | place: USA: California | collected 2014-09-02 | reverse complement strand
TTAATATTTAAAAGTTCTATTATTGAGATTCCGGCATTCCGCTTCGCTCCAGCCGGAATGACAGGTGAACTATTACGGTTTTATATTCAATTGCCTTGTGTGTTTCGGTAAACAATCGCCACCACGGTTTTGTCATCCCCGCCCATATTGATCGACAATCCGTAGGGTCGATCCTTTTTAATTTCGATCTGGGCATCGCCAGCCTTACCGGTTAACTGTTCCCATATCGTAACCGCCTGATGAACGCCGGTCGCGCCGGTGGGATGTCCCCAGCCGATTAATCCGCCGGTCGTGTTGAACGGAATTTTACCGCTCCGCGCCGTATGGCCTGCCAGAACAAAGTCGGGACCTTTCCCCTTTTCGGCGAATCCAATCGCTTCGGTTGCCAAAATTCCAGCGATTGTAAAACAATCATGACATTCCACCATCCCCAATTGATCAATAGAAATTTCAGCGGATGCCAACGCTTTTTTGACCGCGGTTTCAGTGGTCTCCAGTCGCGTCAAATCAGCGGGTGGTGAACCGATGTCATATTCTGCCTGACCAAGCCCCACAATCTCAACCACCTCATTTTTGGGGATTCCAATTTTCTCCAGTCCTTGCTCTGAAACAATGGCGATCGCAGAAGCGCCATCCGATACTTTGGAGCAATCAAAGACATTCAGGTGATCGACAAACACTTTTGGATTGGGTTCGGTCATGGCGAGCGCTTCCAGGTCCTGGACAGTGTTATGATACTCCTGGGCTGTGGGGCACAACCTGGCGTTTTCAATGGCGTTTCGATACCAGCGGGCGAAACCTTTTCGCGTATTGTCCCTGCCGTATTTTTCGAAATAGGCGCCGGCGCGGTCAGCAAATTTACCCGGGAAAAAGTAGGCGTGACCATTCTTGCGTTCATTGAACCATCCGGCAAGGGCGAGAATATCTGCGCCGTAGATCGCTTTCACAGAATTTTGCACTTCCACACCGATCGTTAAAACCGACTCAGCGGTTTCAGCCAGCACCGTCTTTATTGCCGTAACCAGCGCCAACCCACCAGAAGCGCAGGCGCCCTCGACCCGCACCGCGGGCTTCCATTTCAACCCGTCGTCGATCATTGGGAAAAAACCGGCAAGATTTCCTTGTTTATTAAAGCGCGCCGCCATAAAATTGCCAATCACACACTCGTCAACATTGGCGGCTCCGCCAATTTGTTTTAACGTTGCAGCCCCGGCTTCTTTAATATAGTGATCAATTTCAGGCCGCGGTTTTTTCGGATGAAACTCGCGGCGTCCGGTTCCTAATGAGATGGTATTGTATCCTCCAGTCATAAATAGTTTGCGACGAAATTTTATCATAGCGACACCTCTTTAATTAAAATATTCGTTTATCGGACCATAAGCATGATAAAAACCAGAGAGCAAAACCGTGTTTACATCGTTTTCGTTCTCTGCAACTTGATCCTTCACCAGATTTTGAGCAATTTCCATTGACCGCCTGCCGTAGCGCATTGCCAGTTCTGCGCCCATTGTTTTTATGGATTTTAGCTCATCAAAATGCGCAGCCAAAATTGTTTGTCGATCCGGGCTGGCAATGACAACTTTCCATGGCTGCGCTGCCTCGGGCAATGGACCAAGTTTTTCATCGCATTTCGCTTGAAAACTCGAAAAATTCTCATAGCTCTCTTTTTCCGGATCGAACACCGCTGTGGGTTTGCCCCTTTCATATTTTAAAATGCCGTCTTTTTGAGAGCCATCGCCGTGTTGACCGCCTCTAATTCCTTTTTCTATCAGTCGATCCAGCAACGGGCTGCGGATATCTTCATTTTTAAGCCGCGCATTCATCACACTCATAATATAGCGGCATACATCCAGCCCGACATAATCGATCAACTGAAAAATACCCATCGGCCGGATCAGGAAGTCTTGACTGACCTTGTTGATCATGTAAACTGCTTCAACAAAGGGCATCTGTTCGGACAGCCGCTCAACTTCAGCGATTGCATGCAGCGCATCGCGCATAAAATGTCCATTACCGATGAAGCCAGCCACGTCACGCGCTGGTACGATGGTCTTTCTCAAATTTTTGGCATAAGTCAGGGCGAAATCCACCAATTCTTTTTGAGTTGATTTTGCAGGAATTAACTCCACCAATTTTTGCACCGCCGGGGGATTGTAAAAATGAAAACCGATTATTCTGCCGGACAAGCCGGCTTTTTCGTCAAGTTCGTGTATTGGAATCGAAGATGTGTTGGTCATGAAGTAGGGATTGTTTGGATTATTACGGTCGATTTGTGAGAGGATTTTGACTTTGAGTTGCGGATCTTCCAGGATCGCCTCAAAAATGAGCGTTGATTCATAACTTGATTCCAATCGATTGCTGCAGCGAACCAATTTGAGAACATCAAACACATATTGTTCGATAATATCAAAATTTTCAATTAAATCAGCCCGGTCGTGATAAATTTGACGCAACAGCACGGTTTTCTTTTCCGCGGCTTTTTGAGTTTGAGTTTTCAAAAAATCCATCAGGCTACTCAGCGCTTTATCCGATACATCGATTGCATTAAGGACGAACTGCTTATGTTTATTTTCCGGCTTAAGACTTAAATCCGCCATCTCCATCGCCGTCAACAGCAAAATCCCGCTGCCCATTTTCCCGCCCGCGCCCAGAACTGTAACATTGGATAATCTATCAACATAGTTCATAAAAGAGCTCCTTTAATTATTTACTCGGATAAATTTTTCGTGCTCATCAGCCAATGCATGGTAATTTCAGTAGCAAACCTGTTGGATTACCATTGAGGTTTTCGTTTTTCCAGAAACGCACGCATCCCCTCGGTACCCTCGTTACCGAACAACGAGCCGAACGCTTCCACTTCGATATTACAACCAGCACTAAAATCCGTCCGCAATCCTTCACGGGCAATTCGTTTCACCTGGGACACCGCGTTCGGACCTCTCGAGGCAATGGTACGGGCGATTTTCAACGTTTCTTCCATCAGGTTTTCCGGTTCAATTACTTTTTGCACCAACCCCATACGCAATGCCTCATCAGCACTGATCATATCGCCGGTTAGCAACAAATAAAACGCATTCGCTATACCAACCTGCCGTGGCAGCCGCTGGGTGCCGGCGTAGCCCGGAGTGAGACCGAGATTTACCTCCGGTTGTCCGAATTTTGCGTTACTGGTTGCAAGCCGGATATCACATGCCAACATTAGCTCGCAGCCACCGCCTAATGCAAAGCCGTTCACCGCAGCAATCACCGGAATCTTTAGTCTCTCAAAACGATAAAACGTGTCCTGTCCTTTTTTTGCGAATGCCCGGGCTTGCGCAGCATCCATTTTAACCATTTCCGCGATATCAGCGCCGGCAACAAAGGCTTTTCCCGCCCCCGTAATTATTACTACACGAAGTTCTTTGTTGTTTTCAACCGAATCCAGCAGATGATTTATTTCCTGAAAAAATTGTGAGTTCAGCGCATTAAGCGCCTGGGGACGACTGATGGTGACGATTAATACGCCACCGCTTTCTTCTGTTTGGAGAATTTCATAATTCATGGGTTTTCCCTTTTATTGTTAATAATTGTGAATTTCTCTTTTCATCGAATTAAACAATACCTAAACTCACCTGCATCGCCATTACGCTATGCTTCAAGAATTTTTCTTGCAATAACGATCTTTTGTATCTCTGAGGTACCTTCATAAATTTCAGTAATCCGCTGGTCGCGATAAAGCCGCTCGACTTTGTAATCTTTCATGTAGCCATAGCCGCCATGAATTTGCAACGCCTTATGACACACCCGGTGGGACATTTCCGAAGCGTATAATTTCAACATGGCTGCTTCTTTCACATAATCCATGGATCCCGATTCTTTCAGCCAGGCGACTTTAAACAGCAACGTCGTCGCCAGCTCAAGCTCTGTCGCCATCTCTGCCAGCATAAATTGAATGGCTTGAAATTGCGCAATCGGACGTTTGAATTGAACGCGCTCCTTGGAATAGCGCAGCGCTTCCTGATAGGCAGCCTGAGCAATACCCACCGCCTGCGCCGCAATACTGATGCGTCCCCCATCTAATAAAGTAAGAGCGATTTTTAGTCCCTTGTTTTCTTGGCCCAGCAGCGATTCAACCGGCAACCGGCAGTTATCAAAGACCAATTCGGTACAGCTTGCGCTGCGAATTCCCATTTTATTTTCGTGTTTGCCCACTGAAAATCCTGCCGCGTCTTTAGCCAATAAGAACGCTGAAATCCCTTTGGCGCCTTTATCTTTATTGGTTTGTGCAAAAACCATTATCACATCGGCAATATCGCCGCTGGTGGTGAAATTCTTTGTTCCGTTTAAAATATATTCATCGCCATTTCGGTTGGCGAACAATTGCAGCGCTCCCGGGTCACTGCCGGCGTTGGCTTCGGACAGGGAAAAGCAACCGAGCTTTTCTCCCGATGTCAGCGCGGGCAGATAAGCCTGCCGTTGTTGTTCCGAACCAAACAGCAGGATGCCTTCATTCACCAGCGAGTTATGCACAGATACTGCAACTGCGGTACCGGCGTCAACCTTACTCAACTCGATCAGTGCGCCGGCGTAAGCCACCACGCCGGCGTTGACACCTCCGTATTGCTCCGGTACAGTCATACCCAGATATCCGAGTTCACCCAGCTCTTTTAACGCTTTGAGGTTTACTTCTCCCTTTTGGTCAAGTTCTTCAATTTTTGGCGCCAGTCGCTCTTCAGCAAACCGCCTGGCTTCCTGAATTATCATTTTTTGTTCTTCATTCAGTGTGAAATCCATAGTGTATCCCTTCAACAATCCGGTTACTTGGTCTATTTTTAGTCAACTGTTTTTTCATTTTCCGAAAGAGACGGCTTTCTTTTCCGAAGAATTGCCAGAACCTGTGATGCAATTTCTTCAATTGGCTTATTGGTCACCTTGATAACCGACCAGCCCGAATGCTTTTGAAAGATAGTATTGGCATAGTTCAGTTCTTGTTGAACATGCTCAAACTCAGCATAATTACCAACCGCGCCTCCGAGATAATCATGACGCACCCGTCGTAATATTGCCAGATTCCGCGCATCAGTCGTTAATCCGAAAACCCGTTCCGCCGGCAATTCGAGCAATTCCAGAGGCGGTTGTACATCAAGGACAATCGGCACATTGGCGGTCATCCATCCTTTCATCGCCAGGAAAATGCTGATCGGTGTCTTAAAAGTACGTGAAACGCCAACCAGTACAATTTCCGCCCGATTTAATTCATGGATCCGCTGACCGTCATCGTGACGAAGAACAAACTCCATCGCTTCAATACGTTGAAAGTAGGCGCGATTTAATTTGCGAAACAAACCGGGTTCTTCAGAGGGTGAATTGGCAAACTGCTGCGATAGCTGCGCCAGCAACGGTCCCATTAAATCGATAGTTTCAACATTGTGCAGACGGCCGATCTTACTAATGAAATTTCGTAAGCTGGTAGAGACTACTGTGTGAATAATAAAAGCGCCGGTTTTTTCTGCCTGGGTCACAATTTGCACAACCTGATCTTGGGTTCGAATATTACGATGAAGTGTAATGTCCACCTCGGTTTCAGAAAACTGAGTCAAAGCAGCATGCAATGCTTGTTCAGCGGTTTTACCGGTACTGTCTGAGAGAATAAAAATGTGAACCATGCAGAAGTTATCATCCTCCTTAAGTTCATTTTGCTTCGATTATTTCAGCGAAAAAACTCGCGCATTCCAAACCAATACTAAGCTGTCAGATTTTGACCAATTTTTAACGGGGCTGTAACTTTTTCTGTGTAATCCTGAAGTGTAAGGCTCGGTGGATAAACGTCGCCGTGTTGTCATTCGAAAAATAATGGATAGAAAAAAATTGTTCTTAACACCCATATAAGAACCGGCGCCTGGTTGATAATTATAGTAGATTTTTATCTGTTACGTGGAATTTTACAAAACTGACCTGACGAAAATCATCAGGAGAAAATATTCTCCTTGCGTGCATCGTAATTATAGCTCCACAACAACAAAGCGATTGTTGATGAATGCGTGTTTGATCGATGTCGAGCTTTCAACGACTACTTTTGATCTTTGTGAGGAATCGCCTGAGTCAGCCAGTTCAATATGAGATATTGAGACGATTATAGTTTGTTTGATCGGTCATCAGTAGCATAAAAGCAAAAGCAGCCGATGTTGAATATATATTAACAAAAAAACTACAGAAAGTCAACAAAAAATTTCATTATTATCAATCCGGTATCAATTAAAATTAAAGCAACTTTAAATCCTTGGCGGCGTAATATTCAATTGATGATTAAAGGACACGAGTGAGCAAAGGTGGATCACTGGTCTTTTCACGCTGTATTGTATTTTCAAACGGATTTATTTTGCAAAAGCTAAGCTGTTCAATTTATACAGGAGGAGAAGTTATGCGCCACAATTGCTTTGTCAAACCAATTTATATTTTCCCAGCATTTTTTATTTCTGTTTTGTTGCTGTGTCTTGTAACCCAGGTTTTCGCGGCTGATTATGATGACAAAATCAGCAAATCTTTTCAGGTAAAAAAGGGACAGCAATTTTATTTAAAATCTGACATCGGGTCGGTTACTGTTGAAAGCTGGCTTCGAGATGAAGTCAAGATTGTCGTTCACAAAAAAGCGAAAGCCTATAGCCAACGCGAAGCAGAAAGAATTTTCAAAGATCTGGATTTACGGTTCGATCAAAGCCGACAGGGTGTCAGTCTGATTGCCGAATACCGGGGCGCTAACCGCTGGTTTTTCGGTCGTCGCAATTTACGTGTCTCTTTTGAGATTGTGGTTCCTTATGAATTCGACCTGAACATCAATACCGCCGGTGGCGGCATTGAAATTGAAAAAATCATGGGGCAGGTAGATTTGCACACCTCGGGTGGCTCAATTACTGCCGCCCACCTCACCGGACCGGTAGATGCCAAAACATCCGGTGGCAGCATCTCAATTAGTTACGTTGAGGGTTCCCTCAAAGCAGTCTCTTCTGGTGGCAGCATTACATTGAACGAAATTAAGGGAAACACTTCAGTTCGCACTTCCGGTGGAAGACTCAAATTAAAAAAAATATCCGGAAATGTTCAGGGACAAACTTCTGGTGGTAGTATTTATGCTGAGCTGATCGATAAAATTAACGATGACTGTTCTCTGAAAACATCCGGCGGTGGTATCACCGTGTTTTTGCATCCGGATGTTTCCGTTGAGATTGACGCCCGGACCAGCGGCGGTTCCGTTGCCACAGATTTCCCGGTACAGGTCACCGGAAAAATAAAATCAAATTATCTGACGGGAAAAATTAACCGGGGTGGCCCGCTGCTCAAGTTGCGAACATCTGGTGGCGGGATTCGAATCAAGGAATATGTTGAATAATCCCATTTGGCGCTTTTAAACACCAGTTCCTCAGTTATATAATTTTTTTCTGTCAACATTTGTACATTGGCTGCTTGCTCAGTTCACAGCCTTCGGTTGTCAAAACGATGTACCAAAGCGGGCACAGGTTTGTAATACGCTGTACATTACAATGTTGCTATCACCTTGGATTAATTGTTGTAATAGCAGGAATGCTGGTTTTTTGTGACGATTTTATTGCTTAAACGAAAGGATGTTTTGTCGTGAGGTTAAGGACAATTTTTATCGTAGCTACACTATTTCTTTACAGTAACGCGCCGGCTCAATCCGAGCGGTTTGAACTGTTTGACATTCATTTTTCGGGTAAAGTTGAAACATATCAGGTAACTGACCTCAACGGAGACGGGCTTCAAGAAATTATTGCTTTCACCAGCCAAAACGATGCAACAAAATCTCATCAAATAAACATTATCTGGCAGGATTCCTCCGGCTTTTCTCAACAAAACATCCAAACCATTTCCCCGGATGACCAAATGATCATCTTTGATTACGGCGACATTGTCCCGAATAAAGGCAAAGAGCTTGCCTTGTTAACTTCCACCGGTATTTTTTATTATTCGCTTAAAGCAGCTAACGAATATGACCTTGAACCCCAAAAGCTATTCAGCGCAACGTCCATCTTTAAAAACGTCGATAGAACCGGGTTGTTCTTTTGGAAGTTTATTCGCGATGTCAACGGCAATGGCCGGGATGAAATCATAATTCCAAACTTCGATTCAGTGCAAATTTATGCTTTTGACAATTCCAACGGCTGGTCGCTTCAGAGTCAACTGCAATTGCCGTCACCAACCAAAATTAACACTTCAAGCGGTATCGCAGTAACCTATTCCTTGTATAATCTTTATTTTGCCGATTGCAATCAGGATGGATTAACCGACATCATCGCCGGCGACGATGACAAGTTTCAACTATTTTATCAAAAGCCGGACGGGAAATTTCCCGCCAAACCAGATGTTGCATTTGATATGGAATTTAAAACCAGCGACCGGCGCCGGGGTCAGGAATTTCGCATTAGCGATATAAAAGATATCGATGGGGACGGCGTGATTGATTTGGTCGTCAACCAGACGACAACGCGTGAGAGCGTTTTTAATCCACAGAGCCAAATCCGGATATATCTCGGCAAGCCAGGACCTCAGCGGCTGTGGTCACCAACGGCGGATCAAACCATTGTAGCTTCCGGTGTTCAATTCGACGAGCAACTGATCGACCTCGACAACGACGGACGATTGGATTTGGCTGTCCCGTCAGTTCGACTGGGTTTGATGCGCATCATCAAAATGCTGTTGGCAAAAAGTATGACCATGGATGTGAATATCTATCGCATGAGCGAAGCCGGAAAATATCCGGCCCAGCCTGATGTGGGAAAGAAAATAACCGTTAATTTCAGTTTTTCGTTGAATGAAGATTCCGCAGGGGGCCGGGGATCATTACCTGTGTTTGACCTCACCGGTGATTTTAATGGCGACGGGATCCGCGATTTGATCAGCGCGGCGGATCAGCGACGCTTTCAAATTTATTACGGATCACCAGAAAAGCTGTTCTCCAACAATGCTGATTTTGACTTTGAAATTCAATTGCCAAAGAACGGCAATCAGCTTAAACTTTTCGACCTGAACAATAACAACGCCAGCGATATTATCATCAGTTATCAGAAGCAGGATGATCCCTCCGGTCAACTGGAAAACATACTCCGAATATTGATCAACCGGATTCCTCAATCATCAACCGAATAATCCCGGGAATGAAAAAACGCGCCAGTCGCCAGTGGCACAGATTTATATTTCAGGCAACCTGATATCTCCTTGATAATAGCTGACGTTCCGGTGCGGTTTGTCGAGCCGAAAATCCTTTGGTTTGGTAAAATACGGATCTTCTGAAATAGAACGCATAAAACTGTCGCGATATTTTGGATGAGCGATGCTGGCAATGGCAATCGTTTTTTCACCGGCGGTCAAACCGCGCAAATCCGCTACGCCATATTCATTTACGATAACCACACCGTCATAAGCCGAGGCAGTCAAACTCACACCAGAGGGATGGCCCGGCACGATTTTAGACTCACCGTTTCGGGTTGTGCTTTTAATGGCGATAATGGGCACACCATAAACCGGATCATTTAGCGCACGGATAAAATCGGGTTGCCCACCCACACCGCTGTAATAATTGCGTGCATCAATAAAATCAGCCCAGACATTACCATAAAAATCCACTCCGATGGCGGTGTTGATTGAAATAAAAGGCGCGTTTTGACGAATCGTTTCAGCAGAGTTGGTATATCCGCAAGGCCGCATTTGCACGCCGGTTCGCATGTGAACATAATCATAAAGTTGCTTTGATCCCATGATTAGACTGGTGGTGCTATAACCCTGATTCATCTTTTTACGGCGGTTGGTTACGATATCGGCTTTTTGAAGCATCATCAACCCATCCCCGTAAAGTTCGGTCTGAATGCCCAAATCTTTATAATTGGCATCACAAATTGTGGCGATCACCGCATCGGGAATTTTACCGATACCCACCTGAATGGTCACGCCATCTCTGATGAAATGTTGTGTAATCAACTCGCCAATCCTTTTCTCCTCTGGTGAAAGATTGTCAAAGTCGGGCGCCGGTATTTCGTAAACTGGTTTGACACCATCATCTGCCACTAAATAATCAATCGAAGCTGCATCAATCACGCTTTGTCCCTGAGTAAATGGCATGGAGGGATCCAGCTCAGCGATCACAATATCAGCGTGATCAATGGCGCTGTGCAAGGCTTCGACGGAAAGCCCAAGGCTGAATTCGCCAGTATGTTCATGCTGACGTACTTTAAAGATAGTCATGTCCGGTTCAAACTCCCGATACTTCCCGATAAGCGCATCCAAATTTGCCAATGTGCAAGGAACGTAAAACGCTCTGCCTTCATTCGCAGCTTTCCTGACTTGAGCACCAGAAAAAATTGAATAAGTCAGCACCCGGTCTTGTAAACCTTCTTCAATATACGGTATTTCACCCTGCATTAAAATATGTACCATCTTCATAAACGGCAGTTTTGGCCTGCCGGCTTTTATCGCATCGGTCATCGCTTCCAATGACGCCGTTGGAGATGCTGCATTGGATCCCACATAGCAGGTGACAATTTCTCTGTTTTTAAAATGTTCAGCCACAACATCCGGAATCTGGGATAGTTTGATTTTTTTGGGTTCATTCGCCATAAACGAGCCTCCGCTTTAAACCTTTTATTACAGCAAGATCTTAAAATTTGAGTCAACTTTTAAATATGGCAAAGATGAGTATCGCAAGCTCGTCCCGCCGTTAGGCGGGATTAACGAGTTACCAGTTGAAAACGGTTGGTGCAGTTCTTTTATTTTTTAGAGAACTGTGTCATTGTACGCTACTGCTAACTGAATTGTCTGTTGATGACTCGGTAACGTATATTTAAATTGATCTGTTAGATCAAATATAATAAAAAATATCTTTCAAATCAAGCGCTAAATACTAATATTAAATCCTATTTCTATTGGGAACAATCGAAAAATCTCTTGCATCTTTTTACTGTTATCACTATATTAAACCACGATTTATTCGACAGGTTTACAACGAACTCACATCATGTTAACTATCTTTGTAACAAGGAGTAACCATGGCAATTATGAACAAAATGCGTAAGAACATGCATATCATTTTATTCATTCTGTTGGTGTTTTTTCTGCTTAGCATGACCATCGGCGGTCTGGTTGGCGGTGCAGATATAACCGCGCTTCTTTCAGGTCAGCGGCCAGACACTGTGGTTTCAATCAACGGCGAGGATATCCGTTATGAACAATATACCAATATTCGCCAGCAACAAATTGACGAATATCGGAATCGAAACCAACGCGAGCCCAGCGGCTATGAATTGCAGCAATTGGAAGATCAAATTTACGAATCTGTTAT
>OMKS01004023.1_pt1 | contig 11344 bp, 9 predicted proteins | sample 1674721 | NCBI WGS metagenome assembly OMKS01 (sample SAMN06264996, study PRJEB25208) | sediment metagenome | isolation source: hot spring sediment | place: USA: California | collected 2014-09-02 | reverse complement strand
CTCCTGTTCCAACCGGGAATGGGCCGGCGCTTTTCCAAACCGGCGCCAGAAAAAATACGGCCAAACCTGCCTGACCATTATTAAACCTCACTGATTGTTAAACTAATATCCGCCAACTTCAGCAGCTCCGCCATCTGCCGACCGGTTTAAGCCAGTTCTGTCAGCACTTCTTTTAAGGCAGCCATGAATCGTTCGTTCTGCTCCTTCGTCCCGTAAGTGACCCGGATAAAAGTGGGCTGCCCGAAAATATCTCCGGTGCGAACAATAACTCCCTTCCCGAGCAGAGCCTGAAATACCCGCCTGGAATCGGCTTTAACATCGATAAAGCAGAAGTTGGCCTGATCGGGAACCGGTTTGAGCCCCATTTCCCGCAAACCCTCTTTTATCTGGATGCGCGCCTCGGTCACCAGGCGGCGGCTGCGGACAACCTGTTCGTCATCATCCAGGGCGGCAATTGCCGCTTTCTGAGCCATGGCGTTGACATTAAAAGGCTGCCGAACACGGTTAAGATCGGCGACTATTTCGGCAGGAGCAATCCCATAGCCAATTCGCAGTCCGGCCAGGCCATAGATCTTGGAAAAAGTGCGCAGGGAAATTACAGGTAAACCCTCCCTTATATACCTGAACCCTGAAATTTCCTCCGGATCATCGCTGTATTCTATATAAGCCTGATCGAGGACCAGAACAACACCGTCGGGCAGGCGCCCAACAAACTGCTCCATCTGTTTTCCGTCCACCGCAGATCCGGTAGGGTTATTCGGGTTGCAGATAAAAATAAGCTTTGTTTTCTCTGCAACCGCTTCAAGCATGGTTTCAAGATTATAGAGAAAGTTTTCCCCCCTGAGCGGCACTACTTTCGGGATGCCGCCCTGCAGGCGCACGGCAAATTCATATTCTGAAAAGCTGGGTTCCGGCATAACCGCCTCTTCCCCCGGGCTGATATAGGCCAGGCTCAACATGGCCAGCAGTTCGTCCGAACCGTTGCCAAAAACAAGCTGGCCCGGATCTACGCCCAGTTTTCCAGCCAGTTTCTCTTTCAAATAATAATTGTTACCGTCCGGGTAGATATGCATTTGATCGATACTGTCGCGCATCGCTCTGACGGCAAGCGGTGAGGGGCCCAGGGGATTTTCATTGGAAGCCATTTTAATGACATTTTGCAAGCCAAGCTCTCTTTCCACCTCTTCAACCGGTTTTCCCGGTTCATAGGGTTTAATCAGCTGAAGGCAGTCGCGCATTTCCGGTTTTTTCAATTTATATTCCTCCATATCCTGTGTAAGATGTTGCCGGTAAAATACCGGATGTTGAGTAATTCACGCTGATGAGACCAACCCGTGGTTAATAATCTTAATCTGGAAAGGTTAAATTACCCGTTTCACCACAAATTTTATATATTTATTTAACATACCCCTTGCAATCTCCTTTCGGGTCTGTTATAATTCCTTAATAATAAATTAAGAAAGAAACAGGCTTTGATGGGGTAGAACACTTTAACACTCCGTTCAGAGAGGGACTTCACAGGCTGAAAGAGTCCCCGGCCCGTTAAAGGAATAAGCCGCCCCGGAGCCGCTGCGCTGAAAGTATGCTTAACCAGTAAGCACAGCCGGTTGCAAAACCGTTAAAGTGTTGAGGGGCTCTGCAAGGAGCAACTAGAGTGGTACCGCGGGAATAAGCCCGTCTCTTACTAAAAAGAGACGGGCTTTCTTATTCAAACGGTGCCGGCTGCCGCAGGGATCGGTAAACCAAACCGGATACCCGGAAAACAAATCCAGCTCCGGTAATATCGCCCCCGCGGCAACAATTAAGGGAGGAAAAGCAGATGAAAACGAAGTGGGATCAACTATTTGCCGAACGAACCAGGAATATCTTCGGTTCACAGATCCGTCAGTATTTTGCCCTGACGGAAAAGCCGGAGGTGATCTCCTTCGCCGGCGGGTTCCCGGGCAACGAATTTTTCCCAACCGCCGATATAGCGGCAGCCCTTTCCGGGCTGGTGCAGGAAGATGGACAGCAGGCCCTTCAGTACAGCTCTACAGAAGGCAGTCTCGAACTGCGCTCTCTCCTCGCTGAAAAGATGTGCCGGGAAAATGCTCCCTGCAGCCCCGAAAATATTATTATTACTGGCGGTTCCCAGCAGGGGATCGATCTGCTGGGCCGTATTCTCATTAATCCCGACGACCCGGTGCTGGTGGAAGAACCGTCTTATATCGGAGGAACAAGCGCTTTCAGATCCCATGGCGGAATCCCGGCAGGCATAGCAATGGATCATAACGGCCCTGTACCCGCTGCCATGGAAAAAACAATCAAACTGTTGATCGCGGAAGGCAAACATCCGAAGCTGTTTTATACTGTAGCCAATTTTCAGAATCCCACCGGCATAACGACTTCTTATGAGCGGCGCCTGCGGATAATGGAAATTGCTTCACGCTATAATATTATAATTATCGAAGACAACCCTTACGGCGAGCTCTGCTACGAAGGGGAAATTCCACCCAGTTACAAATCGCTTGACCTGGAGGACCGGGTTGTGTACCTTGGATCTTTCTCAAAAGTGCTTGTACCCGGCATCCGGATTGGGTGGATGGCCGGTCCAGGGCCCCTGGTCGAAAAAGCGATTTTAACCAAGCAGTCTACAGATCTCTGTTCCAGCTCCCTTGGCCAGCAGCTGGCCTGCCGGCTTATCCGGGAAGGCTTCGTGGAAATACATACCCGCAAACTGATCGACCTGTACCGTCGGAAAAGAGATGCCATGGTTAAAGCGATGGATCGCTATTTCCCACCGGACATTGAGTTTAACCGGCCCAGGGGCGGGTTCTTTGTCTGGGTTAAGTTCCCTCCGTCTTACCCGATCAGCAGGGAACTCCTCACACTGGCCCTGCAGCATAATGTTGCCTTCGTTCACGGAGAAGGATTTTCAAACAGCGGAGACGGCGGTACCCGCCGCGCCCGCTTTTCTTTCAGCCAGCCTCCCCTGGAACATATTGAAAAGGGTATTAAAACCCTGGGGAAGCTGTTCTGGGAAATAGGGACTGACCAAACTCTCAAAGCAACCTGAAAAGTATAACAGCCCCTGCTGCAGATGGCGATTTAAGCCCGGCAGGCTTGCGCCTGCTCGGCAATTTTGGTAAGATTATAGCCGGGCAGAGGCAAAAATAACCTGCCATTATAAGGAACTAATCATGCTCGCCAAAAGAATAATCCCATGTCTTGACGTCCGTGAAGGCCGGGTTGTCAAAGGAACCCGGTTTGTTGATCTGCAGGATCCTTCCCTGATCAGAACAGGAGCGGACCGTTTCGGCAGCCAGTGCATTATTGCCGCCATTGATCAATTAAGATTATGATTTTTGAGAGGAGACAGCTGTGATGAAAGAACAGGGTACCTATCGGGTTAAAAAAGGAATGGCCCAGATGCAAAAGGGCGGGGTGATTATGGACGTGACCACCGTCGAACAGGCGAAAATTGCCGAAAATGCCGGGGCGGTTGCTGTCATGGCCCTGGAACGCGTTCCGGCCGACATAAGGGCGGCAGGCGGGGTGGCCCGGATGGCCGATCCCGAAATGATCTTGAGAATTATGGATGCAGTGACAATCCCGGTAATGGCCAAAGTCCGGATCGGTCATTTTGCCGAGGCACAGATACTGGAAGAGCTTGCCGTCGATTATATTGACGAAAGCGAAGTGCTTACCCCGGCTGATGAGCAGTATCACATCAACAAGCACCTTTTCACAATCCCCTTCGTCTGCGGGGCCAGGGATCTCGGCGAGGCCCTGCGCCGCATCTCCGAAGGCGCGGCAATGATCCGCACCAAGGGTGAACCGGGCACGGGCAACGTTGTCGAAGCAGTCCGCCACATGCGCCGGGTAATGGACCAGATTCGCCTGGTCCTTGGTAAAAAAGAAGACGAACTGGTTGACCTGGCCAAGGAAATGGGCGTCTCGGTTGAGATGCTCGAAGAAGTCCGCAAAGAAGGGCGCCTGCCGGTAGTCAACTTCGCCGCCGGTGGAATTGCTTCCCCGGCTGATGCTTCGCTGATGATGCAGCTGGGCGCCGATGGTATTTTTGTCGGTTCCGGGATCTTCAAGGCAGCCAACCCGGAAAAAGTGGCTGAAGCGATTGTCCAGGCCACCCTGCACTTCGAAGATCCAAAAGTACTGGCCCGGGTTTCAAAAGGTCTGGGCGAAGCGATGCCCGGCCTAGAAATGTCAACCCTGACCTCCGCCGACCGGATGCAGGAAAGAGGAATCTAAAATTCATGAAAATCGGAGTTCTCGCTGTTCAGGGCGCCGTAACAGAACATCTGCGGCACCTTGAACAGTGTAACGCAGAAAGCGTCGCCGTAAAAGACAGGGAAACCCTGGAGCAGGTTAGCGGGCTGATTATTCCCGGCGGAGAAAGCACAACCATCGGCAAGCTGATCTCAATCTTTGGCCTGGTCGATCCGATCCGGGAGCGAAGCAAGGAAGGCAGACTCGCCGTTTTCGGCACCTGCGCCGGAATGATCCTGCTGGCAGAGAATATATCCGATGGCCTGCCCGGACAGCCGGGCCTTAACCTGATGGATATTCAGGTCAAAAGAAACGCTTTCGGCCGCCAGCGGGAAAGCTTCGAGACTGAGCTGCAGTTTGACTCGCTGGACCGGTCCCTGACCGCCGTGTTCATCAGGGCGCCAATTATCGAAAAAACAGGACCGGAAGTAGAAATCCTGGCCACCCTGCAGGAAGGCATTGTCGCCGCCAGGCAGGGTAAGCTGCTGGCCACATCATTCCATCCGGAACTGGTAGGTGATCTACGCATTCACCGTTATTTTATCGAGATGTGCCGGTGATCACTCTCTTAAAATACCCTTATACAGCAATAAAGTCAGTCCACCCGATTTGGAAGATAAATCGCCAAAAAACTAAAAGCCCGCCAACCCCGGCTGCCAAGGGGTGCGGGCTTTAATTCTTTTACTCCCACTCTATGGTCCCGGGGGGTTTGGAAGTAATATCGTAAACCACCCGGGCCGCTTCGGGTATTTCACCGGTAATGCGGGCTGATACTTTTTCCAGCAGGTCGTGGGGCAGGCGGGCCCAGTCGGCAGTCATGGCATCTTCGGACACAACCGCCCGCAGGGCAATCACCGGGCCGTAGTGCCGGTCATCCCCCTTCACTCCCACCACATTAATGCCCGTTAACACGGCAAAATACTGCCATAGCTCCCCGCTCTGCCCGGTTTTGTCCACTTCTGCGCGAAAAATTGCATCCGCCTTCTGCAGCAGGGTTAATTTTTCCGCAGTTACTTCCCCGATGATGCGTACGGCCAGACCGGGGCCCGGGAAGGGCTGCCTTTTCAAAACCGATTCGGGCAGTTCCAGCTCGGCACCGACCAGGCGGACCTCATCTTTAAAAAGTTCCCGCAGCGGTTCGATCAGGTCAAAACCCAGTTCTTCAGGCAGGCCGCCCACATTATGGTGTGATTTTATAACAGCTGCTCCATTTACCGAACCGCTCTCGATGACATCCGGGTAAATTGTCCCCTGGGCCAGAAACGAAATATCGCCCATGGAAAGGGCTTTTTCCTTGAAAACGGCAATAAATTCCCCACCGATGATCTTTCGTTTTTCTTCCGGCTCGGCAACTCCGGCCAGCTTCTGCAGGAAGCGCTCCTTCGCATCAATATGGATGAACTGCCCGCGCAGCCTTTCACTGAAAAGTTTGCTCACCTGACGCGCTTCATCGAGTCTCAGCAGACCATGATCAACAAATATATAGACCGCCCTTTCACCGAGAGCCCGGTCAAGCAAAAATGCCACTACCGTTGAATCGACACCGCCGCTCAGGGCACAGACAACCTTATCTTTTTCGCCCACAGCCTGCCTTATTTCATGGACGGCATCTTCGATAAAGCTGCCTGGGCCCCAGGTCCGGCTGCACCGACAAACATCATAAAGGAAACTCCGGAGGATGCTGCCGCCGCCGGGAGTATGAAACACCTCGGGATGAAACTGTACGCCGTAAATTTTCCGGTCATGGTCGCCGATGGCGGCAATGGCACCGTTTTCGGTACGAGCCAGGACAGAAAATCCTGGCGGTGCTTCCAGGACCTCATCCTGGTGGCTCATCCAGCCGTACAGCGATTCACTGTTTTGAAAAAGTTTATCTTTAAAAAGGGGTTCTGCTTCAATGATTTCGAAAGTAGTCCTGCCGAATTCAGAACGGGTGCCTTTTTTTACTGTGCCGCCAAGCTCCCGGGCCAGCAGCTGCATCCCGTAACAGATACCCAGGATGGGTATCCCTCCCCCGTATACTCGCGGATCGCAGGAGAGAGCGCCCGAATCATAGACACTGGCCGGACTGCCCGAGAGAATTATACCAGCCGGTCCGGCTGCCCTGATTTCCTCCCAGGGTGTGCTGTAAGGAAGCAGTTCGCAGTAAACTCCGGCTTCCCTTATTCTGCGGGCTATCAGCATGCTGTACTGACCGCCGAAATCAATGATGATCACTTTTTCACGCATACTGGCTGATTCTTCCGATAAAAAATGTTCCATAAGCGGATCACCTTCCTCTCCCCTGACGGCCTTCTTCGGGATAGCAACCCGTAAAACAGGCCGTGCAATAATTTTCCGGATCCCTGCCGGCTGAGGTATAAAGATCTTCCGGCCGGGCAAAAGTCACCGAGTCGGCTCCAATTGAAGCGGCCAGGTAAGACAGGCTTTCGCCGGGGGCCGCCAGCTCGGAAGCCACGGGAATATCAATACCATAATAGCATGGAAAGCGGTACGGCGGTGAAGCAATGCAGAGATGGACCCCGGCCGCGCCGGCATTGCGGAGCAGTTCGGCCAGCACCCTGGCCGTGGTTCCACGGATCGCCGGTAGTGGAATAACGGACATGTCCGAGGACCGTGTCAGCCGTAATACAAGATACAAGACAGCAAGCGGCGGGTAAAAACCTGATCAACCAGGCTCATACCTTTAAGCAGCTCCAATCCCCCGGAACTGCAGTAAGCAATACCGGCGCTTTCCCGGCCCCGGTGCTGCAGGGCCAGCAGTCCCAGGTAAGCAAGTATGGCTGCCCGGCCGGGGCCCCGGTAACCGGTAACGGCAAATATGCCGCACTTTTCCCGCGGCCTTTCAAAAATCATTTTCTCAGGACTGCGGCAGCTGTTGGCTGTTTTATCGATTGACAGCATTCCTCAACCCGTTTGACCTCTTTCCGGTAAATTTTCAGATGCCCTGGTCGGCAAAGCTTCGCCCTGAGCCATCCGTTTTAATCTTATATACAGTATCATCTTCATCATGGTCGAGATAATAGATCCATTCGCCGGCTACTACTATATAGCGCACCGCTTCCGGAGTAACCTGTTCCAGGCCGCTTCCATCGGGCCGCATCCTGGTCATGGCAAAACCTTCCTCTTCCGCTGCATAGTAAACCCAGTCGTCCGTTGCATTGACGAACCAGGCCGGATAATCGGTCAGCACTTCTTTTCCCGTCCCGGTGGGGTTCATCCTGTAGAGACGGGACCCATCATCCAGGTTAATGTAATAAATCCAGCCATCCCGGGCAACGTTCAACCCGCCTGAAGCCTGGCTATTTAGCTGTTCTTTTTCCGTCCCGTCTGTTTTCATCCGGTAAATCGTTTCATTGTCATCGACATTGATAAAGTAAAACCATTCGCCGGCCACATTGAGGGACCAGGCCGGGTCCTCTCCCAGGCGCTCCTGCAAACCACCAGCGGCATCTGTTCTGTAAATCCTGTATTGATCATTTTCATTGAGATAATAAAGCTGACTGTCAACCAGGGTAACAAACCAGGCTCCATCATCAGTGAGGGGAGTACGGCCGCTGCCATCAGTTTTAATTCGGTAAAGCCGGTTGCCGTCATCACGGTTGCTGTAAAAAACCCAGCGCCCGAGGCTGTTGATAAACCAGGCGGAATCGGCACTGAGCAGACGGACATCCCCTGTATAGTCGGCATAAGCCAAAGCCCCGCCCTGGTTACTGCGAAAAATTATCCCATCTTCAACAGGAGCAGCCAGGCCGCCGTTGGCTGTATTGCCGGCTGTATTTCCCCTGCCCGAAAGGAAGGGCAGGTCATTTTCTTCAACCGGTCCTTCGACTGGCTCCCACAGGGATTCGTCAAATATTTCTTCTTCTGTGGAAAAAGGAACAACGAACTCAGGCTCATCGTGATCGGCACTGCGGTAAACAGCAAAATAATAAATTGAGCCGGCAGCAGCAAGTAAAACCAGAACTGCTGCAACAATAGCAACCGGGATTATGTTTTTCCTTCCCGGAGAGCTCTTCTCCACCGCAGCCTTTGATCCCGGCCCGGCAGGCGGCGGTGGTGCGGAAGTAACAAATTCTGGAATACCAGTGAGGCCGGTTACCTGGTCAGCCCTGGTCCAGCCGTCCAGGGCCCTGTGCCAGACTCTGTCGTCCGGCTTGATCCTGCCGGCCTTCGATTTTTCCCAGATCTCCTGCCAGCTGAAAGGACCGCTCTGCTCTCCATCTTTGTACAGGTACCACTTTTCAGTCATTTAAACCGCCTCCCGATTCTTAGTCGACCCGATGATTTTATATAACCAGCAAACAAATATGAATAAAGCCAGGCCGTAAACCACCGGCCCGCGGATTAAGCTGGATAGCAGACCGGCCTGGGAAAAATCGCGGAAAAAATAAGTAATGAACCGGCCTGCTGTAAAAACAAGGCCAAATACAGCCGCTGCCGCCCCCTGAGCAGACCTTTTTTTGTAAACCAGCCATGAAGCCAGGGCTGCCGTAAGACCGGCCGCCATTTCGTAAAGCTGGGCCGGATGAACAGGCTGCGGCACAAATAAAAATGGATTTTCCGACATGTAAACCTGATTAATATGGGCCGGGGAACCGATCGGAAAAACTACCGCCCAGGGCAGATCGGATACTTTTCCATAACAGCAGCCGTTTAGATAGCAGCCGATTCTTGTTACAGCCGCGCCGATACCAAGATGAGGAGCGAGACGATCGGTTAGCGCCGCAAAGGGCAGGGCAAACATTTTTGCCGCCGCCCACCAGGCCAGCAAAGCCGCAGCCAGGCCGCCAAAGAGGGTAAAATTTCGCAGGCTAATTTCGCCCAGCAGGGTGGGATTGGCGCCGACTTCTTCAAAATAAAGCAGGCCGTAGAGCAGCCGCGACCCGATGAAAAAAGCCGCCGCTACCATCATCAGGACAGCAGCCGTTTTCAGCGGTTCCAAACGGAAGCGGCGAAAATGGTAAACAGCTGCCAAAGCCATGTACAGGAGAGCTGCCATACCGAAAAAACGGTAAGCGCTGATGGTCATAACCTCGCCGTTACTCAGAACGATGGTAAAAAGAACTGGGTGCATTATTACCCCCCGGACTGCAAAAACAGTCCGCCCGGATCGATATTACGGGCCGACTCTTTGCACCCGCCAGACACCGGACATAATATCGGCCCTATTACCGCCCGCAGGCACGGAGAAAGTACCGCTCAGGGTATCCTGGCCACCAGGCTGGCCGGTAAAGATCATCTCCAGACCTTCGTCAGTAAGGCTGAATTTAACTTTTCCATCCTCGTACACAGCCTGGACATAACGCTCCTCCGATGCTTCGCCGGCATTTTCTTCCGGCAGAACAGCATTAAAGTGAATCGCCACAGTACCGCTGTAGATGTTTTCATTTTCGGTTTCCCGGAATTCCAGAAAGAAAGGGACGTCATTATTCATGAGAGCCCGCATCATTTCTTTTATTGCTTCAAGCATCATCTCGAACACCGCTTCACCGAGATTCTCTTCACAGCCTTCAACCGCTTCTTCAGCTTCCGGAGAGGGGTTCGGGCTATCTATTTCCAGAAATGCGGAATAGGTAAGAGTCCAGGTCCCTTCCCACCTTCCGGCAAGTTCGGTTTTGCCGAGGTCAAAAACGACATCAACCACTCCCCCGGGATCGGGGAGCTTTAAATCCACTTCCATCTCCTCTTCACCGTCGGGCCCGAGACCGGAAAGAATTACTTTCCCTGCCGGCCCGGCATTCATCAATCCCAGGAGGGTGCACTGCATTTCCCAGATCCCGTCTTCATCAGTAAATCCCGACCAGGAATCCTGGTTGCGTTCTGTTTCAATAGCCACCGGCAGTCCTTCGATCTCAGGCAGTACAGTCGATTTTTCCATATCTTCGGGGACAACCACCCGCACCCTGATTTTATAAACGCTGTTCAGCATATGGGCTACCCGCCGCGCCTCATTATTGTAAAAACTTTCAGTCCTTTCAATCCTGATCTGGTGAGCCAGACGGAGAAAAACCGGCTGCAGAGAATTGACCAGCTCAGCTTTATGATTTTCGGCAATCTTTCTTTCCAGGGCAGGATTGTCTCCGCCCGAGTAGCTGAAACCCTGACTGGTATCGCCGAAAACAAAGCTCATTCCCCCCGGATCATTCCAGAAAGCATAGACATAGCGGTCTATCTCTTCAGCGATTTTTCTTTCGGCATCTTCCGGGGATGAAGAATCCTTAATAATCCAGTAAAATGTTTTGTACCAGTCAACATTATTCCTCACTTTGAATCCGGGCAGGGTTGAATAATTCGAGCTTCGGTAATAGTACTTTTTGTAAGCATCAACATACATCTGTTCGCGCCCGGTAATGGCGGTTGTGGCAAATTTGTTGAGACTGTAATCAATGGCAAAAACACCTACTGAAGCTATTTTCATTGCTGAAGTGCCCCATTTACCTGTGGCATAATTGCCCAGATCTTTGGTGAAGCTGAGAACTGCCGGCGCCGGGTTTTCGCGATCTAGGTTAATGGCCAGATTAACAAAAGCCAGCCCCAGCCCCAATTCACCCATGGCGTTATTGATGCTGTTAAGGGTTGATACTTCCAGCACTTCTTCGAGGAAGGTGGAACCGGGCCCGATCATTCCGAACATTTCAACTGCCGAATCCCAGCCGACCTTGACCGCATCATCGCCGGGAGAGCCGCCGGAACCCATTTCAGAAAGAAGACCGGCAATTTCGTCAGTTTGGAGGGCATAAGCACCGGACGGTAAAAAAATAGGCCTGCTTACCGTGGCCATGGGTGAACCGGGATCGCCCGGCACCCGCCTTGCTCTGGCAAAATCAGTTAAATGATAGGCGTACGCTTTAAGGACATTTCTTGCCTGGTCAACGTCATAAACCACCTGATCCCAGGTAGCGGTAGCTTCGTTATAATAAAGTGCACCGTAATACTGTTCTGGCTCGCTGCCCGATGGGACAGCTGAAGGATCATAAGGCATTTCAATTTCCAGTACTCCGGGAAGCTCTGAATAATCTCCCAAAGTGATGCTGTACACATCTTCCAGCTCTGCATCTGCAGGAACTTTTTCGTA
>OMKS01004020.1_pt1 | contig 11345 bp, 10 predicted proteins | sample 1674721 | NCBI WGS metagenome assembly OMKS01 (sample SAMN06264996, study PRJEB25208) | sediment metagenome | isolation source: hot spring sediment | place: USA: California | collected 2014-09-02 | reverse complement strand
GGCGCCGGGCGGCCGCCGGATTCTTTGCCCTGGGTGGGTTGGCGATGACCGCTTTCGGCCTATTGCTCACCTGGTGGGGTCGGATGCAGAATGCCCCTCTCGACGTGCAGTTCGTCGCCGAAGTCGCCGTTGCGCTGACCGGCGTCTGGACAGTGCGCGAAGCGCGCCGGCTCTCTTCAAGCGACCGCGAGGAGGACCGCCCCGCCACGAGGCGCTCCCCAGGCCAATGGATCGCGATTGGGACGCTGGGCCTGCTCGTGCTGGCTGGTGGGTTCGGTTTCGGCCCGTTGGCGCGTATTCTGGCGCAGACTGCGGCTATCACACTGCCGGGGACACCCACATTGCTCGCCCTCCTGCGCTACGCCATGACTGCCCCGGCTATCTTATTGACCTTGATCCTGGCAACGATGGCCTGGTGGCTTCAGAAACGCTCTGGCGCAGAATTCCTCGCCTCACTCCCGGCGGAGCAAGCGGAGACGACCTACAACCTGGAAGAGGGATTGACCCAGGCCGCGCAGGCGCTGCACGCCGTGGTCGAGGTGGGTATTTTGGAACAGGTCATCGCGCTCAGCGCGCGCGGGGTGGTGGGCGGGGCGCGTGTCGCCTACCATCTTGTGGAACAGGAGGGGTTGGAAGGACTCTTGCGCCGTGTCGTGCGGGTGGTGCTGGCGTTTAGCCGGATCCTCAAACGTTGGCATACCGGGCTTCTGCGTCGCAATCTGTTATGGATTCCCATCAGTCTGGCGCTGGCGATTTTGGCGGCGCTGCTTTATTGATCGTTGGAGGAGATACAATGAACGTAGAGACCGTACAGTTGGTATCCATTTTAGCCGTTCCCCTGGCGACTACGGTGTTACTCTCCTTGCTGCGCGGGCAGCGCGCGCAAAAGGCCAGCGGCTGGATCGCAGGGCTGGCGGCGGCGATTTCTCTAGCCGGCACTTTTGCCCTGTTGCCAGCGCTGTATCGCGGTGATGACCCAATGCTCACGCTACGCTGGGCGCCAATGCCCGGTATTCAACTGGGATTGCACATCGACTGGCTGACCTTGCCTTTCCTGGTCACCGAGGCGGCGGTGACGCTGGTGGCCATCGTCTACGCCTGGGGTTACCACCAGCCGGATGAAAGGACACCCTTCTTTTACGCCCTGCTGCTGCTCTTCGCCATCGGGATGTCAGGCACGACCCTGGCCGACGATATGTTCCTGTTCTACATCTTCTGGGAATTGATGCTGGTGGCCTCGTGCGCCTTGATCGCCATCTGGGGGGATGGGGAACGCCGGGGGGCGATCGCGCTCAAGTATTTCATCTTCACCCACCTAGGCTCGCTGATGGTGCTGGTGGGGCTAATTGTGCTCTACGACGCCACCGGTAGCGATAGCTTCTCCGCCCTGCGGGCGGGCGTGAGCCTGGCCCCCGGCCTGGTGACGACGGTGACCACGCTCTTCATCATCGGGTTCTGTGTTAAAATGGCCATCTTCCCGCTACATCTCTGGCTGCCCGACGCGCACGCTACGGCCCCGATGCCGGTGACCATCATGCTGGCGGCGGCGATGCTCAGTATGGGGACCTATGGCATTCTGCGTTTCCCGTTCAGCATATTCTCGGCGGCCGACCTGGCCCCCTTTGCCGTGCCGATGATGATCGCGGGTATCGTCTCCGAGATATACGGCGCTTTGTTAGCGTTGGCTGAGCAAGACATCAAGCGTATCATCGCTTATTCCAGCGTCAGCCAGATGGGTTACATCCTCTTCGGATTGGGCACCTTGACCTACGAAGGGATCGCCGGAGCCACGTTACACGTCATCTACCACGCCATCGTCAAAGCCCTGCTCTTCATGTGCGTGGGGTTGGTGATCAGAGCGACCGGTCGACGACGGATCGGGGAATTGGGCGGCCTGGGCAATAAGATGCCCCTGGTCGCAGTCTGCACCGTCGTGGGCGCGCTGGCGATATCTGGCGTGCCGCCTTTCTGTATCTTCAACAGTGAGTGGATGATCTTTTCCGGCGGCTTCCACACCACGCATTTGACCCTGTCGATGCTGACGTTGTTTGGGTCGCTCTTGACGGTGGCTTACGCCCTGGCTTTCGTGGGGCGCATTTTCTTCGGCGCTCAACGAGAGGGGATACAAGTCGGTAAATTGCATTGGGCCATGGTCGCGCCGACTGTCTTCCTGGCTATCTTTTCCCTGGTCGAAGGCCTTTTCCCGGCCCCTGTCTTCGGTTGGGTGACTCGCGAACTCGCCTTGATTTTAGGAGGGCAATGGTGAGCGGAAATCCGTTGGTCATCCTGCCGCTGCTATGCCTGACGGGCGGCGCCTTTGCGGTTTACCTAATAGCCCGTTTGTTGAACTGCCGCAATGAACAAGTGGCCGCGTTAACGGCAGGCGTCTTCTTCGTCACGCTACTGTCGTTGGGCGCCTTGCAGGTGGAGGTCAGCGCCGAGCGCTTGCCCATTTGGGAGCTTTCTGGATCAAGCGATATCTTCCTGCGGGCCGATCCGGGCATGGTGTTGCTTGCGATAGTAGCGTCGGGATTGGGGCTTCTAACGTCGCTCTACTCTGCTCGCTATTTGGCGCACGAATTGCGTTATGAGACGTATTATCCGCTCTTGTTGCTGCTGATAGCCGGCCTGGTAGGCATGTTGTTGGCGGCGGATCTGTTCAACTTGTACATGTTCTGCGAGTTGATGAGTGTCTCCACCTACGTGTTGGTTGCTTTTCGTCGCCGCACTTGCACGGCGATCGAAGCCGGTTTCAAATACCTGATTATGGGCAGCGTCGCCACGATCGTCATGCTGATGGGTGTTTCGTTCATCTATCGCGAGCGGGGGGATCTGTTACTGCCCGCTCTGAGTAACGTCCAGGCTATTTCCAGCCTGGGGGTTTGGGGCCGCGCCGGATTGGGCTGTTTCCTGGTCGGCCTGGGCCTCAAAAGCGGCATTGTGCCCCTGCATACCTGGTTGCCAGACGCCTACGGGTCCGCGCCCGGCAGCATCAGCGCGATTCTCTCCGGCGTGGTCTCCAAAAGCACTCTTTATGTCCTACTATGTATCTGTTTAGGATTCGGGATGCCGGCGTCGATGCTGGGGTTGCTGTTGATCGGGGGATCCGTGCTCAATATGGTACTGGGAAACAACCTGGCACTGCTTCAAACTCACACCAAGCGCCTGTTGGCCTATTCGTCCATCGCACAGACCGGGTACGTGATGTTCAGCTTGGGCGTGGGATTGTATTACACCGTCCCTGAAGCGATTCAGGCCGCATTCTTTGTCTTACTGGCGCATGCCATGATGAAAGGCCTCGCCTTCCTGTGCGCTGGGGTATGTCAATTTCGCTACGACGCGAGCACGACGCTTCACCTGCGTGGTATGGTCCACACTTCGCCGCTGATCGGGGTGGCTTTCGGCGCAGCATTGGCCGGGTTAGCAGGCGTGCCCCCATTGGCTGGATTCGTTGGCAAATGGTTTGTGCTGCGCGGGGTCGTGTTTGCCCAAGATTGGTTGGGATATGTGGGGCTGGCTATCTTCTTGCTCAATAGCTTGCTGGGGCTGGGTTATTATCTACCCTTGATTGGATCTCTGCTCTCTGCGCTGTTTCACCCGCCCCCGCCGGAGCAGGTGTGCTTGCGTCTGTCTTTGTGGATCACGCTGCCAATCGTAATTCTGGGAGGGCTGGTGATCGCCGCCGGCATATATCCTGGCCCGTGGATGGCGTGGACACGTGAAGTGAGCAACTACTTGTTGGGAATTGCTGCGAGATAATTTGCTATCGATAATCCCTTTGTGGTTCCGGCCCTGTCTGGGATAGGAGGCTGTAACATGATTGAGCGTATCTTGCTAAGTCCGCCAGTGGCCCTGTGCCTCTTCCTGGGCCTGGCTTACGCGGTCTACCGGTTGAGCGGGATGATAGCCGCGCCGGGCCAAGAACATCCCGGCAAATGCCTGCCCTACGCCTGCGGAGAGGACCTGTTGCCACCGGAGGTGCAATTGGCCTATCACGCCTTCTTCCGGCTGGCGCTGCTGTTCGGTATCCTGCACATGGCCGCGCTGGTGGTCTCGACGCTGCCGCCGGATGTCACGTCTCGCCGCACCGCGACGGCCTACCTGGCGGGCATTGGCGTCAGCGTGTTCGTGCTGGCGAAAGGGAGGACGTAAGTGATCGACGACATCGTGCGCTGGGCGCGACGCAAGTCTCCCTGGGTGTTGCACTACAACAGCGGGGGATGCAACGGCTGCGACATCGAGATCCTGGATCTGCTCACGCCGCGTTACGACGTGGAACGGCTGGGAATTCTGAAGGAAGCGTCGCCGCGCCACGCCGACGTGCTCATCTGCACCGGGCCGGTGACGCGCCAATCGCGCGACAGGTTGCGCCGCATCTACGAGCAAATACCGGCCCCCAGGTGGGTGATAGCCGTGGGCAGTTGCAGTTGTTCCGGCGGCATCTTCCGGGGGGGCTATAACGTGCTGGGCGGCATCGACCAGGTCATTCCGGTCGATATTTACGTGCCGGGCTGTGCCTGCCGGCCAGAGGCGATCATCGATGGGATACTTCAACTGCTGGAGAAAATCTGAGGGATAGAATTATGGATAAGCAACGAATCGATGAGATTTTGCAAGCGCTGGGGGAAGCTTTCCCGGACGAGGCAATCGAAGCGCAGCCTGCGCCAATGGACGAGACGTTCATCATCTTGTCACCGGACAACGTCAAAACGGCTGTGCAGATATTGATCGAGCGTTTCGATCTCTACCATCTCTCCACTATCTCTGGTCAGGATACCGACGATGGCATCGAACTGCTCTACCACTTTTGGAGCGGCGGCGGTCTGACGTTGCGCACGCGCTTGCCCCACGAAACGCCCGCCATCGCTACCCTCACCGACATGATCCCCGGCGCGGACTTCTACGAACGGGAAATCTGGGAGATGTTGGGGGTAGATTTTGAGGGCCATCCCGACTTGTCCTTATTCTTGCTGCCAGAAGATTGGGACGGCGCGCCGCCTCTTCTCATCCAAACGGAAGAAGACGAGAGCGAGGGGCGGAACGGGGATCAGAACGAGATACGCGAAAAGCAGGAGGATGAGCAATGACCCGTATAACCATTCCCATCGGCCCACAGCACCCGGCGCTCAAGGAGCCGCTATCGTTCCTGCTCACCGTCGAGGGCGAACACGTCATCGAGAGCGCGCTGCGTCTCGGTTACGTCCACCGGGGTATCGAGTATCTCTGCCAGCAACGCACGTACATCCAGAACGTGCACGTGGTGGAGCGCGTCTGTGGCATCTGTTCCCACGTCCATTCGACCGTCTACTGCCAGGGGGTGGAGGCGTTGATGGCATTGGAGCCGCCGCCTCGGGCGCTCCACCTGCGTACTCTGCTGTGCGAATTGGAGCGCATCCACAGCCACTTGCTCTGGTTGGGAGTGTTGGCTGAATTGATCGGTTTCACGACCATATTCATGTACGCCTGGCGCGACCGTGAGATCGTGCTGGACATCATGGAAGAGCTCTCCGGCGGCCGGGTCGCCCACGCGGTCAACATCGTCGGCGGTGTGCGCGTCGACGTGGAGCCGGAACAGGTACGCTCGATTCTAGCCCGTCTGGACGAGTTGGAGCAGCAACTGGATACGTTCCTGGGCCTGATCGAGCACGAGCGCTCGTTCCAGGCGCGCACACGCCATGTCGGGCATCTTTCGGTGGAACAAATACGTCGTTACTGCGTGGTGGGGCCGGTGGCGCGAGCGTCGGGTGTGGACGTGGATCTGCGTCGCGACGCGCCCTACGCCGCCTACGAGCAGCTCGATTTCCAAGTCATCACCGCCCCAGAAGGGGACGTGTGGGCGCGCACGATGGTGCGCACGCTGGAATCCGTCGAGAGCCTGCACCTATGCCGCCAGTTGTTGCAGAATCTGCCATCGGGAGATCTGACGGTGCGCGCGCCCCGACGCGCCCCGGCAGGGGAAGTCGTCAGCCGCGCCGAAGCGCCGCGCGGGGAGGTCATCTACTACATTCGCAGCGACGGCAGCGACAAGCCGGCGCGGATCAAGATCCGCACGCCGACGCTGACGACGTTGATCACGTTACCCGATCAATTGCGAGGCGTGAACACCGCCGACGTGCCCACCGTGCTCGCCGGCGTGGACCTGTGCATCGCCTGCGCCGATCGTTAATAGAACACGCATCAACAGGGGTTGCGGATTGGTATCTTCTCAATAAGTTGGGGAGCTGTGGCCGGTCTCCCGATCGAGCCACAGCGGGCACGGTCAGGAGACCGGCCCGAGCGAGTTTGCCCCGGTTTATTGAGATGATATGCGGATTGGGTAGCAAGCAAAATAGGAATAGGTCATCATCAATGGGTATATCTGAAAACATGATCGGGTTGTTATCCGCCTTATTTAAATTGCTGATCTTCCCCGGCTTCGGCTTTCTCTTCGTCTGCGCGCTGGCTTTCCAATGGATCGACCGGCGGGTAGCGGCGCGCTTGCAGGGACGGGTTGGACCGCCCTGGTTCCAGCCGTTGGCCGATCTGATCAAGCTGATGGCGAAGGAGGACGTGCTGCCCAGTGGGGCCAGTGAATGGATCTGCGCGGCACTGCCAATGCTCTCCTTGGCGGCGGTGCTGACCGCCGCGCTACACGTTCCCGTTGGTCCCCACTCGATCGTGGACTTCGAGGGCGACCTGATCGTGACGCTCTTCCTGCTCAGCATCCCGACGCTGTCCTATTTCCTGGCCGGTTGGGTCTCGGTGAGCGTCTTCAGCATCGTCGGCGGCAACCGCTCATTACTCCAATACTTCTCCTACGAAGTCCCCTTCCTCATGGCGCTCAGCGGCCCGGCGATCCTCCATGGGTCGTGGTCGATCTCGCACATCGCCGAGTCGCAAGCAATATGGACGGCGCTCGTGCAACCCCTGGGCTTCATCCTGGCGCTGGTCGGGCTGATCGGCAAGCTAAAGCGTTCCCCCTTCGATATCCCGAAGGCCAAGTCGGAGATCGGCGCGGGGCCGCTGACCGAGTTCAGCGGGCGCAAATTGATGTTCTGGCATCTCACGATGCACTTGAGCACCGTGGTCGGCATCTTCCTGCTGGTCAATATGTTCATCGGAGGCGATGGCAGCGGGGCCATCCTCTTGACGTCGCTCTCATTCAGCGTGAAAGCATTGGGCATCCTGCTCCTTCTCTCGATTTCCAGTGTGCTCTACGCCCGGTTACGCATCGACCAACTGGCAAACCTGGGCTGGCAGATTCTGGCGCCCCTGGCGTTGTTGCAACTGTTCGCTACGATCTGGATTGGAACCGGACGATGATAAAGCGTCTTCGCTCACTGATCTATCTGTTGCCCCAGTTGTGGCGTGCGTTGTTCAAGCGCCCAATCACGGTGCGCTATCCTTTCGAGCCGATGGAGCTCCCTCCCTATTTCCGGGGGCGCGTGGCCGTTGACGAGAATGCGTGCCGGGGATGTGGATTATGCGTACGGGATTGCCCAACCGCCGCTTTGAAACTAGAGAAGGAAGACGATGGTGAGTTCCACCTGTTCTATTACCCCGATCGCTGCGCCTATTGCGGTCAATGCGAGGACAGCTGCCGCTTCGACGCTATCAAATTGACCAACGAGTACGTGCCGGCAGCTTCTGAACGTGCTCCCCTGGAGGTGTTGGTCAAGCCGGAAAAGGACCAGAACGAGGACGAGTCGGAGCCTTCTGCCGAGTCCTCTGACTGAAGGGGTGGAACGCCGTCATCTTGACGGCCTAGATGCCAGCAAGATGCTGCGGACACACTACGTCCGCCCGTTCCATCCATGCGCCCCAAATGATTGAGAAGATACCCCGAGCGCTTGATCAAGCAGGGCGTGTTTACTCGAGTGGAAGCTGGACAGTCTGGCCCGTCGGTGTTAAAATGACCCGGCTATGACAAACAAAGCAAATCCAGCGACACGAGCAGCCCGCTACATTCACATCACCGGCGTCGTGCAGGGTGTGGGGTTCCGTCCCTTCGTTTACAACCTGGCGAGCGATCTGGAACTCGCCGGATGGGTGTTGAACAGCTCCGCCGGCGTAGAGATCGAAGTCGTGGGACCGGATGACGTGCTGACGTCCTTCGTCGAGCGCCTGTCTTCTGAAGCCCCGCCCCTTTCCCGCATCGAGCAGGTCGAGGTCAGAACGATCCCGGCGGCCGACGTCGAACTGCCGGAGACGAGCCGTTTCGCCATTCGCCATTCCGAGGCCCGCGAGGGAGATTTTCAACCCATCTCGCCCGACATCTGTACCTGCGAGGATTGCCTGCGCGAGCTCTTCGATCCTGCCGACCGGCGCTATCGTTATCCCTTCATCAATTGTACCAACTGCGGCCCTCGCTTCACCATCATCCGGGACATACCCTACGACCGGCCCAAGACGACCATGGCGCCTTTTCCCATGTGCCCCGACTGCCAGGCCGAGTACGACGATCCCACCGACCGGTGCTTCCACGCCCAGCCCAACGCTTGCCACGTCTGTGGACCGCACGTCTGGCTGCAAAACCCAGACCATCCAGCCGCCCTCCCCGTGGGGGGGGGGGGGGACGCCATCCAGGCGACGCGCCAACTGCTGGTGGAAGGCCGCGTCGTCGCCATCAAGGGCCTGGGCGGCTTCCACCTGGCGTGTGACGCCGCCAACGACGAGGCGGTCGCGCGGCTGCGCCGGCGCAAGGGCCGTGTGGATAAGCCTTTCGCACTTATGGCCTTTGATATCGGCGCCGTCGAGCGCATCTGCGAGGTCAACGCCGACGAGCGGGCGCTTCTTCTCTCCCGCGAGCGGCCGATTGTCCTTCTGCGACGTCGTCCCAGTACACCCATCTCCGACCTGGTCGCGCCCGGCAACGAGCACCTGGGCGTCATGCTGCCCTATACACCGCTCCATTACCTGCTGCTGGAGCCTGGCGATTTCCCCATCGCCCTGGTGATGACCTCGGGCAACTACTCCGAGGAACCCATCGCCACGCGCAACGAGGAGGCGTTGGATCGGTTGGGCGAGTTGGCCGACGCTTTCCTGTTCCACGATCGGGAGATTCACGCCCGTTGCGATGACAGTGTGACGCGAATTTTTAACGGGGCCGAGCTCCCCGTGCGCCGCTCCCGGGGCTACGCGCCTTACCCGGTCCACCTGCCCTTCGATGTCGAGCAGACGTTGGCCGTGGGGGCCGAGTTGAAGAACACATTCTGTCTCACCCGCGACCGTTACGCCTTTCTCAGCCAGCACATCGGCGACATGGAGAACTACGAGACCCTGCACTTCTTCGAGCAGATGGTGGAGCAACTGGCCCGCACTTTCCGCATCGAGCCGGCGATCATCGCCTGCGACATGCACCCTGGCTATCTGGCCACCCGCTGGGCCCAGGCCCAGGCCGTCAAACGTCAGCCGCCCGCCCGCCTGATCCAGATTCAACATCACCACGCCCACGTCGCCGCCTGTATGGCCGAACATGGTCTCACTGGCGAGCGGCCCATCATCGGCGTGACGTTCGATGGCACCGGCTACGGTACCGACGGCGCCATCTGGGGCGGCGAGTTCCTCGTCGCCGACTACGAAACTTCCCGCCGCGCCGTACACCTGGCCTACGTGCCCCTGCCCGGCGGCGACGTCGCCATTCGCCGGCCCTACCGCATCGCCCTGGCCTACCTGTGGGCCGCAGGCGTTCCCTGGGACGATGGTCTGGCCCCTGTGGCCGCCGCTCCCGACGCCGAGCGCCAGATCCTGCTCCAACAACTTGAGCGGAATCTGAACACCGTGCCCACTTCAAGCGTCGGTCGTCTCTACGACGCCGTATCTGCCCTGGCTGGTGTGCGGCAGGTGATCAATTACGAAGCCCAGGCCGCCATCGAGCTGGAGGCGCTGGTCGCAGAGGATGTCGAGGCGGCCTATGCCTTCGATCTGAACGGCCCTGTGGTCGAGATCGTCCCCGTCATCCGCGCCGTGGTCGCCGACGTGCGGGCTGGCGCGCCGGCCGGGGTGATCGCGGCCAAATTCCACAATGGCCTGGCGCTGATGATCCGCGACGTCTGCCAAGTCTTGCGAGACGAGACCGGCCTGGCAGAGGTGGGGCTTTCCGGCGGTGTGTTTCAGAACGTGACGTTGTTGCGCAAAGCGGTCCCGTTGCTGGAAGGGGCCGGCTTCACCGTATACGCCCATCACCTGACGCCGCCGAACGATGCCTGTATGGCCCTGGGGCAAGCGGTCATCGCCAGCGTCCAGGCCACGGTCGGCGCGTAGATCCAGACCGGCGTCGTTTAAGGGAAAGGAACCAGGTTTTTGGGAAAAACCTGGTTCCTGGCACCCTTGAATAAACAGCTATGGCCTAACCTGGCAGAGCCAGAAACCAAAGATCAACCACGGATTCCGCGGACAAAAAGCGTCCGATTGATTTTCACGGATTTTTCTTTTTCCAATCCGCGTAATCCGTGGTTGACGTCTTGGACTCTGAATTTTTGCTCTTTGGATTTAGCCCTTGGTTGGCATATACTTGGCCAGTTTTCCCGCCAGATTAGACAGCGGCATACTTTGAAGCCAGATATGTCCCGGCCCTTTCAACGTGGCCAGGAACAGTCCCTCGCCGGAGAACAGGACGTTGGCGACGCCTTTGACCGCCCTGATGTCGTAATCCACCGTCGGTTCGAACAAGGCGATGTGCCCTGGGTCTATCTGCATCACTTCGCCGGCTGCAAGATCGTATTCTCGCACCTCACCGGGGATCTCCAGGAAGACGACCCCAGGGCCGGTGATCTTTTGCAGGATGAACCCCTCGCCGCCGAACAGCCCGGCCCCCAACTTTTTACGGAACGCCATCTCCAGATTCACCGATTCTTCGGCGCACATGAAGGCGTCTTTTTGGCAGATCAGGCTTTGGCCGGCTGCGAGTTGAAAGTCGAGCACTTTACCCGGCGCTTCGGGTGTGAAGACGACCAGGCCCTGGCTGCTGCGGCAGGTATACGTCGTCATAAAGAATGACTCGCCCGCCAGTTTCCGGCCCAGGCCGGCCATCAGGCCGCCCTTGGTGTCAGTCTTCATCTCGATGTCGCCCTTCATCCACGCCATACCGCCGGATTCGGTGTAGATCGACTCTCCGGCGCGCAGGTGGACGTCTACAGTCTGTAATAACGTGCCCTTCACCTCGTACTGCATCTCATGCCTCCTTAAATTTAATAGATGTTGTTATTTGGTAACTACTCAGACCAGCCCTTTGCTGTGCCGGAGAATTCCGCTGCAAACGGGCAGCAGGCGGAGTAGTTACGGTAAAATGGTATATTGGTATATTGGTATATTGGTATATTGGTATATTGGTATATTGGTATATTGGTATATTGGTATATTGGTAA
>OMKS01004019.1_pt1 | contig 11347 bp, 14 predicted proteins | sample 1674721 | NCBI WGS metagenome assembly OMKS01 (sample SAMN06264996, study PRJEB25208) | sediment metagenome | isolation source: hot spring sediment | place: USA: California | collected 2014-09-02 | reverse complement strand
CGGCAGCGGGTACACCATCGGTATTCGAAGCACCGATGGCAAGGTGGAGGCCTACAGCCCCGGAGCATTCAGCCTGAAGGCCGCATCTTCGGCCGCAGCAACCACACATTCCGGTGTGGTGAGCGGATCTGAGGCAACAGCAAACCTGCCCGCGTCCTCGTCTTCAGGTTCTTCGAGTGCTTCGGCGCCGATCAACACCCACACTGCCCCCCCGGGCAGTATCCCGCAGAGCGCAGTGACCCTCCAGGGTGCCCCGCCTGACAAAGGCACCTTTGTCCAGCGTCTTACAGACCTGCACTTCACCAATCCTCAAGCGGGGGTTATATTGGAAAAGGGCCGCACCTATACCATCAGCTGGGACAATATAGGCGATATCGACTCGGTCAAGATCCAGCTCAATGACCTTTTGAACCAGGCATCCCACTGGGTATCGCAGGGCCCGGATCATGTCATCAACAATACGGGCACGTATCGTTACACCGTGCCCGCAACCCTTCCCGACAGTGCCTTTGCCCTGCAGATCATGACCCCTGACGGGAGATACAATAACAAGAGCAACCGATTCTATATCAGCCGGAGCGATACCGACCTCTTCCTGAAAGGGAGCCCTGTCAAGAGAATACACAACGAAAAGGTTGGAAATAGAAATCGTTATATCGAGACGGAGATCTGGCTGGAGAACAAGGGCACCAGGAAACTGAACACGGTCAAGGTCGCCTGGCAGGTCGTTAAGGAACCCATTGGAAACTGTGTCGCACAGGGGGAGGAAATATTCACGGACATACTCCCGGACACCTGGTATAAAAAGAAGTTATCTCTTAACTATTACCATGTGGGGTTCAGCGGCACTAATCATAAATGGGGAAAATTACAGGAGGGTGAACGCTATGTACTGAAATTCAAGGCTGACCCGGGCAACACCCTGGGTGAGCTGGACCTGGTACTGGACAACAACACCTACCAGATCGAGGCTCTGACTCCGGAGACATATTATGATCCATGAGAATATTTACAGCAACCCTCATGGCACTGATTTACCAGGCAGCGCATTACAGCGGTTGCCGCGCAAAAACGTACCAGTTGAGTGATAAGATCAGCACCATTGAGATGTGATCTCATTGTTGTAAAGGAGTAAGCCATGAATAAGAATATATTGCTGGGCATTGTCTTCCTGGCAGCGGGTATCGGAGTGGCGGCCTGGGGGTTCATGAACCTTTCAACGGCCATGGAAAGCAGGTCCTGGCCGATCGCTGAAGGAAAGATCGTCTCTTCGCAGGTGGTCAAAAAGGTCGAACGCTATACCGACAGCAATAATCGCCGTCGAAACAGGACCATCTATGAAGCCCAGGTGCGCTATGATTATAAAGTCGACGGCCGTTCCCTGATCGGCAGCAGGGTCACCATGGCCGATTCAGGCAGCAGTTCGGAGAGCCGGGCACAAAAAATCAGCATGAGCTACCCGGCCGGAAGCCCCTGCACGGTGTACTACAACCCGGACAAGCCCGAAGAAGCCGTACTGAAAGCCGGCATAACCTTTGCGACACTCATGTTCCCGGCCATCGGGATCCTGTTCGCCGTGATCGGGCTCGCGATCCTGAGTATGGGACGGAAATCATCGCCTCCCGGCCAACTCTGATACCAGACGAAATATCACGAGGAGACAACAGTCGATATGGTTCGATCCGAATGCTCCAATATTACTAAAATAGTTTATCAACACCTGTCCCCCTATCCTGTCACCTACTCGAGTTCAGGGGCAAAGGTTATGAAGACTGCCGGCAACCAGCGGAGAAATCTCCCCGGAACAAAGGCCGAACGGTTGAACAGAAACCCTGCTGCGCATTGCCAAGCAGGAATATTTCCATGTAAAGGAGATCGCAAATGAAAACAGCACTGCTACAGAACAGGTTTCTCACCCTTGTCATCCTCCTCGTGTGCTCCTGCCTGCTTGTCGGGTGGGGATCTGAGGACCCCAAGCGGGACGACTCCAGCACCACAAAAAAACTTGAGAGCCTGCCCAGGGCACAGGGCCCGCGACCGGTGGTGACGATCTATGAGTTCCGCTCTTCCGTGCCCGAAGTGTCTGCCGCAGCAGCAACGGACATGTTCACCACGGCGCTGATCAAATCCGGCTCCTTTGCCGTGGCCGAGCGTCAGCGGCTCAGCGAAGGTGTCCTGCGCGAAAAACAGATGAACGCCCAGGGCATGACCACGGGCGATTCAGCAAATCAGCGGCTCAGCGGTGCCCAGTATATCTTTGAGGGCACCGTCAGCGAAGCAAACCCTGAAGAGAGCAAGACCGGCCTGGGCGGCACCTTCAAGGGGCTCGGGCTGGAAACGAGTGGACAGAAAGCCAACCTCGGCCTGGATGTTCGGGTGATCGACGCCAATACGGGCGTGGTCCTCGATGCGGTCAACGTGCGAAAGCCTGTCAAGCAGAGCGGTTTATCGGCCAAGGGAGTCGGTTCCTTTGCGCAGAAGTTCACTAAAAAGAGCTTGGGCGGTGCCGATGCGAGCGTTGCCCACGAATCAAAAGAAGGGATCGACCAGGCACTGCGGGCGTGCATCGAGCAGGCTGTCTACGAGCTCGTAAAACGCTACGGGGGATAGGCCTTGAAACGATTTGTCTGCATCGGTCTGTGCATGCTTGCAGCAGGCCTTCTGGCAGCAGCTTCTATCCATGCCTCTGCCCCCTGGGCATCACGCTGGCACGTGGTGGAACTCATGCTCGATTCCCGTCCATATCCCGGCGCCATTCCCTACCGCAACTCATGGCTCAACACGAGCCATCACATACAGGGCGGGTATGCCGTACTGTACAGTATCGAGCTGATCCCGGGGAGAAGCTACACCCTGGGACTGTCCTGCCCGACCTATGCCAGGGATGTGGCCGTGGTGCTCTTCGACCGATGGCCGGGCTCGCCCGGAGCCCGCATGGTCACCCTGCCCATGGGTCCGCTGGTGCGCACCAACACGACATCGCTGGAGTACCGCTGGAACCTCGGCATCTCGCCGAAAAGCACGAGCACCCTGCTCTATGTCTCTGTCGAAGGCCGGCCAACCCAGCGCGAACACATGGAACTGCCACACACGGTCTTTGTGCGATCCACCCCGACGAAACCTTCCTCTCGGGTGGGCCAGGGCATCACCTATCTCCAGGGCCCGCAGAATCTCGTCCTGACCGGTGAACGCGAGCAGGTGGCCTATCTCGTGCGTAAACACGAGGTGGAGCGCACGTCCGAATTCGAACCCACATCGATGGTACTGGCCATTCCCGGGGACCTGGTGCACAACGGCTGGTTTACCGATGGGCTCAACTACTGGAAACCTCACCGCACCTATGAGGTGAACCACGATGTCAAGACCTTCTCGCTCGTAAAAGACGGGCTTCGCATCTTCAGCACCGTGAGCCACGTGCGAGAAGGTCTCATCCAGCAGCTCGATGCAGATGTGAGCGATGCCGACACGCTGATCCTTCGGGCCGATGTGCGGGTCGATGCCCAGGCTATGGGTGGCACCGGCCCTGGAGGACATGACGCACCGATCGCCATCGCCGTAGGTTATGAAACCGACAACGGAGATGAGACTGTAAAAGAGAACATCTTCTGGCAGGGATTCTACTACCTCGAACCGCAGGAGCCCAATATCGGCAAAAACGGGCAGAAGGTGCCCCAGGGCCTCTGGTACCGGTACATCATGAACCTCATGCAGATCGAGCCCAGGCCACAGCGGATAAAATTCATCGCCCTGGAGGGTTCCGGCTGGCCTCAGCGTGATGGAGTGGTCACAGACGTGCACCTTATCGTGAAGAAAACCCCGCATGATGAGTCCGGGGAATAAAGGTTTGACAAATCAAAGGCTACGGAGACAGGAGAACAATGAGATGAAAAAATATGTGATTGCACTACTGCTGGTCATGTTCGTGCTGGGTGGAGTTGCCCTTGCCGGTCCCCTGGACCGCACGAGTGAACCGCGAACCAACCCGGCTGTGGACGACATGCTGCGCATCCCCGGGGTGGTTGGTCTGAACCGGAACGAGGCCCTTGCCACGCTGCAACAAGCGGGCCTGAACCCCATCCTCAAGATCGTACGCGACGAGAACAGCAAACACCAGGGCATGGAAGGCAAAGTGATTGAGCAGGATCCCAATCCGGGTGGCGTTGCCATGATCGGCTCCAGTGTGTCGATCAAGCTCTACCTGCCCCCGGGATACGAGGAGCCTCCCGCGGATATGTGGCAGAGCGTTCCCAGCCAGGACCAGTACGAGACGTATGACGAACAGTGGTAGAAAGATGCGCACGGGTACAACCCTTCAGAAAGGAGAACGATATGGTCAATAAAATGTGTATGCTGGTTGTTGTTTTCTTCATCACACTGTGCCTGAGCACTGCCTTTGCAGCAGGCCCCAACATGAATCCCGGCAAATGGGAGATCACCACGCAGACCGAAATGGCAGGCATGCCCATGAGTATGCCGGCAGTCACCCACACCCAGTGTATCACGGGAGATGAACTCATCCCCCAGAGCCAGGAGGCCAACCAGGAGTGCCAGGTTTCAGACATAAAATTCTCCGGCGATACCGTGACCTGGAAGATAGTCTGCTCCGGTCAGAATGGCCGTATGGAGGGCACTGGCTCGGTCACCTACAGGGGCGACACCATGGAAGGGACCATGGACATGATCATCTCAGGCGCCAACATGCAGGTCACCAACAAGATCAGCGGCAAACGTATCGGCAATTGTGACTGATCCGGAAATGGAGGGACATGGAGGGGTCAAATCTTTATTCTTGAATAGATGTGACCCCCATGAGCCAATGACCTCATTGCCGGGGAGGTACATGTGCATATACCCCAACACCAGGAGGATGCCGATCCGGCCGGATTGCAATCCGGAGTATGCATGGTGAAAACCTATCAGCAGGAGGAAGACCCATGAAACATGGCAAGATAGTATTCTTTTCTCTTCTCTTGATTCTCTTCGCTTTCTCGGTTCATGCACAGGAAATAAAAGAGCATCCATTGATCCGGCCGTTTCCCGGCTCGGTGCTTGCGAAAAATATGTCCAAATATCAAGAATTCAATGCGTATGATTTCGAGTATATGAACAAGGAGACGAACAAAAGGGAAAAGAAGCAGGTGAAAGGTGAATATTACTACCTGCTGTATGAAGTACGCACTGAGTCCGGAGACAGGGTCAGGGATATCTCTAAAGTTGAATTTCACGAGAACTACAAGGCGGCGGCTCTTGAAAAGGGCGGGGAAGTTGTTTATGAAGATCCCCGGGGCCACATGGTCTTTACCATCCCCCGGGATGACGGTGGCCTGACCTGGTGCAAAGTGGCTGTTTCCGCCAACCTGGGGCAGCAATACCTTGTTATCGTTGATGAAAAGGGATTCGAAAAATCACTGACCTTCGGCCCGGCAGAGATGAAGGCCGCCCTGGACAAGGATGGCCGTGTCCAGCTCTACGGCATCCTCTTCGACGTGGACAAGGCGACCCTCAAAGAAGAGTCTGTCAAGCAGCTGCAGCACGTGGTAACCCTGATGAAAGACAACCCCGAACTCGTGCTCGAAGTCCAGGGGCACACCGACGACCAGGGATCCGATGACTACAACATGAGGCTCTCGCAGCAACGGGCGGAAACCGTGGTGGCCTACCTCGGGCTCTTCGGGATCGATGCAGGCCGGCTCGCGCCCAAGGGCTACGGTGAATCCACACCCGTGGCGCCCAATACCACCGAGGAAGGCAGGGCCAAAAACCGGCGTGTTGAGCTGGTGAAACCTTAGAATACAGAGGGAATACAGAGGGGTCAAATCTTTATTCTTGAATAGATTTAACTTCCATGACCCTTATGCTTTGGTTGACAATAATATTTATTTATAGTTGACAATAAGTTGACGTCAGCTATCATAGGGTCATGGCGAAAAAAGAGGAAATTCTCCGGTTCATCAGGAAGAACACATCGGCAACCAGCCAGGAACTGGTCGACCACTTTGGCATCTCGAAGCAGGCTGTCCACAAGCACATCAAGGCACTGGTGCAGGAACAGAAGATCATTAAGCAAGGAGTTACCCGGGGAGCGGTGTACATCCCGGCATCCGGAAAACAACAGCCCCCTCCCCCGACCCGGATCAGGAAAACCCTCAAGCTCGACGGAATCGAAGAACATGAGGTGTTCAAAATCATCGACCTGCATGCAAGCCTGAAAAGCCAGCTCACTCAACAGGCATATGCTATCTTCAAGTATGCATTCACAGAGCTCCTGAACAACGCGATCGATCATTCTTTCTCGCAGGACTGCACCCTCCAGGTCGTTGTCGACTCTTACACGGCATCCTTCACCATCAGGGACTTCGGAATCGGTATTTTCCACTCGATCTTCTCCAAGTTCGGGCTCAATGATGAACACGAAGCCCTCGGCGAACTCCTCAAAGGAAAGACGACTACCATGCGGGAACAGCATTCGGGAGAGGGGATCTTCTTTACATCCAAGGCTGCAGATCTGTTCGTGCTTCGATCTCACGCGATCACGCTCGTGTTCGACAACCTGAAAAATGATGTCTTCGTTGAGCAGCAGAGATCCCTGAAAGGCACAGAGGCGAGGTTCTCCATCAGCAGAAGTTCCAGACGCGACCTCTCGGGCATCTTCGAGCAGTTTTCTCCAGAAGAATTCGACTACCGGTTCGAGAAAACCAGGGTCCAAGTGAAGCTCTTTCACGGGGACTATGTGTCCCGATCAGAGGCAAAGCGTCTGGTCTCCGGGCTTGAGAAATTCAGCGAGGTCGTTCTCGACTTCACAGACGTTACCTCGATCGGACAGGGGTTCGCCGATGAGATATTCAGGGTATTCCAGGTTGAGCACCCTCACATCAGGATTAGGAGCATCCATGCAAACCCTGTTGTGCAGCAGATGATCACACATGTGGTTGACAATAGATAATTTCATCAGGTTGACAATAGGTTGATGATTGCGGATTAAAGCGGGTGAAGCGGGGGGTGAAGCGGGGTCAAATCTTTATTCTTGAATTATTATTTCCTGGACCTTGATAAACAGCTCCTTCGTGGAAGAATCCTTTTCCAGCATAGACTGAAATCGTTTTCTGTCAACACTGACAGTGGTGTAATCCAGTCCGATCAGCTCTCCGATCTCTCTCTGTTTCATCCCACCGTAACGATAGAGAAACTCCATTGCCATCCCTCGCGCAGGACCCCGGTACCCCCTCTTCAGAAAATCGCTCTGCCTTGTCCCCACGACAGACTCTATTGCCTCAAGTATTTTCACTGGATGAATCTGCTTCTCGATCTTCTTTATGGCTGGACTTTCCCGCCTGGCCTCCGGTGTCACATAGCGGGCTGAAACCTTTTTGATGAAGCTCTCTTCTCCGATTATGCCGTGCCCTTTCCCCTGCTCCAGAGGATTGGAAATATCACCGCCGAGATCTCTTTCTACGTACCGGGCATATGCCTTTCTTCCTTCTGAATTATCACCTCCAAAATACTCGAGCACCTCTTCCCGGTTGAGCCAGGGATATCGTGGCGCCTTCCTGAGATATTCAGGGTAGCTGCTCCAGGAATAATCGTGCAGCTGCTTTCGAAGCTCCTGCTCCGACAATAATTCATTCTTCCTGATCCGAACAGGATTCAGATGTACATACCTCGACACCTCCATGAGATACGTGTCTGCATCGATAAGAAACGATTTATACCGCCCCTGATACAGGTGACCCACACGATTATGCCTTCGGTTGTAGTTTGAGGTGTAGGATATATTAAAATGACGCATAAACTCCTGCATATTTGCCAGGGGTGTTTTGATTACAAGATGAAAGTGGTTGGTCATCAATACAAATCCAAGGACCCCCACCTGATATATACTCGATGATCGAGCAAGGAGCCCGAGAAAACTCCTACGATCGGTTTCATCGTCAAAGATGTCCTCCTGGGCGTTCCCGCGACACGTTACGTGATAGTATGCACCCTCATACTGAATCCTCAACGGCCGTGCCATTCATCAACCCTCTTACAGCATCCCTATCAATTCAAGAATAAAGATTTGACCCCCATTACACTCACTCGTAGCGCATAAGGACCATATCATTCTGGGGAGTTGTGTACCCCCCCAGCACGATTTTTCCATCCGGCTGGAGGGCGAGATCACTTGCAAAATAACCGTCAGGCCCGATGACCAATCCATCCGAATCAAAGGACGTATCGAGGCTGCCCTCTGAAGTGTAGCGAGCTACGACAATAAACGTTTCATCTTTGCTGACAGCGAACGTTCCTGCCACCACGATCTTCCCATCTGGCTGGATGGCAAGCCCTTGGGTGCCGCCATCTTTACCCTCTGTCGGCGTCAACGCTGTTCCACCCGAGCCAAAGGTGGTATCCAGGGTGCCGTCAGCAGCGAAGCGGGCAAGATAGATATTGACACCGGACGCACCCAGGGTGCTTCCTGCGACAATGATCTTTCCGTCTGCCTGAATGGCTATCGAAGGGGGCGTGGTCATCATCGCTGTCATCACGATACCATCAACATCAAAGTCTGTATCCAGTCTGCCGTCTTCAGTGTAGCGAACCACGGTCAAGTAATGAGCTGTTGACCCTCCCGATGAAGTACCCCGTGCGGATCCTGCCACCACGATCTTCCCGTCTGACTGGATGGCTATCCCATATGCTTCATCATTGGAAGACCCTATCGGTGTCGTCACGATCCCATTCACACCAAAGGTGGTGTCCAGGCTGCCATCGTCGTTGTAGCGAATCACGGCAATATCGGTGTCTGCTCCAGTAGAAGAGTATCCAGCCACCACGATCTTCCCGTCTGACTGGATGGCAATGTCATGGGCTCTGCTCCGAAGAATCCCACCACCTACCGGCGCTATTATCTCTATCAGTGCTATCCCATCGACACCGAATGTGTCATCGAGGACCACTGGATGACTCGTGTCTTCCGGCGTTGCACTCACCTGGGCAGATGCCCCTGATTCACCCCCGGGATGCACCGCGGTCACCACGTAGTAGTACGTTGTTCCGTTGGTCAGCCCAGTGGGGGGAAAAGGGGTCAAATCTTTATTCTTGACTAATACTTTCCCGGACCGTTAGACATTGCACCTTTTTTGAATCCTCAACGACCGCATCCCCACCAATTCAAGTTTAAAGATTTGACCCCCTCTCCCCTCAGCGATAGACATCTTTCCGATGGCCGACCTTAACAACCCAAATTGTCAGTTCATTATCTTGTATTGAATAAACAATGCGGTATCTGCCTTGACGGAGACGATATCTATCGTGACCGGTCAATTTCTCACATCCAGCAGGGCGAGGGTCTTCGGCAAGCATGTTAATGCGATCAAGAATTCTCTTGAGGTCTTTTTTGGGTATGTGCTCGAAATCTTTCTCAACGGATATCTTGAAGAAGATGTTATATGCGGCCATCTTTCTTCAATCTCTTGACCATTTCATCATAGCTGATCAGGGGCTCGGACACTCTTCCCTCAAACGCTTCAAGATCTTCAGCATCTTCTGCAAGAGATTCCCTAACGGCTTCATTGACCAGATCCGATACTGACCTGGATGTCTCGACAGCCTTTAAACGCAGTGCCTTATGGAGATCTGGGTCAAGATATACCGTGGACCTTTTTGCATGCATCGCCATAACGTCACCTCCCTTTAGGGCTATAACATTATAACGTCATGACGTCAATTTATCAAAGAAAAAGAGTGGTCAAATCTTTATTCTTGACTAATTCTTTGTCGGGCCTCTATAAGTGGCATCTTTTTTCAGCCCTGAACGACCGCATCCTCACCAATTCAAGTTTAAAGATTTGACCCCCTTTGCATGACCCCCTTTGCATTCAAAATTAAAGATTTGACCCCTACTAGCCCTTGTTATCTTCCAATAATTTCATTGAGCCCATCAATAATATGATCAAGATTCTCAGGCGATATCTTGGTGATTTTCTTTCCGATACGCTGAACAGAGAGCGTTCTTACCTGGCTGATTTTTACCCAAGATTGTTTGGGCAGCTTGTCAGATTCAAGTTCAAAGGTGAGTGGAAATCCAGCCCGTTGCGGTTGACTGGTTATGGCCATGGCAATAACAGTTCCTGATCTTTCATTAAAAACATCATGGCTCAATATGAGGACCGGCCTGATACCAGCTTGTTCGTTCCCTTTTGCAGGATTCAAATCAGCCCAACGAATATCACCTCTTAATATTCTGGCCATTCATGTACATCCTGTGAAATTCCTTCATCAGCAAGGGCTCTTTCATATGAAGGATCAAGTTTTGAGCACTCCCTGGCGAGCCGTGTTTTTTCAAGGCGTTTAATCTTATCCTGTACGGCCTCTTGAATCGCTTTGCTCCTATTGGGAAAAACATGTTCCTTCACAAGACGGTCAAGTCTCTGAAGGGTTTCGTCATCGATTGTGATAGCGACTTTTGCAGTTCCCATTTTTCACCTCCGGTATGATAATTAATCATACCAACATGAATGTCAAGCAAAAGAGGGGGGCAAATCTTTATTCTTTACTGATACTTTCCCGGTCCTTTATACATGGCATCTTTTTCAATCCTGAACCACCGCATCCTCATCAATTCAAGTTTAAAGATTTGACCCCCTTTCCCCCCTGCGGTTTTTGACTTCCCCGCACTTGAGGTTACTATTTTCACCATAAAATCGCTCTTTCAGGCTGGTGAGGTGCTGCGAGTGTACGCGCCAGTCGATAAGCGATGTCTTGTCAGAAAGTGAGGACTATCCATGAAGAAGTTGATTTCATTATTCTTACTGATCTCCAGCATGGTCATGATCCTTGTCACTCAGGCTGACGCCGGGAGACCCCAGCTATACCAGCAACGGCTCGAGGTCGGGCGTGCGCTGCTTGAGGTGCAGTTGGCGAACGTGGCGGAAGTTCTGCCGTACTACACGGACGATATCGAATACCACGATCCAATCGTTGACATCTACGGGATCGAGGCGATGACCGAGTTCCTGTATCGGCTCCTCGGTGCCTCGCCCGATCTCGTCACGATCATCGAGGATGAGACCCTGATCGGGGACAGCTACTCGGCGACCTGGATCATGTACGGCACATTCTTCGGCTCTCCCTACGAGGCCAAGGGTATCTCGATCTTCAAGTTCCGGCCCCGAACGGCGAAGGTGTATTACCAGCGCGACTACTATTCCGAGGGCGACATCATGGCTACCATACCTGGCTTGGACCAGGCGATTTGGGGCTTCCGGACCTACTACCGGTGCGCCGTGGATCCGACCTTCGACTGCCCGTTGCCGTAGTCCTGTCTCTTATACACATCTGACGCTGCCGACGAAGAGGATAGTGTAGA
>OMKS01004017.1_pt1 | contig 11354 bp, 7 predicted proteins | sample 1674721 | NCBI WGS metagenome assembly OMKS01 (sample SAMN06264996, study PRJEB25208) | sediment metagenome | isolation source: hot spring sediment | place: USA: California | collected 2014-09-02 | reverse complement strand
TGGGGTAGAAGCTGGTCCCCTCCTCCGGCGCTACCGGCTGTGGTAACGACATAGAGGTAGGCTCTGGCACCAGAGTAGGCGTTGCGGTAACGGTAGCCATGGGGGAAGCAGGCGGCGCCTCAGTCGGCGGAGCAGAGCGACGTGCAGTCTGATTCAACAACATCCCGCCACCCACCAAAGCGACGACCAGAATCAATGCGCCCAGCAGCCAGGGGATGGCCTTTGCCAGGCCCGCTGTAGCCGCGCCAGGCCGCGCCCGCGCGCCTGTACCGATGACCAGCGCGGTGACATTATCTGGCGCGCCCCGTTGCCGCGCCAAAGCAATAAGCCGACGAACCGCTTCCCCTGGAAGAAAGCCCGTCACGATCGCATGGAGTTCGTGTGGCTTGACCAGATCGCTCAAGCCATCGGTGCAGAGCAACAGCCGATCAGCAGGTTGCAGCGGATAAGGCCCGAAAGAATCCACCTGCACGGTAAGTTCATGTCCCAGAGAGCGGGTGATGACGTTGCGTTGGGGATGCACAGCGGCTTCCTCCGCCGAGAACAGGCCCTCGGCGACCTTTTCGGCAACCCAGGTATGATCACGGGTGAGCGACTCCGCTTTACCGTTGCGCATGAGATAGATCCGGCTATCGCCAACATTGGCAACGTATAGTTGTGGCCCACGAATCACAACCGCTGTGAGCGTAGTGCCCATGCCCTGTTGGGCAGAATTACTGAGCGCCTGCCGATAGATCTGCCGGTTGGCTTCTTCGATGGCAGCGATGAGACTGGCGCGCACATCAGGGTTGGGGTCTTGATAGTAGACCTGCCGGGTGAGCTCCACCGCCATACGGCTAGCAACCTCTCCCGCTTCGTTGCCCCCCACCCCATCGGCGACGATGTACAACAGGCCTTTGTTTGCCAAGACCTCCGGCGCGCAATTAGGTCGTTCATCGGTGAAGTAGTCTTCGTTTTTTGGGCGTTTGATACCTGGATCAGTGCCACCTTTTACCACAAGTTGTATAGGTGAGGCCATTATCTTCTCCCCGTCAAAAATAGATCTTAAGACAGGCCGTTCGCCTATCTTACATCTTCGCATTCAAATAATACACACGGAACAAAAATCTTAGCACAAAATAGCCATCAAGGTGCTGAACAAATTATATCGGGCAAGCAATAGGCTTCCAATATAGTTGGAGTAGACCTCGCAGAGTTTACCTCTAAATAGACCATTGTCCAGTCCTGTGGATCGGCGCATCCCGAAATGGATTCAGGGAAAGTGTCCCATACTTCCTGCTGGGCATACACCCAACCAGCAAACTCGGCTTGAGGAAGTCGCTCATAAACGGATACCCAGGAAGAACCATCTGGTCGTTGCAACTCAATGCGCCAGGGGTGCAGAACATGAGAAGTGGAGTGGTATCCCCAGATACGGGCCTGCCAATTGGATGCGTCACGAAGTTGATCGTCGGGGAATGTTGCTACTGCTAAAGGCTCTTTAAGAGTAACCGTATAAACACTTCCAAACATAAATCTCTTTGGTATGTAGTAGCCGTCTTGCGAGTCAATCTCTGCATTGATCTGAGCCATCACGAGTATTCCGTAGGGCGGGCGAGGTCGCCAGCATGGCTCTGTGGATTTCTCAGAAGGCGAAAACAGCTCCATCAACCAAGAAAAATACCCCTCCGGCAGATAGAAACGGCGGATCAATTCAGCCCAACGGTCGCTGCCTTGAGAGGCTACGCGAATTGGCGTACCTAAATAATTCTCTGGCAGCGGCGACAAGGGCGTGGGGATAGGTGTGGGCGTGGGGATAGGTGTGGGCGTGGGTGTCACTGTAAGCGTAGGTGTCGCTATAGGTATTGTGGGGGCGGGAAAGAGAAGCTTGTACGCTTGCCTGGATAAGCCCCGGGCGGCGAGCAGGCTGAGAACGCAGAGTAACAATGCGCCTACCAGAAGCGGCACAAACGGCGCGCGGGAGCGGGGGACAGTGCGAGAAGGAGCCGCTGCCGGCGCAGTAGCAGGGGGAGGCGCAGCGGGCGGGGCTGCCAATGGTGCGATGATAACAGTGATGTTATCCGGCCCGCCAGCGGCGTTCGCGGCCTGTATGAGCGCGGACGCGGCCTGTTCTGGCGGCAGCGTTTCCAACCGTCGCGCGATCTCCGCTTCTGAAAGCACACCTGAAAGGCCGTCGGAGCATAACAACAACAGGTCGTCCGGCTGCACAGCATGAGCTTCGACACTCAATTCAAGCTGCGGCTTCTCCCCTAGCGAGCGGGTGATGACATGACGTAATGAATGGTGCGCGGCTTCTTCAGCCGTGAGAATCCCCTCAAGACGCCGCTCGTTTACCCAAGTATGATCTTCCGTCAGACGGTGAAGCTCGCCTCTGCGCCACAGATAGGCGCGGCTATCGCCCGCGTGCGCGATGGTAACACGGTTCCCCTGCGCCAGCGCTGCCACCAGCGTCGTGCCCATCTTGGCGCGGTCGCTTTCGCGCTGGGCCGTCTGCCAGACCTCTGCATTGGCGCGCTGGATGACGCGCACGAGGGCTGCTCCCCGGTCGGGATCCGGGTCAGCATAGAAGGCACGGGGAATTAGCCTGGTCGCCATCTCGCTGGCGACCTCGCCCGCTTGATGCCCACCCATCCCATCGGCCACCAGGTAGAGCGCGCCATAGCGCGCCAGCACGGTTACATCCAGATGCGCCGGATGGGGCAACCAGTAAGCATCCTCGTTATGATCGCGTGTGCGACCGGTATCGGTTAAACCAACTGCCTGCTGCATAGTTTGTGCTTACTCCTGGCGTGGCTGGCGGAAGTGGGTCTGCCAGTCAAGCAACGTGCACTGGCTGTTGGTATCCCGCAAGCCAATACGATAGGTAAAAATAAGGTAGTCGGCCTGCTGATACAAGACCCGGATGACCGGTTGCTCACACTGAGCAACCGCGCTTACTGTATTGGGGAGCACCTCGATATCGGCGCCTACGGGAATGCTCGCGCCTGTGCTTAGACAAGTCTGCGGGTTGATGTTCCCGGCCGGAGCGTTTGGCGCGCTTGGGTTGGTGCTGGGCAAGATGCAGTAGCGGTAAGGGCCAGGTGTAGGTGATGGGGCAACCGGGGTCGAGGTGGGCGTGGGTTCAGGCGTGGGGGTCATTTCAATATCCACGATGGGTACCTCGGTGGTGGGCAACGGTGTGGGCATGGGTGTGGCGACTTCGACACTCATTTCTCCTATGAAACAAACCAGGCCCTCCACGATTCCTAATGCAACAGTATCAGGGTATTGTGTCAATAGTTGGCGATCATCCAACATGAAACCGGTCATGATAATCGCCGTGGGGGTGTTGTGATCCATCTCGTAAAATGCATGATAGCGGAGCATATCGTAAGTGATGGTGTTAGCATCAAACTCCAGACCAGTATGTTCCCGATAATGTGTAAACAGACAATCAACCAAGTGGTCATCCGAAGCAGGAATATAGCTGGATTCGGGCCGAACAATTTTAAAACCTGATCTGCCAGGGTATCCGCAGGAATCCGTGTGGATGGCAATCAGGGCATCAGCCCGATAATTGTTCAAACGAGGATCAAACTCTTGAAGGAGGTCAACCTCCCAACCTCGCTGTGCAAGCAAGGCAGTGACACGGCGTGCTATGTCGATATTGATTTGGACTGCTTGTAGGCCATCAGGACAAACAGCCCCGGAATCACTACCGGAATGGCCTGCAATCACCCCCACACGTATCACAGATGACGTTGGCAAAACAGGAGGCGACTGTGTGGACATAATGGATGCTGGCGCAACTTCCGTGGGCATTGGTGACAAGGCACGCAGGTTGCGCACAATAGAAAGAAGTAACAAGGAAACAGCGAGAATCAGTAGCACTCCTCCTCCGATGATTGGCCATAACAAACGTGAGGAGGAAGAGGCGACAGTTAACGCACGGTCACTGTTGCGCCTGGGAGTCGTCTTCGAAGGCGATACTTTAGCCGATATGGCCCGCTGGAAAGCCTGTGCGAATGCGCCCGCCGAAGCAAAACGGCGCGTGGGGTCTTTTTCGAGTGCGCGCAGGATCACGCGCCCGGCAGCAGCGGGCAGGCGCGGGTTCAAGCGTTGCGGCGATGGGGGCGCCTGATGCACCTGTTGGTAGAGGAGGGTTTCCAGCCCGCCGTGGAAGGGCGGGCGACCTGTGGCCATCTCGTAGAGCACCAGGCCCAGAGCGTAGACATCCGCGCGCTGGTCGAAGGGCCGGCCGGCAATCAACTCAGGGGCCATATAGGCGGGTGTGCCTATGAGCGCACCCGTTTGGGTCAAGGCCGGGTCTACCACGGCCCTGGCAATGCCAAAATCGGTCAGGAGCGCGCGCCCGGCTTGATCCAGAAGGATATTATTGGGTTTCACATCTCGGTGTGTGATGCCCCGGGCGTGAGCATAATCCAATGCTGCGGCGATCTGGGTCACAATGGCAGCAGCCTCACCCAAGGGCAACGCCCCCTGCTGGAGCCGTTGCGCCAACGTTAGCCCTTGGATATAGGCCATCGCCAGATAGAGCTGCCCCTCAAGTATGCCGGCATCGTAGACCGGCACAATATGCGGGTGCTGCAACTGCGCCGTGTGTTGGCCCTCGCGCCGGAAGCGCTCCACGAATTCGCTATCGGTGGTCATGGCAGGGAAGAGCACCTTAAGCGCCACCTCCCGGTTGAGGAAGCGGTGGGTCGCGCGGTACACCTGCGCCATACCGCCCTCCGCGATAAGCGCGTGGATGTCATAAGGGCCAAGCGTCTGGCCGGTCAGATTAGCGGCGGTTTTCATTAGGAAGCGATGCTACTCCTGGCGTGGCTGGCGGAAGTGGGTCTGCCAGTCAAGCAACGTGCACTGGCTGTTGGTATCCCGCAAGCCAATACGATAGGTAAAAATAAGGTAGTCGGCCTGCTGATACAAGACCCGGATGACCGGTTGCTCACACTGAGCAACCGCGCTTACTGTATTGGGGAGCACCTCGATATCGGCGCCTACGGGAATGCTCGCGCCTGTGCTTAGACAAGTCTGCGGGTTGATGTTCCCGGCCGGAGCGTTTGGCGCGCTTGGGTTGGTGCTGGGCAAGATGCAGTAGCGGTAAGGGCCAGGTGTAGGTGATGGGGGAACCGGGGTCGAGGTGGGCATGGGTTCAGGCGTGGGGGTCATTTCAATATCCACGATGGGTACCTCGGTGGTGGGCAACTGTGTGGGCATGGGCGTGCGCGTGTGCGTAGCCGGGATGGAGGTTGTCAGGGTGGGGGGGGGCGTACCAGGCGGCGGAACGGGCAGCGCGCGGAGGCCGCGCACGGCTGAGGAGAAGAGCTGTCCCAAGAGCGCCAGCAACAAGATGCTGCCAGCCAGCGCACCCAGGAGGAAGGCGAGGGGTGAAGCGGCCTGCCAGGCCGTTATCATCTGCACCAGCGCCTGCACGGGGTTGTCAACTACGGTTGCGGGTTCACCTGTGACGGCCACAACAGCGCTCACATCATCGGACGCCCCCGCTTTCAAGGCATCGTTTGCCAGCGTGTGTGCAATACGTTGTGGCGGTAGATTGTATCCCAACCCACGATTGAGGGTCTCCTCCATTAGTGGCTCCCAGATACCATCGCAACATAGGAGAAGACGGTCTCCAGGCAATAGTTTTACCGTACACATGGCCGGTTCAACGGTGAGATGCTGTCCCAGCGAACGGGTGATGACATGGCGCAATTGATGATGCGCGGCTTCCTCCGCGTTGATGGTTCCTTCAGCCAGACGTTCCGCGACCCATGTATGGTCAGTAGATAACTGACGCATTTTTTTTCCCTTACGCCATAGATAGGCGCGGCTATCCCCCACATTGGCGACGACCAGAAGATCCTGGTAGATCACAGCAGCGACGACGGTCGAGCTCATATCTGTGTAATCGGTATCACTGGCCTGTTGACGCACAGCAGCATTGGCCGCCTCGACGGCGCGGCGAAGCGCTGTTTCGATATCAGGCGAGGCGGCATCTGTATAATAGCTGCGTTGAAGCGCCTCAACCGCGACTTGGCTAGCAAGTTTGCCGCCTTGGTGGCCGCCTACGCCATCCGCAACAATAAAGAGGTAGCCCTTACGCGCAAGCAGCTCCGGCGTTACTTGTTGCGGTGTCCATATTGTGTCCTCATTTTCAGCATGTGCCTGCCCGGTATGTGTATAACCGCCAAAAACAATCACATGAGCATCCATTGGATTAACTGTCGTCATTTGAAGCCCTTATATTAGATATTTATGACTCTTTGAGATTTCGTCAGGATAGCACTTATCAAAAAGTGGGCTGCCTACCTTCCATATTTGTACGCAAACTCGGCATCTGACATTGAAATGTAAATGATCCCTTCAATTAGACCAACGATAGCGGGAATGCCAGTCCAACAGAAAAGTAGATACATAATCCCTTCCATAGGTCGGTTTAGATAAAACTTATGTACACCAATGCCCCCGAGCAAAATACCCAGCAACGCCGCCGTGACACGGTTTTTATCTGTAACACCCACAGGCGCCGCAGCTGGAGGATATGCTGGCGCATAGACAGGCGATGGCTCAAGTCTGGTAGGGGCCGGGGCTGCGGGAGAAGCAGTTGAGGTGTGAAGCGCCCCATTCCAGAAGGTGAATTCGGCCTGTCCAGCCAACATGATGCGATCCCCTTCCTGAAGAGTTTTTTGTCGGACATGTTGCCCGTTAACAGTAGTGCCGGCGCTACTGGTATCATACAAGACGAAGTGTTGACCTTCACGGCGTATCTGGGCGTGCTCACGCGAGACACGATCAAATTTGGATGAGATGACCACATCACAGTTTGGATGCCGTCCAATCGTTGTAATGGATTTGTGAAGTGTGTAAGTCATTTGCTACCTCCTGGATGTAAATTTATAATGTAAACTTGATTCGGGTGTTTCCCAGCTGGAACTCATCTCCAGAATGCAACCATTGTGATTTGACCGGTGTTCCATTTACAGAGATGCCATTTCCACTATCCATATCAGCGATATACCATGCACCATCTTGATAACCCAACCAGGCATGACGTTGAGAAACCAACGCATCGGCGCTCAAATCCACTGGACAACCTGCATAACGTCCTAGAATAGTGCCTCCACTAATCGGGCAACGCTCTCCAAACTCATGTGCGCCAACGATAACGGTGAGATAGGCCGTAGGGCCGTCAGGATGTGGCGTATATTTCGGCGCGGGCATGCCGCTTGGCGAATGAATTGCAAAGGTCAATTCGGTGCGCCCCAAGCGTATACGCTCTCCGCCATGGAGCAGTACCTGTCGTACAGGGTTTCCATTCACATATGTCCCCTGACGACTTCCCAGGTCCGTCAAGATAAAACCCTGAGGTGTGCGTTCAATTTTAGCATGGCGTGCAGAAACACGTGGATCGGATAGAGTCAAGTCACAATATGGCGCACGACCTATTGTGAGATGTCTGTCTCGGCGCAAGGGGACAAACAGGCCCGAACTATTGCCACTAAGTATCTGCACACCAGATGAGTCTCGAGATGCTTGTGGACGTGAGTTCAAAACCAACACAAGCCCAATACCCCCACCCAATAACAAGATCAACACAATAGCGGCCAATAAAGGTCTCCCCGCACCTGGTGGTGGAGCAATTCGATCACGTACAGAAACAATAGCATCGTAAGTAAGAATGCCCTCAGGTACATCTACTCCTAGCGCGCTCAACGTCCAATCTCCTGGACGAGGGTTACTGATGATCAGGTAGACCATACGTTGATATCTAACCAGATTAGCTCCAGGGTAATCTGTGCCAACGCGCCGTCCACGTGGATCGGTAACAATCAAATCAAGTTCGCTTCCGGGCCAATGCAACGTAATATATAAATCCCCCTTATTTGCAGGAACCTCGACTTGTCCAACGGTGACTGTTTCATTCTGTCGGATCTGTCCCTCAAACTCATTCAATATGGTCCCCAAAGCCTGATGACGCAAGCGAATATAGACTCTTTCCAATTCTGTAGCTGCTTCAGCGTAGGTATAAGTTCCACAGCCTGAGCCTGTAGCAATAGCACGAAGCAGTGTTTCATCCAAATCACCGCGATCACCAAAACCAACCGTATAAATACAAGTGCCAGCTTTGGCTGCTTCTTGCACAGGCCCAGAGATAATCGTGTTGTTGGGGAGACCCACATTATTAATTCCATCACTAAGAAGAATGATAATTTTTGGCGTCTCTGCAGACACACCAGCTAATACGTGGTTAGAGTATTGTAAACCCTCTCCTATGTTGGTCATATCTTGAGCTCTTAGCCGCGTGATGGCCTCTCGAGCACTTTGATAATCATTGGTAAGTGGAAGCGCTACTTCAGCATAAGTATGAAAAGTGACTACAGCCACCTGATGATCAGCTTCCCCAAATTGACTTTCCTGCTCAATCATTGCAATAACATCCAATGCTGCTTGCTGAGCCGAGCGAAGTTTGATGCCACCACGCCAGTCCTGCATCATACTACCTGAAACATCAATAAGAAATACCGTGGCAGAAGCAATAGTATTTTCTCCTTCTGAGGATTGATCAAAGCCAAAACGTTGCCAAGCATCATAAAACAGATAAACTCCCCCAACTGAAGGCTGATTCCCTCCCCACTGCACGCCCGCATAAGGTGTATAGGTAAATTGTCCTGCAATCGCTCGAGTAGCGGGCGTGACTAAAACACCATCCTGAGTCTGTTTACTGTTACCAACCCGCCAACCGCTGACAGTTACGCCTCGGCTAATCAAAGCATCATGATATGCGCGGAATCGCTCTGCAGCGCAAGTTATCTGCTCACGCGCTGTACTAGGAGCCACACATCCCATCAAAAAGCGTAAGGTCACATCTGAAGGACGTGATGAGCGTGTTACACCAGAACTTTCCTTTTGTAATGTGGCTAAAAGAACTTGTGGGTTGATACGATAAGTGCGAGCTGCCTGAGCGATAACAGCAGCTGGGTCAAAGCTGACACCATCTATGTCTGTAATTTCGCGCCGAAAATAGCTATTTTGATGATTTAGAAAAGCGCGTATTTCGGATTCCGTCATAGCATCATAATCTTCCAACTGTTCATCAGTCAAAAAGGGCATGTTATAGAGTGGCTGTTGGGCCTGAACCGGGTTGCTCGGAAGTGGTGCGATGATAAACAAGCTACTACAGAATATAAGTAACATGATATAACGTAAAAAATTCTTTAAACACATAAAAATCCCTCCTTATATGTCGTTTTGTACTGAAAAATCCTGTATAGGCGGAAGATTTATGGTCTCCATGTGGGATGGGTACTGGAATAGCGATCTTGGATCAATAAACGTTCCTCAGAGCCATCACGACGTATAATCCAGATATCCCACAAGGCAGACCCTACCCGCTGGCGTGTGAAAGCAATGTATTGCCCATCAGGCGACCAGGCAGGCTGCCGATCGTCTACAGTATTGCGCGTAATGACTTGCTGCTGTCCTCCTTCAGCATCCATGATACAAATCTCAGCATCCCCCATTGTCAGGTCCTGACATTCGTAAGCAATCCATTGTCCATCCGGTGACCAGACTGGTGCAAAATCTCTTCCTAAATTATATGTCAGGCGGGTAACATGCCGCCCATTCACATCCATGGTGTAAATTTCTTGATTCCCGTCGCGATCAGAAACAAAAACTATATGTTCACCATTGGGTGACCAATCAGGATCACTATCTAAGACGCTACCAAATGTAAGCTGTTGCTGCGTTACGCTACCAATACTTTGGATAAAAATATTATAATCTTGGCCAATTTTTTGATCGAAGACCAACGCATCGCCATCTGGGGACCAAGATGGACTCCAAGCCTCATAAGCTGTAGGGATAGAAAGAGCAGAAGCCCTCTCAGTTTGTAAATCAAGAATCCAGATTTGCATATTTCCATTTATGTCTGAAGTAAAAGCTAGGCGTTGTCCATCCGGAGACCAGACCGGACTCCAACTCTGCGAACCATGAGCGAAAATCGTTCGCAAACCAGTATGATCAGCCATGCATAGATTATCCCCTCGTTCGCCACACACATAAGCTAAAGTCCAGGGTGATTCCGGTATGATGGTTCGATGCGATTGCGTGCGAAATATGAAAAACACAGCAAGTAAGCTTAGAAGCACAATCACACCCAGACCAGCTCCAAGTAAAGGGAAAGGACGTTTAATGTTGTTAGTTTCCGATACAGAAGTAAAATTATACGAAGGCATACCTATTGCTTGAGCCAAGGTTTTAGCGAAATCCCCTGCTGATTTTGGCCTTTTTTCAGGGATCTTGTGTAATGCTTGCATGATAACTTCTTCAACGGTTAGCGGAATCCCCATAGATTGTAATGATGGTGGGAGATTGTGAAGATGAGCGTGAAGTACAACCCAGTGATTCTCCGCCTCAAAAGGAACACGACCAGACAACATGCGATAAGCCAGCACACCCAAAGCATAAATATCAGCACGATGAGTGATCGGTAAATCAGGATTTATCTGCTCAGGAGACATATAGGCACATGTTCCCACCACCTCACCGGTACGCGTAAGTTGGTTATTATGTTCCAACATACTGGCAATCCCAAAGTCCGTTAAAACTATACGCCCGCCTCTTTCCTGTAATACATTACCCGGCTTGAGATCGCGATGCACGATACCTCTCTGATGTGCAGCATCCAACGCACAAGCAATCTGCTGTATCACCATTATTGTTTGTTTAAGACTAAGACGACGATCATGATCTAGTAATTGGGCCAGGGTAACGCCTTTTATATATTCAGAGGCAATAAAATAATAGCCTTGCCATTCCCCAAACTCGTAGACACGTACAATATTCCGATGAGCTAAACTACGCATGGTTTGATATTCATGCCAGAAGCGTTGCACAGAAGCAGTATCGGCGCTAAATTGCGGTAACAAAATTTTTAGTGCAACTTTGTGTTTGCGCTCGAGATGTTCCGCCAAATAGACACTGCCCATGCCGCCTTGGCCTAGTGTGTAAAGAATGCGATAGTTTTTAATAATTGTCATAATCTATATCAATTCGATTTTACAAAGACCTCATTGTAGTCAACCTTCCAATCCTCTTCTATTTTTACAAGGTGGTAAATGTTAACTACTTCTTGTTCTACTTGACTTCCATCTTGATGTCTTGAAACCCATTGCTCTTGAGCATATACTTTTGCCTGATGAGATTGCAATACGTTAATTGAAGCAGTGTTCGTTTCCCTTATCGTTGTGGTCATCAGATTAACAGATAAAACATCTAGTACCTCTTCAGGATGATTTTGATATAACTGGATAGAGTCGCTTTAGCTTGTTCCGAGCGTCGAGCGTGGTGAA
>OMKS01004016.1_pt1 | contig 11362 bp, 9 predicted proteins | sample 1674721 | NCBI WGS metagenome assembly OMKS01 (sample SAMN06264996, study PRJEB25208) | sediment metagenome | isolation source: hot spring sediment | place: USA: California | collected 2014-09-02 | reverse complement strand
CGGAGATGTGTATAAGAGACAGGGCCACTGATTGTCGGGATTTTATCGTTCTATAAAATTAAATTTTTGAACATTTTCCCGCGGCGTCCAAACCCGCGGGAAAACAATCCTGATAATGCGGTAAGACTCCCAATGCCCCACGCCCAACAAGTCCATGGGGAGCCCCGATAGTTCTCATTCTCAATAAGATGTTATTATCCGCCCACAGAGATTTCAGGTTTGCAATCCTTCAGCATTTCGGTATTATTAGAGTGCCGACGTACTCCGTTTCCGACCGATAGATGTTACCGATCTCAAATCCCGTGAGCAGTCGGGATTATAAATTTTTTATTTTAAAGTAAAAATTTTGGATTTACAGAATAGGTGTTTATATTACAGTATATACTAAAATACTTTACCCCGGAGGACACCATGGACACGGCGGCAAAACTGGCTCGGTTAAGAGAAGAAATTGAAGAAATGAAAGAGGGGACACAGAAAAAAATTTCCATGGTGGTTTTCAGCGGCGACCTGGACAAACTGCTCGCCGCCTTTATCATCGCCACGGGGGCGGTGGCCATGGGCTATGAGGCCGTCATGTTTTTCACGTTCTGGGCCACCCCGGCCCTGCGGGACAAAAAGAAAAAAGGGAAAGGGAAAGACCTGTTCGGGAAAATGTTCGGCTTCATGCTGCCCAGGGGCACGGGGAAGGTGAAACTTTCAAAAATGAACATGGGCGGCACGGGAACGGCCATGATGAAATACCTCATGAAGAAAAAAAACGTGGCCTCCCTCGAGGAAATGGTGGAGCTGGCGGGCGAGCTGGGGGTCAAGATTTACATTTGCGACATGTCCATGGGGCTCATGGGTTTTCAGCAGGACGAAATGATCAATTATCCGGGTGTCGAGTTCGTCGGCGTCGCCAAGTTTCTCGAAGAGGCCGGAAACAGCAAAATTCAGCTTTTTCTCTGATGTGACGCGGGTAAATAAAAAATTTTAAAGGAGAATGTCATGAGTGAAGCGATAAAAGCCGATGTGAAAATGGACCTCAAGGGCCTTGCGTGCCCTCTGCCGGTGGTAAAAGTGAGCCAGCAGATAAAGAAGATGAAGACAGGGGAAATTCTCGAGGCCGAGACCACCGACCCGGGGGCCCACGCCGATTTTCCCGCATGGGCGAAATCCAGCGGCAATGAGATTGTCCAGACGGTGAAGGAAGACAAGTCCTCGAAGTTCTATATAAAGAAATTAAAATAATACGCGCCGCGGGGGCCTGCCCGTGGAGAGGGGTTTTCTATGTGGGACAAAGTGTACTATTTCGTCATGGTCCCGATGGTGTATATCGCGTTCGGGACTTTCGCGCTGGGCATTATCCTTAAACTGCTGAAGGTTCTTTTTTCACCTTCGATAAAGGGCTCCCTCGGGGCTTTCCCGAGGAAAGCGCCCATGCCGGCCGGCATTCTCTACGAGGTCTTCGCCATGCCCGCCGTGTTCAAAAAAGATAAGGTGCTGTGGATTTTCCTTATGGCGTACCACGCCGCCTTCGGGCTGCTGGTGCTGGGACACCTCGAGCTGATCAGGGAATTCAGGTTCTTACAGATTGTTCCCCACGAAGTTTTTCTGGGCGCAGGATGGGTGGGAATTGTCCTGACCATATCGGTGCTCTATTTTCTCTTAAGGCGTTTCAGGAGCCCTTACCGTGAAATCTCGGTGCCCGAGGATTACCTGCTGCTGCTTCTGCTCTTCCTTACCTTCGTATTCGGCAGCCACATGCACCTGGCCGCGCGGTACGGCATAGCGGGTTTCGACATCCCCCTGGACGACTACCGGGCGTACCTGAGCAGCATGGTGAATTTTAAACCGGAACTGCCGGCCATGATCACCGCGTCACCGCACTATGTGATCATCATGCTCCATATTCTGTTCGCCAATCTTTTCCTCATGCTTTTTCCCTTCAGCAAGATGATTCACTCGGTGTTTGTCTTTTTCACCATTGCCGTAAAGAGAAAATGACCGGCATATTCCGGTTCGCGGTATTTCAAACCTGACCTGGAGGGACGTCTTTAATGGACAAAGCCAAGGAAGTACAATTTATAAACACGATAAAGAAACGGCTCAATAAACCCATGAGGTATTACCTGGACCTCTGCACCCGCTGCGGCCTCTGTTACGACACCTGCCATGTCTATTACGGAATACCCAAGAAGGAGTTTTCACCGGTCAACCGCGCGGAAACAGTCCGAAAGGTTTTCAAGAAATACTTTCGCCCGTCGGGCTCGCTGCTGCCCTACTGGGGAGACGCGGAAAAATTCAGCGACCGCGTCATGGACGAACTGTGCGAGGCCGCTTTTTCGTGCACCGGGTGCCGGCGGTGCATGGTGTACTGCCCCTTCGGCATCGACACCCCCCATGTGCTCTCCATCGCGAAAACGCTGCTGCTTGAGAACGAAACCACCCCCGAAGAACTGGTCATGCTGGCGGACGCGGCGGTGGAAAAAGGCAAAAGCATCCAGGACTTCAAAGAGGGATACCGTGAGGTCGTCAGGGACCTGGAAGAGGAGGTGCGGAAGCGGCTGGGCCGCGGCTCCGCCGAAGGACTCATCCCCATGGAGAAAAAAAACGCCGATGTCCTCTTCGTGGGCCTTTCCGGCGCCCACTCCATAGTCCACCCGGCGGTGGTGTTTAACGCCGCGGGAGAAAACTGGACCCTTTCATATTTCGAAGCGGTCAACTTCGGCGCCTTCGCGGGCGACCCGGAAAAGACGCGATTCATCGCCGACCGGGTGATCAACGAGGCCCGGGAGCTGGGGGTTAAAGAGGTGGTCATCGTGGAGTGCGGCACCGCGTACCGCATACCAAAATACATGCTGGGGCCGCTGCCTTTCAAAGTCACCAGCATCGTGGAAAAAATTCACCAGTATGTGAAGGAAGGGAAACTGAAAATAAATGAAAAAGCCATAATCGAGGCCGTCACTTACCACGACCCCTGCCAGCTCGGGAGAAACGCCGGGGTTTTCGAGGAACCCCGGGAACTCCTCGGCATGCTCTGCGGCGATTACCGGGAAATGAGCCCCACCCGGGAATACAACTGGTGCTGCGGCGGAGGCGGCGGGCTGGTCGCCCTGGACAACGAGGAATTCAGGATCAAGTCAGGCAAAGCGAAGAAAGACCAGATCGACCGGACCGGAGCGAAGATAGTGGTCACGGCCTGCGAGAACTGCGTGTTGCAGCTGAACACCATCAGGGACGGCTACGGCCTCGACATCGAGGTCAGGTCCCTGACCGAACTGGTGGCCGAAAATCTCTCCCTCTGACCTGGCCCGGCATCAGGGACGGCCGGGCGCCCGTAATCGTCCCGCCGTAAAACAAACGCTCCCCAGCTTATGCCGGGGAGCGTTTTTCATTGTCGCGGAATGTTAAGCCGGAAAATACTATCTCTTCAGGTTGAGCAGTTCCTGCAGCATCTGGTCCGAGGTGGTAATGCTCCTGGAGTTCGCCTGGAAACCCCGCTGGGTAATGATCATGTCGGTAAACTGGTCCGAGAGGTCCACGTTGGACATTTCCAGGGTGCCTGCTATAATTTTACCCCGCCCGGCCTGGTCCGCCGGCCCGATATTGGGCAGGCCGGAGTTGTTGGAGACCTCGAACAGGTTTTCACCGGAGGCGTTAAGCCCCATGGGATTGTTGAAGACCGCCATGGCTACCTGCCCCACGGCCTGTTTGGTGCCGTTGGAATAGACCCCGGTTATGACACCGGAGTTGTCGATGTTAAAGGACTCCATATACCCCATGCCGTACCCGTCCTGCTCCACCGCCTTGGTGGTCGAAAGGGACGAAAACTGGGTGATTCCCTCCAGGAGGCCCGCTTTGCCGAGGTCGAGATTGATGGTGCGTATATTCGGGTCGCCGTTCACGCGGTAATTCGCGTTTATGACCAGATCGCCCTGGTTGAGCTCATCGGGGCTGCCGTCATCGGCGACGGAAATGAGCCTCCCTTCCGGAGAAAAGCGCAGGTTGATCCGGCTGCTCGGATTGGGCGTATTGGCCTGGTTCGCACCGGCCGGCACGTCAAGCACCATCTGGCCCAGGGAATCGGTGATGGCCGCCGAGGCCGTCCACTGGTTCGTGTCGGTGCGCCAGAAGCTCATGGTCATGCGGTGGGGGTTCCCCAACTTGTCATAGACATCAATATTGGTAGTGACACCGGCGGAGGCCCTCATGCGACCGGTCGCGTTGGGCGGCACTACCGGCATCTTCGAGTCCAGGTTACATTTATATCGCACATAATTTGTTTCTTTCGCATCAATCTTGCCGTACACCGGGATCACGATGTCTTCGGGCGTGCCGGTGGCATTGACGATCTTTTCACCCTGCTGGTTTACGGTCGCCATCCACCCCTTTACCCTGAGGCCGTTGGCGGGATTGACCAGTGTGCCGTCCCTGTCCAGGGCAAAATTCCCCGCGCGGGTGTAGAAATTCTTATCGCCTTTGCCGAGAACGAAGAACCCGTCCCCGGAAATGGCCAGATCGGTCTGGTTTCCGGTGGTCTGCAGGCTCCCCTGGGTAAACAGCCGGTCTATGGAAGCCACCGTCATCCCGAGTCCCACCTGTTTGGGGTTGACCCCTCCCTTGTCGTCTTCAGGTTTTGCCGCCCCGGCCAGCGTCTGGGAAAGCATGTCCTGGAAGGTAACACGGCTGGCCTTGTAGCCATAGGTGTTAACGTTTGAAATATTGTGTCCGATCACGTCCATCCTGGTCTGATGGTTCTTCAATCCGGACACCCCGGAAAACAGTGATCTCATCATAAGGCGTATGCTCCTGCGTTAAATTTTCTCATGTGAATTCTACAAACCCGTTTATCTAGTGCGATACCGCCGGCATTTCGCTTTTGCGGTACGACTCCACCGCTCCATCGGCGGCTATATCGTTCGTGCCGCCCCGGCCCTTCAGGGAAACATTTTCATTCCCCCTGTGCTCCTGCCCGTAAGAACTTTCCGGAGCCTCCCGGAAGAAAGCCTCAACTCCGGCCGGTTTCATTTCTTCCCGGGGCGCCGCGGCCGGCCTGTCTCTCAGCCCGGCCTGTTTCACCGGCTGTTCCGGCTTTTCCTTTTCCGGGGGAAAGACCGAATACACGTCATCCATACCCAGTTCTCTGTTCCCCACCGCCAGGCGCACCTCTCGGTCCTTGAAGAAGACCCGGGAAACAGTTCCCTCCACTACCCTGCCGTTTACGGGGTCAAGCCCCTGTATCGTTTTGCCCAGAAGCCCGTAGGCCTCGGCCGAACGGGAGCTGCGGTAAAGGTCCTGGATGGCCCCGTTAATATTGGTCATCTGCTCGAGTGATGAAAAGGTCGCCATCTGTGATATAAACTCCCGGTCCTGCATGGGCTGGGTCGGGTCCTGGTGGCGCAGTTCGGTCACCAGAAGCTTCAAGAACGAGTCCTTCCCCAGGTCGCCTTTCATGCTGCCGTCTTTGCGCTTCAGCCGTGAATTGACGTCCTCGGCCTGCTTCCGCACCCTGGAAAGGTCTTCCATGTTCATAGTGGCGTCGGTTTTCATTGTGCCGTTCTCCTAAATTATTACATCAATGGCGCCGTCATGCCGCGGCGCCGAGGCGTATTCAAAATTCATGGCTGCGTTGCCGGCTTCATTCAACAGGCGCGGCCGCCTTTCATGGTTTTCGCCGAAGACGCCCCGGTCCCCGCCGTCCCGCACGTTCACCTGGAATTCGCCCACGGTGACGCCGGCGTCGGCCAGATGTTCCCTGACGGTGTTCAGCTGTTCCAGAAGCGCCTGTTTGACCTCGGGGCTGTCCACCAAAAACCGTCCGCTCAGTGTCCCCTGTTCAAGCCCGAGGCTGATGTTCACTTTACCCAGGCTTTCCGGGTACAGCCTCACCGTGAATGTGCCGTTGCGCCCGTCCTGGACTACCACCCGGGCGTGCTGCGTTATCTGCTGAAGCTGCTCATCAAACAGGGGGTTTTTCAATAACCCGGGCGCCGGCGCCTGGGCGTCGACCCCCTTCCCCTGTCTGAGCACGGTGAAGTTCATTCCCTGGTTACCCTGCTGGAACTGGCTGCCGTTATCCGGCGCGTCCCCTTTGCCCGCGACCGGCCGCTGAAGGGCGGTAAAATCCGGCTGGACCCTGGCTTCGGCCTTTGCCGCCGATTCACCGGGTTTGTCCCCGGCCGCCTTAGCGATTTTCGCGGTTATTTTTTTTATGGCGGCCGTAAGGCTTTCGGTATCGATCAATACCTGCCGGTTAAGCGCCATGGCAGCAGGGGATTTCGGCTGCCCGGCGCCGTCCTCGATCTTCCGCCGCAGCGTCGCCAGGCGTTCGACCAGGGTCTTTATGAGCGCCGCGGCTTTACGGTCGTTCCCTTCTTTCAGGTGACGGCCCGCCGCGTCGACGGTATTCTTAATGCCCTGCATGATTTCTTTCGTGTCCGGGCCTGTATGGCTTTTGTTCATAAAACCTGCCAGTTTCTCCGCCAGGTCGGAAAGCAGGCCGGCAAGTTCCGCGCGGGACGGGGAGGCGGCTTTTTTGACTTCAGCCCGGGCGCCGGCGGTAACAGCGAGCTTCGCGCCCGCATCGTCCTCCTCGCCGGTTTTTGCTTCCCGCTTTTCCTCCGGGACCGGCGCCTGTTCGGCCTTTTCCGGTTTTTTCCCTTCCGACACTTCCTTTACAGCTTCCCTGCTGTCAGCCGGGGAAGTATCGTCTTTTACAGCAGCCGCCTTACTGTCTTCTTTTGTATCGCGTATATCACGCCGGTTAAGCTCCACCGTGTTGTTTTCTCTCGGCGCATCGTCCTGCCTGAAGACCTCATGGTTTCCCTGGTCGCCTATCCGCAGGCTCAGAATTTCTTCGAAACCCATGGCGGTCGCCGGCATCTGGTTGTTGGCCCTCACATCGAACGGAAAACCACTTTTTACGGCGTTTTCCGGATGGTCAGGAATGAATGAAATATACATGGATGCGTACCCGTTTCTCGATATCTCTATAACAGAAAACAAAAGCTGAATCCTGTATTAATATCGAGTAGCCCTTTATTAAACTGAACGCAAAATTAATAAAATATCGGCCGGGGGCCTTTGATGAGACATAAGCGAAAAACCGCGGCTCTTTCCCGGGGCGAACCGGGCAGAAACTGGTTAAATTAAATTTTATTGTACAGTAATTTTTTTGTTGTCAAAAAAGCATTTAAAATATAACTGTTGCATTTTGACCTGTCTTTCCACTTCCATAATGCCAACCCTCTGTCCGGAAACAGAGCATGTTTTCCGGTATAGAGGCCTCTTGGACACTTATCCCCGCCCTGCGGGGATTTTTTTTCCCATTGGCCAGCTCTTTTCGGCCTCCATGGGCCGGCAGTGGAGAAAAACGCCCGATAACAGAAAAAGTACTGGATAAACGGCCTGAAACACTCTATATCTTTATATAGATGTCTTCGGTACCGGATTCAACCGGACGGTGAATTTCACGGGTTTTCCGCATCGGAGAAAACCTAACATTCCGGTTTAATTTTTCCAGGAGGTAAGCGATGGGAATGGAATACTCTACCGCGCTGCGTCCGGCCACCATTAAAAGGCTGGAGGACACCCGTAAAGCCGATATACTGGTGGGGATTCCCTGCTATAATAATGAGGATACCATCAATCATGTCGTGGACATGGTCTCCCGGGGGCTGGACGCCCATTACCGTGACGCCCGCGCGGTCATATTCATTTCGGACGGCGGTTCCACCGATGACACCCGCGATATCGCGCGTACTACCGAACTGAAACCCTGGCAGGAGAGAATTATACAAATATACCGGGGCATTTCCGGCAAGGGGAGCGCCTTTCGCGCCATATTCGAAGCGGCGGTCATGCTTAAGGTCAGGGCCTGCATGGTGGTCGACTCCGACCTGCGCAGCATTTCGCCTGACTGGGTGAAGCTGCTGCTGGACCCGGTCATGGGCGGCGATTTTGAATTCGTGGCGCCGGTCTACACCCGCCATAAGTATGACGGCACCATCACGAACAACATCGTGTACAATCTCACCCGGGCCGTCTACGGCAAACGGATCCGTCAGCCCATCGGGGGAGACTTCACCTTCTCCCCGGAGCTGGCGGCCTTTTATCTGGATAAACCGGTCTGGCAGACCGACATAGCCAAATTCGGCATAGACATCTGGATGACCATCAACGCCATCGCCCGCAATGTCAGCATCTGCCAGTCAAATCTCGGAGTGAAGATCCATGACGCCAAGGACCCCGCCGCCTCCCTGGGCCCCATGTTCGTGCAGGTCATAGGGACCCTGTTCAATCTCATGGAACATTACGAACCCTACTGGAAGAACATCAGCGGAAGCAAAGCGGTCCCGCTTTTCGGCGACCCGGGACGGGAGGAACCGGAGCACGTCGACGTCAACCTGGAAAGGCTGGTCAGTGAATATAAAACAGGGTTCAACCAGTTCAAGTCCCTGTACAAAAATATTTTCTCCGGCGAGGTTTACAGAGAACTGGAGCGCTACACAGCCATGGAGGTTAAATCATTTCAGTTTCAAATAGAAATCTGGGTAAAGGCCATCTACGAGCTTGCCGCGACCTATCATCAGTGGAAAATGAACAGGGTGCGTTTAATAAACCTTATGGTACCCCTGTACTACGGCCGGGTGGCTTCATTTGTCAATGGCACCCGGGATATGAACTCGTTCGAGGCTGAGGGACTGGTGGAAACCCAGGCCGAAGCGTTTGAAAACAATAAAGATTACCTCATAGCCAGGTGGGACGAAAGCAAACCGGAACCGGAGTTTTCCAGGGACTTCTAGACACCCTGAACCGGCGCCGGGAGCTTGTCCATACCCGGCATTCCACCAGCTGGGTGATTTGCCTTTATTGCGTTATTTTTACTTTACTCCCACATTGCCGCTAATAAGATATAGTCCTGTGGGCCGATACTTTAGATGACAGCGATGATCCAAATTCGGAGTTCGATCCAGCGCAAAGTGAAATCATGAAAAAAGTGGCCATACTATCGACCGCCGCGAAGGGGAAAATTGCTTTACCCTCGGACCCTCCATTGCCGGTCCATGAATGTTCCGACCTCGCTGCCGGCATAAGCGCCGTTATCAGGGAAAGCACCGGCCCCCTCGGGCTGATATTTTTCATAACACCCCGGGAATTCGCCGAAACACGGTCCTATCTCCAGAGCGCCGACAGCCCGGACCTCTACTATACCATATGCCTGCTCGGCGCCAAGGGCGACTCCCTGGAGCTTAATCAGAACGACCTTCGTCGCCTGCAGCACTTCAGCACCACGGGGCTGTCGGGTACTGAATTCATGTTTCACGCCCATAAGGCGGCTTCGACCCTGGAAGAGCGGCACGCCGGCGCCCGGGAGAAACGTGAAAACCACGAGCTGCTCATGGATATGCGCAACGACCAGGAGGACCTCATAAGCATCGGCAGGTCCCTCTCCATCGAAAAGGACCCTGACAGGCTCTTCAGAATGATCCTTATGCTCAGCAAGAAAATCACCGGCGCCGACGCCGGCAGCATCTTTATCGTCGAAACCGGCGCGAACGGCATGAAATTTCTGCGTTTCAAATATTCCCATACCTTCTCCAAGGAGCTCCCCTACGAAGAATTCGTCCTGAATATCGATACCAAATCCATCGCCGGGTACGTGGCGGTAACCGGCAATGTGCTCAATATTCCCGATGTATACCTGCTCTCAAGCGAGGACCCGGTTTCGTTCAACTCATCGTTCGACAGGACCCATAACTACCGTTCAAAGTCCATGCTGGTGGTGCCGATGAAAAACCACCTGGATGAAATCATCGGGGTGATTCAGCTTATCAACAGCAAGGAGGACAGTACGAACAGGCACAAGGCCACCGGGAACGAGGCCTTCGAGGTGGTGCTTGCCACCCCGGAAGACTTTGAAAAAAATGTGGTGCCCTTCGAAAAACGTTACGAAACCCTCATGGAAGCCGTCGCCGGCCAGGCCGCCATCGCCATCGAAAACAACCGGATGATGAAACAGATCCAGAACCAGTTCGAGGAATTTGTCAAGGCGTCGGTAACGGCGATTGAGTCGCGGGACGTGGCCACGTCGGGCCATTCCTTCCGGGTCGCCGAGATATGCAAGGAATTGGCCTACGCCATCAATGGCGAGACCGACGGCCCGTTCAAGGACCGGACTTTCTCGGACACCGCGATCAAGGAGCTGGAGTTCGCCGCCCTGCTGCACGATTTCGGAAAGGTTTATATCGACCTGGCGATATTCCAGAAGTCCAAAAAGCTCTTCCCCCGGGATTACGATAACCTGATGCTGAAGATGGACTATCTCTACCGCTGCACCGAGATACGGTTTTCCATTGAGGAAAAGAAACTCCTTGAATCATCCCTGCGTGGCGCCGATACCGGTGACCGGTTCGAACAGATTAAGAAAGAGCGGGACGACACCCTCGCGAAAATCCGCGACATCAAGGCGCGGCTTAGCCGTCTGAACGAACCCACCGTGACCGATGACGACCCGGAAGCCACCATAAAAGAAATCATGAACGAATTTTCCGACATCCGGTGCAGCGACATCGAGGGACGGCAGCTTCCCACGCTTACCGAGGAAGAAAAACTCAACCTTCAGATACGGCGCGGCAGCCTTAATCCCAATGAGCGCAAAGAGATAGAAAGCCATGTGGTCCACACCTACAACTTCGTCAGTAAAATTCCATGGCCGCCGGAGTATAAAAACATACCGGAAATCGCCCTCAAGCACCATGAGAAACTGGACGGGACGGGATATCCCGACGGCCTCAAAGGGAACGAGGAGATCCCCCTTCAGGCGCGCATGATGGCCCTCGCCGATATCTATGACGCGCTCGCGGCCACGGACCGTCCTTACAAGAAAGCCGTCCCCCTGGAAAAGACCCTGAGCATTTTACAGGAGGAGGCCCGCAACAACAAGCTGGACGCCGACCTCGTCGAGCTTTTCATAAAACATGAATTATACCGGAAAATAGACAGGGATTCTTTCAAACTGGAACACGCGAAATCATGAAATACGCTTTACCGGCATGTTCAGCCTTTCTTATGTTGTTTTTTTTCATGACGGACGCCCTGTGCGCGGCGGACGGGACCATCACCCTGGTGTACACCAACTCCCTGAACGGAAATATCGATTACTGCCACTGCGCGGCGAACCCCAACGGCGGCCTGGTGAAGCGTGCGACTGAAATTAAAAGCATACGGAAAAGCCGGCCCGGGGTGGTGCTGGTGGAAACGGGCGACTTCCTGCCGGCGGACAACGACCCCGGGCTTGCCGCCGCCATTCTCGAGGGCTACCGCCATATCTGTCTCTTATACACATCTCCGAGCCCACGAGACCGTACTAGATCTC
>OMKS01004015.1_pt1 | contig 11362 bp, 10 predicted proteins | sample 1674721 | NCBI WGS metagenome assembly OMKS01 (sample SAMN06264996, study PRJEB25208) | sediment metagenome | isolation source: hot spring sediment | place: USA: California | collected 2014-09-02 | reverse complement strand
AGGATATTTTCGCCTTCTGCAATCTCAGTCCCTTCAGCCCCGATACTGGTCGAGACAATCGGCAATCCCCACGACCAGGCGTCGATGATCTTGACGCGCATCCCCCCACCCGCGCGCAAGGGAACGATGAAAACGCCGGTCTCCGCCAGATAAGGCTCCGGGTCAGGTACATAACCCGTCACTTGGACGTTGCGAACCTGGAGCGTAAGGTCTTGCACTTCTTGAGGCGGGTCTTTTCCCACAACGACGAAACGTGCTTCTGGCATCTGCGCCAGCACTTTAGGAAAGACCTCGCGCGCAAACCAGAGCACCCCTTCGACGTTGGGCGGCCAGAACATAGTGCCTAAATGCGTCACAGCAAGAAGCTGCTCACGACGGGTAACGAGCGGCTTGTCGTCGGTATCAACACAGATAGGGATGACCGAAGTTGAGGGATGGGTGCGGGCAGGAGACTCTTTGGAAGCATCAGTACCCGGAGCAGTGTGAGCCGTGCGCTGCAAAATCTCCTCCTGGTCGACAGCCGTGACAAAAACGACGTGATCGAAGCGGTCATAAGTCTCCACCTCGTAACGTGCCAGGACGCGCGCCTCCCGCTGGTAGAGCCACCGCTTGAGAGGGTTGGACTCATGGCGCGCCATACGCTCAGGGATGCGGTAGAGGGCATTATGCGCATCCAAGACCACAGGTGTATGGGGACGATTGAACGTTTTCGCGTTCAGGCGTTGCGCGTAAAGCGCATATTGCGCCATAGAGGTCTGGTCGGCGTGGATCGCATCGAACGATTGCGCCGCCAGCAGAAAGTGAAGAGCACGATACATCTCAGGTATCTCGTCCCGCACAATAATCAGCGAATGGCCCGTGAGTCCAGCTTTTACCCCGGCCCACACATTCCGTAGCAGCGAGCGCTGTATAGGCACCGTGTAAACCGCCTCGCAGAAGTCCTCCAGATGCGCCACCGCCGCAGTGCTGTCGTCCTCTCGAACAAATGAGAGCAAGGTCACCTCGTGCTGCCGCGCCAGTTGCCGCAGAACGTAATAGGCGCGTATCTTCGCCCCCGAATGGGGGGGATAGGGTAGAACCTGCGTGAGAAAGAGTATTTTGCCCATAATACTGACCTCTCGATTAGCGTAGTTGTTCAACTGGCAAGCCGGGTGTATAGATGTTGTATAGCCGCGTTCTCCGCTTCCCGCTGTTCGTCGTACCAGCGCCGCCCCGCGCGGCCCATACGCGCCAAACGGTCGAAATCGGATAACGCCTCGGTGAGCGCCCGCGCAAGAGAAGAGGGATGCCTTGGTTCAACGACCCAGCCCGTCGTGCCCGGTTCGACGTATTCGTGGAGAGCGCCTGAGGATGTGGTGAGCACGGCCTTGTGAAAGAAGTACGCGGCAGGAATCAAGGCCGATTGCGTAGCGCCGATATAGGGCAGCACCAACAATGCGCAGCGTTGGAACAACGTCAATGCTTCCTCGTCCTGGATGAGATGGTTGCGCACTTCGATTCCGGCAGGCAGCGGGTCTTTCCACAAGGTTTCGAGGTGCCCGGGGCCGGCCAGGACAAGGCGCACTTGCGCCCGTAAAGCTTCAGGTAACCTCACCCAGGCTGCGACTAAATCTGCTACACCTTTGTAAGGTTCAATTCGTCCGAAGAAAAGCACATAAGGGTCGTATGCCACGCCATCAGCCAGCCGGTCAAGATGTTCCATCCACGCAGCACCTAGGAATAGATGCAACAGTGGTAGGTACGTGACGCTGTTCGAAACCATACCGCGCTCAAGGAGCCGCTCCCGGTAACATTGCCCGTGGACGAGGATATGCTCGGCGTTGCGCAGCACAGCACGGTTCCATAGATAAAGCAACGGTCCGTAGGCTGTCCCAGGATGGGGATCGAGATCGTGGAGGGTGCTGGTTGACTGACAAAAATCAGGCGCAAAGGTTAGAAGAGATCAGCTGAAGTTGGCGTTGACGGCGTTTGTGGGACTGTTTGTTAGAAGCCCGAGCTGGTTCGGGATCAGGCATACCAGAAAGGTGCAAATGTGTAATCAATTCCAGGCCTTTTTTATAGAGAGCGGCCTTCACCCACTGCCAGCCGATGCGCAAGTAGCTGTTCCCCCGAAACCAGTGCGGGTCCACCCAGCGCCGTTTGCCACGGGCCACAACTTCAGTGCCTTGCGCCACCAGATAGAGCGTGGCGACGGCCAGTACCAAACACAGCCGCGTCAGCGCTTGGGCCGAACGAATCAGCGAAGATTCCAGTTGGAAACCGTTCGATTTGTCGTCCAAGAAGTTCTCCTCAATATCAAAACGCTCGCCATATTCCGTAAAGGTATCCATATCGGTGGGTTCATCACTGATCACGTACCAACACTCCCGCAGTCCGTTAGGCCGCGCCAGCGCCAAATGCACTGGCCCAAAGTATTGTTGCGTAATCCACACTTTATGCCAAAAACGGGCTTGCCCTTGCGCCAACTTCACGTCCTGCAACTTGTGCAATTCCCCCTGATAGTACACCAGGAAACTCCCCTTGATGCGGATGCGCCAATGCCAGCCCAAGCGCTTCAAATGCTGCATCAACTCAGTGTCGGCAAAGCCGCGATCGGCCAAAAATACCACGACGCAATGCGCCGGTACCAGCTTCGCCGCGGCATCCAACAAGGGCGCATACACGCTGTACGCCACACTACTACTCCCATGTTCCAACACCATCCATACCAACGGCACGGCACGCCCGCGATAGATGACCGAAATGCGCACGATGCAGTACTGTCCCCACAACAGCGAGGTATCCAACGCCAGCCGCAGCCGATAGTCCCCCCAATCGGCCAAGGCTTGCTCAATCAACGGCCCGTACAATGCGCAGACATTGATCCGCTCATTGTCCAACCAACGTACAAAGCGGCGCACGGTGCTTTGCGCATACGTTGCACGGCTATGCGTCGACGGTACCCAGGCCGTCAGGCTAATCTTCTCCGTCAAAAGCAAGCCGGTTACCATCCAAGCCAGCGTTTTCATATGCCGTATATCCAACCAGCGGCGACACTGGCGCAATACTGCAATCAAAGTATCATATATCCGAGGCGTGTTTTCCATGTTTTCTCTCCTGTGATTGGAATCGCGGAGAGTATACCGCAACTTGCGGTACTGGGAAACACGCCTTCTAACTTGTTTTGTCAGTCAACCAGTTGGCTCAGCAAGATAAAGATATCTTCTTCGGGGTCAATGACACCACGAATACCACTCAAACCAGTACGTGCGCCGGCCGCAAAGCCACGCCCCCACCAGATCGAACCAAGCAATAACAGACATAACAGCTTGGGCCGTCTGATCGCTTCCCGATGTGCAAAATGGAACAAAGCCATAGATGTACGCAAACACTTCAACGCACCCAAAAAAGGCGCAGTGAACCAAGCCAACCATGGGCGGCGCGCAATCTGGGAGCCGCTCATACACGTGCGCGACAACGTCACCCGCGTTACCCGCCCGATACGGTGTTGGTGCGAGAGATAGCCGATCAACGTATCCCGGCAGAAGTGCTTTACCTGAATTGCAGGATCGAACCACACGCTAAAACCGTTGCAGTGCAAGAGATGATTGAACAACAAATCTTCTTGTGGGTAGTAGGAATCTGGGAAACCACCATATTCCTCAAGCAAATTTTTCCGATAAGAAATATTACAGGTTGGCACATGCATCACCTGATGCGCTGGCCCCTTTGGCAAGAACTCGCGGAATTCCATCAAATGTCCTGCCCAGGAGAGCGCGCTATTGGGGTTGCCCAACTCAACCGCCCCTCCCACAACCTGGTGGCCGGCGGCATGCTGGGCTGCGATGCGGGCAATCCAATCAGGCGCGGCGATGCAATCCGCGTCAATGAAAGCGATAATTTCGCCCTGAGCCATCTCGGCACCCCGATTGCGGGCTGGCCCAGGAAACATACGATATGGGAAATGGAAACAACGCACCTCTGGGTAATGTTGCGCCACGATTTCTGGCGTCTCATCTGCGGACGAATCCACCAGAATCACCTCACCGGGCGCCTCATCTTGTTGATAGAGCGATTCCAGACAAGCCAGGATCGTATGCTTGCCGTTATAACAAGGGATCACTACAGAGATATCGTCCGCTGTGAACATATCCTACCTTTGGGTGCCAGTTATGGCAACAAAAGCTTCTTCATTACCCGCGCTAACGTTGGTACATCGTGGAGCAAGTTGGTATAGGAAGCATTAGCGAGTGGGCAGTAACATTCTTTAGCTGCAATGCTGCAGCGCACGGCCGAGGTTTGCTTACCAAACCAAATAGCAGCAAAATCGTAGTTGGCCTCTCGTAGATTACCAAGGTTGTCGGCGCGGACGTAACAAGGCCAGACAGTGCCATCAGCGTAGATTTGGGCGCTCGCCCAACCGGCATAACAAGGCATAATTTGATCTTGTTCTTTAAGAATTCGTTTAACTAACCGGTAGTATTCGACCCGGAATGCCTCCGAAATGCGGGCTATCCCCTGATATTGACGATTGGTGATGTGTTCTATTAAGCGGTCGATAGCCTCAGCGTAGACTTCTGAAGCAGGCGTAATCGGCAATCCAACAGTATCCAACTCCACCCGGGATTCGGCGATCTCTGTGATGAATTGATCCGCACCCGAGGCATCGGCATACGCCGTCACCTCGGTCAAGTGACCGACGCTGAACACGGAAACTACCGTATGAATGCCAACCGCCAGGTTAGGCAAGCTTTGCCGCAATTCCAATAAAGCCTTCAAGGTGCGCTCGAATTTCACAAAATTGCCCGGTACACCACGAATTTGATCGTGTTTCTCACCGAGGCCATCCAGAGAAAGATTGATAATAATTTGCGCCGTGGGGCAGCTTTCGGCAATACGTGCCACCTGCTCAGGAATGACGCTGAGAATGGCATTGGTCGGGATATTGATGATGCCAGGCCGGCAGAGTTGATAGGCCATCTGCGCCAACTCGACGGTCAGATGGTTCAAGAATGGTTCGCCACCGCTGATCGTGAACCAATAAGGCGCTTTTCCTAACGATTGAAGCACTTTCTCCCACTCTGTTATCGTCAGTTCATTTTCACGTCTCTTCCAGATATTACAGGTAAGGCAACGGGAGTTACAACGGGGTGATGGCGTAAGGGTGACATTGACCGGCAACATTCTGGGCCAGTCAAACCGGCGATACAGTTTGAAAAGTGGAACACGAGCAAGCACACCTATCATCGAGTTCATATCTTTTCCGCCAGGATTCCGAGATGATGACCAAACAAACGCCTAAATAACGGGAGTGGACTTTTCTCGAAAAACGCCAGGCGCTCCATCTGCTGGTGTACTTCGGGGTAGCGTTCCGAGTCATAGTAGGGGAGTGTATCCGGCTCCCACTTCACACGATTCTCAGGCTTGGCTTTCTGCGGCGCGTGCTTGAGAAAAGGAAGAAAATCCACCAGCAATTGAGCCGGATCTACAATATCGGGCCACCAGGGGCAATCCAGATAAAAAGCCTCGCGTAAGCGCAATCCCTTATCGGCAAGAGCTTTGTACCAGGGCGCCGGACGCATCCAGGCCACCTCCCCATGATCCCAAAGTTGCCTGGCGACACGGTGATGTAAGCGGTGCAACCAAAACGAGTAATTGCCCGCATTGAGCACACAGAAAAACACATAACGCCGGCTAACGCGGGCCATATCGGCGAGCAGCGTGTCTGGGTCTGCGGCACGGAGCAAAACATTGAAGTTCCAGACCAAATCATACGACCGGTCAGGAAAACGGACGGTGGGGTCAGTGATAATTTCAAGAGATGCCTGAGGCGCGTAAATTTGCCACACCCTTTGGGCATAAACGGCCTGCGCTAGCTCCGGTAAATGCAGTGTTATGGGTATACCTTGACGTCCCAAGACAATAGAGTTAATTCCCGCGATCCCCGTCATACCGTCTCCAGGCCCTTCCAAGACCGATTGGATACGATACATTTGCTGGATACGCCGCAACACACGATTAAGCGCCCACCGCTCATAAGTGGTGCCCAGGCCTGTGTCTACCAACGTGATTAGAGTGTTTTCAGTCAAGCTTTTATCCGACCCTTCTGCTCCGCGCTCCGCCCTTCCGACAAGCAGGACTGGTCAGAAAGCGTCATAGTTTTTTGTTTTCAGGATGTTTTCGAGTTGCGTAGCTCTGGCGATAAATGCACTTTCTACCAGGCTTTCCCTACGCTCGCTACTATTGCGCACACACTATCTGATCACATACGTTTCTGTATTCTAGAATGCATCAAAATCGGCGAGAAGAAAGTTAGTATTACATCGCAACGCTGTGGCAACTTTGTAAGTGACCGCTAACCCACTGTCACGGGTCTCGCTACCTGCGCCGGCCCGTCAATCTCACGATGCCGGTGAGTTAGGCAAACCCATCGAGTTGCACATTTCAGGATTACTAGTATTATAACCAAACTGGTTAGAGTTTGCAAAAGGCTAGAATTTCCAACCAAAAGGGGGATTCCACAGCGCCGCTTAGTTCCAAGCCTTGAGCCGCCATGACTCCCAGAAAAACTGTGCTACAATAAAAACTATCACCCAGTAATCCAGGTTGAACTGTGGAATACCAGACACAAGATCAAATACAACTGCTATTTGTTACGCCTTCAGAGGATGAGACCGCGGCAGTGCGCACGGCGTTCGCGCAACACGCCACTATCTCCGTGATTCCCTGCAAGGCAACCGAGACGCTGGCGGGCATCCTTGCGCAGCAGCCGCTGGATGCCGCGTGCCTGGTCGCGAACGGCGCAGACGGCGATAACAGCGATATCGAAGTACAGATTGCACAACTCAAAGCACTGGACAGGCAGCTCCCTATCATCGTGCTTGCGTCTCCGGCGGCACGCGCCTTTACCGCCGGCCTGATGGCCGATAAGTGGGTTACGGTGCTCTCCGTGGATGATGTGCCGCTGCCATGTTTCCCCGCGCTGCTGCGCAAGCTAATCGACTACGAGCGCATGCAGCCATTGGAGACAGACTTCTACCAGAAAGATGCCAACATCCTGATTCAAGCTTTGATTTCGGCCAACACACAGCTTGCACCACAGAAAGTCCTTGCAGCAACGTGCCAGCAAATCCGTCAAGCGCTTAACGTCTCGCTCGTTATCGCTGGCCTGATTGAGGGCGACCAGCTTGTCATCGTCGGCGAAGACCGCGAGCCGGATTACCCCTCCGCCATCAACGATGTGATCTACCTGCCGCAGACATCATTCTTGCAGTATGCCCTGACGACAAAGCGCACACTCGTCTTCAGCGATGTACAAACCGACACTCCGCGCCTGGCCAACTACATTCATCGCACCAAAGTGCGCGGATTGTTGATTACGCCCCTGGTCGCACACGACAACGTCATCGGCATGGTCGGCGTGGAGAACAACGAACCACGCACCTTCACCCGCCGCGAAATCGAGCTGGTCAAGCTCATTGTCACTGCCGCCGCGCCGGCCCTAGAAAACGCACAACTCTTTCAAGAAGTCCAGACTGCTCACCAGCGCACAGAAGCAACCCTGGCCTATTTGCAGTACCTGGACACCCTCAAGACCCAGTTCATCCAAAACGTCTCCCACGAACTGCGCACGCCATTGGCCATCGTGCGCGGCTACATCGATCTCACGCTCGATAGCGCATCCGACAATGAGATGGAACCAGACTTGAAGCAAGCTTTCCAGACCATTCGGGCGCACATCCACCACCTGAACAGCCGGGTCGAGGCCATCACCGTGCTGGAAGACGCCGAGATGCAACGACTCTCCCTGCTTCCCCAATCCATACTGCCCATCGTGCGGACGACGCTACAAACAGTCAGTGAATGTGCGGCCCAACAACAAGTAGAAATCATCGCCGACCTGCCGGAGATGCTCCCTACCGTCAATATGGATTCGCACTACATCGTCCGTGCCCTCAAGCAGGTTTTTGACAACGCAATCAAGTTCAATTGTAAACCAGGACGCATGTGGGTCAAAGCGTGGATAGACACGGACGAAGTCTGGCTACGGGTTAAGGATGAAGGCATCGGCATCCCCGAGAGCGAACTGCCGCACATCTTCGAGCGGTTCTACCAAGTCGATGGCACGACGAGCCGTAAGTATGGCGGCCTGGGGTTGGGGCTTGCCATCGTCAAAGAAGTCGTTGTCGCACATCGCGGCCGCGTGTGGGCCGAAAGCCAGGGCGTGGGATGTGGAACTGCCGTGACCATCACGCTGCCCATCTACAAGTCAGAGGTGCACCCATGATCCCCGCTTCACAGCGCGCCACACGTTACTTACTCGCTTTCTTGCTGCTCCTGCTGCTGATTGCAGCCTGTAGCACTCCCACCACGCCGCCGTCGCCCACGACAACACTCGCCGCCACACCAACGACCGCACCCCTGATAGATGACTTCGATCCGCCCAATCCTGCCTGGGCACGTTTCGAGACGACAGAAAACGCCGTCTATGCACAGGCCGGGGAACTCTACCTGGAGGATCGCGGCAAAGGCGTCGCCGTATACGCGCCGCTTGCAGGCAAAACCTATACCGACACCGTGGTGACGGTTCAAGTCCGGCACGTCCAGGGCACGGTGAACAACTGGATAGGTGTGATCTGCCGTCAACAGGACGAAGACAACTATTACCTGCTGGCAATCAGCGCGGACGGCTTCTATCTGCTCCTGCTGGTCGAAGATGGCACGCCGACACCGTTGGTCGGCCCCGAAACCAGTGAGATCATCCGTATCGGCAAGGCACGGAACAACCTGGAGGTCGGCTGCATTGGGGACGTGTTGTCGCTGTGGGTAAACGGTGAGCGGCTCGTCACACACACCGACGATACGCTGCGCGAGGCTGGCGCCGTGGCGCTCTTCGCCGACGCAGTCGAACGCGGCGAAACGTCGGTAACAGCGTTTGACAACTTCACGCTCACAAAACCGTAGAAGACAGAGACAGAGATAGAGGGAAGACGAAGGATATGAAGGCGGGTGGAAAGCGATATACACAGGTGGGATTGCTGGTGGCGTGGGGGATCACCCTCACCGGTTACTTCGGGCCGTGGGTAGGACGGCGGGCAGCGGCGCTCGCCTGGAACGCCTACGACCTCTTCGATCTGCTGCGATTGCTCCCGGAGATCGAAACCGGCGCGCTGTCGGTGAACCTGCAAGCCCTGCAACTGCCGTTAGTGGGGTTGGCAGTACTGTTGCCCGCGCTGCTGGCCGACGCGCGCGTGGGATGGCGAATCGGCGGCGCGCTGGTGGGTGCGGGCTTGGCCCTGGCGACGCTCCCCTCCTATCCTGAAATCGTGAGCGCGTGGCGCACACCGGGCTGGCGCATCCCCTTCTGGTGGGGCGTGGGCGCGATGATGGCGGCGGGTACGGCAATATGGTTAGCGCCGCGCCTGAAGCGTTATCGGCCCTGGGTGCTACTGGCGTGGCTCGCCGTCACCGGGCTGCCCGCTGCGACAACGTTCGCGCGGCTGCTGCCCGCGTTGCGCGTACTCCACGCCGCGCCGATCCGCCCCGGCTGGGGGTTCTGGGTCTGCATGGGCGGCCTGTGCTGCGCCGCCTTGCTCCTGTGGGCGCAAGCCCTCGACGCGCCAGTCAGACTACCCGACTCAGGTAGTTCCAGGATTTAAACCAGGCCACATCAGAGGAAAGTTCCGGCGCTAGCGCCAAAGTCGGGTTGGTTTATTTTCCTGGAACGGCCTAAAGTATCATTTCAATAAAAAGGGGAGAAGTGGGGGTTTGGGGGCGGTAAGACCGCCCCCAAACCCCCACCCCCAGATTTTTGAGAAGATACCGACTAAAGACGATCTGACTATTTTGAAAGAAGGTGTGATATGCAACAAAAGGTTAATCAGGAAACCACAATAGCGCACATCCAGACCGTCAAAGCGCATTATGAAGCCGATTTACTGAAGAAGGCCAACGTCGTCGGTGTAGGCATCGGGCTGCGCATGCGCCACGGCCAGCCGGTGGGCGATCCGGCCTTGATTGTGAACGTTAGCCGCAAAGTCCCCCCCGAAGAACTCCCGCCTGAAGACCGCATCCCCGAAACGCTCGACGGCGTGCGCGTGCAGGTAGAAGAGATCGGTGAGGTCAAGGCACAGCGGCCCAAATCACTGTTTAGCATTTTCAGGAGGAGGCGTAATGAGTAATCAAATCATGGCGCAAGCGCGCGAAATTTATCAGCAAGTGCTGCCCGACCTGTTCCGGCGGCAAAACGTCGTGGCCTGCGGATTGGGCTACAAAACATGCGAAGGACAAACGAGCAGCGAACTCAGCCTCATCGTCTCCGTGACCCAGAAAGTCCCCCGTGAACAACTCAGACCGCAAGACGTTATCCCCAAATCGATGGAAGGTATGTTGACCGACGTGGTGGAGACCGGGCGCATTCACGCGCAAATGTCAGAGAATCCCAGGGGCCGCTTTCGACCGGCGCAGCCCGGTATCTCCATCGGCCACCGCGATATCACGGCGGGAACCTTTGGCCTCCTCGTACAACGCGAAGGGGCGCCACTCATCCTGAGCAACAACCACGTTCTGGCCGATTCTAACGCGGCGCGGATTGGCGATCCCATCTACCAGCCCGGCCCGGCCGATGGGGGGACCACAAACGACCGCGTCGCTGCCCTCGTCGAGTGCGCGCCATTAGACTTTGGCGATAAACCATCGCAATGCTCAGTTGCAGACACCATCGCCGCGTGGCTCAACTTCGTCGCCCGCGTGACCGGTTCCAGTCACCGGTTACAATCCGTGCAGCAAACGTCTGGCGTCAACACGATGGATGCGGCGCTCGCACAGCCGGACACACCCGATCTCGTTAGCCCGGAAGTGCTTGGCCTGGGGCTACCAACCGGGGTGAATACACCGGCTTTAGGAATGCAAGTGCAGAAAATGGGGCGCACGACTGGGCTGACGTATGGCTACGTCAACCAGATTGACGTGACCGTAAGCGTGGACTATGCCGGACGGACTGCATTTTTCACCGATCAGATCATTACCAACAGTATGAGCAGTCCCGGCGACTCCGGCTCCGGCATCCTCGATATGGATATGCACGCTGTAGGCCTGCTCTTCGCCGGCTCCACCACAGTCACCATCTTCACACCCATCCAACGCATCTTAGATTACTTTAACGTGGAGCTTACTATATAACACAGTGTGCGCCGCGCTTGATGAAGGTTAAGAAAATAATCCGGTGATCGTATGCACCAGGGGAAACCGGCTGAAGCCGGCGCATACACGTACACACCGACTTCAGTCGGTAAAAATCGCAACATGCACATCTGTCTCTTATACACATCTGACGCTGCCGACGAAGAGGATAGTGTAGATCTCGGTGGTCGCCGTATCATTA
>OMKS01004014.1_pt1 | contig 11367 bp, 9 predicted proteins | sample 1674721 | NCBI WGS metagenome assembly OMKS01 (sample SAMN06264996, study PRJEB25208) | sediment metagenome | isolation source: hot spring sediment | place: USA: California | collected 2014-09-02 | reverse complement strand
GCCTTAATATTATTTTCTATTAATTGTTTTGCAATTTGGGGTGTGATTTTTGGTATGAAAGGAGCACTCGTTAAAACGCTGTAAATTTCCAATATCGTATGTGATGAAACCAACAATTCAAATTCTTTATTCTTCGCTTTAAGTAAGAACGACAAAGCTAGATTATGTTTTGGATGTGATTCAACAAATGCTGCAATTAGAACAGAACTATCAAATAGTATTTTCAATCTTATTCCTCACTTGTAAGTAATTTTCGCATCCGTTTATTCCTATCGGATTTAATCAAATCACTTCTTTTTTTATCTAGCTTTCCGGTGAAGACAAGTATTCCATCTCTATTAACAACTGGAGCTTTTTCTTTAACTAACTCTATGACTATTCGTTTACCTTCTTCGGAAATATTGAGAGGTGTTTGAGGATTTATACCCAAATGTTCACGGAGTCTTTTCGGAATTATTACACGTCCGAATTTATCTATTATTGTTATCATTGTTTCCTCAATTTTAATTTTTGGCAATTTAATTTTATTTTTTGCCATTGTCAATTTTTTTGAGATTTATAAGGGCGTTTATATAGGATTCGTTAGTTAATTATACTGCTGTTTATCAAGAAAATACTTCTCGATATCAAATACAATTTATTTTTGTTATACAGAATCAAATCTTAATTTATTTTTATGGTGATACCCTTGGGTTTCAATAACGTGTACGTTACTATTTTGTCATACGGAAAAAATTTCAGTATAACATCATTTATAAATGATCTTAATAAAAACGGAAGTGTTAGAAAGGGTAATTGAGAAAAGTATTGCGACCAACCCATAACAATCTAAACTGTTGTAACTAAAAAACAAAATAAGAAAATTTGTTCAATAGCACACTAAGAAATATCTTAATAAGACTTTAAGTTGAGGTGAAGTTGAGAAAGGGAGAGGGGGAGAAAAGGGGAAACAAAAGGGAGTATAAAATGAAAGTGATTAAATCTCATAGAGAATTAGATGTTTATAAAATGTCATTTAATACAGCTATGGAAATTTTTGAGATAACAAAAGACTTTCCTAAAGAAGAAACTTATTTTCTAACTGATCAAATAAGAAGATCCTCTCGATCTGTTTGTGCAAATATTTCTGAAGCTTTTAGAAAACGGAGATATCCCAAATCGTTTATATCAAAATTATGTGATTCAGAAGCAGAAGCCGCTGAAACTCAATGTTGGTTGGAGTTTTCTTATGAGTGCAAATACATTGACAAAAAAGAATTCGAAAGACTTTATGACATTTATGAAAATATTTTAGGTAAGCTGGTAAGAATGATGAATCAATCTGAGAAATGGAGTATTTGAGAAGAGGAGTGACGGGGAAGAGGAGAAGAGGCGAGTGGGAGATGATGAGAAAGGGAGAAGGGGATAATTTTTAATACTATTAATTTAATTTTTTCTCCCCTTCTCCCCCTCTCGTTTTTGTTGATGTAAAATAAATCAATTACTAGTTAAACAATGAGAAAAGGAAATTAAAATAAATGAGTGACTTTGTACATCTTCATAATCATTCGCATTATAGTTTACAAGACGCAGCGTGTACAATTGATGATTTAGTTAATACTACTAAAGAAATGGGAATGTCTTCTATTGCACTTACCGATCATGGTGTAATGTACGGTGTCTCCGAATTTTATAGTAAAGCAACCAAAGCCGGCATCAAACCTATTGTTGGAATGGAAGCATATATTGCAATGGATAGTTCTCGTTTTGAAAAAGGTTCTGATAATGGAACCGGTAGAAAAAGGTCCAAACATTATAACCATCTTGTTTTGCTTGCAAAGAATAAAACCGGGTATAAAAATTTAATCAAACTTTCGTCAATCGGGTTTACAGAAGGGTTTTATTATAAACCAAGAATTGATATGGAAATCCTTGCAAAGCATAGCGATGGTCTGATATGTACCACTGCTTGTCCCGCCGGACCGGTTTCTGTTCACCTTATTAACGGAGATTATAAAAAAGCAAAGGAAACAACTCTTCGATTGCATGAATTGTTTAATGACGATCTCTATCTCGAAATTCAAAACCACGGACTTGAAGTTGAAAAAGCAATATTAGACGGAATGCCGAAGCTTGCTAAAGAACTCGGTTTAAAACTTATAGCGACAAATGATATTCATTACATTAAAAAAGAGCACTCAATTGCTCATAATGTTTTGCTTTTGTTAGGCGATAAATCCGGTAATTACGAATATAAAAATCTTCGTTACGGTACCGATCAAGTTTACTTCAAATCTGCCGAAGAAATGAAAGCAATCTTTAAAGATTATAAAGGAGCTATAGAGAATACACTTGAGATAGAACGGAAAATTAATCTTGATTTGAAATTCGAAAAATTTCATTATCCAATATTTCCTATTCCGCCGGAATCAAATGCAAAAAATTTGGATGAGTACTTTGAAATTCTATCACGCGAGGGTCTTCATAAGAAAATCAATAAAATCACTAAAGACATTGAAGATAGGTTTGACTATGAATTAAAAGTAATAAAAGAGATGGGTTATTCGGGTTACTTTTTAATAACGCAGGATTTTATCAATGCAGCAAAACAAAGGGGAATACCTGTTGGACCGGGCAGAGGCTCGGCTGCAGGAAGTTTAATTGCTTATGTACTTGGTATAACAAACGTTAATCCTCTTGATTATAATTTATTGTTCGAACGGTTCTTGAACCCGGCTCGAAAAACAATGCCGGATATCGACGTTGATTTTGCCGATGACCAGCGCGGCGAAGTAATTAATTATGTTAAAGAAAAATTCGGTGAAGATTCGGTTTGCCAGATTATTACTTTCAACAGACTTTCCTCGAAACAAGTCTTACGCGATGTTGCAAGAGTTTTACAAATACCTATTCCTACAGTAGAAAAAATAACGAAATATATTCCTTCAAAGTTCGGAAAAGTTTATACAATAGATCAGGCTTTGGACGAAGTACCTGAATTAAAATGGGTTAAAGATTCCGACGATCCTAAAATTCAAGAAATGATTCAATACGCAAAAATTCTTGAAGGTATGAATAGAAATGCTTCTAAACATGCAGCCGGTATTGTAATTGCTCCGGGACCTGTAAGTGATTTCGTTCCGTTAGCAACGGCAGGAACCGATAACGATATGGTTACGCAATTCAGTATGAATGAACTTGATGCCGCCGGTCTGCTTAAAATGGATTTTCTCGGTCTAAGAACTCTAACAATTATTAGAGATACGATTGAACTAGTAAAGAAAACCCGCAAAGTCGAAATAGATATTGACTCAATACCTCTTAATGATGAGTTAACTTACAAACTTTTTGCAAAGGGACAAACAACCGCCGTATTTCAATTTGAATCCGCACCTATGCGGGAGTATCTAAAAAAACTAAAACCTTCCAGTGTATTAGATCTTGCAGCAATGAATGCTCTTTATCGTCCGGGACCGATGGAATTTATTGATGATTTTATTTCTCGCAAACAAGGAAAAAGAAAAATAGAATACCCCCATGAAATTGTTCAACCGATTCTTGAAGAGACATACGGTATTATTGTTTACCAGGAACAAGTTATTCAAATAGCAAATAAAGTTGCCGGATTAAGTTTAGCTGAAGCCGATATACTCCGCAGAGCTATGGGGAAAAAAGATACCAATGCAATGAAAAAACAGCAGAAAATATTTGTAGAAGGAGCTGTTAAAAACAACATTAATAAAAAAGTTGCCGAAGAAATCTTTGCCGCTATAGATAAATTTGCAAACTACGGATTTAATAAAAGTCATGCTGTTGCTTATAGTATCGTGGCATATCAAACTGCATACTTAAAGGCTCATTACTTACCGGAATTTCTTGCAGCAAACCTGACAAACGAATTCGGAAACTCTAATAAAGTAACTATGCTTTTGGATGACTGCAGAAGATTAAAAGTAAATGTTCGTCCACCCGATGTAAATAAAGCATCTGTTAATTTTACAGTTGAAAACGGGGAAATAATCTTCGGTATGTCCGCAATTAAAAATGTCGGTAAAAAAGCTATTGAAGAAATAATAAGAGTTAACAATGAACTTCAGAGACCATTTAATAGTATTTATGATTTTTGCAGTAATGTTGATACAAGAACTGTAAACAAACGTGCATTAGAAGGATTGGTTCTTGCCGGTGCATTCGATATTGTTAAAGGAACACGTGAACAAAACTTTGCCGCAATTGAAGACGCTCTTCAGTTTGGAAGCAAAGTGAGAAATACAAATCAACAACAGACGGAAAGTTTATTTGATGACTCCGAAGAGATACTTGAATTTTATGAACCGGAACTTCCAAATATTCCGAAATGGGAAACTAAAACAAAATTAACCGAGGAAAGGAAAGTCCTCGGTTTCTACCTTTCGGATCACCCGTTGAGAAAATTTGAGAACGAATACAGATCTTTTGCAGATGTTCATTTGGGTGAACAAGAAACCTTTCTTAATAAAGATAAAGTAAAAGCATGCGGGGTTATAACCGAAGTTAGAACTAAAATTGATCGTTCCGGCAGACAAATGGCTTTCTTTAAATTAGATGATTTTACAGGCTCGTGCGAGTGTATCATGTTTTCAAAAGTATTTGCCGAATGCATGAACCTGATAGTTGAAGAGTCAACCGTGCTTATTAAAGGAACTCTTGAAAGCAGCGGTGATGCAATTAAACTTCACGCAGATGAAGCATATCCTTTGGAAGAAGTTAAACAGAAATTAACAAAAACCGTTGCTCTTATTCTCGATTCCGATTTGCACGATGAAAATATTGTTACCGAGCTAAGAAAAGTTTTTGAGCAGCATCTTGGAGCAATGCCGGTTTATATAAGAATGAAAGAAAACGGAAGAATGAGAAATTTCTATCTTGATTATAAAGTTGAACTTAGTGAAGAATTTTTAGACAAGGTCGGCGATCTTATCGGTTTGGAAAATATTCAATACTTAACTTAGTTACAGCTTAATTCATTAGTTTGATTTCACAATCCTTATTTCTTATTTTCGACAATCATTTTTGTAATTAGTACAAGGAATAAAATGCAAAAAAAATGGGCATTAATACTTGGTGCATCCAGCGGGTTTGGAGGTGCATCGGCAGTAGCTCTGGCTAAAGAGGGTTATAATATTTTCGGTATACATTTAGATAGGCAAATCACAATGTCTAATGTTAGCAACGTTGTTAAGAAAATAGAAAAAACCGGACAGGCAGCGGTTTTCTTTAATATGAATGCTGCAGATCAATTAAGAAGAAACGATATATTAGATGAAATAAAAGAAAGATTTACTACAAAAGAACATCCTTACATTCATGTACTTGTTCATTCTCTCGCCTTCGGTACATTGAAACCTTATGTAGGAGCCTCGCCAAATGATGTAATTTCGCCTGCGCAAATGTCAATGACATTAGATGTTATGGCTCATACTTTGGTTTATTGGACACAAGGATTGTTATTCAGAAATCTGTTTGCCAAAGGAGGAAGAATATTCGCTCTAACTAGTGCAGGCTCACAAACCGTAATACCCAATTACGGCGCTGTCTCTGCGGCTAAAGCCGCTCTCGAAGCTCACATTCGTCAATTAGCCGTTGAACTCGGACCGATGAAAATTACTGCTAACGCAATTATGGCTGGTGTTACCGACACCCCTGCTCTTGCTAAAATTCCAAATTCCGACCTAATGCTGAAATTTGCTAAATCAAAAAACCCGCAAAATAGATTAACTACTCCCGAAGATGTTGGAAAAACAATTGTACTTCTCTCTAAACCGGAAGCTGATTGGATTTCCGGTAATGTTATTGGTGTTGACGGCGGAGAGTGCATTGTCAACTATATCGGCGAAAAGTAATTGCTCAATTAACTAATATAGATTATCATAATGACTGAATTTAAATTTACTGAAGAACAAATAATGCTGCGGGATATGGTTAGAGATTTCACAAAAAATGAAATCAAACCTATAGCCGCTGAAATTGATGCAAATGAAAAAATTCCCGATGAACTTATTAAACAATTAGGCGAACTTGGTCTACTTGGTATTTCTTTCCCCGAGGAATACGGCGGTGCGGGGATGGGAGAAGTCGGTTACTGTATTATGCAGGAAGAAATTGCCCGCGGATGCATGTCAACGGCAACTTTTATCGGAGCCCATCAATCGATCGGTGCTAACACAATATATCTTGGCGGTACCGAAGAACTAAAGAAAAAATATTTAATTCCTCTTGCTTCGGGAGAAAAGATCGGTGCATTTTGTTTAACCGAAGCTCAAGCCGGGTCCGACTCATTCAACGTAAAAACAAAAGCTGAATTAGACGGCGATCACTGGGTAATTAACGGTGAAAAACTTTGGATAACAAACGGCGGTATTGCCGATATTGTTTCGGTATTCGCAAGAACTCCGAAGGGATTAAGTGCTTTCGTAGTTGAAACTTCCGACCCCGGTTTTCAAGCCGGTCCCCCCGAAAAGAAAATGGGAATTAAAGGAAGTACAACTAATCAAATTACTTTTGATAATGTTCGTGTTCCCAAAGAAAATTTACTCGGTTCGGAAGGAAGAGGCTTTATTCTTGCAATGAAAACTTTGGATGCCGGAAGACTTGGTTTAGGTGCGGCTTGTTTGGGTGGGGCTAAAGAGCTTCTTGAAATGTCGGCTGTTTATTCAAAAGAAAGAAAACAATTTGATCAAAGTATATCAAACTTCCAGGCAATTCAATTTATGCTCGCCGAAATGGCAACTGTGATTTTTACAATGGAATCAATTGTTTACCGCACTGCGGTTGATTATGATTTGGGGAAAAATATTTCCAAACAATCCGCGATGGTTAAATTATACTGTTCGGAAGGATTGGATAAAGTTGCCGATTTTGCAGTTCAGATTCACGGCGGTATGGGTTATTCAAGAGAACTGCCGGTTGAAAGATTTTATCGTGATTCCCGTATCAATAGAATTTTTGAAGGCACAAATGAAATTCAAAAAGGGATTATTGCGCGGTACGTTATTAAGAAAAACGGTGTAATATAAGTTTTTTTTTCATTTAAAGGAGAACGTAGTTTATGAAACCAATTATTGTTACTGATGATAATTTTGAAACTGAAGTACTTAAATCCGATTTACCTGTTATTGTGGATTTTTGGGCTGCTTGGTGCGGTCCTTGCAGAATGATTGCACCAATTATGGAAGAACTTGCCTCCGAGTATGACGGCAAAGTTAAGATTGGTAAACTTGATGTTGACGAGAATCAGCAGACTGCCGTTAAATATGGTGTCAGAAGTATTCCAACTGTTCTTTACTTTAAAGGTGGACAAGTTGTCGAAACCGTAATCGGTGCTGTACCTAAACAAATGTTTGTCGATAAAATCAAAAACGTTATCTAATTAATTAAGGGCTGAGCAAAAGAAAATTTTTAATATGAGTCCACTCCGGGAAAGTCATTCCCGTGAAAATCCTTAGACTTCGTCTTCGAGACGAGCGGGAATCTCAAAACCTCGTGACAATTTGAATTTTTTGGTTTTTGGATTGGACTCTAACATGATAGTATAACTTGTATTAATTACAATTATCTACATAACATCAAAAAATAAAAATTGTTCAGCCTTTTTTAATATTTATAAACCATAGATGAAAAAAATCTTAATAACAGATAAAATTCACTCCCGCTGTATAGAAATCCTTGAACAAAACTCGTTCATTGTTGATTACAAACCCGGAATTACAAATCAAGAATTACAACAAGAAATAAAAAATTATAATATTCTTATTGTTAGAAGTGCAACTCAGGTTACCCCGGAAATAATTAATGATGGAATAAATTTAGAACTAATCGGAAGAGCCGGTGCCGGTGTTGATAATATTAATTTGGATACAGCAACCCGCAATGGCATTCTTGTAATGAACACACCCGGCGGAAATACAATATCTGCGGCGGAACATACAATTGCAATGATGCTCTCTTTGTGCAGAAATATTCCCCGGGCAAATCAAAGTATGAAGGAAGGGAAGTGGGAAAAGAAAAAATTCTCCGGGGTTGAATTATCATCAAAAATTCTTGGAATTGTCGGCGTTGGTAAAATCGGCAAAGAAGTTGCTAAACGTGCTTCGGCTTTCGATATGAAAATTATTGCTTATGATCCGTTTCTTACGACCGAAGCCGCATCAAAACTGAATTTAACTTTAGTAAGCTTTGAAGAACTTTTAAGTCAGTCGGATATAATTACATTCCATGTTCCGCTTTCATCCGAAACAAGCGAATTGATTAATGAGAATAATCTGAACAAGTTGAAAAAAGGTGTTAAGATTATTAACTGCGCACGCGGCGGTGTTGTAAATGAAAATGCAATCTTAAAAGGAATTAACGATGGCATTATTTCGGGTGCTGCATTTGATGTTTTTGTTCATGAACCGCCGGACGATCAATCTCTAATTGTAAATGAAAGAGTAATTTCAACACCGCACCTTGCAGCTTCTACCGATGAAGCACAAGAAAAAGTTGCGGTTCAATTAGCCGATCAGATTGTGCAGTACTTTAAAGACGGTACCGCTGCCGGATTTGTAAACGGACTTGCAATTCAGTACAGCGGCAATGAAAAACTAAAACCATACATTGAACTTGCAAATAAACTTGGTTCAATACATGGGCAAACTTTAGAAAATAAATGCAGTAAAATTGAACTTGAATATTACGGTGATTATTTGCTTGATTATGTTGAAGTTCTTTCCACTTCTTTCCTGCAAGGACTGCTTAATTCATTCTCTGATGTAAATGTTAACATGGTAAATGCAAAACACATTGCCGAAGAAAGAGGAATAACTATTCGGGAAATTAAAAATAACGATCACCCGAACTATAATAATTTGATAAGAGCGGTAATAAATGAAAAAGAATTCCTCCATTCTTTTGAAGGAATATTAAGCGGCAACAATATTAGAATAATAAAAGTTGATGACTACAAAATGGAATTTGAACCGCACGGCACTATAATAATTTATAGTAATATTGACAGACCCGGTGTTCTTGCAAGAGCCGGTGTAATTTTAGCCGAGCACAATATTAATATTGCAGGTGTTTCATTAAGCAGAATAAATAAAGGCGCCGCCGCATTAACGATAATGAACGTTGATGATAATATAGATGATCTGCTTGCGGCTAAACTTAGAGAAATCAACGGAATTGATAAAATCAATTTTATTACTTTGGAATAATTATTTTACTTGAAGATACCTAATTGAAACAGGAGTTACCCCGAAAATTAAATGAGTATTCATCTAAGTTGTTTAGTTTATTACACATTTAGCAGTTAGCAAATGGAAAAATTAATTATATGTAGAATAACAATATTTTATTTATTCGCGCATTACCGGCTTACGCTTTTGCCTTTGGATAGAGCGAATAAAGACTTAGCACATAAAACAAGTCCCTTTTTTTTAGCCGCAAATTCGCGAATTAGCGGCTTACGCTTTTCTTATTACCGCGAATACTCTAATTATAAATTATCGTTTTCACTATATCTTAAGAATTTTGGGGTAAGTCCTGAATTAAAAACCTTGACAAAGAAAAAGTGATGTATTAATTTTTCGTATCTTTCTCAAAAAATTAATGAAAAATTAATCTGAAAAACTTGTTTTTGAATCTAAAGCCTATCTTGACATATAACAACAATTGTATTATTTTGAATTGCGCTCCAATAGATTTATGCAAAATTGGAAAAAAAGAGGGAAACAAAAGTACCATTTAATAATTAATCACAACCTATCACAAAACAAGGGGTAAAACATGTTCAAAAGAGTTACTTATTCATTGTTTACAGTGCTTTTAGCTGTAAGCTTAACTTTTGCTGGCAACATCGAACAGCAATACGCAAAAAAAGCCGATCCTAACCAGGTATCGCAAAATGTTCTTCCGGCTAAAAATATGACCAAAGTCTCATCTAACGTACTCGGCTTTACCGAATACGATTATGCCGGTAATAGCACTGTTAACGAAATGCTCTGGCCATACGATATCGACGGTGACGGAGTTTTAGATCCTGTAGGTACTTTCATGGTACGATTCATTGAAAATCCTACCAGAAAGAACGTACTGTTCCTCGGTCTTGAAGGTGAATTCACAACTCTGGATGCAAGTGATCCTGCTTTAACGACCGGCTGGGGTGTTATACAATCCATTACCGAAGGTCCATGGGATGGTCATGCTGCAATTACGGGTCACCAAGGCGGTGCTTCTAAATTGACAGTTTTCAATTTAGCTGATTTCTCTACAACATATTTCCATGCTGCAATGGATGTTGCTCAAAACTTCCCGACATTCTCATATTTACCTGATGGAACAATTTCTGTTACAGCTACCGATGCTGTTATGAGACAAACAACTGCTGCTGATCCTTTAGTATCAACTGAAGTTGGGGTGGAATTGGATTCTGATGCTGCGGAAAATCCAATAAGACGTTCTCCAAACGGTGATCATCTTGCAGTAGTTACTGATGATGGTGAGGAATTCGTTTACTTATATACTTCAAATGATAAAGGTGCTACCTGGACTCAAGAAACAATCGGTGAACAACTAGTTTCTCCAATTGTAAACAGACCAGGTTATAAGCCATTATTTGTTAACTTCGGACAAAGAAGCTATGCTGTTGATAACAACGGTGTTGTTCACGTTGGATTTAACGGTTATTCAATGGCAGTAAGCGGTGAAGATACAACTTTTGCTTACCCGGCATTGTACTGGAACAGCAGAGATAAAGATTGGATAGCAATTTCTGACGAAGCTGAAGAACTTGATCAAGATTTAGCTCCGTTGAGACAAGGTAACGGTATTGGTAATGCTTATCCAACTCCTACAGTTAGTCCTGATGGAGCTGTAGTTTCTGTTTTATACCAAGCACCTGAATTTGACGGTGGTGTATTACAGGTTTATCCCGGTGATGGTTCAGCCGATAGCTTTGAATGCTTCCAAACCGATATTAAACATGTATATTCTGAAGACGGTGGAAAAACATTCACGACTCCTGAAAAAGTATCAAGCGAATTAGGTCGTTCGGAAAAATTCCCATCGGCTTACGACTGGTTGACAAATGACGGTGACCAATACACAGTTCGTTATATATTCTTCGTTGATGATGTACCGGGTGTTTCATTATTCGGTTACAACAGCGCTTCAAACGGTGGTTTCTGGAATTATGATGAATTTACTTTTACAGCTAATCCGTCAAGTGTAAGAAAAGAAGAATTAGCTAATGAATTTTCATTAGAACAAAATTATCCTAACCCGTTCAACCCAAGTACAACCTGTCTCTTATACACATCTCCGAGCCCACGAGACCGTACTAGATCTCGTATGCCGTCTTCTGCTTGAAAA
>OMKS01004010.1_pt1 | contig 11372 bp, 9 predicted proteins | sample 1674721 | NCBI WGS metagenome assembly OMKS01 (sample SAMN06264996, study PRJEB25208) | sediment metagenome | isolation source: hot spring sediment | place: USA: California | collected 2014-09-02 | reverse complement strand
TGCTGTTTCCGGTAGTGGCAGTAATCGCGTTTTATCCGTTCAACAACATCGGATATCCGGTAACTTTAGGTCTAATTATCGTGTTATTTCTTTATTTTTTATTGCTTTCAAGAGGATTAATAATATTATTGAGAAAACAATTTTCTATATTTTATCTCTTTTTATACTTTTGTACCCTTGAAATTTTACCCTTGGTTTTACTTTATAAGATTTTGGTGGTATAAGCGAGTGGGTATAGTTTAACTTAAAGAAGCGTATTTTGAAAATCAAGAGTATATTGGTTTCACAGCCAGAACCGTCAACGGCAAAATCACCATATTTTGAACTTGCCGAGAGGAACAATTTAAAAATTGACTTCCGACCGTTTATTCAGGTTGAAGGGTTAACAGGCAAGGAGTTCCGGAAAACGCGCATACATATTCTGGAACATTCGGCCGTAATATTTACAAGCCGCACTGCTATCGATCACTTTTTCCGAATCAGTCAGGATTTGCGGCTTGCCATCCCCGACACCATGAAGTATTTCTGCATATCGGAAGCCACTGCATTTTATCTGCAGAAGTACATTGTCTATCGCAAGCGGAAGATTTTTTACGGGAACGGCAAATTTTCCGACCTGATAACCGTCATGAAAAAGCACAAGGACGAGCGCTTTTTGGTTCCGTTATCCGACATTCACAAACAGGAAATTCCCGAATTACTCGACAAAGGCGGCTTTAAATATACCAAAGCCATTTTGTACCGTACCGTAAGCAGCGATTTGTCGGACCTGAGGGATGTAAACTACGACATTCTTGTTTTTTTCAGTCCGTCGGGAATAAAGTCGCTGTTTCAAAACTTTCCCGATTTCAAACAGAACAATACACGCATTGCCTGTTTTGGACCAACCACAGCCCAGGCTGTTCGCGAAGCCGGCTTAAAGCTCGACATTGAAGCCCCCACTGCCCAGGCTCCATCTATGACCATGGCGCTTGAACAGTACATTAAAAGGGTAAACAAAAATTAGTGCAAAAAAAATATATACCTTTGAAAGGCTGCCCGTGAAATAGCGTGGCAGCCTTTTTAATATTCATGGAAAAGCATCCGGGAAATACAGCAACAGATAACCGTCATTTTTTCAAAAAAGAGGAACGGCTGAAAAGTAAAAAGCACATTGAAAAACTTTTTAGCGAGGGATCAACTTTTTTGGCTTACCCGCTTAAAGTTGTACATGCCGAAGTAGATTTTGAGGTACCCTACCCTGCCCGTACAGCTTTTGCCGTGAGTAAAAAATTATTTAAAAAAGCGGTAAAGCGAAATGTCATCAAACGCCGCATGCGCGAAGCCTACCGCCTGAATAAACACCAGCTGTATTCTGCTCTTTCGGGGCAAAAAAGAGCTATTATTTTTATCTATATCGGAAAAGAGATTCTCGATTTTCGCACCATAGAAAAAGCCATGAAGCGAAGCATTGCTTTATTATCGAAGCCTTCTATTCCGAATCCATGATTTCTGTCTGCATCCGCACCGAATCTTCGTGAATGAGCTGGAAAAGGATTTTAATGAAAGTTTCGTTCAAATCCAGCTTCTTCCCAATGTTCACGCGATCTTTCATCAACTGGCTCCAGCGGTTTATTTGCAATGCGGTTACATTGTTTTCCTTTTTATATTTTCCTATCTGCTTTACAATTTCCACCCGCGACGAAAGCATTTCCAGCAACTCTGAGTCGATGGCATCGATGCGGCTGCGAAGCATGTCGAGCCGGTTTTCAAACTCAGGATTATTGGCGGTTTCGTGCCTGATTACCAGCCTGTCGAGTAATTTTCCCAAATCGGAGGGTGTAAGCTGCTGGGCGGCATCGCTAAGAGCACACGAAGGGTCGATGTGCGATTCAAGCATCAGCCCCTCCATGCCCATATCAAAAGCTTTCTGTGCAATTTCGTACAGGTATTCCCGTTTCCCGGCAATATGGCTGGGATCGCAGATAATGGGAAGGTTGGGCATTAGCCGGCGCAGTTCAATTACGGTTTGCCAGTTGGGGTAATTGCGGTAAATGGTTTCTTTGAAAGGAGTAAATCCCCGGTGAATGGCTACAATACTTTTAATGCCGGAGTTATATACCCGCTCAACCGCTCCCATCCAAAGCTGCACATCGGGATTTACCGGATTTTTCACCATCACTACGACATCACTGCCTTTCAGCACATCGGCAATTTCCTGCACCACAAAAGGGCTTGCTGTAGATCGGGCGCCAATCCACAGAACATCGAGACCCGCTTTCAGCGCCAGTTCGGTATGGTGGGCATTGGCAACCTCAGTGCCAACCGGCAGGCCGGTTTCTTTTTTCACTTTCTGCAGCCATTTCAATCCAATGGAGCCAACTCCCTCGAAAGAACCCGGCCTCGTGCGCGGTTTCCAAACTCCGCCCCGATATACAAAAACACGCGGATCTTTGGCCAGTAAACGGGCTGTTTCAAGCGTTTGTTCTTCGGTTTCGAGACTGCACGGACCAGAAATAAGCAAAGGATTATCGATGTGGGGCAACCATTCCTTTATGGTTTTGAATTCAAATTTCGTACTCATTGCTGTTTTGTATAAAGTTTTACAATTTTCTCTTCGTTTTTTATGAAATGAGGATTCTCGCCATCCAGAATTGTTCTGATATTGTTGGCGGTTAATATCAGCTCCTCCAGTTTGTCAAACCGGTTCTGCTTCATGCAATCTCGAAACTCCTGTAAATGCTGAATATACACATCCAGAGAGTTAACCACATACTGGTTGTTTTGTTCAAAAATAGGTTTCCACATAGAGCATGAACTTTTGGCCAGCCTGACTGTGGACCGAAACCCTCCGCTGGCTAAATCGAAAATGATGTTTCGGTTGGCCTTTGCCTGCACTGCATTGGCAAGTGCAAAAGCAGCAGCATGCGGAAGATGTGAAACAAATGCGGTGCTGTGGTCCTGCTCGTCAGAGGTCATGTAGGCAATGTCCATACCCAGCGCCTGAAACATTTTTTCTACCAGTGCCAGGTGCTGCGGGCCGCTGTGCTCATGGTCGCAAACAATGGCTATCTTGCCTTTAAACAACCCTTCAATAGCTGCGGTGGGCCCGGAATTTTCAGTTCCCGACATGGGATGTGCCGGAACAAACTGCTTCCGGTTGGGATGATTTTTCACCCGTTCGGCAATCACCATTTTGGTTGATCCCATATCGGTCACGGTTGTGTTCCGATCAACCTTGTCGAGAATAACCGGCAAAACGTCCAGTTCCTTGTCCACCGGAATGGCAATGATTACCAAATCGGCGCCTGAAAGTCCTTTTTCAAGCGGTTCAATGCGGTCAACCAGACCCAGATCGAGTGCCTCCCGGGCATGAATGTCGCTGGCGTCAACTCCTGCCAGTTCGGTGGCAAATTTTGCTTTTCTCAAATCTTTGGCCAGCGATCCGCCAATTAACCCAAGTCCAATAATCGTTACCTTCATATCTTCATTTGTTCAAAAAAAAAGGCCCCGGAAACTCCGGGACCTTTTGGTAAAATATTCTTCACTGCAACAATACCTTACTGGTTGATCCCGCTTTCAGAACCAAAATAAAAATACCAGTAAAAATAGTTATTGTTATTAACAGAATTCATTTTCTTCCAATTTGGAAGCAAAGATAGGCAATAATTTCAATTATGAATCAATTTTTTCGTGAAAACCTGCTGCCCGTTTTCCTTAACAACCAGCAGGTACAAACCGGCCCGGCTGTTATCAATTTCCAAACTTGTGATAAATTTTCCAGTAACATTCTGCTGCACAATTGATTCCAATTTCTGACCATACACGTTATATACCTCTATTAGCAATTCATTAATTTCGTTTGCAGTTTCAACCGAAACGTTAAATTTCCCGGAAAAAGGATTGGGATATGCCACAATATTTCCCGGAGACAGCAGTGGCTGGATAACAGAAACCGGTGTTTGAATCCGCAGGTTATCGATAGCCCAACCCCAGCCATGCGCATAAGGATCGGAAAAAAGTCTGAACCGGATAAGAATGGTATCGCCTTCGAAAAAATGACCGTTTCCCAGCATATCTATTCTTCGGTTGATGTACATCTCAGGAGTACCTGCGGTGGTAGAATTCATACCTTTAATTGAACTGTTATAATGATTTTCCCAGCTCCGTGCTTCACGCGAGTCATAACCGTCTGCAAGCGGAAGCCAAGTACCGCCTTTATCCTTGCTTCCTTCCACAATCACATAATCCCAAAATCCAAAATCGCCAAATTTGGTACCCGGGTCGCCCGGTTCTACCAGCACAATTTCGTCGAAAGTTAAAAGGGCATTGTCGCTTAATATGATCGGGTATTTCAACAGGGTTGTGAAATTAAATTCTGTATCATCCTGATCGGGACTGGGGTATGGATGCGGGCTATGCAGCGCCCCGTCATCAAAACCATCTTCAGTGAAAATGCTAAAATCGTTGAGGATGAAGTCGGTTGTGGCGTTATCAAAATTATTGATGTAGCCTGCAATGGGCTCAAGCATTTTTTCTGTTATGAACGAAAAACTGTTCCGCATGGGCAGTCTTCTTTGGTTTTTCGCTGTTGAGGCATCGATAGCCACCAGGTTGTAATCTATTTTGTCGCCATCCTGCAAAAAATGATTTGCAAAAGGGAAAAAGGCCGAATAAGCTGTTGCCGAATCATTTACCAGACCAAACGGAGGCTGTTCCACGCCATTGATGCTGTATTCCACAAATACGGTATCCACTCCCAGGTTGTCGTCAACATCAGCAAAAATATTCAGTCCATTTCCAGTATCAAAAAACCAGGTAACAGGTTCGTGGTTAATGGTCGGCATAGTGCTGTCAGGTCCAAAATTCAGGGTAAAATACTCCGAAGGCGCTTCGGTTGGTTGGCTGAATACTCTATTTTTCACATCGCCTGCACTTATATAATACCGAACGGTTTCAATCTCCGGACCAGGTTGCCATTCGGATGCAAAAAATCCCTGTTCGTCCGTTTTCAGCAAAATGGTATCGTTATCAGCATCGAAGCTGCCGGAATTTAGAATCAAATAAATTTTTGATGTATCCAACGCGTAATCGCTGGTAATTCTTGCCTGGAAATGAACAGGCACTCTTTCTTCCTGGTCTTTTGGCGGAGAAAACTCAATGTGCAGGTTTTTCCATCCTATATCAGCCATAATGCCCATGGTGAGCGGCCCAGGATTGTGAATGGCGCTTCCCCTTCCCAGCGCATGTGTCATTAATGAATTGGGATCGCTTGACGGATAGGTAAAGTCATTCAAATGGTAAAGGCTCGAGCCGTTGTCCCAAACCGTGGGAGCATACAACCGGGGCCTGGAACGACCTCCGTCAGTAATCGCTACCGGGCTGTTTGCATACAGCGAATTCGACACCAATGCGTTTCTCAAATCTACCGAGGGATTGGTATAGATGGAGGTATTGGATAACCGGTCGCCATTCAACCGTTCAACCATAAGGTCAAAAGAGGTGATGTTGCCGGTGTCATAATAACTGTAACCTCCAATGTTGCCTTCAACATAAAAAAAGCCGGTAAAGCCCAGTCCGTGGCCTATTTCGTGCAACACCACCGACACAAAATCGTAAAGCATAGCCGGAGTGTTACCATCGGTTTCAAAATACCAGTCAATATCTCTGTTAAATTCGGCCAGCATATCGGGTTGCCCTGAACCAGTGAGCTCTTTTCCTGAAATTTTCTCTGCAAGAGCAATGGGGTAATACACATCTTTTCGGGGTGCTCCCCTGAAATTCTTTTCAAAACTGGCAGGCCCGCAACTACCCAACACATTTTGTCCTTTAGGACGCCAGTTAGCCTGAATATAAATCGGCACGGGAGACTCAATCAGCGTTTCCCAAATTCCCTTGGCATACTCAAAAGCTTCTCTGGCTTCTTTGGGAAAAAGACTGTAAGACACAATAATTTCCGATTTTTTTTCTGCCGATTTTAGCATGTTTAACGATTCTGCCGGGGGCGGAATAAAAAACTTCTCGGTTTTTTCTGATGCGACACAAACCGGACACGACAAGTCATGGCCCTGCTTCTGCCACAGCTTTTGTGCAGGGGCAGAGGCAGTAACCATTATAAATATAACTACGGCTATAATTTTTTGCATGGAACAATTTTCTTTCAAACTATATACAAAATTGAGCCGGTAAAAGTTTGAAAATTAATTGGATTTGACAAATGTACCATGCAACTTTAACTGAAAAACGCTGATAAGGTTATTGGAACAACACTAAATCAATGAGTTTCTGTTTTTAGAGGTAAGCAGTTTTACCATTACCACTACCGAAGTTACCAGGCCTGCCAGTGAGGCTGCAAATACAATAAGCATTAAAGTTTCCATTTTTTTAATTTTTAGGTGAATCAATAATTTATGTTTATGAATATTTATCTTTTCTCAAACATTAGTTCTTTACAATTTTGCTGGTTGAAACAATGCGGTTTCCGTCGCTGACACTCACTAAATAGATGCCCGGGCTTATTCCCGACAGGTCAATTTCAGCTTTCTGTGAGAAAAACGGGTCCAGCCCTGTTTCGCGGCGGATGGTTTTTCCAAAAAGGTCGGAAACTACAATTTCTACCGGTGTGGTATCGGTTTGCGAAGCCCATTCAACAAAAAGCCGGTTACTTGCCGGGTTTGGATAAACCTGGAAGCCACCTCCGGCCATAAGCTCTTCACTGCTTGTATGCAATCCCTGGATATCCAGGTTTCCGATTGCCCATCCCCAGCCATTTACCGAATGGTCGGACGCCAGCCTGAAACGGAAAAGTACCGTATCTCCGGCTTCCAACCCTGTGTTTTTGGTAAGGCTAACCATGCGATTTACAAACATACTTTCGTGAGGCATGGCTGTGGACGAATTGTTTGAAAAACTCCTGGTGAAGGCAGCATACCAGGTATCATTTATCCCTGAGTCGTACCGATCGGTAATGGATATCCAGCTTAAACCTCCGTCTTTACTGGCTTCAACCACTACATAGTCCCAATATTGCGTTTCATCGTAATAGGCTCCCTCATCGGCAGGCTCAACCAGAACAATCTCGTCGAACGACATCTGACCACCGGGCTGTATAATAACCGGGTATTTCAACTGTGCAACAAGTTCATATTTTTCATCTTGCAAAGCCGAAACCGGATAAGGGCTCTGGGTATGGAGCACATTTCCTGAAATGCCGGAAACACCCGAGATGTTAAAATCGGCCAGAATAAAGTCATTGGCGGCATCGTCGAACCGGGTAGCATAACCTGCAACAGGTTGGTACAATGAATGAATATTAATTCGCTGAAATCCCATAGCCGGAACCGACCGTTTGTTTCCTCTTGCCGAATTATCAATGGCGGTTATTTTGTATTCTACCCTATCGTTTTCTTTTAATTGCGCCGGAAACTTAATTTCGCCCGAAAACAAATCATTTTCAAGGTTCGGTAAAACTACAGGCTCTTGTGCCTTGCCGTTAATTTTATATTCCACTGTGACCGATTTAATACCGAGATTGTCGGTTGCTTCGGCACTTAGTTTTATGCCGGAGGCAGAACCTGCTACAGCTTTTACAGGATTGTGGAAAAGGTTCGGCACGTAATAATCGGGGCCAATGCGCATGGAAAATGTGCTTACAGGAGCATCGGAAGGATATCTGAACGTACGGTTTTCAGAAGTTTTTGCCTCCAAATAGTAGTGAACATTTCCTGTATGGTAGTTTAAAGGAAGATGCCCGGCAAACTGATAAGCTGTTCCGCTGGACTCTAATCCTGCACTTTTTGCCGAAGCAAAATTATCGGTAGAGTAAATAACCCTTACGCTTGAAAAATCCTCATCGGCATCTGAAACCACACCAACATTCAAAGGCAGTCCGGCCACAGCTTCTTCAATGTCTTTCAGCTCATTAAATTCAAACTGAACCGATTTCCAGCCCATTTCATATAAAATGGAAAGGGTTACTTCACCGGGGTTGTGTATGGCCTCTCCCCGCTTTGCCGAAGGAGACATCAGGCTGTTGTTGTTTCCGTATTCATATCCTTTCAGGTGATAAATGCTCGAACCTTCGTTCCAAACCTGCGGAGCAAAAACCCAGTCGATGGTTTTTTGCTGCTGAAAAGAAGCATCGGTCTGGCAAATTTTCAAATTATCTGAAGTAAGCTGTTTATGCAGGTCGTAGGAAGGGCTTTGAAACAATGTGCGGTCGGAAATGGGTTGATTTTGGTGGTTGAAAATGAAATAATCGTACACACTGGGCAGATTGTTTGCGTTGTTAAAAAATCCCCTGGTTCCATCGTCTTTTAAAAATCCAGAAAAACCAAGACCGTGGGTTATTTCGTGCAAAACCGAACTTACAAAATCATAGTGGGTTGAAGGTGTGTTGCCGTCGGTTCCAAAATACCACTTGAATTCGCTGTTAAAGTGGCAGATGATATCCGGATTTCCACCGTTCAATTCCCTGCCGCTGAGTTTCTCGGCCAGTGCCACAGGGTAATATGTGTTGCGAAGGGGTGCACCACTGAAATTGTTGTAAAACAGCGAAGGACGGCCATGGGCCAAAACATTGCTCCCCATTTTTTCCCAATGCGCTTCCACATGAATGGGCATGGGCGATACCAGTAAGCTTTCCCAGATAGAAACGGCATAACTGAATGCACGTTTGGCCTCTTCGGGAAAATTGACATAGGTAACCTGAATTTTCGATTGTGGTGCTTTGGCCGACTTAAGCCTGGAGAACTGCTCAGGAGGTGCAACAAACGTTCTGTTCACCTCGTCAACTGCTATATTGATTAGATTTTCGCTTTGGGCTGTCGAGCCCTTTTCTATTTCTTGTGCCCCTGCATTTCCCACGAATGCGAAAAGAAGGACTGATATAAGCATCCACTTCATGGTATCCCGAATTAAGGTTTGTAAATCAGGTACTAAAGTACAGTCCCTCACCTCAATTAGCCTCAAATCGGGTGCTGAATCAGACGTGTGCTAATTGCTGAATTTGCATCGGCATTTTACTGATCGGGCATCAGGTTAAACTTCTGATAGTGACATAAAATTCTGAGTCAGTTTCCTTTTTATGTTCTTTTTTATGGTAAAATTGCCTGTGGTTTGCAAAAAAGCGATACATTTGCATGAATTGAAGCAGTTAACATTCAAGATGTTTCAGTTATAATAACGCCAACATATTAAATCATCCGGGGGAACATTATATGAAAAAAATCCTGGCCATAGACGATAATGAAATAAATTTAGTACTGTTAAATCAGATATTCAAGCTTTACTATCCTGATTTTATTTTCTTAAAAGCAACCTCGGGTAAGGAGGGAATTTCGCTTGCCCTGGAAGAAAAACCGGAAATAATTCTGCTCGACATTTTAATGCCCGAAATGAATGGATACGAAGTGTGCACCATTCTGAAAAAAGAGACCACCACCCGGCACATTCCCATTCTTATGATTTCGGCCCTGGGGCAAAATCCCATGGAACGCACCAAAGGACTGAATGCCGGAGCCGATGCCTTTATTTCCAAACCCTTCAGCCAGGATGAACTAAGGGCGCAAATCGATGTGGTATTGCGTATAAAAAAAGCGGAAGATTTGCTCCGGAAACGCAACGAAAGCCTTGAATTGCTCATTAAAGACCAAACCACGAAATACCTCCAGAGTGAAGAGCGTTTTCTCCAGATTTCGGAACATGCCCTTGAGTTTTACTGGGAAGTTGATTCCAAGGGAATTTTCACCTATGTAAGTCCCGTTATTGAAAAAATGACCGGGGAAAAACCCGATGACATTATCGGCGAAAAAAGCTACCTGTCACTTTTTCAGCTAAATAAACCAAAAAGCAAAACAAGCCTGATAGAAGAAAGCTTTTTAAACCAGTCGAGTTTCAATGATTGTGAAATCGAACTAAAAATCAAAGGCAACAATAAAATCTGGCTCTCGGTGAGCGGTTTTTCTACTTTTAACAACAAGGGAAAATTTTACGGATTCAGGGGAGTATGCTACGATATTACAAAACGAAAACAGGCAGAAATTGCTCTGATGCAAAGCCTGAAGCAGATTAAAAACTACCAGAAAAAACTGAAAAACCTAAATACTGAAATTACCCTGGTGGAAGAAAGAGAACGGCGTCGCATTGCCGAAAACCTGCACGACAGCCTTGGCCAAACCCTGTCACTGGCATTCATCAAACTTTCTTCCATAATGAACGGGGAGTTTGAACCCCGTGTGGAAAAAACCATCAATGAAATTTCAGGGCTGCTCAATAAAGCCATTTCCGAATCGCGCACCCTTACCTACGACCTGAGTCCGCCTATTTTATACGAGCTGGGACTTATTCCTGCATTCAAATGGAAATTGGAACAAATCGAAGAAAAACACGACATTAAAACCCTTATGGCGGGCGAAAATCTGAAAATTGGAATCCGGAAAGAGTTCAATATTTTCCTGTATCGCATAGTAACCGAACTGCTAAACAACGTAATTAAGCACGCCAATGCCAATTTAATTGAGCTGGAAGTAAAAAAGGACAAAAAATATTACTATATTTCCATACGCGATAACGGGGTTGGTTTTAAAAGGCAAACCAACAAAAAAGCGACGATGGATGGCGGGTTTGGACTGATGAGTATTACCGAAAGGCTCGACAGCATTAAAGGCCATCTGGAAATTGAATCGGAAATAGGAAAAGGGACAAAAGCAAAGGTAATTATTCCAACAAGTGAAGATTAAAAAAAATGGGAACAAAGGTTTTAATTGCAGACGACCACCAGTTATTCAGGGAAGGACTGGTAAACTTAATTTCATCGGCTCCCGACATTGAAGTCATTGCCGAAGCAAAAGACGGAAAAGAAGCCGCAGAGAGAGCAAAAAAGATGAAACCCGACGTGGTTTTAATCGATATTGGCATGCCGGTGATGAATGGCATTGAGGCTACCCGGATCATTAAAAAGAACGATCCAAACATCAAGGTCATTGCCGTTTCCATGCACTCCGACCGCCAGTTTGTGAAGGGAATTCTGGAGGCAGGGGCCGACGGATACCTGCTGAAAAACTGCACATACCGGCAGCTTATCGATGCCGTTCAGTCGGTGGTCTCCGGCAAGAAGTACCTGAGCGACGACATCACCGAAATGGTTATTCAGGGATACCTCGATCCTGTGGAAGAAAATGCCGACGGCCAGGCTGAACTCTCGGAACGCGAAGCAGAAGTTTTGAAACTTTACGCCGAAGGAAAAACAACCCGTGAAATCTCGGAAAAATTATTTATTAGCGTAAAAACTGTGGGCACCCACAAACAGCATATTTTCGAAAAGCTGGGATTAAAAAGCAACGCCGATATGGTAAAATATGCCATCAAGGAAGGATTAATCCAGTTGCAGTAAA
>OMKS01004009.1_pt1 | contig 11374 bp, 5 predicted proteins | sample 1674721 | NCBI WGS metagenome assembly OMKS01 (sample SAMN06264996, study PRJEB25208) | sediment metagenome | isolation source: hot spring sediment | place: USA: California | collected 2014-09-02 | reverse complement strand
CCGCGTCGATGTCGGCCGACTCGATGCCGTAGTGGGTCACGGCGCGACAGCGCGTCGGGCTTGTACTGATGACCCTGACTCCCCTGCCGTCGAGGGCTCTGACGAACCGGGCGGCATCCGCATTGAGGTCAAAGTAGACGATGTTCGTGCGCACGGCCGCCGGGTCGATGGCGATGCCGGGAATTTCGGCCAGGCCCTCGGCCAGCTTGCGGGCATTGGCGTGGTCGTCGGCCAAGCGGTCGATCATTTCGCTGAGGGCGACGATGCCGGCGGCCGCGATGATACCGGCCTGCCGCATGCCGCCGCCGAGGACCTTGCGGATGCGGCGGGCCTGCCTGATGAACTCCGCCGGGCCGCACAGCAGCGAGCCGATGGGACAGGCCAGACCCTTGGACAGACAGAAACTCACGGAGTCGGCATCCCGCGTCAGATCCGTTACGGGGCAATTCAGGGCGACGGCAGCGTTGAAGATACGCGCGCCGTCGATATGTAGCTTGAGATTGTGCCGACGGGCGATGCCCGCGACGCGGGCAGTGTAATCGGCCCCCAGAGGGACCCCCGCGCAACGATTGTGCGTGTTCTCCAGACAGATAAGACGGCTGCGCGGAAAGTGGACGTTGTCCGGGCGAATGGCCGATTCGATGGCGGCCGGGTCGAGGGTGCCATCGGGCCGGTTGGGCAGGGTGTGCGGGTGGATGCTGCCGAGGACCGCAACGCCTCCGGCCTCGTAAAGGAAGGTGTGGGATTGCTCGCCAAGAATGACCTCGTCGCCGCGGCCGCAGTGGGCCATGACGGCCGCGAGGTTCGCCATCGTCCCGCTGGGCACGAGCATCGCGGCCGCCTTGCCCATGCGTACAGCGGCCATCTCCTCAAGGCGGTTGACGGTGGGGTCATCCCCAAAGACGTCGTCGCCGAGTTCCGCCTCGGCCATGGCCCGGCGCATGGCCGGCGTTGGGTGCGTGACGGTGTCGCTACGAAGGTCTATCGGTTTCATGGTCTGTTCCTGTTGTTCTGCGGCTCGGGGCAACGATAGCGTAAGACGTGGTTGCCGCCGGGTCAACAGGAATGTGGCCCGATGGACGAAGGACGAGGGACGATACGAGTTCGAAGTGCGACGCTCAAAACCCAAAGCAAACGCGACGGACGGACATCCGACGGCTCAAAACGGCTGTCACCCGTGCGGCCGGGCGTCGCGGACGATGTGTTGGGAGGTCGAGAGATGCAGGCAAAAAGAAGAAGAAGAAGAACAAAGTGACGGGGAACGGGGGATTTTCGTTGACTTTTGGGGCGGGGGTGGGGTAGGATAGTGTCGTTATAAACGGGTGTTCGGGTGTTTGGGATGCCCGGCCGGGCTCGGCGGAGATGCCGGTGGTTTGGGACCGATTCGACGATGGCAACTGGGTGAAGGTGGGTTATGACGAGGAAGCTGGCGGTTGTTTGCGTTGTATTGGCGGTGGGGATGGTTCGCGGTGGCACTTACAGCGGCGGGGACGGCACGGAAGGCAATCCCTACCAGATCAGTACAGTCGCCGACTGGCAGGAGTTGATGGCCGCCACGGAGGACTGGAATAAGCACCTTGTCCTGACCGCGGACCTGGACCTGGCGGCAGTGTCGTTGACACCGGTGGGCAACTACCCTACCACGTTGAGGTTCACCGGGGTATTTGACGGCGCCGGACGGACGGTCAGCCATGCCGTTGTGCACCGTCCGAGCGATGACTATGTAGGCCTGTTCGGATGTGTGGGTTGGCCTGGGCGGATCAAGAATCTGGGGCTCCTGGACGCCGACGTCCAGGGAGATAGTCACGTCGGCAGCCTGGCGGGGCGCAACTACGGCGGCACGATCACCTCATGCTATGCAACCGGATGTGTCAGTGGAAACGAGTTGGTCGGAGGGTTAGTTGGGTATAACGACTACACATCTCTGAGATTCTGTTATGCAATGGTGTATGTACACGCCAACGGCGCTGTCGGGGGACTGCTTGGGTGGAATCATCGGGGGCAAGTGAATCACTGCTATTCAACCGGCCGGCCGGTGGGCGCAGCATCCGTCGGCGGGCTGTGTGGCGGCGTCACCACGGGCGGCGGTTATGAGGATACAGGGAATTTCTGGGATATAGGGGCGTCCCAAACGATCGAAAGCGCGATGGGGACTGGGAGGACGACCCGTGAGATGCAGACGCTCTCGACGTTTTCGGACGCCGGCTGGGATTTTCTGCTGACGTGGTCGATTGACGAGGGAACCGACTATCCACGGCTGAAGTGGTGGCCGCCGACGGGGACATACTCCGGAGGCGACGGGACGGAAGACGACCCATACCGAATCGGGACGACGGCGGATCTCCAGGAGTTGATCGGCACCCCCGGCGACTGGGACAAGCGGTTTGTCCTGACGTCGAATCTCGACGCAGCAGGCGAATTGTTGGCGCCGGTCGGCGACAACACCGTACCCTTTACGGGGGCATTCAACGGTGCCGGCCGTACGATCAGCAATATCGTTATCAATCGGCCGGGGGATGACTGCGTAGGCCCCTTCGGGTATGTGGGTCTGGGGGGTCGGATCGAGAATCTGACTGTCGTGAATGTCTACGTACGGGGTCGCGGCGACATAGGCGGGCTGGTGGGGTTCAACGATATTGGCCGTATTACCGGCTGCCGTGCGACGGGGACCGTAGTCGGAACAGGCTGGCGTGTCGGCGGCCTTGTGGGCGGAAGCTACCGTGGTACGACCGAGTATTGCTATGCGGAATGTAGTGTAACCGGTTCCGGGCAGGTCGGCGGCCTGATCGGGCACTGCGATGATGGCCAAACCGTGGCCTGCGATGCCGCGGGGAAGGTCGCGGGGACAGGCCACTATGTTGGCGGGCTCGTGGGATACAGTCACGGGACCCCGCTCCACTTCTGCTCTGCGGCGGCGTGCGTGAGCGGAACGGGCGACTACGTCGGCGGACTCGCGGGCTATACCTCTTACCACGTATCCTGCTGCTACGCGACGGGAACCGTCAGTGGCACCGAGAACGTCGGCGGTCTGGTGGGGTACGCGCACGAGTATGACGGTACGTTTGTCAATTCCTATGCGACGGGGGCGGTTAACGGGAGCAGGGCCGTCGGTGGGCTGGTGGGACGAGTCCACCTGGGCAAGATCGCTCACTGCTATTCAACCGGTAAGCCAGCGGGAATTGAGTACGTGGGTGGTCTCTGCGGACGCTCGATCACTGGAGGCCAGGGAAACTTCTGGGATACGGAGACATCCGAGACGACCGTCAGTACCATGGCCGCCGGCAGGACAACGGAACAGATGCAGATGCGTTCGACGTTCCTGGATGCGGGGTGGGATTTTGGGCAGACTTGGGCGATTTGTGAAGGGACTAATTATCCCCGGTTGCGGTGGTCGATACCGGCGGGGGATTTGCTGTGTCCGGATGGGGTGAGTTTCGAGGATATGGGGTATTTTGCGGGGCGGTGGTTGATGGAGGATTGCGGTTTGACGGGCGGCTGTGACGGGGCGGACCTGACGGGCGATGGGCGGGTGGATATGGGGGACCTGGCGATACTTGGCGGGTCCTGGGGACAGCCGTAGGGAGACGATAGACGATAGACGATGCAGATCCGAAGGACCCCAAAAGCGCAATGACAGAAACCGTCACCCGGCCCTTCGCCTTCTGAGCATTGGGATTGCATAGGGGCGAGAGAACGGGTAGGATTCGGGCATGAGACTCCTGCTGATTGCTGCTGGCGGGTTGTTGTTTTCGGCCGGGGCGGTTGGGCATCTGGTCGTGCGCATGAAGATCAAGCCCCGCGACCCGGAACTGGACGAGATGTATCACGAGTTCGAGGACGCGCACCCGGAGGTCGTGCGGTACGACCGGTGGACACGGCTGACGCTTGGGGCGGCCGGCGTGGGTATGCTGCTGCTGTTCCTGGGATTGGTCTTTTAGCGGCGAACATTATACTTGCAGGCGCGGCCGCGCCCCAGATGGGCGTATAGATCGGATCGCCTGTGCCCCCAGCGTCTTCTCCACGATATTCGTCCGCGTCACATGGTCAATCTTCAAATGCGGCAGAGTCAGCCTGGCTGTACACGCCTTGCCCTCCAAGCAGGAAGTGCCACAAGCCGTGTTAATCGGTGTGAAAGAGGAATCCGCGTAAATCGGTGTCAATCCGTGGTTAGATGGATACGCAGAAGTTCGAAGAACGTTGGGGCGTCGAGTAGTTCTATGTTGGGATTGAGTTTGTGGACCTCGTCGACCGTCCGGACGTACCAGGTCGGGCTCTTGAGGATGTTGCGGAACCAGTGGAACGGGGGCAGGCCCTCGGCACGGCGGGCGGCCACGCGCTGGACGACGTGTCGGGCGGCGGCGGCCGGGTCGCCCTCGTTGATGTCGTGGTCGTGCCGCAGCACCGGCATGTTCTTATGCAGCATCACAGCCGGGCCGCCCGTCGGCACGATGCCGTTCGGACTGAAGCGGGCATAGCAGTCCAGCCCCGCCTCGTTCAGTTCCGGCCCGTGGGCATAGATGATAAACCCCGTAATACTCAGCCCCCACTTATCGAAATATCGCCCACAGTGCCGCCCCCATGCGTCCAGCCCGCTGGACAGACCCGAAATCCCCCTCGGCTCCTGCAGCATCCCCGGCTCACAGTAGCCGGCCCCGTTGTCGGCCGCGGCGAAGTAGTCGTTCGCCGTGGCCGTGCGCCGCAGGTAATCCATCGCCATCGGCGCTCGGCGGTCCAGGATCGGGCTGATGCACCACATCAGCGGCAGCTTGCCGCGGTTCGGGTCCTCCCATATATCGGGCATCCGCTGATACAGCCACGCCGCACAGTCGTAGTCGCCCACGTAGAAGACCATGAACTCCCGTCCGTCGAAGTTCACCTTGCCATCGGCCGTCAGATACCCCCGCTCGGTCAGTTCCTCCCGGCTCACCCACGTCTGCGGATACTGCTGCTTGAGCGGATAGTGCATGAAAAATGAGGCATTCGCCATCGCCCCATACCCCACCGCATCGGCATCCATGAACCCGTTATACGCACTGATGACCTTCCCATACTCCCACTCGCACGGCACCGGGTCGTGCCGGCCGCCTGCGCGTCCGTGGCTGGTGTACTTGTGTGCCCACGGCACGAAACCGCCGATATGGATCATCCGCTCGCGGCCGCCGTTTTTGTAAGCACTGAGCAACAGGGCCTTGAGCGTCTCCAAATCCGTGCCCGGCCGTTGGGCAGGATCATCCACCGGGGCCTCATCGCCCCAGACGTGCAGGTCGAAGAACCACGCCTTGTTGGCAATGAAGAAGTCATGATTCGTCAGGCAATGGTGATTGAGCACCGTCGCCCGCGGCAGCTTTCTCCAGTACTGGTCCAGGTAATACGCCCCCCACGCCCCATCGCAACGCCCTGTGTCCATGTAGTGGTGCTTCATCCACAGGTACGCATCGCACTTGGCCGAGCCCGTCGAAGGCAGGTCCGTACCGGGTATCCTGCCGCGGCCGGTGAACATCGACGAGCCATCCTCATGGATCAGCCGCCGCCGCACCGCCAGCTTTGGCCCGGATAGAACCAGCCTGCTGTAGAGGCTCGCTTGCGATGTGTCATACCGAATCGGCAGCAGCCTCTCAACGCCCGCCACGGCCGAGGCCACGTTGCTCGTGGCCGCCACGGCCGGGTCATACACCACCCCCCCCTCAATATACGAGCGAAAACGCTCCACCAACGACTCAATCCCGCTGACCTGCTCCACCGCCGCGGCCTCCAGCCACTCGCCCGGCCGCCGCATCATGTCCAGCCAGTAGTCATCGATATTGCCCCGCCGGTGCTGCGATTCGACGAACCGCAGATAGAGCCGCGGCCCATCGCGATTGACCAGCCCCTGCAGCGCCGCGACCGCGTGACAATGATCCCATGCCATGCAAACCTGCCCCGCATCGCCCGTGTCAATCCCCAGCGTATACCGTAGATCGTAAACCACGACCGTCTCCGGCGCCCCAACACACGCCGCTGCTCGCCACACCAGCCCCAGCAGGACGACCCACCTGACGGCATATCGAATCATGGCGCAGATTCCTCCAACACATATGGTGCAGTGACACAACATATACTCACCTCCGCAAAATCCGCTCCAGCAGATCCGCGTCAACATGCTTGCCCGTCCGCGGGTCGATCCGCAGGGTTCGTATCTCAAACCCGCCCAGTTCCACCCTGATCTTCTTCTTCAAGGCCGGCAGCGTCAGGGTCGTGGTCCGTCCGCGTCCGGTGGGCTCGAACAGGCGAATAATCAGTCCGCGGCCGTTTTCGGCCTGCTTGATGGCCATGATCTGCACGACATCGTCGCTGAGCACCGCCAGCGGCCTGGGCAGGACTCCCTGCGCCGGCGGATTGAACGACAGCGCCACGGGCCGCTCGTTCCTGGCCAGCGCCTCGCGGTCGATATGCCGCAGCCGCTCGCCCGCCCTGCCGCCGTCCAGCCAGAAGTGGAACAGCCGCTCGCCCTGGTCGATCCGCGGCGTGAACCGGTCCTGCGCCGGCGTCATCAGCCGGCCGTCATGCGGATGGCACGAGTACGCCGGCGACCGCAGCAGCGTCAGTCGAAGCCCGTCCTCGGAGAAGTCAGACCCGTAGATGCCGTCGTTGATACACGTCAGCGCCGTCTTGCGCGAATCATCCACCACGGCCGTCCACTTCTGAGCCACCGCCTCGTCGCCGTTGGATGGCAACTCGCCCGTCCCGCACGCAACCTGTCCCACATACCGGCAACTGCCCGGCCGCACCGGAATCGACAGCTTCAGCATCCGGTCCTTCTCATTCCAGATCACCCGCGTCTGAACGTGAATCTGCGTCCCCCGCTTGGGCAGATGATACCGCTGACACACAAAAGAATCCCCCCAGGCGAACACCGCCTCCACCACGCTCCTGGCCGCCCCATCCTCGATCACGCGCACCGGATCAATCGTGTCGCAATCCAGACCGCGGAATCGCGCCGCATCCGGCCGACGCATCAGCCTGAACCGCCCCACCACCTTCCGATAGCTCCGCGTCGTCATGCCCCACGGGTCGGCGTTGTCCTTCATCACGAGCGGCTCGAATGCCCGGCCCGCCACCAGATCGACCCCGCGAGCCCGCCAGCGGTCGATCAGCCCCGTCCGCGTATTGATCGTGACGTTCAGGTCCTTCGTTGCAAACCGGATAAGGCCGCGTCTGGCCTTCAGCCGAGGCGAGGGCTTGCGTTTCTTCTGCATCAGCACGCAATCGAAGCGGTTCATGACGCCCGGCGCCAGCTCCGCATGGAAGACCACGCGCTTGCGCCAGTCCACCGCCAGATTCGACGCCTCCTGCTCCACCTGCGTCGGCAGATCGGTATTTCCGCCGCGCACTTGCACGTCGTAGAAAACCTCCGGCGGCTGGAAATCCGGCAGGTTGAACTCGCACTCGACGAGCCCGAGGACCTTGAACGGATGCGGGTTGTAAACCAGGATTGGAATCTGTCCGTCGCGGGGCCGCTTCTGGCCCGAGGCCAGCGAGAAGAACGCCCGCGCCTTGGCCCTGGCGACCATCTCCAGGCCGTGATCGAGCAACCTCAGTGATGCCTCTTCCACCGCCTGAATCGAAGAGCCCGGCAGAATATCATGGAATTGGCCCGTCATCAGGTCGCAAAGGGCCTCGTGGATTTCGCCGGCCGGGTAGTCCATCAGCCCCTGCACCGCCGCCGTCGAAGCCATCTTTTCCAGCGAATAGATCTCATTCTCCAGCCGCCGCATCTTCTGCTTGATGCGAATCGCCGACGTGTAGCAACCCACCGCCCAGGGATTGAGGTCCTTGCGGTGCCTCGGCAGAGCGGTTCGGCGACGTTGTAATTCGTGGAAATACGCCTCGGGCGTCGAATGCAGGATATTCGGCTCTCTCGTCCGGGCGATCAGGGCGTTGATATCCCGCAGGTCCTTGCGCGACGGTCCGCCGCCGTGATTGCCAACCCCCCACAGAATCAGCCCCGGCGATGCCTCCGGATAGTCCACCGCCCACTTGGCGACCTTCTCGGCCGCATGGCCCAGCGGCGAGTTATACCACCCCTTGAATCGCGTCGCCATCACCTCCGAGCCATCGTAGCCGACCCACACGAAATCGTCGGCCGGCAGCGGACAGTCATTCTGGTCCGGCCGTCCGAACAGATACGCATCATAGCCGCACTTGGCCAGTATCTGCACCAGCCCCCGCGTATGGCCGAATGGGTCAAAATTGATCGCCGTCGTCGGCTCGACCCCGAAATGCTTTCTGAAAAACGCCCTGCCCAACAGTATCTGCCGGATGAAAGACTCCCCGCTCGGCATGTTGCAGTCCGGCTGCAAGTACCACCCGCCCATAATGTGCCACTTGCCCAGCTTCACCAGCCGTTGGATTCGCTCGAACAAGGCCGGCTCATACTCCCGGACCCATTTGTACAGGATGGCCTCGTTATGGTTGAAGACGAAGGCCTTGTCCTTCTCCGCCATCTCCGCGGCCGTGCGAAATGTCGAAATCGCCTCGGCGGCCCCTTCTTCCCATTCCCACAGCCACACCGGATCCAGGTGGGCGTTGCAAAGCAGATGGATGTTGCGTTGACTCTTGGCCATGTATGCTCCAGGACTCAGTATCATTCATTCGAGCCGCCAGAATCAAGCGACCCCAGATGGCGATACCACAACAGATACAATCCCCCCAGCGACGCCAGGAAGATAACCAGTGTAATCGAGAAGGCCCTCCACGTCCCGATGATCATCTGCATCGGCAGCAGAAACAGCGTCGACTGCCAGCACAGGGCGCAAGGCAGCGCCAACAGGTCGCGGCGATGCTCCCGCACCATCGCCTGGCGAACATCATCCGACAGAATCGACCGCAACGGCCCCCAGAAACCGAACGGCCGCGTCTTGCGATAGAATCGCTCAAGCACCGTCCGCTCCGTTGGCTCGCTCAGATACGTCCCCAGCAGACTCCCCGCCAGCCCGATAGCCATCAGCGAACCAAACTGCAATCGCGCGTCCAGCCCCGGCCACAGCGCCCGCTGAACCAGACACCCGGCCAGTCCCACCCCCATTCCCACGGCGAATCCCGCCCCATTGAACCGCCACCAGTAGAACCGCAGGAAGATCGGCACGATCATCCCGCCGCCGAGTCCCATGATGATCCAGTCCCAGATGTCATTGATATTCTTGACGCTGTACGCCAGCAGGAACCCCAGCGCCACCACGCCGAACCCGAACGCCCAACTCGCATAGATCAACTCGCGGTTGCCCGCGCCCGGCCGCAGATACCGCTGATAAATGTCGCGAGTAAAAAAGCCGGTCCCCTTGTTCACCGTTGAATCGAACGTAGACATCGAAGCGGCGATCAGGGCCACCAGCAGCAACCCCCGCAATCCCATCGGAATGTGGTACAAAATCACCGCCGGCAGGACCTTCTCCGGATCCACACCGCCCTCGTAGCTGAGTAGCCGCAGCTTATCCACCCAGCCGGCCCCCAGCAGATTCTGCAAGCCCTCGACAAGTTGTGGCGGGTAACGCTCCGCATGATACATGATCCCCGCCACCGTATCGGCCCACCGGCTCTTGTCGATGGTCCCGACGTGCTGCTTAATCAACTCCGCCGCCTGCCCCAGCACCGCCTGGTCGGGAAACATCCCCTGCACCAGGAACAGCCCCAACACCGCGAATCCCATCATCATCGGCCAGCGGATCATCATCAGCCACGTCCACAGAAACGTCAGCTTGCCGCACTCCGCGTCGCTCCGCGCCCCGAAATACTTCGGATCGTCGCCCGTACCCATTCCGTTGAGAATGTTCCGCATCAAATAGAACAACGCGAACATCGCCAGATGGCTGTAAGCCTCATACCCCGCGGGCATAGGCGTCCTCCAGTGCGGAGACGAACTGAGCCACTGCTCAGCCCCGGTAACCTCATGCGCCAGCGCCCCGATGTCCTGTCCCCCCATCTTGACAATCGCCAGCGCCGATATGCTGATCACCGCGATCAGGATGATCCCGGACTGGAAGATGTCCGTGAACACCACCCCGTAGAACCCGGAGACCATCGTATACACCGTCGCCACGCCAACCATGATCAACGCACAGACCAGCGGCGAAAACGGCAGAAACGTTGACAGAAACAGTCCCACGCCCTTGACCATGTACGTCAGCATCCCCGCCACGAAGATCACCTCCGCCACCGCACGCAGAATCCGCGCCGCGTGCCCGCCCGGCCCTTCCCCGAACCGAAACGCCATCCACTCCGCCCCCGTCATACAGCCGCTTCGCCGGTGCCACTTGCCCGCCCAGAGCATGTACACCGTCAGCACCAGCACCGCCCCGCCGCGAAACTCGATGAACAGCCCCCGCGGCCCAAGCATGAACAGAAACGACACGATCAGCATCGTTCCGGTCACATCCAGAAACGACGCCATCCCCGAAACCCCCAGCGCCCACCACGGCAGTCGCCGTCCTCCCAGCAGATAGTCCTCCAGAGACGCCGACGCCCGCTTCTTCAGGTACAGCCCGAGCCCGACCAGGATCGCGAAGTAGACGGCGATAACGACGTAATCAGCACTGTTCAGATTACCCACGTCCATCTCCTTGCTCAATGGGCTTTCAATCCGCCCGCCAGCCGGGCCGCGACCAGCCGACGAGAACGACCGCGGCCACTATAGGCCAACCTATCCCCCCCTGACAAGCCCAAAAAACCCCGCCCCCGGCACCCATCCTTGACAATCGCTCGCCAATCGGATATAATGCCCCCTCAGACACATCAGACACACGGATCGCAGCAAGACACCGGGGAGAGCCAACCATGCCAACCGTGCCAACCCAGCCCCCCAACTTTGCCCATTTTCACAGAACGCCCCGATTCTGCAAAACAAACCCAATTCCCCCTGCTCAAGGAACTCAACCTCGAAGACAACACGCTCGTCATCTTCACCAGCGACAACGGCCCGACATTCGCCGGCGACTCAGACCCGACCTTCTTCAACAGTGCCGGCCCCTTCCGCGGCCTCAAGGGCAGCGTCTATGAAGGCCGTATCCGCGTTCCGTTCATCGCCCGCTGGCCCGGCCGCATCAAGCCGGGCAGCACGAGCGACCACGTCTCGGCCTTCTGGGACTTTCTGCCGACCTGCTGTGAACTCACCGGCCGCCAGATCCCCCAGGACATCGACGGCGTCAGTATGCTCCCTGCCCTGCTCGGTCGCGATAACCAGAAGCAGCACGAATACCTCTACTGGGAGCTCAACGGCCAACAGGCCATCCGCGTCGGCGACTGGAAGGCCCTGCGCAACAAACCCTGGCTCGATGTCGAACTCTACAACCTCGCCGAAGACATGGGCGAGAAGAACAACCTGGCGAAGGCAAGCCCCGAC
>OMKS01004008.1_pt1 | contig 11375 bp, 9 predicted proteins | sample 1674721 | NCBI WGS metagenome assembly OMKS01 (sample SAMN06264996, study PRJEB25208) | sediment metagenome | isolation source: hot spring sediment | place: USA: California | collected 2014-09-02 | reverse complement strand
ATGTAGTACCGAGCGGGCTTTTGTCGCTCGACATCGCGCTCGGAGTCGGAGGTTTCCCTCGAGGAAGGATAATAGAAATATATGGAACCGAGGGTTCGGGAAAAACCACTCTCGCGCTTCATGTTGTCGCCGAGGGTCAGAAACTGGGCGGGACTGCGGCGTTTATCGATGCGGAACACGCGCTCGACCCGTCTTATGCTGAAAGAATCGGAGTAAACACGAAAGATTTGCTCGTGAGTCAGCCGGACACCGGCGAACAGGCTCTGGAGATTTGCGAGATGCTTGTGAGATCGGGTGCGGTGGATGTGATTGTTATAGACTCGGTTGCCGCACTGGTTCCGAGGGCGGAAATCGACGGCGAGATGGGGGATCATCATGTGGGGCTTCAGGCTCGTCTGATGAGTCAGGCGATGCGAAAGCTCACGGCGGCGGTGAATAAATCGAAGGCGATGATTATTTTCATCAATCAGGTTCGGGAGAAAATCGGCGTGATGTTCGGAAGCCCGACCACCACGACTGGCGGACGGGCGTTGAAATTCTACGCGACTATCAGGCTGGATGTACGGCGTCTGGGGAGCATTAAAAATGGCAACGACATTGTTGGAAGCCGGGTTGCAATAAAGGTTGTGAAGAACAAAATCGCTCCGCCGTTCAAGCAGGTTGAATGCGATATCGTGTTCGGACAGGGATTTTCAAGAATCGGCGATATTCTCGATTTGGCGGTCGAGCAGGGCGTAGTCAAGAAATCGGGCGCATGGTTCTCGTTCGGCGAGGAAAAACTCGGACAGGGAAGGGAGAATGCCAGGGATTCCCTCACGGAAAACGAAGACCTTCTTAGCGAAATAGAAAATTCAGTTCGAGTGGAGCTTGGGATTTCCGGATTCGCGTCACTGCCGTTCACCGAAATCGCGGATACAGAATCGGACATTGCGGATGTCGAATGAAACATTAGAAGAAGTTTGGAATTAGGGAAAGGTATGCCCGGCGCATTTTTGCGCCGGGACTTTTTAATTTTTTCGGGATAGTGTATAATGTTTATAAGCCCGGGTGTAAATAAGAAAGAGATGCCCGGAGATTTTGTGTTGTTTTGGAAAATTCAGCGTCGGGTGAACGGCTTTGATGTTGTCTTGTTAAGGCAATATAGAGATTGTTATGTCAACCATTTTTTCATGTCAGACATATTAAGGAGATCCTGCATGCTTATCGACAACACAATGAAAGACCTACCCACGGAGGTGTTCAATATAAATGGACCTTCAACAGATGTTAACAGCGCCGGCTTTGCTCGGCCTAATCCTCGGCTTTGTTGTCGGAGCTTTTGTCGGCTGGTTTCTGATCAGAATTCTAGATAAAACAAAGGTTGAGAACGCGACACAGAAAGCGGAGAGGATAATCAGGGAGGCGACGACAACGGGAGAGGCGAAAGCAAAGGACCTAATCTTAAGAGCCAATGAAAAGGGAGAAGCGGTCAGACTGGAGGCGGACAGGGAAATAAAAAGACGAAAGAAGGAGATTGAAAGACTCGAAATCAAAGTCCAGAGAAAAGAAGAACAACTGGACGCGAAATTCGAGAACCTGCAGAAGAGAATCGAGAACCTGGACAAGAAAGAAAAGCGAATAGTCGCTTTGGAACAGGAACTCGAGGAGAAGATTGCACGGGAAGACCAGGAAATTGAGCGTATTGCCGGTCTCACTCAGGAACAGGCGAGAAATTTTCTTCTGGAACGAACGGAAAAGAAGCTTGATTTGGAATACGCCAAGCGTCTTGCCGATCACGAAGCCAGAGTAAAGGAAGACAGCGACAAACTTTCAAAGAAGCTGGTCACGCTGGCGATTCAGCGAACCGCTGTCGACCATGTCGCAGAGACTACCACAAGCGAGGTTAAGCTCCCGTCCGATGACATGAAGGGCAGGATTATCGGCCGCGAAGGTCGCAATATCCGCACCTTCGAAACCGTAACCGGAGTCGAGGTTATTATCGATGACACGCCGGAAGCGGTCGTGCTGTCGGCTTTCGACCCGGTCAGACGGGCGATTGCCAAACTTACGCTCGAGAAACTGATTCAGGACGGACGGATTCATCCCGCAAGAATCGAGGAGATGCACGAGAAGGCTAAAAAGGAAATTGACAAATCCATCTGGGAAGCCGGTCAACATGCCGTGCTCGAAGTTGGAATCGGCGATGTCAATCCCGAACTTGTCAAGCTCCTCGGTCGATTGAAGTACCGCACAAGTTACGGACAGAACATCCTGAAGCATTCTATCGAGGTGGCATATCTGACCGGAAACCTCGCTGGCGAGCTTGGCACCAATCCGACTCTCGCGCGAAGGTGCGGTCTGTTTCACGATATCGGCAAAGCGACCGACCACGATATCCAGGGCACGCACGCATCTATCGGTTCCGAACTTGCCCGCAAGTACAAGGAGCCGAAAGGGGTCGTTCACGCGATTGCGGCTCATCATGCCGAAATCGAGCAGAAGACCATCGAGGCGATTCTGGTTCAGGCGGCTGATGCGATTTCCGCCGCCCGTCCGGGTGTCCGCGGTGAAACTCTCGAAAGCTACATCCAGAGATTGAGCGATCTTGAGGAAATCGCGAACGGATTCGACGGCGTTGACAGGTGTTTCGCAATTCAGGCGGGGCGCGAAATCCGGGTTGTAGTTATTCCGGAGGATATTGACGACCGGACGACTCCTCTGCTTGCTCGTCAGGTTGCCGATAAAATCGAGGAGCAACTCGATTATCCGGGGCAGATTCGCGTTACCGTGATAAGAGAAGTGCGTGCGCACGAGATCGCGAGCTGATTCGCGCTTTGTAAATCGAAGTATTATTCAGATGTAAAACATTCCCGCATCCCGCATGATGCGGGATTTTTTATCATTAACCTGCGTGCCCTTTATTGAACGCCCCATGCGGGATCATCCTCGAGGTGTACATTATTGACCTGAAGCCAGTGAAATTCTTCTATTTCATCGGGTTTACGCCATGCTCTTGTAAGCCCGAGGCTCAGTATCACTTTTACACCTGCTGTGAGTCTTTGCGAGACATTCTCTACCGCAGCATCTGACGGATTATCGGTGTCATTTTCATAAAAACGGAGATCGGTCAATGACAGAAATGATCTGGTGTCATTATCAAAGAATCTGACTCTAATCCTTTTTCTCCCGTTAAACACATTAATCATTATTTCGGGAGTCTTTTTGGGCATAATGAGACCCAGCGAAGCGTTTCCGGTATTCGGTCTTACAACGCGACTGCTTCCGCGTTCAAAAAGAGCATCGCCGAATATCGCATCGAGACTGTCTTTCTTGTGTTTCAAAAGCAGTTTCCAGAATTCATCCGGTTCGAGAGGACCGATTTTCCTGAGATTGGACGAATCGAACAGATGATCCTCTGCTTCGGGTCTCTGCTGAACCAGGCGCAATGGGCCTGTTTCGAGCGCATTTGCCATATTGACGCAACCGCCGCGGCTTTCAAGAAAATTCGAACTTAGCTGATCCATTTCGAGAACCGGCCGGATATGGCGTCCGCTGACCGGTTCAATTCCGGCGATACATATGTTTGGCGCCCTCATTCTTGTGAGGTGACAAATCACTATCTCCATTTTTTTCTCCTATAATTTTATTCAGAGATGTACTATCGTGACATCTTTCCATTTCCCTTTAAGATATTCCGCAACCAGTCTCCGGTGGCATTGATCGGCTGTCGCTTCGCTGCAAAGCAGAACAGCCGGACGCGAGAACAGCTCTTCGTCAAGCGTTTCGCCAATTTTGCGTTCCTCAAGGAGCTGATTAAACAGGGTTTCGTATTCATTCCAGTCGATTTTCTTTTTTCTGATTCCGTCAAGGATTTCCTGTGTGGGAGAAAGATCCGGATTATGGACATAGTCTGCTCCGCACAATTCACGGACGAAATACATAAGGTCGTCTTTCTTGGTGAATCCCGCCATCTGCGAAGTGTTGTTCAATCTCACATCAATGACAAGCTTAATCCCGTTCTTTCTCAGAATTTCAAAAAATTCCTCCGCCGATTTTTTTGTAAAACCTATCGTATAGATTTCCATTCGTCCTGCTCCTTGCTTTCAAACATCGACAGCTGACCTTTGTCCTTCTCCAGTTCTTCCGACTCGCGCAAATCTCGTTCGCTTATCGTCGTCCCGTCACTTCTGATGTGAATGACATCGATGCCATGCTCCATAAGCACCCTTGTTATGAGAAGCCTTCGGTGGCATCCCGCGGGATTTTCCTCCGAACACATAATCGCGACCGTATAATTCCTGATTAACTGTACAAGATGTGATATTCCATCCTGAAACTCTTCAGTTTCGGCGATTTTTCCGTACAGCACCCTTCCATCTTTGTCGTAAAAATCCGGATTGGACGGTTTTCCGCCGAGTACCGAGCCGAAAAACTGGTACTCGACATTCGCGCGCTCGACCAGATGTTCGATGTTGTCACGGTTGTACTGAACGGCAAATTTTGAGTATGGGCTTGATCGCACATCGACCAGTATCTGAATCTCGTGTTGCTTGAGCAACTCGAGAAACTGTTCGATTTCGATGTTCGAGTGACCGATGGTGTAAGCGGTGTATTTGAATTCCGATTCCGGTGGAGAATTTCCCGGGTTCATGACAATGCACCAGTGAATTGAAAATACTGCATGAAGTATAGCACGGGGACGGAATGATTTCGTAAAAAAATACGCGTAATCATGGAAACGGGCTATTATTTCGCTGAAATCGGCATAAAAACGGCTTAAATGTCTTTACAGTTGATTGCATTGACCGTTATAATCAATCTTCCCCGTTGAGCGGGCCGGAACGACCGGCTTGCGGGTATTGTAATATTTTTCGGGGAGGTGTCGATATGCAAATCGCGGACTCAATGTCGCTTATAGGCGAGGAAACCGCATTCGAGGTACTGGCGAAGGCGAAAGCGCTCGAGGCTCAGGGGATCGACATGATCCACATGGAGATCGGGGAGCCCGATTTCGACACGCCCAAATACATTAAGAAAGCGGCGAAGAAAGCGATAGACGACGGCTATACTCATTACACCGCCAGCAAGGGCATTCCCGAAGTGAGGGAGGTTTTCGCGGATTACATTTCAAAAACAAGGTGCATCCCGGTCACGAGGAGCGAGGTCGTTATAACGCCGGGAGCGAAACCGGTTATCTTCTTCACCCTGATGGCGACAATCAATCCGGGCGACGAGGTCATTTATCCCGATCCGGGCTATCCGATTTACCGCTCCGTAATCGAATTTCTCGGAGCGAAAGCCGTGCCGCTTCCACTCAGGGAAGAAGTGGGATTCCGGTTTCAACACGAGGATTTGTGGCGTCTGGCGAACGAACGCACGAAGCTGATCATCATCAATTCGCCTCAGAATCCGACCGGAAGCGTGCTTAACGAACATGACCTTGTCGTGATAAGCGAGGTCGCCAAGGAATACAACGCGTGGGTTGTCTCGGATGAGGTGTACTCGAAAATTCTTTACGATGGCAGAAAGCATCTGTCAATTATCGGTCTTCCCGGCATGAAGGATAGAACGATACTTGTCGAGGGACACTCGAAAACTTACGCGATGACCGGATGGAGAATAGGTTACGGTGTGATGCCCGAAGGACTTTCAAGCCATATCACGAGACTGATGAACAACTCCGCATCATGCACCGCCGCATTCACTCAAATTGCCGGCGCGGCGGCATATCAGGGTCCGCAGGACTCGGTCGAGGAGATGATGGCGGAGTTTCAGGTTCGAAGAAATTTATTGATTGATGGATTGAATTCTATCGATAACATCAGTTGCGTGAAACCATCGGGCGCTTTCTACGCTTTCGCCAATTTCAAGAAATTCGGCTGGAACTCGAGGGATATCGAAACTTACCTTCTTCAGAAAGCCCAGGTTGCCTCGCTTTCGGGTTCGAGTTTCGGGAGATACGGCGAAGGTTACATCCGATTCAGTTACGCCTGCAGTCGAGAGACAATCGAAAAAGCGATAGAACGCCTTGATAAAGCGCTTGCGAATCTGCCCGTACTCGAATCGTACCGTCAGCCGATTTATGCGAGCTGATTGTGTTTTAGAATCGAATATCACGAACATAAGGAGCCGACTTTGACAACAGGAACATTAAATTTATCAATCGACCAACTTAACGAGATGGCGAGGATTATCCGCAAAGATGTTCTGATGCAGACATATGCGGCGAAGTCCGGACATCCCGGCGGACCGCTGTCGGCGGCGGATTATCTGACCGCCCTGTATTTCAATTACGCGAGGGTGAATCCGGATAATCCCAAAGAGCAACCGAGAGACTGGTTTATTATTTCCAACGGTCACTGTTCGGCTCTCAATTACGCGCTTCTTGCGCGGCGCGGATTTTTCCCGCCCGGTTATCTTCTCACTTTCCGCTCGACCGGTTCGGGCCTGGAGGGACATCCAAACAGAATCAAAACTCCGGGAGTGGATGTCAGCGCGGGAAGTCTCGGACACGGGCTTGCAATCGCCAACGGAATAGCTATAGGTTCCAAACTGAAAGGGCTTGACGAGCGGATTTATGTGAATGTAGGCGATGGCGAACTTCAGGAGGGAAGCTGTTGGGAAGCTATCATGGCGATTGCGCATCGCAATCTGGACAATGTGCTTGTGCTGGTCGATTACAACGATGTCCAAATCGATGGAAGAGTGCATCAGGTCATGAACCTTCGTCCGCTCGACGGAAAATTCGATTCGTTCGGGTGGAAGGTTTTCGAGGGCGACGGTCATGACATGGATGAAGTTATCAAACTGCTCGACCAAGCTCATGCCGCTATGGGCAAGGATCAGCCGATTGTCATTCTTTTCCATACAATCATGATGAAGGGCGTACCGTCGTACGAGGACGACCATCTTTGGCATGGTAAACCACTCGCGACCGATGAAATGATTCAAACCGCTCTGACCGAACTGGGATTCAACGAGACTCCCGCCGAAGCGGTCGCGTCCTATGGCGATATCAATACGGCGCGGGGCAAATACCACAAAATCATGGGCTGGCCCATTCCTCGTGGATGCAAATGCGATTGATTTACAAGTAAACTAAAAGGAAACGGATAAAAAATCATGGCTCTTACCGGAACAGCAAGATGGACTTACGAACTTACGAGAAAGGCGTACGGAGAAACGCTGGTCGAACTGGGGCATGAAAATCCCAGAGTTGTCGTTCTCGATGCCGACCTCGCGGAAAGCACATTCACGAAAATGTTCCGCGCCGAATTCCCCGGAAGATTTTTCGAGATGGGAATCGCGGAGCAGGACATGGTCGGAACAGCTGCCGGACTCGCGCTTCAGGGATTCATCCCGTACTTAAGCTCTTACGCGATATTCATCACCGGTCGCGCCTTCGACCAGTGCCGTCAGGATGTCGATTACATGAACACCAATGTGAAACTCGCGGCGGCTCATGGCGGAATTTCTGTCGGCAAGGACGGTCCGACTCATCAGTCGATGGAAGACCTCGCATGCATGTGCGCCTGCACGAACATGACAGTTCTGGTTCCCGCGGATTATCACGAAACAAAAAAAGCCGTCCGATGGGCGTCTGAATATGAGGGTCCCGTTTATTTCAGGCTCGGAAGAGAAAAAGTTCCGATGGTTACCGATGAAAACTCTCCCTTTGAAAGAGGGAAGGGATACATTCATATCGATGGAACCGACGGGACGATTATCGCGTGCGGACTGATGCTTTCGGCGGCTGTCGAAGCGCGCGAGCAACTCGAAGAGGAACATGGCATTAAACCCAGAGTTGTCAACATGCCGTTTCTGAAGCCTATCGACGAAGAATTGATTGAAAAATGCGCGAGGGAAACCGGCGCGATTGTTACCGCCGAAGAGCATCAGATTTATGGCGGACTCGGGAGTATTGTCGCGAGAGTTGTCGTGGAGAAACATCCGGTTCCGATGCGGATAGTGGGGATACCGAATATGTATCTCGGAAGTGGCGACCCGGAAGATTTACTTTCGATTGCCGGTCTGACCGGAAAGAATATCGCATCCAAAATGATGGAAATATTGAAGTAGTGTTATCAATTTCTTGCGAGTAATAACAATGGGCAGCTTTTTTAGCTGCCCATCTTATTTGAATAACTTCGGTCGGCTGACCTTTGAAGCATTCCTGTCGAATTCGGGTTATCAGGCATTGGGCTGGTTTGTGATAAATGGCGACTTACCGCTTGTGCCTGATTTCACAAGCAAGCATATCACTGATTTTTCCAAAAATCAAGCACTTTGTGAGATTTTTCACAAATATTTTTTTACCCGTAAAATTCAGTGTAAACCTTGTAGAGGGTTACAAGACCGAGAATTACTGTCAAGCTACCGATAGCCGTGGTTAACCGTCGGATTGTGAGTTTGCGAACGGTATAAGCCGAAAGAGGTACACTGCAGACAGCTCCCAGAACAAGCGGATAAGCGGCGGAGAGGTCGTTGATTCGACCGCTTGCAAGCCACGCCATTGTCGCGACAAGGCAGGTCAGACCCTCAGTGAGCGCGGTGATTCCAATCGCATGCCGTCCGCCGACACCGCTCAGAATCTGTCCGCCCGTTACGATAGGCCCGTACCCTCCGGCGGAAAGTCCCTTGTTGAAACTCGCGACCAGACCCAGAAATACGATTTTCCGCCATGAAAAATGAAATCGTTGTCCGCGGGTTATCAGTATTACGATTCCCACGATGACTACTATCAAGCCGATTGCCAGAGTCAGATGTTTTTCATCTATGCTGAGTGCGCCTTTGACCGCGATGAGCGACCCGACAATCCCGCAAAGCGCGAGCACGCTGGTGATTTTCAGATGCATCGAGCCTTTCGACAGGTCGATATTTCCCGCCGATTGATGACTCACTCCGGCGGCGATTCCCGCAAGAAATTGGGTAACAAGCAAAGCCGGTACTACGCTCAGAACATCGTAGCCGATTAAAAGAAGAATCGGAGTGAGTGTCGTTCCATATCCCATGCCCAGAGTTGAATCGACATACATGCAGACAAGAGAAACGATAAATGTTCCAAAAAATAACGCGCTTCCCGTTTCCACTATCGGCGCTGTATGAAACGGAAGGAGGGTATCGAGCATGTAAATCACGAAAAGAGACACAACCATGCTTACAGCCCAGACCGGCACCAGACGCCTGAGTACGCCCGTGCGAAGCGATATCATGAATCTTATGTGCAAAGGCGTGTCCTTCGGCGCGGACACAATCGGACTCGGTTCAATTCCTTCCGTCGGCGTGTTATTTTCCTCTTGTCCCATATTGGCGGGCTATGTTAGCACACATAAAAGACGGTAATCGCCGTATTTTCTCAATATCGGCAAAAAAAAAATTTCAATCGGAAATAAATGCACCGTGGTATACTTCATCCGTCGAACGGTTGAATCATTTAAACCTCGCATGATTATTAATTTATGTACGAAGTGCCTGTAAATAAAATCGAAAAACTAATCGAAAGGGCAGACCCGCCCGGTTTGTGGAATGAAATTCTCGATTCAATTACTCCCGAAACGCCGAGCGGACTCTATTCCGCCGCTTCATTAATCAATTCGGGACTTCATGTAATCGAGGCGTTCAATCGCATTCTAGAGAAAGCCGATGAAATCAAAAGGGCGGTTTTCGGGAATGAAATCAAACTTTTCGTTCCGGTTTACCTGTCGAACGTTTGTATTAACAATTGCGCCTATTGCGCCTATCGAAGGGACAATCTCGAAATGCCCCGAAAGACTCTCACTGAAGAGGAATTCCGCGATGAAATAATCAAAGTCACCGGAATGGGATACCGCGTTCTGGAGCTTGTTACAGGCGAATCGCCATCGCTTATAGTACCGGGCACGCTTGCGAATTATGTGAAAATCGCGAGGGAAATTCTCGATAATGCCCCGGTTGCCGGAAAGCCATCGGAGATAATTCTGATGAGTTGGGCGCTTGACGGGGATGAATTCGAATCGGTTAAAAACGCCGGAGCGGATTCATTTTATCTGTGGCAGGAAACATACGAAGAGGCGATTTACGGCAAAGTGCATGACACTCGATTTCCCAAAGCCGACTTTTCGTGGAGGCTGGGAGTTTTCGACAGGGCGATCAAATCTGGAATCCGGCGGTTCGGTATCGGAGTGCTTTTCGGGCTTGGACGGTTCGAGTTCGATTTGCTCGCGTTGATTTCGCACGGAAAATATCTCGAGGAAACTTATGGAATCACGATTGACGCTCTGGGAATTCCCCGGTTCAAACCCGCCGAAGGCGCGCCGATGGTTGAGCCTTTGCATGAAGTAACCGATGAAATGCTGAAACTTGCTGTCGCTCTTTACAGGCTAGCTTTTCCAAAGTCGCATGTGTTTCTGAATACACGCGAGAAATTGAATCTCCTATACGAACTTCTCGGTTGCGGCGGAAGCGAAATGAATATCGCATGCGCGGTTTATCCGGGCGGTTACACCAGACCGACCACCGAACGACAGTTCCAGCATTATTCATACCCGACCGAAAAAACGATAGAGTCGCTCAAAGAACGCGGTTACGCTGTAGGGGATTATTTCAATCGGTGAGTTTGAGATTCGCCGCGAGGCTATCGGATGCCCAATAGGTTTCCTGTACCTGCTCGTTAGTGCCAAAGCAGGTGATTATCAGAAATTCGTATTTCCCATCGCCTTTTCTGTAAACCCAGTAATTCGAGACCCATACATTTTCATCGTTCCGGTAAGCCCGTCTCAGATATTCCCATGTTCCCTCAAGTTCATTCGATTCCGATGTCAACAAAATTGCGTCGGAGTCGATTCCTGAAATCGACGGGCTCATCTCGTGTAAATCCGCCATGAATTTAACATTCATCGGCGTGTCCATCTCGTTTGAAGAGATTTCGCAAACGATTCCGTCCGGCGTTATCAAAGTGGCTATCATCCACTGAAAACTGGAAGGACTCGATTCCCATCCGATTGGAACGGTCAATTTCGCCGGACCCGGAAGGTCTATCACTTCGGGGATGTATATTCCACGCTCATCGGAAAGAGTTACCTGAGTCCATCGCTCCGCATAAAGCTGGTCATCCACGATAACTGTCCAGATGAATCTATAAAAACCCGCCTGTCTGGTTATGTCGGGAAGCCTGTACTCGATTACCGGCGATTGTTCGCCTGCGGTCAGTCTCTGCATGAATTCCTCAGCCCGTTCATCGAATCCGCCTGTCAGCGCCATGAGAAGAACCGCATTTTCGGGAATGACTCCGCCGGTTTCCATGACCGCTATAATCGGCTCCTGAGCATGGAAAATATTCGACCTTTCGCCATCGGGAGTCATTAGATATGTGTTGTTGATTACAAACTCTGTAGCCCTGTCTCTTATACACATCTGAC